>Ga0073928_10010527_pt1 | contig 10996 bp, 10 predicted proteins | sample PaiPotPPA55metaG_FD_76969 | JGI IMG/M metagenome (GOLD analysis project Ga0073928, IMG submission 76969) | Iron sulfur acid spring bacterial and archeal communities from Banff, Canada, to study Microbial Dark Matter (Phase II) - Paint Pots PPA... ...
CTATGGCGCCGGAGCCGGTACCGTCTCGCGCTACGACGAGCGCACGCAGCAAACGCAGATCGTTTCACCGCTATACGGCGGCCGCTTTTTCGTGCGCGGATTCCGGTATAATCGCACGAACCCGCTCGTCTTCAACCGCGTCGACAAACGCACGCTGTATTTGGGTTCGAACGTCGTCTTCGCGACCGCGGACGGCGGACGGCATTGGCGGATTATCAGTCCGGACTTAACCCGCCCGCATCCGGGCGTCCCCGCGAACCTGGGCGCGTTTGCGCGCACACCGCTGGCGAAGGAACAACGCGGGGTCGTCTACAGCATCGCGCCTTCATATATAGACCGCAATCTCATTTGGGCCGGAACCGATGATGGTTTGGTTTGGGTAACCGGCGAGGGCGGACGGCATTGGCGCAACGTTACGCCGCCCGCGATCGGCCCGTGGAATAAAATCACCCAGATCGATGCTTCGCACTTCGACCGCAACACCGCGTACGTGTCGGTGAGCCGCCTGCGTCTGGACGATTTGCATCCGTACATCTATCGAACGCATGACGCCGGGCGCCATTGGGATCGCATTACCGGCGGTCTTCCTGACGACGCTCCGGTAAACACGGTGCGCGAGGATCCGGTGCGGCGCGGGCTGCTGTTCGCCGGAACCGAACGCACCGTGTACTTCTCGTTGGACGACGGCAACAATTGGGAGTCGCTGCAGCGCGATCTGCCCTCGACGTCGATTCGCGATCTGGTCGTACATCAAAACGACCTGGTCGCCGGCACGCATGGACGATCGTTTTGGATTTTGGACGACATTGCGCCGTTGCGCGAGCGGACCACTGCTGCCGTCCACCTGTTCAAGCCCGTCGACGCGTACCGGCTGCGGCGCAACAGCTGGACCGACACACCGCTGCCGCCGGAAGAACCGGCGGGCGAGAATCCGCCGGACGGCGCGATCCTGGATTACTATTTGCCGTCCCCGGTTTCGAAGGTGAGCATCCGGATCTACGACGCGAACGGAAATCTCGTGCGCCGGTATAGCAGCACGGACGCACCCGTGCCGGTCGATCCCGAGATCACCGTCCCGACGTACTGGGTTCGTCCATCCCGCATCCCCGGCGCCGCGGCCGGCATGCATCGCTTCGTCTGGGACTATCGCTACGCCGATCCGCCGGCCGTCGCTCACGATTATCCTATCTCGGCAATCGAGCACGACACGCCGCGCGTTCCGCAAGGCGTCCTGGCGCTTCCCGGAAAGTACACGGTAAGACTCAGCACGGGTGGACGCACGTACACGCAAGGTTTCCAGCTGCGCATGGATCCTCGCGCCGGCATCTCGCAAGCCGGATTGCGCGCGCAGTTCGATCTGGCATCGCGAATCGTCGCGCTAATGAACCGAACGTATGCCCGCGCCAAATCGAATGCGGGATACGCGCGGCTCAACGACCGGCTCGCAAGCCTGCTCGACGTCGTCGAAGGCGCCGATGCTGCTCCGGCACCACCGGTCAGCGCCGCGGTCGATGACATCGAACGTGAACTGCGGGCGAAACCGTGAAACCAATACGGGGTACATAACTGCCATGCGACAACACATGCAAACGCGAACTGCTATATCGCGCTTCGGCGAGACGCCTGAGAGCGACTTGCCGGACGATATCCGTGAGGTCTACGAAAAGAGCCGCGAGAAGCTGGGTTTCGTTCCCAATGTGTTTCGTGCGTACGCAAAAAGACCGGAGCATTTCCGCGCATTCACCGCTTATCACGACGTTTTGATGAAGGGACCTTCGAATCTGAGCCGCGTGGAGCGCGAAGCGATCGTCGTCGCCGTTTCCTCGGAAAATCGCTGCCAATACTGCATGGTCGCCCACGGTGCGGCACTGCGCGTTCTCAGTAAAGACCCAATCATGGCCGAGCAGATCGCCAACAATTGGCACACGGCCGATATTCCGCCCAAGATGCGTGCGATGCTCAGCTTTGCTTCGCGCGTGAACGCACCCGGCTACGCCGCGAGCGAGCATGACATCGACGAGATGCACTTGGCCGGTTTGAGCGATCACGATATTTGGGACATCGCCGCGATTGCCGCTTTTTTCGGGTTCTCCAACCGCATGGCGGGCGTTATGGATATGCGTCCAAACGAGGAATTCTACCACATGGGCCGCGAGCAGAACCCACCGGCCTAAACCGCCGAAAGTCACGGCAGCGGTCATCCGTTCGCTTTCGAGTTATGAAGCCGGCCCAGACAACCGCAAATTCCGACGTCCTGGCGGAGATCAACATCACACCGTTTACCGACGTACTGCTCGTGTTATTGATCATCTTCATGATTCTCGCGGCCCTCGTCGCGCCGCCAGGTTTCGAACGTACGCTCGGCACGCCCCGGGCACCCACACGAATCCGAATTGCGAACGCAGTTCCTATCGTTATCGATGCGCAACAGCGCATCAGTGTCAACGGCGCGCCAACGAGCGTAAGCGGCCTTTATGGCGCAATGCAGAGGCTCGCGACGCGCAGCCATACCCGCCTAGCACTGTATGCGGACACGGACGCGCACTACGAGTTGGTGATGCGAGTGCTCGATGCTGCAAAGTTCGCCGGCATCCGCGACGTTAGCTTCGTCACTCAGTAGCGCAAAAGGCGAGCGCGGGTGCGTGCAGCTAGGACGTTGGCGATCATCGCGATCCAGCCGGTGATGCCGAAGACCGCGCCGCGGGCCACAAGGCTTGCGTCGCCGCTCGTCAATGCGTACGCGATAACGCCGATCGCTACCTGAAACGCATAAACCGAAAACCAAGAAAGCCGCGCTTCCAAGAGGTCTTGCCGGATGACGGTGTGATACACGTGCGCGTTCGCGACTTGTCCGATCAAACCCATCAGCAGCACGAACGCAAACGCCTGCTGCCAGGGTTTGCCTGAAAGCACCCCCGCGCCAAGCGCCAGCGAGACGAAAAGCCAGAAGACGCCCGCGAGGACAAAGGCTTGCGGTGGACGATGCCGATTGACCGCGCGGCCTACAATGTCGATCGTGTCGATCGCGTAACCGAGCGCCGCGATTGCGAAGAGCGCCCCGCCGATCCATTCCAGCGCCCGGATGTTCTCGGCAACGCCCGCTGCGAGTAGCAGCACCCCGCCGATCGCGAACAAACCAACGACGCTGTGCATCCGGGGCATGCGCGTCACCGTACCGGTAATCGCGTGCCCGCCCAGCATCCACGCCAACCCGAAACCCATGCGCATCGCTCCGGAAATCGTGGCAAAGGCTGTTCCGAGATAGACGCACAGTGCGATCAGCATGACACCGCCCGCCGCCGGTAATATCCTCGAATCACCGAGGAAGCCGAAAAGCAGAAGCGCGACCCCGCAACCGTACAATGCAATTGACCACCGCGCAAAGGTTTCGCCGCGCCATGGCGCGCCGGTGAATTCCGGCAGAGCGTGAATCAACATCGTAAGCGCCGCCATCGTGACCCACGCCAATGCCACGCTGTAAATCCACGCGAAACCGTACAGCGCGTTCGGCAAATTTCCGCTCCATGCGATCCACAATACGAGCACCCATGCAAACCCGTGCGCGAGCTGCGCGTAGATGAGCGCCGCAGGCGAGATCCAGTGCGAGCGGCGGAAAACGCTCACGAGGAGAGGAGCGTATCGAACCGGTCGATGTCGACGTTGCCGCCGCTAATGAGAACGCCCACGCTCTTGCCGCGCACGTCGAGTTTGCCGGTCATGACCGCGGCAAGCGCCGCTGCGCCGCTGGGTTCGATGACGATCTTCATCCGCTCGAACGCAAATCGCATCGCCTCGCGCAGTTCGTCATCGCTCACCGTTACGATGCCGCGCACGAGCGCACGAACGATCGCAAACGTCAGCTCGCCGGGCTGCTGCGTCTGCAAGCCATCCGCAATCGTGTTCGGAACCTCGATGTGCACGCGCTCGCCGGTTTGAAGCGACCGCTGAAAATCGTTGCCGGCCTGCGGTTCCACGCCGTAGAGTTCGATCGATGGATTGAGCCCGCGCGCTGCAACCGCGGTACCGGAAAGTAATCCGCCGCCGCCCACCGGCGTTGCGACGATCTCGAGGTGCGGAACTTCTTCGAGCAGCTCGAGCCCGGCCGTGCCTTGCCCCGCGATGATATGCGGATCGTCAAATGGCGGCACGAGAGTAGCTCCGCGTTCATCGCAGATGCGCTGGGCGATCTCGGCGCGATGCGAGCGGTGCCGGTCGTAGAAGACGACTTCGGCGCCGTACTCTTGCGTTGCGGCCACCTTCGCCTTCGGCGCATCGGACGGCATCACGATAACGGCCGGAACCTCCAGCAGTTTGCTCGCGAGCGCGACGCCCTGCGCGTGGTTGCCGCTGGAGAACGCCACCACGCCGCCGCGCCTCTGCGCGGCATCCAGTTGCACGATGCGGTTGTATGCTCCGCGGAATTTGAAGGCGCCCATGCGCTGAAAGTTCTCGCATTTGAGAAAGACCCGCGCGCCGGTTCGGGCATCGAGCGTACGCGAGGTCAATACCGGCGTGCGATGCGCCACACCGTGCAGACGCTGCGCGGCCGCGCGCACGTCCGCCGGCGTTACGTGTTGCTCTGCTGCGGCGCTGCGTGTATCCACCAGTACTGCACCTTCCCGTCGGAACCGACTTTCATTTTTTCACGATATGCGCGGTTTGCGAACTTCACGTCAAAGCACGTGTATACGGTGACCTCGCACCAGGGCGCCGTCGTCTGCTTCAGTCCCTGATACGCACCTTGCCCATTGAGTTCGTCGGAAAGTTCGGCAACGCGGACGCGCGTAATCTCGCCCTTGATTGCCGGATCCAAATCGCCCATAACCGGCGCCATGTTGTTGCTAATCACGGCACGTGTTATCTTGTCCGCTTCGCGTTCGCTGCGGTTCTGGCCCGCGCAGCCGGCCAAACTAAGCGCTGCGAGCGCCAGCGCCAAATACTTCTTCATTGCTCCCCCGATCGATCGCAGTAAACTCTACAAACCGCAGCTTCGGATTCCACTCTTCCGCCAGGCGCAAGCTCCACTCGGATTCGAAGAGCGCGACGGGACGGCCGTCCCAATCTTCGACCAGCTTCGCGTTCGTCGGCAGCTGCGCTCGCAGGATGAGATCCGGTTCGCCCTGCACGCGGCGTGCAAGACTAAAGGGCAGTCCGCTCATCACCGTCTTCACGTTGTACTCGGATTCAAGCCGGTACTTCACGACCTCGAATTGCAGCGCGCCGACAGCCGCCAAAACCGGTTCCGTGCGCATCGAGCCGATAGGATACATGACTTGAATGGCACCCTCTTCGCGCAACTGCGCGATACCTTTGCCGAACGATTTATAGGCCGACGTATCGATACTGCGCACCGACGCGAAATGTTCCGGCGCAAACGAGGGGACGCGCTCGAACCGCAACGACGCCGAACCGCTCGAAGGGGGCTCGAAGAGCGTATCGCCGATGGCAAAGACGCCGGGATTCGCCAAGCCGACCACGTCGCCGGCATATGCCGCCTCGAGCGATTCGCGCTCGCTCGCGAAGAGCCGCATGGCGCGAGAGAGACGCACGTCTTTGCCCATGCGCGCGTTGCGCACGGTCATGTCGCGCTCGAACTTTCCGGAGCAGACGCGAACGAACGCCACGCGATCGCGATGGCGCGGATCCATGTTCGCCTGGATTTTGAAAACAAAACCCGAGAATTGGTCGCTCGCAGGATCGACGGCGCCCGCGTTGGACACACGGGCCGCCGGCGGCGGGCTCATCGCTACGAAACGATCGAGAAAGAGCTGCACCCCGAAGTTGGTGACCGCGCTTCCGAAAAAGACCGGCGTGACCTCGCCGCGCAGCATCGCTTCGTGATCGAAGTCCGCGCCCGCGCCTTCGAGCAATTCCAAGCCGTCGCGAAATTCGCTCAGCGACTGCTCGTCGAGCAGTTCGCGAATCTGCGGGTCGTTTATGCCGGCCATCTCGACGTGCGCGCGTTTCGCGCCGTGCGCGCTGCGCTCGAAGAGATGCACTTCGCGCGTCTGCCTATCGTAGACGCCTTTAAATGATGGCCCGTTGCCCAAAGGCCAGTTCATCGGAAACGCGCCGATGCCGAGTACGCTCTCGAGTTCGTCGAGCAGTTCGAGCGGATCGCGGCTCGGGCGGTCCATCTTGTTGATGAACGTGAAGAGCGGAATGCGACGCGCGCGGCAGATCGCAAAAAGTTTTTTCGTCTGCGGTTCAACGCCCTTGGCGGCGTCGATAAGCATCACTGCGCTGTCCGCGGCCAGCAGTGTCCGGTACGTGTCCTCGCCGAAATCTTGGTGGCCCGGCGTGTCGAGCAAGTTGATCGTATAGCCGCCGTACGGAAACTGCAGCACGGTCGAGGTTATCGAGATGCCGCGCTGTTTTTCCAGCTCCATCCAATCGCTGGTTGCAGCACGCTGGGCGCGGCGCGCTGAAACCTGCCCGGCGGTTTGAATCGCACCGCCGTACAGCAGCAATTTTTCCGTCAGCGTCGTCTTGCCCGCGTCGGGGTGGGAGATGATGGCGAACGTCCGCCGCTTGGCTACTTCTTCTTCTATACTCATGGCAATGTTGATAGATTGTAAATACGTACTTCCGCGTGTGGTCCGTTCTCTCTTACGAGCGCGATCGAGCTGCCGCTGCGATACAGCTGAGTTGGATTCGGTACGAAAAACCTGTCCTTTCCTCGCGTTACGGCAATATCACTGTTCCTCACGATAACGACGCAGTCGTTATAGCGAAGAACCGTTCCGGACGGCGCTCGCGCATATCCCGATGGAATATGTGCTTCAACGTAGCTGCGCGACCCCGAGGTCTTCTGAATCTGCTCAAAGCACTCCGGTAGAGCCGAAAGCGCCCACGGCGCGTCGGCCCAAAAATCCCTGGGCGTGCGCTTGGAGGGGAGCGGCGCCTGCGCCGCTTTTGGCGGCACACTCGCATAGACCGATGCAATCTTCAAGCGGATGCGATCGCGGTTCGCAAATGCGGCAACCAGTACCACGCCGGTTACGACGATTGCCGCGGCGATGACGTAGTATCTAAGCAGCGCTCTCAGCCGGCTCTTGCGCGGCGCCCGATTCGCCCAGCGTCATACGCGCTGCCCCAATCGACCAGTCGGCCATTCCATAGTAGAAATCGAAAGTCCGTGCGCCCAGATCCGGGCGCGGATCGAGCCCCGTCGGAAACACGACGTTGTCAACGATACCGCGTAGTTCGCCTTCGGACTCCGGACAAAGCACGGGCTGCGGTGAGCGGTAAACGATCTTGTGCGGCTGCTCCAAATCGTGGATCATGATGCCCGCGCTGTAGCGCAGCTTTGGTTTGCTGGCAGTGTGATCGAGCACGTCGACCGCGTGAAAGAGCGACATCCACCCTTCGGCGATGCGCACGGGTGGCGTCCCGGCGCCGAGTTTGAGCGAACCCCACTGATGATCCGGCGACATCACGAGCACGCTCTCGCACACATCCAGCAAGTTCTCGCGGTTCCGCAGCACCGGTTCCAGCGGTATATACGCCATGCGAATCGATTCGCGATCCGCAAACGGCATGCGTTGAATCATGGGAATCGCGGCGCGCCCGTCGACGGCGGACAAATGCAGCATGGGCCGGTGATAGAGCGCGAGCGACTTCACGCCGCCCGGCGAGAGAACGGGTTCCGGAAAAAATGCCGCATCCTTGTCGTCGCCGATGTGCATGCCCGGCTTATCGAAATGCAGCAAGCCCAAACGAGTCCACGCAAAACCGTCTTCGGAAAGCGCTACTGCAATGCGCGGTCCTTGCGGGCCGAATGCCGTATACGTCATCACGTATCGATCGAGGACCGGAACGAACGTTACGCGCGGATCTTCGCAGCCGTAGCCCGGGTGCGGACGAAGTTCGAACGGTGCCTCCGGCTCCAAAGTAAAGCCGGCGCGCGAGAACGTAAAACGATCGCCGTTCGGATGCGCTTTGACCAAACCAACGCGAGAGATATTGCCGCGCGCGACGTCGCGTGGATAGAGCAACAATTCGCCGGAGCGCGTACGCGCGGACGCGGGATTCAGCGTGCCTTCGGCCTCGCTGGGATCGCCGTTGGGCTCGAGCACCATGCCCAAGCGTTGGACGTCGACATCAAGCCGGATCGCTTCGTGTGCCAGCATCAAACCTTTACTGAAACGCCGTTGGCACGCGCACAGTTTCCAAACCCCGTTACGATTTCGTGCGGCAGGCGGCCGGCCTGCGATGCGAAGAGATCGAGATCACTCGTGCGGTCCAGCAACACAAGCTGCGATCCAGCCTGTCCTGAGTCGCTCGAGTCAAGGCGCGAGGCCCGCACGGTCACGTACTGCATACCGACCGATAAGATATCGTCCGTACCGGCGAGTCCCTTAGGCAGACCGTCGGCATAGCCGCAGCGAGCCGTTGCTATCGTCTCCCCCATCCGGAGCATGGTACCCCCATATCCGAGCCGTGTCCCGGGCGAATGTCGCTCGACGCGCACAACCGGCGCTATGACCTCCAGCGCGCAGCGCACGCCCGGCACGTTCGCTCCGCCCGTGGCACCAAAGAGTCCGATTCCTATCCGCACCGCCGTGCCTTGCGCGCCGGCGGCCGTCAGCGCGAAGGTGCTCGCAATATCCGTGCCGGTCAGCCTGACCCCAATTTCGCGCATGAATGCGGCCGCTTGGAGGAAGTCCTGCGTCTGTTCGGCGCGCCGCTCGAAGTCGGTGACGTGACTCCACAATTCGACCTCGGCGCCGGCGGCCGCCAAGCCGGGCGCAAAGCCGCGCAGTTCCCCAAGGGAAAGGCCGCTAAAGCCGGCCGCAGGCCGAAGGCCGACGCGAATTCGCAGCGGCGCGCCCAACTGCGCCAGTACGCTGCGGGCCACTTCGTACTCGACGGGCGAGCCAACGGTTGGGGATGCATTGCTGCGCAGTACCTCGGCGAGCCGGTCCGGCTCGACTGCGCCCAAAACGATCGCCCGTTTTTGCGAGTAGCGCCGCAGCTCGGCCAGCTCGTCCGCGTCCGAGACGCAGTACGCCTGCGCCACATTCTCGAGGGCGTGCGCGAGACGGCCTGCGCCCCAGCCATAGCCGTCCCCTTTGAGCACGGCGTACAACGGCACGCCGGCAAACGCGCGCCAAGCGCGGGCGTTTGCCACGACGACGTCAAGGTCGAGCGAGAGTTCGGGCTGCATGGGTTATGGAAGGGTCGTCGTGGCGACGGGCGTGTTGCCTGGGGTGACGACCTCAACTTTGATTCCGCGGCGATAGACTGCATTTGGCACGATCCACAGGGTGAACGTGCGGTACCTGTCCGACGGTTCACCGCCGTCCGCAGGCGCTTGTTCGAAGGCAACGACGCGCACGCCGTCGGGATTCGCGCGGATCGATTCAATGATTTGCTTGTATCCGCTGCGATCGTGCGGACCCATCAGCAGCACGACCCCGAATTCATTGCGATACCTGACGGGCGCGTGAATGCCCAGGCGGTCGAGCGAGGGGGAATCGCGTACGACGGAGATCTCGTTGCTGCCGGCAACTGTGGTCGTGCCTTGACGTAGCGTCTGGACGCGCACTTCGCGGCATCCGGTCATCAGTACCAGGGCAAGCAAGGGCCAAAGGCGGCTTAGCGACCAGGATGGGAGCATGCCGAGAGAGCCAAGACGGCGGGAAGCGGCCACGTGCACGGGCGTTCGCGGCCTTGTCACGCTACGCCCTTCGGGTGCATTGTAGTAGGAAGAACCGCAGGGAGAGATATGTTCGGCCCTATTTTGGTGGCGGCACTGCTGACCGCTCCGACGCCGCAACCTTCCGCATCGCCCGCGCTCAAAACTATTGCGAGCGTGCGCGCGTCGTCGCGCTGCGCGGAAATCATCACGCACGCGAACAGCGCGATCGGCACGACGCTCGACAACGATGCGATCGTGAGCAAGACGATCACGACGCTGCGTCTACTCAACCTCGACGACGGCAACGCGATTCACCGGCGCAACGGTTTCAATACACTGGGCGATCTCGCGAAAACGCTGATGCAGCAAGCGCGCGCGGCGGACGATGAAGTCAAGCGTCTGCGCGCGCTGGCCGCTAAAACGAAAGATCCGCAAGAAGCCAAGGACCTCAAAGACTTTGCCGATGAATTAGGCGGAGCGCTGTGGCGCCAGCAACGAATCGCGCGCGATCTCAACGGCTATCTTGCATATGAAGATTTTCAAGATATGGCGACCGTCGATGAATCGCAGGCGAAAGCAAATCAAGCGCTCTTCGGCGTCTCGGATCCGCTCCAGCAGCAGCCCGTCGGAATTCCCGGTCAAGGTTCTCCGGTGATTCAATACGGTCCGAACGTCGGACAGCCGGCGCCGGTTTTTCCTCCGCATCTGGGCCATGAGGTGAATACTCCCACGGCAACCCAGTATGCGAAGGCCGCTGCGGACGATTTCCAAAATCGCATCGCCGACATAGTTCTTGACGAGAATCACGCCGCAGGCCACGTCGACGGCGCGCTGGCCGGCTGCGGGCAATAGAGCGACAAAGTCATTGTCCCGCGGACTAAAGCTCGATAGACTCTGAACTTAGTGAAGATTCTTGGGCGCCTCAGCCTGGCGGCTGTGCTGGTCGCTTACGGCGAGATCATGCTGGGCAGTTGGACCCGCATCAACGGCGCGGGGATGACCTGCCCCGATTATCCGCTCTGCCATGGCGAATTCATTCCTTCAATGGGCGGCGGAACGGTTTGGGAGTGGACGCATCGCCTGACGGCCGCGCTGCTCTCCATGCTGGTCATCGGCGTGTTGGTCACCGCCTGGCGCACCCGTAAATCGGGCCCGTTCATCGCGCCTACGGCCTGGGTGATTGCCGCATTGTTCGCGCTCCAAGTTTTCTTGGGCGCCGCCACAGTGCGTCTCTCGAACAGTCCGATCTCGGTGGTTTGGCATTGGGGTACGGCGATGGCCTTCGTCCCCTCGCTCGCAAGCATGGCGATGTTCGCCTTCACCGCGCAGCCGAAATCCGCGCCGGCCGGGCGC
>Ga0073928_10010528_pt1 | contig 10995 bp, 5 predicted proteins | sample PaiPotPPA55metaG_FD_76969 | JGI IMG/M metagenome (GOLD analysis project Ga0073928, IMG submission 76969) | Iron sulfur acid spring bacterial and archeal communities from Banff, Canada, to study Microbial Dark Matter (Phase II) - Paint Pots PPA... ...
CGCGATCGCGCGTGCGAAACAATTGCTCCACGCGGACCCTTTGCGCGAGGACGTTGCACGGCGCCTCATCGCGCTTCGCTATGAGACCGGCGATCGTGCGGGTTCCCTTGAAGAGTACGCGAGTTTCGCCAAGCGTTTACACGCCGATCTGGGCATCGAGCCGATGCCCGAAACAGCTGCGATATATATGGCGGTCCTCAACAACGAGCCGCTCCCCGGCACCGAGCGGCTTTTGGACGAGGCGATCGGCACTCAGACGGTCGCGCGTTCTGCGCTTCCGTTCGTTGGACGCCAAGCGCAACTAAGCCGGTTGCTCGACGGCTGGAGCCGCGCGGCGCGAGGACGCGGCGGCGTCGCGTTTGTGGATGGGGCTCCCGGCATCGGAAAGTCGCGCCTCATTCGCGAGTTCGCGCGCGAGGTGGAAGAGCGCGGAGGCCGAGTGCTCGTGGGCGGAACCGGCGTTCCCGAAGCCTTTCCGTATCAGGCGCTACTCGAGGCGTTGCGTGGCGCTACGACCGTCCTCGCGGCGACACGCCCGCAGACAGCATGGTTGCCCGTGCTGGCAAGGCTGTTGCCGGAGCTCGCGCATCTCGTCGACGGCGCGCCAGGGCTGAGCAATGTCGCTCCGGAGGCTGAACGTACGCGAACGCTCACGGCGCTGGCCAACGGCTTTGCGACCATCGCACAAGGCAGGCCGCTATTGCTCGTGCTCGAGGACCTGCACTGGGCGCACGATGCAACGATCGCCGCGCTGGCTCTCATCGCACGTCGCTCACCGCTCCTTGCGATCTTCGTCGTCGTCACCTATCGCGACGGTGAGCTGGAGCGCAGGCACCCGCTGCGCCAGGCACGTGCCGAAGCCCTGAGCGCCGGCTGGGCGAGCGGCGTCACCCTCGGACCTCTTTCCGGCCATGAGGTGGCAGAAATCGCCCAAAGCGTCGGCTCGCCACTAGCGGGTAGGCAGTACGATTTACGCCCCGCATGCGCCGGCAATCCATTGCTGCTCGATCGGTTGCTGGCTGCGCCGCCGACCGATATTTCGCAGCAACGGCAACTGCGCATCGAAACCATCCTCGCGCCGCAGCTCGAACGCCTCTCACCGCATGCCCGGTCCTTTGCCGAAATCGCCGCGCTGGTCGGGACACGCTTCTCGCAAGAAGCCGTGCGCGACGCCGGAGGTTGGGACGGCGCTCGTGCGACCGAAGCGCTCGACGAGCTCCTTGATGGCAAGATCATCAACGAAGGCGGCGCCTACGGCGAATTTGACTTCGCGTTCGCCCATCAACTCGTCCGCGACGCCGTCGTCGAAAGCGCAGCCCAGAATCGCTCTCGCGACCGGCACCGGCGCATCGCACAGGCACTCGAGCGGCTCTTTGCCGGTCGCGAGGTCGAGTTTGCCGCGGAGGTCGCGCGCCACTACGAGCTCGCCGCGGAGCCCGAACGAGCCGCACCTCGTTACGTGCTTGCCGGGCGGCGGGCGCTGCAGATGAGCGCGCTTGACGAGGCTCGCGCGCACCTGCGCCACGGCATCGAACTTTCACATGACCCACGAGTTCGGGCGGACGCGCTCATCGAACTCGTCGAAGTAGCGCGCCGTACCGCAGACCGCAACGAACGCTCCAGCGCACTCGCCGGCCTCGACGCGGAAGTCGAACGCCTCGATGAAGACTATCGGCGGACCGCCTCGTTGCTTCGCATTCACTTTTCCGCGACGGAAAGCGATTTGTCCGTGGCTGCAGCGGCTCGAGAGCGACTCCGCGCCTTGCTGGAGGGTGCCGGACCGCGCTGGCACGCGATGCTGCTGATCGAAGACGCTCGCGCGGCATATCTTGCGGAGGACTTCGGCGCTGCGACAACGGCCGCAAACGCTGCGCTCGAGGCCGCACGCGAGTCCGGCGATACGGCAGTGACCGCGCGAGCGCTCGTCTTCGTCGGTCGCGTCAGAGGAGATTCTTTGGACGCCGCCGCGCTCGAGGTCCTCGAAGAGGCGCAGGAGCTCGCGTTCCGAGCCGGCGACGGCGTGGTCGAACTCGAGGCGCTCCTCACCGCCCACAAGGTAGCCCACGACTGCGGCCGGGCCGACGATGCACTGTCGTACATCGAACGCGCACTCGAGCGTGCCGTCATGCTCGGCGATCGCGATGCCGAGGCTCAGGCGCGCGTTCGTGTGGCAGGCAACCTCGTATCTGCGCGCAAGGATTTGCGAAGGGCCTTTGACGAGCTCGAGAAATCGACGGCGATTTGCGCCGAGCTCGACTCGCGTCGCGGTATCGCAAGAGTCCTCGCCAATCGTGGCGTCTTTCTTCACGACGTCGGCGATTTCGCCGGCGCGATAGAGGCGCTGGAACGCGCGCGAGCCGAGTTTCATGCACTTGGGGAGCAGAGCACCGAAACGGTCGTGAAATCGCTTCTTTCAATGGCCAAGGTGTATGCCGGCGATGCGGGCGGCGGCAGACAAGAAGCGCTGGAGGCCCTCGCACTGCTGCCCTCCGATCGATCCGAGTTGCTGCGCGCGTCTACTCTCAAGATCGCTGCGATCGCGACTGCGGCTTGCGGAAACCTAGACGAGGCGATCGAAATGGCGCGTGCTTCGCTCACGGCACAGAGGGATCTAACGCCGGCGTGGTTCTATCGCGACCTGCTGGGCCATGTTGCCCTCTGGACTGCCCGCCGGGGTGACCTTCCGACAGCGCGCCTTTATATCGCCGAAATGCTGGCCTATCCAACGGCCGACCAGTCCGCGTTCTCGCAGACACAGCCGTGGGAGGCTGCGCAGGTCCTTCGCGCGTGCGGCGAGGCGGCCGCGGCGCAAGCGCAACTCGAAGAAGCCCATCAGCTCGTCGCGGCAATGTCGAGCGCGCTGCCTGACGCTGCGCGCGCTCGCTTCGATTTGGTTTCATGGAACCGCGAGATCCTGGCCGCTCACGACCGCGACGAGTGGCCCGATCTCGCCCGGACGCCCGCAACCTAAGAGTCCGCGCGCGGCCAAACGGCCGCGAACGCTCCCGAACGCCTCCGCTGCTACGATGCGCTGCGTCAGGCCGAAACGGCCGCACCCTCACCGGCACCGGTGAACGGCGCGACTCGCCGGCCACCTCACCGCAACGCTCGAAAGGAGCTTCAGTTCATGCGCAACCTCATTCGTGCCCTCGCCCTCGCACCCGTGTTCGCCACCGTGCTCGCACTCGCCGCAGCACCCGCGTCGGCAGCCCTGCCCTCCTCGTCGTCCGGATTGATCAATGCCAACGGCACCATCGGCTTCGGGACCGGCTTTTCGGTCCAACACACCGGGACGGGTCAGTATCTGGTTACGTATCCGACATCCACTGGGTTCACCAGCATTCCCGCCGTTGTCGTGACGCCATTCGGCCTCAACGGGCGCGACGTGACGTGGAGCGTCGCCGCGCTGACCGCTATCAACGGCGGCGTTCAGTTCACGATCCAGGTCTACGACCAAATCGGCAAACGCCTCACGCCCTCGGACTCAGCGCTCTTCTTCATCCTTATGGAGAGCTAAGGGCAAGCCCAGACACGGCGCGACCTGTAGCCTGAGCCGCCGGTCGCGCCGTTTTGTGGTCAGTTGCCGTCGTTGCCTTTGTCGCCACCGTCGGATTTGCCGTTCTTGCTATCACTACCTGAGCCTTGATCGCGCTTCTTCGAATTGCTGAAGAGCTTGTTCGCAGGCGTCGGAAACGAGAGCATAATGGCGAATCGCGTAGTCGGCATCTTGACGACGGGCAGCTTCGTGTTGAGTGGCACCTGCTGACCGAGCGAGAAGCCGCCGCCGAGCGACGAGTAGTCCGAGCGGATGAGCGCTGCAGTCAGGAAGATCGAACGCTCGAAGGAGAGCGTGAGACCCGCCATTCCTGAGGCGGCGTTCGAAAGCGCCGCGGTCAGTGAAATGTCCGTCCCTCCGTTGTTTTGGAGGATCGGGAGACGGTAGCTAATCGCCGCCGGATTGTACGAGGTCTGTGACGATTTGTCGGTGCTGTGTTGAACCGTCCCAGTTTGCGTACTCTGCCCGTGCTTACCGCGTAACATGGCGCCGGCAGCAACCGGGGCCACGTGTCCGACGGTGAAGGCCTGGAGCGGAATGTTCGCGAGGGTCGCGCCGTTCGTGGCGGTGAGCGGTGCGTAGCATGCGACCGTCACGACATCGACTGCGACGCTGCCCGGATCCTTCGACGTGCTTGAATCGTGACCGCCCTTGCCGGCCTTTTTATCGCCGCCGTGGTTTTTGTCGCCTTTGTCTTGGCCAGTGGCGCCGTCGTCGGAACCACCGCCCGACCCACTCCCGTCGCCGCTACCATCGGAGTTCTTCTGGACTTTTGTGGCATCGGTGGCGTTAAGGGTCACCGCAACAGTGCTCGAGCTGAACCCATGAGCGTCGTGACAGTCGATCGGCCGGCTCACCTGGTATGCGTCCTTGCTGGTCCCGGCTGCGTGCAAGCGCGTTGCCCAATCGCGCAGATCATCGAGGGCCGTGTGGACGTCCTCGTAACGTGAGCCGCCGCTTGACCGGTCTTTGAGCTCAGGCGTGAGTTTGTCGACCGCGTCGCCGATGCGCACGACTTGACCGCCCGACTCTCCCGCGCACTGCTGATTGTAGGCGGAGCTCGGGATGCCGTTTAGGCCGCTGAGTGCCCTTTGGACGTTCTGGTCATATGCGTTCACCGCATCCGATGCAACGACGCCGCCGTTCCCATCGACGATGTAGGAAACGATATGGCCAGCGGACGGCGCTCCAGCAGTTGCTGGAGCCTTATCCGTCGCGATTTGCATCGCTGGTGTCACCGGATCGGTCGGCCCGTTTGGTCCGAAGAGCGGTTGAAAGTCTGCGATCGCTTCTTGCACGACGGCCTTGTCCGTCTGCAGATTTTCCTCCACAGCCATGGCTTTGTAGTAGTCCGCGTATGCTGAGAGAAGCGCGTCACATTGCGCCGACGGCTGTGCCGATGTGCCCACAACATTTTTCGTGATGAGGCTCATCTTGTTTCCGCCTCCCTGCAACACGCTAGCCAGCGTTTGGAGCAGCGGGCTCGCCGAACCCAAAGCGGAAAGACCGCCCGGCGATGTGTTTTGTTGTACCGTGCGCGTTTCGGCGAGGTAGGCGTCGAGGTAACGGAGTGGATTGACCTCCGTCACCGTGATGGTCGCAGGACCGCGCACGCTCTCACCGAGCGTCGAGGGCTTGCGAAAGTCGTATGTGTGCGTCGCCGAGCCCGCTAAGGCACCGATCGGCGGCGAGATCACTGCGAGTGAGAGCAGCACTGCGACGGCTGCCCGTTGTTGGGGTAGCATAACCGTAACCTCCAAGAACCGCGGCCTGACTCTATCGTCCCGAGACCGTCGGATGGTGGTAAAGCTAAGCGCGCCCGGTTACAGCCTGGTTAACGGCTTCGTCGTGGGTCTTCGCGCGAGCCGGCGAGCGACGCCCACGGGCCTGCGACGACAATAGACGGGGGAGTGACTCAGCCCCCGTGGTGAAGGCTATGTCGCGAAAGGCCGAAGACCAACAGGAACGATGAAACTCGGAGAAGTTCTTGCTCAGCAGCTTGCACTGCTCCCCGTGCGAGATACGCTGCTGCGCACTGTTGTGCGGACCGCCGCGGCCGCGGATGCCTTCGCTGCAACGACGGAGCACGCGCGGCGTTGGCTCTCGCGCAAGGCCGCACAGTTTGGGCTGAGCGTCGACGATTGCACGTCGTTCCATCGGCAGCAACCGGACTGCCGCGTCGATGTGGAGCGAAGCGCCGGAGACTTCGCCTTCGCGTTCGAGCACGCAGATGCGCGCGAGACCGGTCGCCGCTGGTTCACCGAGTGCGTCATCAGCGACGGCATGGACCGCGCCGAGATCGACGTACGGCTTTCGATTCTGCGCCCGCAGACCGCAGCGACGCCCCCTCGGTATACGCCTGAATTCTTGTCCGACATCGCAGCCGATATCGGTCTCGAAGATCTGCGTGCCGTTCGCGGTGAGCCGTGGTTCGTCGGCGTCGATGAGGTCGAGAACCTGCGCGATCTCCTCACGTCACCCGAACGCTCGCTCGCAGTCGTGGCGATCAGCCAAACCGGTCGCGGACCGCTCGTTTCGCCTGTGCGCGCTGCTCGCCGGCTCCTCGGAGTCGCGCATACCGTCGTGCTCAGCGAAGAAGCGTCGTGGACCTTTACGCACGGGCTCGGCAAGGAGTGGTCGGTCTTTAGAGGAGCCGTCCGTCGCTACGCGCCCGGCCTGCGCTGGACCGATGACTTCCGGCGCCATCGCTTCTGGTTGGCCGACAGCATTCAACGCGCCGACGCGACGGCGCCGAGCACGGGCTTCTTAGAAAACCTTGCGGAGGCCATCTTTGCTGCTGCTACCGCAGACTTTGAGAAGGCGATTCCGCTGCGAACGCTGCGCGACGTTTCGCGCGAACGCATGCGGGCCGACTCGCTTCCTGCACTCCTGCACGTCGACGCACCGGAAGCCTCCATACACGACATCGCTCAGAGCGCAAATACGGCGACTGGGGTCGAGCCTGCAGTAGAACCACCCGAGCTTGTGGTTCCTGTGGGAGACGAAGCCGAGAGCGATCTCTCCGCGCGCATTGCCGAACTAGAGCGCGATCTGCAAACCGAACGCGAGCGTGCCGACGACACGATTCGCAGGCGCGACGAAGCGATTCAAGGTCTGCAAGCCAAGAACGCGCAGCTCGCCGAGGACGTTGGGCTCTACCAGTCGCTCGCCGACGAATACGCTGCCGAAAGCGAACACCTGCGGACCGAAATCCGCGCCCTGCGGGGCGAAGCCGGAACGTACGACGGACCGATGTCGACGATGCTCAAAACAATCGCCGAGGCACTGGCTCAGGCCCACAATGTCGCGAAGGGCGTCGCCCGGCGGGACGAAGACCTGTTGACCTTGCGCAACGACCTCGCAACCCTCGAAGCCGACCGCGACGAACTGGCGCGGCAACGCTTTTCGCTCGCCTCGCGAATCTCGACTTACCAGGACCGCGAACGCGCCCCAGCGTCGACGGCCGAAGGACAGCCCTCCTACGACGAGCCGGACCGCTTCGTCGACTACGTCGACGCGCGCTACGCCGGCAGAGTCGTCGTCTCGAACGCCGCACGCAAGTCGTTCCGCAATCTGGTATATCTCGCACCCGAGCGCCTCTACGAAACGCTCGACATCCTCGGCAATGAGTACGCAGCCATGCGCCTGCCTCAGGCGCGAAATGTGGACGATCCGCGCAGCGCTCGGCGCGCATTCGAGGAACGCTTACGGGATATGCGTCTGCTGCACGGACCGTCGGCGACCGCAACCGGTATGGGACGCAATCTCGCCGATCACGTCATGGTTATCGAGGGACGTTCCCTTCCTTGCGAAAAGGTTCGCGATATTTCAGTAACCTTCGACCCCCAGCATTTCCTGTGCATCTATTTCGTTTGGGACCAACAGACCGAACGCGTGGTCCTCAAAGGTTTCGAACACGGAGAAACTCTGAACGACCATACGTAGGTGACCCGCTCTCTCTTCATTTCGGCGATACCCACGACTTCGTCGAAGTCGCTCCACGTTGCCGTGCGGACACTGACGCGTGTCTCCCATCGCCCGCGCTTCGCTTTAGCGGAACGGGGTGATGAGGTTGTTGACGAAGCCGAGCGCCGGGTTTACGACGCTGTCCCATATCGCGACCGGCTGGACGCTCCCACCGGCTCCAGCTGGGTACTCAAAGACTTCGTGCAACGTCGAGATGAAGTTGAGCGTGAACAGCCGCTGATCGGGCGTGATTGCAATCGACGACGGTCGCGCTGCCAGGCTCCCGTCGATCTGCCGGATCGGCGCAACATTTACGCCGAACTTCCCGGGAGCATAGATTTCGATCGAGCCGAGATCGACGTTGGCAACGTAGACGTTCTGCTGCTTGTCGAAGGCGATGCTCGAGACGCCGGAAACACCGCGCTTGAGAACGCCAATCGGCGCGACATTCCCGTTTGCTCCCGGCGCGAATACGACGACCTCAGCGTTCTGGAAGCTGCCGACATAGATGCGGCCGGCCGCGTCGACATTGATCGCCGTCATGCCCTGCGACAAGCCGGTCTTGCTCCCTCCGATCACGGCGATCGGCGTGGCGCAGCCGTTCTGCGTCGGCGCAAAGACGGCGACCGTTTCGCTCAGGCGGTTGAGGGCGTAGACGTTCCCCGCTGCGTCCACCGCAACGTTCGTCGGTTCGGAGAGCCCGCACGTGATGGTCGCGAGGGGCGCACTGTTGCCGGTGGCACCCTTTGCGAAGTGCTCGAGCGCCGGCGGGTGATTCAGAACCCCGACGTTCGCCGACCACAACGAACCGTCAGGAGCGAAGGCCATGCCGTCGTTGAGATCGAGGCCGGTAAGGCTTCCGCTCAAATCCGACGTGATGCCGATGGCGTCGTGCGCGAGGAAACGCATAGTTTGAATGTGGTTGTTTGCAGCGACGTTGAAGGTCGCTGGGGCCGGCAACGCCTGGATCTGGGGAATTGTGGCATGCGCGCCGTGCGCGACGCCAGGCGCGAGCATCGCCAGCGCCATGATGGATGGGAAGTGCAACGTTTCTCCTTCGTGAGCGTGGGGCCGAGTTGAGCGATGTCGGCAATCACGCTAATGAAGGTTCGTGAATGAACTCTGAAGCTCGCTACTTCGCAAGCCTTCGTCACGCACGAACACCGGGCGCGCATGTCATCCCGGCGCAAAACTCAGAAAGTCTTCAGACTGAGCTGAGCGCTGCAAATACCTCGGTTCTTCGCGCGGAACCGGCCAGAGGGCAGCGAGCCGAAGTGCGTCGCTGCCCTCTGCGTCTAGGCTCTACGGTGCTAGGACGAACGCAATCAACGCCGAGGCGTCGTATTGGCTCTGCCTGCTCCAGCCGTTGTTTGCCGTCGCCGCGACGTAGACTTCCTCTGCAAACGCTGCGATGGTGCAGGTTCCCAAGAGGTTTGCAACCGTTTCGACGATGGGCGAGAGGCCCGGCGCAAGCGCGACCGGCAGACCCACCAGTGGCAGTGGCGGCAACGTCACCTCATTGACGCCCTTCACCAACTCGAACGAAAACGTTGCAAAGTCGTTCGGATGGCTTGCCGTGAACGGCATGGTGACGGGTGACGCATCCTTCGTTCCGTAATGAAGGACGCCGCACGTGGGATCCGCCGTCGCGCCGTGTAGGGTTGGCGCCGCAATCGACGCCTTACAGGGATTGTTGTCGACCAGGATCGTCAACGGCGTCGCCCACTCGATGACCGAGCCTGTAGCGTCGACGAATTCGATCCAAATCGTGCTGAGCCCATTTGGCAGCCCCGTCGACTGCACGAAGCCGCCAAGAGACGGGTTCATCCACAGGAAGAGATCGCTCAGCGCTCGCGTGGGATAGAAGCCCGATTGCCCGCCAACGGTCACGGAGTTGGTTGTCTGCGCGACATATTCGAATCCGTTCCAATGCTCATCCGTCCACGTTATGTCTTGAACGACGAAGCCCAGCGCGGCATTTTGTACGAAGACCCGGTAATACGCCGCGCCATCGTTCAAGGCTCGCATGTAGTTGATCATCAACGGGAGGGCGCCGCCGAACGGCGTGTCTTTCACTTGATAGAAGTAGGTTGGGTCGACGGTGGTATCCGCCAGCCCCTCGAGTGGACCTGGGCCGATGACTTTGTCGAAGGGGATGAATCCGATGCCCATCAGCAGTGGACCGTCCGGCTGGAACACCGAAAGGCTTACCTCTTCGATGACCTGATCGCTGCAGATGAGCATTTCACTCGGCGCAATGACCGTGACGCTGGAAGGCCGGAAAGGCACGCCGCTCGCGATTATTTGGGAAGTCTTCGCTGCAACGTTGATCACCCTTATGCGATTCGCTGGATCGCGCTCGGGAACGATGATCGAGGTTTGGGTCGCATCGAACCAGGTCAGATAGAAGGGCGCCGTGAGACCGGTTACGATCGGTTGACGCGCGCTGCTGCTCAGCAGGAAGCTGCTCACGCGACCCTGGTCGGGGCCGGTGGTCTGCTCGCTGATGTAGGCAGACTGGAGGTCGGCGCTCAGCACGAGGCCCACGGCATTCTGCAAACCCGAGAGGACCGCGACCTTCGCGCCCGTCGTCAGATTGATTTTCCACAGATTACCCGAAGGCGCGTATTCCACGACGTAGGCCGAATCGTGCGCTTCATCGAGAAAGATTTGCTGCGGTGCCGTCATGCCGGAGGACAGTACCATCGCCGGCGTGCGATTCGGCGTTGCCAGGGGTACTTTGAGCAAGTTTCCGGTCCGCTCGGTCACATAGACGTGCACACCGTCGGCGCTCGCCTTTACGTCTTCTGGCTGCTCGTAGCCGGTGCCGAGCACTGCGTACGGCGAATCCAGCTTGTAGGTTACCCACTGAATCTCGAGGTTGAGCCCCGAGCTCACAACGAGAACCTTGGCATAGTTGCCGCCGTTTGTTTGAACCGCGAGCACATCGCCGGCGACAAACTTGGCTTGCGGGATGGTCGTCGGCGAGTAGGGCAGACTCTGCAACGTGTCGGGCGTGATCGAAGCAAAGTTCGTTGCGCCGAGATTCACCATCTGCGCGTTGCCGATTCGGACCATGCCGGTCGGCGGCGACCACCAAATGTCCCCGGTGAGCGGTGACCCGGTCGCATCTTCGGTGCCGGTATCGAGGTTGAAGCCGTAGCTCGCGAGCAGGTTCGTCGTACCCGAGGTCACCGTGGTTGCGGTGCGATTGAGGTTCAGGCGAGATAACTTCCCATCGAACTCCACGAAGATGAGCTGGTTCAGTAACTTGCGAAAATCGGCGCCGATCGCTCCACCAAGACCGGTGATGAGCTCGACTGGTGATGGCATATGGTCTCCTTTGCGCGGAATAGCGCGCATCAGAGTCTAGGCCCGCAGCCTTACAGAGCGGTTACGCAAGGCCGTCTTAAGGTGGCACGGCGACGGTGCGGCTCGAGGCGATTGGAGATACTTTTCATGCCCAGGACCGA
>Ga0073928_10010529_pt1 | contig 10994 bp, 5 predicted proteins | sample PaiPotPPA55metaG_FD_76969 | JGI IMG/M metagenome (GOLD analysis project Ga0073928, IMG submission 76969) | Iron sulfur acid spring bacterial and archeal communities from Banff, Canada, to study Microbial Dark Matter (Phase II) - Paint Pots PPA... ...
AGTCCCTGGCTCACTAGCACAACAGGCGCGCCGGCCGCGATCAATCGCTCCAGTTTTTCGACCCCTTCCTTTTTCAGGCGCGGCTTCAGGAAATATTCGAAGAATTCTTCGCCGAGCAGGTCCAAACGGTCGCGGCTCACGCCACGCAAAATGCTGTGTAGGAGCCGCGTCGCAAACACCCGGTTCGTGCAGTAAAGAAAAGGGCGCGCAATCGCAAGAAACGCCATCCCTCCACGGCGTGTCCACCGCTGCAGGAAACTCTGCGAGTTCCACGCAAAAAAGCCCACCGGACGCACTGCCGTCAGGTTCAGCAGGCTCCCTTCCACCCGCCAGAACACGCGCTCGCGCGCATCGCCAGCGGAGGCCTCTTGCCCGGCCCGCCCAATATTCGAAATTTGGTCTTTTGGCTTGGACCGCAACATCGTGAGTGGTTTTACTACCAATTGCCAATGAAGATACAAATTAGCACGCCCGTACTCACCAATCAAGCGGGGCTGCCGTCCGGTTGGATAGTTTTGGTGACGGCATTAATCGGCCATTGAGTCGCCGTCTTAAATTTGAGTCCATTTGAGCGGAGGAGCGAACAGACGTCACCGACCTTGGATGGATGACCTGCTCGCGCCCCTCGGGAGTATGATCGTGGCTTGGAGTCGGCCGGATGACCTTTCCGCGATTGGCTCAGTTTACCGACGTCGCGCTTCTGACTCTTGCGTCGCATGGTCGGCATTGTGTTCATCACGAGCGGGCGCCTTTCCCATTTCGGGAACCCTTGCAATAAATTCACTGCGCACAGCACGCAGGTCCTTTCAAACGGCGCTTTCTCGTGGTAGCGTGATTCCGGAGCTATGAAGATAGAGATGGAACGGCTGGCAAAGTGGCCCGCTGAGGCAGGTGCCAGGCCGGGAAGTATCGTAATTTCTAATCGCGAACTCCGAGCATTAGAATCGCACTTAAGTTATAGAGAACAAACGAAAAGACCCCGTTCTAATCGCGAAGTTTCAACCATCCGAAGTTGCGATTTTCCTCCCCTCAAGCTGAAGCGAAACAGCGCTGTTCCGCTCGCGACTTTTTCAAGGCGGTTTCTCCTGGCCCTCCTAGTTCTCGCGGTGGTCGCTGCAGCGCCGCTGGCCGCGCAACAAAAACGCAAAGTTATCATCGACGAGGATTGCGCCGGCCCTGGTGGCACCGACACACAGGCCATCCTGGCCCTTATCCAGTCGCCCGATACCGACGTGCTCGGCATCACCATCGTGACCGGCGACGCGTGGCGCGACGAAGAAATCCAGCACGCGCTGCGCCTACTCGAAATAATCGGTCGCACGGATATCCCGGTGGTCCCCGGCGCGGCTTTTCCGCTCATAAACAGCCAGGAGTTCATGGCGCGGTGGGAAACGATGTACGGCAAGGTCGTCTATCAGGGCGCCTGGAACTATGCCAAGCGCCATGCGGTGCACGGACCCACGGAAATTCCGGCCATGCCCGAAGGCGCTCCCACCACCAAACCGTCAAGCGAAGCTGCCGCGCATTTTCTCCTGCGCATGGTTCACCAATATCCGCACCAAGTCACAATTCACGAAGGCGGTCCGCTCACCAATCTCGCGCTCGCGCAATCCATCGATCCGGAATTTGCCTCGCTCGCGAAGGAACTCGTTCTGATGGGCGGCAGTCTGAATCCGCAAACGGACGATCCTGAATTCTCTATCACGCCGCGCCGCGAATTTAATTTGTGGATGGACCCCGAAGCCTCACGCATCGTGCTGCACGCACCGTGGCCGCGTGTCGTGGTCACCACCGTCGATATTTCGCTGAAAACTAAAATGGACCAGGATTTGATTTCGCAGATCGCCAAAGGCCAGTATCCCGCCGCGCAGTACACCGCCAAATACGCCGAAGGGAATTATCTCTGGGACGAGCTCGCCTCCGTGGCCTGGCTCGATCCTTCGATCATCATCAAGTGGAAAAAACTTTATCTGGATGTATCGATCGATCACGGCGCCTCTTACGGCGACACGCTAGTCTGGACCGAAGACACCCGCCCTCGCATGGGCGAACGAAAAGCAGAAATCCAGGATGACCTGGACAAACCGAAATTCTACAAAGAATTCGTAGATCTCCTAACGCGCCCCACTCCCCCACCTACAAACCGACCGGCTCAATAGCGATCAAGCAAATAGGATGGCCCCAAATTGAAATTCTACAAATCGCCAGCCACATTTTTCTTTGCCGTGTGCTTGCGCATCCGCCATTACTCTTTTGAGCCGTGCATCTTCTCGTCCCCCGCACACTTCGTGGCACAACATCTGCTTAGCAAGTTGTCATTCCGAGCGCAGCGAGGAATCTGCTCTTTACGATCTTAAACACGGCACGGCGCGCGCGTGTCGCGAAGCCGTCGAGTGACACGACTACGATCAACGCTGCGGGACGTGGCCGGAAAGGTTCGCGAGGGCGCGCTGATAGTCAGGGTCGTCCGGTGAGAGCGACGCGGCTTTCTTGTACGCAGCAAGCGCACGGGCTCTGTCTCCGTGCTGCTCGTAAATCGCACCCATCTCAAAGAACGCGTCGGACTCTTGGGGGTCCACAATTGTGGTTCGCTCGAAGGCAGCGAGCGCTTGGTCCAATTTGCCCTGCTTCTCAAGGATTTTTCCTTGTACGTAGAGGAAATCCGGCTGATAAGCATCGCGTTCCAACGCTTGCGAGATGGCTTCGCTCGCTTTGTCTATGTCGCCCGCTGAATAATAGAGTTTCGCGAGCTGCGAATGCGCCGCGCCGTATGTCGGATCCTTGGCGATGGCTTGCTGCAACAAGTCTAGCGAGCCGGCCAAATCGTTTTTCAGCGCGAGGTCGTTTGCCTGCTGCACCAGGTGCTTTGCTTGCGTCTGGTTTTCTTTGGTTTCGCGATCGTTCTTCGAAGACTTTTCGAATTCCGCCAATATTTTCTGCGCCTGCTCGGAATTCCCGGCGCAATCGTATGCGCGCGAAAGCAGGAACAGTAGTTCGGAATCCTGTGTCGACATTTCAAGAACAGGCTCGAGCGTCGCAACCGCTCGCTGGCATCGATCTTTGGACTGTGCGGCTGCTTCGCCCTGTGGTGCACGCAAAAGAATTTTGCACAGCAATAATCGCGCGCGTGGATTCCCAGGCTGCAACTCAACACTTTTCGTTGCATCCGGCAGCGCGGTTGCGTCCTGATTCCGGTCGGAATAGATTTTCGCCCGCGTGTAATAAGCCAGAGCGCTCTTAGGGTCGCGCGCCAGAACTTTTGCGATCTGCGCCAGTGCGTCCTCTGCATCTCCCGTTGTCTCGTAAGCGACGGCCAGCCGGATCCGCGATTCCTGGTCTGCCGGTGCGAGCTTCAGCGCTGCGCGTAAATGGGCGATTGCCGATTCGTAGGTTTGCAATTCGATGTCGAGATCGCCGAGCACGGCAAACGGTTTTGGACTTTGGGGATGCTCGGCGTGAGATTGTTCCAGGATTCTCTTCGCTTCGTCGTAATTGTGAACGTTGCGGTAAGCCTGGGCGAGTCCCATTGCAGCGTTTAAATCGTGCGGCGAAATTCGTAATGCTTCGCGGTAACTTGCGATTGCGTCGGCGTAACGCGCGACCCTCATTAGTGCATCGCCAAGCTCGATGTGCGAATCCGCGCTTCGCGGTGCAAGCTGGACGGCTTGCTCGTAGTGTGCGATTGCTTGGTCCCAATTTCCTGCGACTGCATTCGCGCGAGCTTGCAGCTGCAGTTGCTGCGCTGTTTGCGCGCTGGCTGCAAGGCCTGCGAGCGATACAAAAAGGACAACCAGACTGATCTTTCGAAACCACAACATGCGCGGATTATAGCATCGCAACTTGGGCGGTCTTTTTTGCAGGCTTTTCGCTTGACTCAGGAAGCGTGGCGAACTATACGATGACGCGGCAATCCCGAGGAATTCATGTTCACTCCGCATGGGTTTGGCACCGCCCTGATCATGATGGTGGTCGCTGCGATCTGCTGGGGATCGTGGGCCAATACGTTCAAGGGCGTAAAGAAGTATCGCTTCGAGCTTTTCTACTGGGACTATGCCATCGGCATTTTCCTTCTGTCGCTGCTGCTGGCCTTCACCATGGGGAGCACGGACGGCGGCCCCACGAGTTTTATCAACAATGTGAAATCCGCCGACGCCGGCAACATCGGTTGGGTCCTGCTGGCCGGAGTGATCTTCAATCTGGCGAACCTTCTGCTCATGGCCGGAATCGATTTGGTGGGACTCGCCACCGCATTCCCCGTCTCTGTAGGAATTGCGCTGGTCGTCGGCGTGGTACTGAGTTATGTGCAGGAGCATCGAGGCAATCTGAATATGCTCACAGCGGGAATTCTTTGCGCCGTGGCCGCCGTGATTCTGGATGGCAAGGCATACGGTGAACTGAAAACCGGAAAAAGTGCTACGCGCAGAGGCCTGTTCATCTGCGTGGTGGCCGGGTTTTTGATGGGACTGTGGGCGCCGTTTTCTACGCGGGCTCTCACGCACGGAAATACTCTGGGACCCTACAGCGTTTCCGTTTTCCTTTGTCTGGGAGCTTTGCTGTCTTGTTTCATATGGAATTTCTATTTTATGAAACATCCGCTAGTGGGTGAGCCGGTTGATTTCCGTGATTTTTTTCGGGGACCGGTGCATGGCCATGTGCTGGGTTTGGTTGGCGGCGCCATATGGGCCACCGGACTTGTGTTCGATTTGGTGGCCGCTCACTTCACGGGCGTGTCCATTTCTTACGCCGTCGGCCAGTCGGCGCCGATGGTGGCTGCTTTATGGGGAATTTTCGCCTGGAAGGAATTCGCCGGGGCCAACACACGCGCGAAAGTGTATCTGGCGTTGATGTTTGTTTTTTATATTTTGGCGATCCTGCTGGTCGCGCGCGCCAACACCGCAGCCTAACTTTTGGAACTCAAATCTCTGGGTACCGAGATCGGTGGAGGGCGGAATTCGCCGCAGGCATTTTCGATGATTGCCGCTACGTCGAGCACAGCTTCGTCTTCCCACGGGCGGCCGACGATTTGCACGCCGATGGGCAAACCTTCCGACGATTGACCTAGCGGAACGACGGCAGCGGGATTTCCGAGCAGATTGAACCATTGCGAATAGCTCATCGCTTTCAGGTATTCCACTTTGCGTCCTTGTACCATCCATTCGCGCTCACCATGGCGGAATGCCGGGATTGCGCAGACGGGGCAAAGAAGAATCGGAAACTCTTGCATTTTTTCGAGCAGTTTGCCGCGAAGTACATCGCGGCCGAGGAGCGTATTCAAGAGGTCTTGCGCGCTAAGCGGGGGCGCTTCGGCCACCATGGCGCGAAATGCACGAAAGATGGGACTGAGCTCCGCTTCGCGTCCTGCGATTGATGGCGCGAAGGACATCTGGCCGGCGCGGCCAAATAAATTCCACCAGAGCTGCCAGACACGGTCGAGATTCTGCGGCCGCCATTCTGCAACTTTAAATCCTTGCGCCCGCAGCACCTCCGCTGCAGCAGAAACAGCAGCGGCGGTTTCGGGAGTGACGGGCGTGTTTTCGTCATCCACAAAATATGCTACGCCAAGCTTCCGAATTTCCTGCGCGCTCCAATGTCTGAAGGGAACCGGTGCTGACGCGGGATCGCCGGGATCCGGGCCGGCCATCACTTCGAAAAGTTTTTGCACGTCGCTGATACGCCGCGCCATGGGGCCGACTACGCCGAGTTGCGCGAAGGGACCTGCGGAAGCGGGATAGTGTCCGGTGGAAGGAATGCGGCCGGGCGTGGGTTTCAATCCGCAAATCCCGGAATAGTGCGCGGGGATGCGAATGGATCCGCCGCCGTCGCTGCCCACACCGCCCGCGGAACAACCCGCGGCGATGGCCGCCGCTTCGCCACCACTCGACCCGCCGGGCGTGCGTGAGGGATCCCACGGGTTGTTGGTTCGTCCATACAGAAGGTTGCCGGTTTCGTAGGCCATCAAGAATTCCGGGACGTTTGTATTTCCCAGGATGATGGCGCCGGCCGCACGCAGCCTAGCCACTAGCGGCGCGTCTTCTGCCGGAATATTCCCTTTGCGCAGAACGCTGCCGCATTCGCAGGCCAATCGAGCAACATCGATCGAGCTTTTGATAGAAATTGGCAGGCCATGAAGAGGGCCTATGGAATTTGATTTTGCGCTGAACCCAAGTGCAGCCTCGGCGGACTTTGCTTGGGCGTGCGCGCGTTCGCCATCCACGGTTACGAATGCGCGTAACTTCGGATTCAATTCGCCGATACGCAACAGGTGCGCATCCATCAATTCCAAGGGCGAGATCTTTTTGGCGTGGATACTTTCTGCCATTTCGGTGAGCGAGAGATACACGATGTCGTTCAATTCGACCTCGACTTGTTGTGTGAGCCGCAAAGTCTAACATGCTAGGCACGGGGACCGGCGCGACCACTCGAAAATCTAGACGCGATTGACAGGCCTGCAACTTAAAGAGAAAATTCGCGTTCAACGGGAAGCTGACAGGTTGCAAACTTTTAATATGTGCGTCAACGCGTTTCCCTGGGCGGTGTGATGAAGCAGCGTTTTAGCGCTTGGTTGCTCGCCGTTTTGTTCGCGACGGCGGCCTACCTCTTCGCTTGGCCTTCGGCGAACGTGCCATATTTTGCCGTGGTAATAATTCACTTGCTCGCGGGTATTGGGCTTCTAATTTTCTTGCTGTCTGCCCTGCGCGGAATTTTGCGCACCGCTTCGACCACAGCGCGGGTCGGCTGGATTCTGATTGCTCTGGGGGGCGTGCTCGGAGCCCTACTTATAAAAACCGGGACTCGGCGCGACGAATGGCCGCTGCTTTACATGCACCTGGGAGCCTGCCTTGCGGGCGGCGCGTTTCTAGCTTCTGCGTGGACCGGGAGACGCGGATTTCTTGCTCGAGGGCGCCCCGCAGGTGTCGTGCGCAGCGCGATATTTGTTATCGCTGCCGCGATCGCTGTTTCGGGCGCGTGGTGGCTGCGCACGGTTCCTTGGGAGCGCGCGAACCGCATCGAAAATCCGGCGATAGCGCCAGGGACGATGGACAGCGAAGGCGACGGTCCCGGAGGGCCTTTCTTTCCAAGTTCCGCGCAGACAGCGCACAGAGGAGAGATTCCGGCGAATTATTTTACCGAGTCTGATTCATGCCAGCGCTGCCATGCGGACATTTACAAAGAGTGGCAAAGCTCGGCGCACCATTTTTCGTCGTTTAACAATGCGTGGTATCGCAAGAGCATTGAGTACATGCAGGACACTGTGGGCGTACCGCCGTCGAAATGGTGCGCGGGCTGCCACGATCCTGCGCTGCTCTTTAGCGGTATGTTTAATCGGCCGATTCGCGAGGTGGAAGATACGCGCGCGGGACAGGCGGGTCTTGGCTGCATGATGTGCCACTCGATTGCAAGAGTGAAAAGCACGATGGGGCAGGGAGATTTCGAGCTTGAATATCCGGCGCTGCATCGGATGGCGGCGAGTTCTAACCCGCTGGTGCGTCGCGTCCACGATTTTCTGACCGAGCTCAATCCCGAGCCGCACCGGCGCGTTTTCCTGAAGCCTTTTATGCGAACGCAGACGGCGGAGTTTTGCTCGACCTGCCACAAAGTCCATTTGGATGTCCCCGTGAATCACTACCGCTGGGTGCGCGGTTTTAACGAGTACGACAACTGGCAGGCTAGCGGCGTGTCATTTCAGGGCGCGCGCTCATTTTATTATCCGGCCAAAGGGCAGGCCTGCGCGGACTGTCATATGCCTTTGACGCAATCGGCAGATGCTGGAAATATAGCGGGAAATGTACATTCACATCGCTTTCCCGCGGCAAATACGGCGTTGCCTTATGTGAATGAAGACGAGCAACAATTGAGCGACACGGAGAAATTCCTGACCGATCACGAGGTGAGCGTGGATATTTTCGCGATCTCACCGGAGACGGCTGCGGGAAAAACCGGGAATGCAGCGGCGGCGCATGCACAGGGGGGCGCTGTGGTGGTGGGCGCCGGCAATTTTGCCGCGCCGAATCTGGAAACCACATTTGCACAGGGAGAAGAGGCCGAGACGTTTGTGCCGGCAAATGCCTCGCCGGAATCGGCGACGCCGATCGCGTTGCTGACGGCGCCGCTGAATCGTACGAGTGCATCGGTGCGTCCGGGCGCGACCTATCGCGTGGACCTGGTGGTGCGCACGCGCAAGCTGGGACACTTTTTCCCGGGCGGCACGGTAGACGCGTACGACTGTTGGCTCGAACTGAAGGCCTTGGATGACAAGGGCGCGACAGTTTTCTGGAGTGGCCGCACCGCAGAAGATGGCAAGGGGCCCGTGGATCCGGGCGCGCATTTTTATCGTTCGCTGCAGATCGATGCGCATGGCCATCTCATCAACAAGCGCAATGCGTGGGCTACGCGAGCGGCCGTCTACGTGCGGCTGATTCCACCGGGAGCAGCGGACACGGTTCACTACCGGTTGCAGATTCCGCGGAGCGCAAGCGGGCATATTCATCTGAGCGCGCGAGTGAACTATAGAAAGTTCGCGTGGTGGGGAACGCAGTTCGCTTTCGCCGGAGCGCGCGATTCCAAGGGCGAAAAAGAGCCGCGCTCGCCAAATTTTGATGATGCGCATTATGTGTTCTCCGGCGATCCCACGAAAGTGCCCGGCGGACGCAAAGGCATTCCGTCCTTGCCCATCGTGGCGATGGCGGAAAGTGCGGTGGACCTGCGTGTGCTGGCGGCGGGCGCGCCGCCTGAGCCGAGGATGGTCTTGCATGGTGACGACTGGACGCGCTGGAATGACTATGGAATTGGACTGTTTCTGCAAGGAGACTTGTCCGGCGCGGCGGGAGCATTTGAAAAGATCACTGAGATCGATCCGAAAAATCCAGACGGTTGGGTGAATCTGGGTCGCGTGCGCGTGCAGGAAGGGAATTTGCCTGCTGCACGCGAGGTGCTGGAGCGCGCACTGGCGCTCAGTCCGAAGCTGGCACGTGCGCATTTCTTTTACGCGAAAATGCTGCGCCAAGAAGGACGCTACGATCAGGCGGCCGAGCATCTGCGCGAAGTGTTAGCACAATATCCGCGGGACAGAGTGGTTCACGACGATCTGGGGCGGATTTATTTTTTGCAGCGGCGCTATACAGATGCGGTGAAAGAGTTTGATGCCACACTCGCAATTGATCCGGAGGACCTGGAAGCGAATTACAACCTGATGCTGTGCCATACGGGACTGGGGCATGCCGAGTTGGCGAACGAATACCAAAAGCGGTATTTGCGGTTTAAAGCCGATGAGTCGGCGCAAACGCTGACGGGACCTTACTTGCGTACCCACTTCGACGACAATGTGGAGCGGCAGCCGATACATGAGCATGTTTCCGGAGCGGAGCCGAAGCAAAAATCCAAGGTGGCGAAATATTCTGGCGTTTCCGGCCGGGCGAAGGATTCGGATTGAAGGCCGAGCGGCCACCGCGTAAATGCATGCTCGCGGCATGGGCGGCCGGCGCGCTTGTCATTTGTTTTTCGACTACCGTAATAACCGCGAAAATCGGCGCGTCACAGAAGAGCACGCCGTCTTCGGCTAACGGATCTACAACGCATTTTGAAAATATCACGCGCGCTTCAGGAATTCATTTCGTCCACAGCAACGGGGCATTCGGGAAAAAATGGTTGCCGGAAACGATGGGGCCAGGCGTGGCATTTTTGGATTACGACAACGATGGCTGGCAGGACATCCTTTTCGTAAACGGCACTGCTTGGCCAGGCCAACCCGGCTGGCACACGACTCCGGTGCTATACCGCAACAATCACGACGGAACTTTCACCGATGTAACGCGCAAGGCCGGACTCGCAGTGGAAATGTATGGAATGGGTGTAGCCGTCGGCGATTTTGATAACGATGGCTACGACGATATTTTCATCACCGCCCTGGGACAGAGTCATTTGTTCCACAACAATGGCGACGGAACATTTACAGATGTGACGAAGAAGGCAGGGCTATGGGGGCCGAACGAATTCAGCACCAGCGCGGCTTGGGTGGACTACGACCGCGATGGGCATCTGGACCTGGTGGTTGCGAATTACGTGCAGTGGTCGCCGGAAACAGATATTTATTGCGCGCTGGATGGAAAGACAAAATCGTACTGCACCCCGGAGCCTTACAAAGGAACTTCGGTACGCCTTTGGCACAACCGCGGGGACGGAACTTTTGAAGACGCCACGAAGAAGGCTGGGTTGTATGACCCAACTTCGAAGAGCCTGGGCGTAACCGTGTTGGACGCGAATCAAGACGGATGGCCCGACATTTTGGTGAGCAACGACACGCAGCCGAATAAACTTCACATAAATAATGGCAACGGGACGTTTTCAGAAAAGGGAGTGCAGGCTGGCATTGCCTACAGCGAGGACGGCATTGCGCGCGCGGGAATGGGTGTGGACGCGGGAGATTACGACCGGTCGGGATATCCCAGCGTACTCATCACGAATTTCTCGAATCAGATGCTGGGGCTCTATCATAACGAGCGCAACGGATTATTTGTGGACGAAGCGGCGCAGTCAGATGTGGGTCATGCGAGTTTGCTGACGCTTGGATTTGGGTGCTTTTTTTTCGACTACGACCTTGATGGCTGGCTGGATATTTATGTGGCGAATGGGCACATTGAGGATGCGATCGAGCGAGTGCAGCCGCGCGTTCGCTACGCGGAGCCTCCACATCTTTTTCACAACCTTGGCGATGGGAAGTTTACCGAGGTGACGGCGTCAGCCGGAGCCTCCTTTGCAGCGGCCCGCGTGGCGCGCGGCGCGGCCTACGGCGACATCAACAACGATGGCGCGCCGGATTTGGTGGTTGCAACAAATGCCGGGCCGGCAGCTCTGTTTCGTAACACCGGCACAAAAAATCATAGTGTACGGATCAAGCTGATTGGCACGAAATCGAATCGCGACGGAATTGGGGCTGTCGTTCGAGTGACGGCCGGGAGCGACACGCAATCGCAAATGCTGCACAGTGGGTCGAGCTA
>Ga0073928_10010530_pt1 | contig 10993 bp, 9 predicted proteins | sample PaiPotPPA55metaG_FD_76969 | JGI IMG/M metagenome (GOLD analysis project Ga0073928, IMG submission 76969) | Iron sulfur acid spring bacterial and archeal communities from Banff, Canada, to study Microbial Dark Matter (Phase II) - Paint Pots PPA... ...
GATTTGGGCTGACAAGCCCGCGAGCAGTGCGGCGAGCCGCCGTGGAGCAGCACCGAAATCACTCCCGGCGAGGACGATGCCTGCGCACACAATGCCGATCCAGATCTCGCTGACGCGGGTGATAGCGAGCGTGAAGGCTTCGCCATCGACGCCGCCGGTAGCGCCCAGCTCATCGCCAGCAATGATCGCGGCGGTGTAGCCGGCCAGCGCTGCCCCATAGGCCGCGAAATTGCGCAAAGGCGTTGCGACAAACGCGCAGGCTGCGCCCCACAACGCCAGGCCGGCAAGAAAACCAGCGCGGCTCTGCGGGAACCACGCCGTTAGCACGACGATTGCGATTGCACCCACCAAGGTGCCGATCGTGCGGAACCATCCTTTGCGCAGCGACGCGCCAAGATGCGGCTGGCACACGAGCGCCGCGGTAGTGCCGGCCCAATAAGCGTTATCGAGCTGCAGCCAGAACGCGATATAGAGGGCGAGACAGACGGAGGCCCACAGCCGCAGGCCGAAAAGCAATGGCGGGCCGGCGGCCCTGACTACGCTTATCAGGGGCGCTAATCGCGTCGGAAAGGTCCTTGCGTCAATGCGGCCCGGCTCTTCAACTACGTCCGGCATTGGAAGTTGTCCCTGGTCCGCTTGCGCGGTACGAGTCGGCCCGTTGCGGATTCGTCTCCACAAGGAGGCGAGGGCTGAGGGGGGTGGGCCTGAGCCCCGTCGAGTTTGGCCGCAACAGCCATGATGAGCGCCACCAGCGCAAGGCCGGCGGGCAGCGCCAGAGCCCACAGCCCAACTACGGCCTGACACCCGGCGCCGATGCCGCAGCCTACGATGAAGCCAGTGATCGCTAGACCGGTACGCTTTGCGCGCGCGGCTGCTTTCATCTCATCGCTCGGACTTCGCCCAAGCAGAACCTCACCGAGGTCCATCACAAAACGGGTAGTATTGGTCGTCATCACCGCGGTCGATGGCGACCCCTTCAGCGATATCTGCACGAGAGCGTTTTGTACTGCCATCGCGGAGACACCCAACATCCCTGCGAAGGTAGCTTTTGCTGTGTTTAGATCGTGCAGCGGACCGCCGCCGACGCACACAGCCAGAGAACCGGCAAGTAACAGGAACTGGAGAAGGAGCAGAGGCCTCAGCGAGGCGACGTGCATTTGCTCCAGGCCAGCTGCCAGCAGCCGCGTCACGGCAAGCATGATAATGAATATGGGAACCGAGAGTGCAAGAGCTAAGGATGCTTCGTCGCCGGCGACGATGTGCGCGGCTAGAATGACGAGATTGCCCGTGATGTGCGCGCTCAAAAGGCCGCCGAGCCCGAGAAAGCCGATGACGTCGACGCTGCCGGCCGTCAGGCTGAGCACGGTAGGCAGAAGCTTCGCGGCAAGTGACTGCTCGATCGGAAGCGTGCGGGGGCCAGCTCCGCTGGGATGCCGTGCATCGTCGATCATTGCACGGGCTTTCCAGTAATCTTGAAAAAGAGATGTGAAGCGATCCATTTACATGCAACGCCCACGGCGATTCCGACGACGGTGTCGATCAGGCGCAACAATGGTTGATGCCATGCATTCAGCGGACTCATGCCCGCGACCACCATGACGACGGCAGTCGTTATGCCGGTCGTTACGATGTCTTCGCGCCGATTCAGCAGCATCATCAGCAGGGTCCCTATTCCGAGCAACGCAGCCATACCCAGCGGGGTAAACGGAAGGAACCATAAGTACGTCAGGCAGAGCGCAAAGCTGACACATGTGGCGATCAGACGCGCTACACCCGCCGAGAAGCTATCTCGGCGGGTTTCCCGGAACACGAACACGGTGGCAGCCACCGCCCACATCCCTCCCAACAAATCGGAATCTTTGTTGGTAAGAGGCTGAAGAGCATGGGTGATGGCCCAGTAGGAGATCGCGCATGCGATCGCCATGTCCAAAGCGTAGACGACATCCCACACGTAGAACCTTGCCCGCTCACTCATTGCATGCATTCCTCGCGAAGCCGTATAGGTCTGGAAATCGAGCATGTTCTCTGAATTTATGCTCCTGCGAGACCGTGCCCGGTCATCTTCTTGGGATCGACGATTTCGTCGAAGCGCTTCGCGTCAATGTACCCGGACTGAAGCGCGGCTTCCCTCAAGGTCAGATCGTCATCATTGGCCTTGTGTGCGATCGCCGAGGCCTTGTCGTAGCCGATAACCGGACTAAGCGCGGTTACAAGCATGAGCGAGCGACCGACGGCCTCGTCGATGCGCTTGCGGTTGAGCCGTGTGCCCTCAACCGAGAAGCGCCGGAACTTGTCGCAGGCATCGCCGAGGATGCGGGCGGAATGGATGAAGTTGTTGATAATGACCGGACGCATCGCGTTGAGCTCGAAGTTGCCCTGGCTGCCGGCGAACGCGACTGCATTGTCCTCGCCGATCACCTGGATGCACACCATCACCATTGCCTCGCACTGAGTCGGGTTAACCTTGCCGGGCATGATTGAGGAGCCGGGCTCGTTCTCCGGCAGCACGAGTTCGCCCAAGCCGCAGCGCGGCCCTGACGCGAGCCAGCGCATATCGTTTGCAACTTTCATCAACGCAACCGCGAGCCCACGCAGCGCTGCCATGGCGGCAACCATCCCGTCGAGCGAGCCTTGGGCCGCGAACTTATTGGGCGCGGTAACGAATGGATGGCCGGTCAGCTCTGCTATCTTGGACGCGATTTCCTGGCTGAAACCCGCCGGCGCGTTGAGCCCGGTGCCGACGGCGGTCCCTCCCGCCGCCAGTTCGTAAAGTCCCTCCTCGGAGACGCGAATGCGCTCCAGCGCGTCGCGGATCTGACGCGCGTAGCCTGACCATTCCTGTCCCACCGTCAGCGGCACGGCATCCTGCAAATGCGTCCGCCCGGTCTTGACGACGTCGCTCCATTCCTTCGCCTTGGCCTCGATCGAGTCAGCCAGCGCCTCCGCGTGCGGCAGCAAATGGTCCTCGAGCTCCAGCACCGCGGCGATATGCATCGCGGTCGGGAAGCTGTCGTTCGACGATTGCCCCATGTTAACGTCGTCGTTGGGATGGACCGGTGACTTACTGCCGATCTTGCCGCCGAGTAGCTGGATCGCGCGGTTCGACAGCACCTCGTTGACATTCATATTCGACTGGGTGCCCGATCCAGTCTGCCAGACATAGAGCGGAAAGTGCTCGTCGAGCTTGCCCGCGATTGCCTCGTCAGCAGCGCGTGTGACGGCATCCTTTTTCCATTGCGGGAGTCGGCCTGCTGCGGCGTTCACCAGCGCCGCGGCTTTCTTGACGTAGCCGTAGGCATGATAGACGCGCTTTGGCATGCGGTCGTTGCCGATCGAGAAATGGACAAGGCTGCGCTCTGTCTGCGCGCCCCAATAGCGGTCTGCCGGCACGTCGATACCGCCCATCGAGTCGGTCTCATGACGCTTGCCGGCCGCACTGATGCCGATCGGGGTGTCGAGCAAGTTGGGAGTTGCGGCTTCGTTCATTGGTATGATCTCCTTCAATGGATCGTGGGATATCACGGGGTCGGGCGGCCTAGATCGGCCGCCCGAGTACGTCCTCAGTAATGGGGCTTGTAGAGCTGACCCTGGATCCAGGCGCGGATGTCGCGCGGGCGCTCCACTTGCGCCAGGCCCTGGTCGAACATGAACTCCGCGACACGAACAGCCGTGGTCACTTCCTGCTCCAAGATGCTGGCTTGGCTTGGAAACAGCATGCCCTTGGCGCGTAGGTGAGGACCGACTTGGTCGGCGCACGCCTGGGCCGCTGCGATGAAGCAGGCGTCAGTGAGCCTCTTCGGCCGTGCCACATAGGTTGCGAGGCCAACCGCCGGAAAGATATAGAAGTTATTGGCTTGTCCGGGGTAGAACGTCTCGCCGTTCAGCGTCACGTTGGGGAATTGCACACCGGCCGCGAACAGCGCTTTCCCCTTTGACCAGGCATAGGCCTGCTCTGCAGAGCATTCCGCCTTTTCGGTGGGGTTGGAAAGCGCGAAGATGATTGGCCGCTCGTTAGCCCGACTCATCGCCTCGACGACTCGCTGATCGAACGCGCCTCCCTTCGTGCTCACTCCGATCAGGATCGTCGGCTTCAGCTTCTCGATTGTTTCGGCGAGGTCCTTGGACGGCGCCGCCTTGTGCGCATACACCTTCTGATCTTCCGATAGATCGCTACGCGATGGTTCGAGCAACCCGTTGATATCGAACATAGAGATGCGGCTGCACGCCTGCGCCTCCGACAACCCTTTTGTCTGCATGTCGGCTGCAATCAAATTGGCGATGCCGATTCCGGCCGAACCGGCGCCGAGGAACAGGATGCGCTGCTCGGTCAACGGCGCATCAAGGATCTGCAACGCCGTTATCAGGCCTGCGAGGGTGACGCTGGCGGTGCCCTGGATGTCGTCGTTGTAGCACAGCACCTTGTCGCGGTACCGCTTGAGCAACCGAATGGCATCAGTGCCCTTCCAATCCTCGAAGTGAAGGCAGCAGTTTGGAAAGACCTCCTGGACCGCCTGCACGAATTCGTTGACGAGCTCGTCGAGTTCGCGCTCGGACAGCGGCTTCTCACGCAAGCCCAGGTAGAGCGGATCGGCGCGCAACGCATCGTTGGTCGTACCGATGTCGAGCAACACCGGAAGCAAGGTGGTAGGCGGCACCGCTGCACAGGCCGTGTAGAGCTGCAGCTTTCCAATCGGGATGCCCATGCCGTTGGCACCAATGTCGCCAAGACCGAGGATGCGCCCGCCAGTGGAGACGCAGAGAAAACGGACGTCTTGCTGCGGCCAATTGCGCAGAACCTCGGCGATTCGCCCCTTCATATCGCGGCTGATGTACATGCCGCGGGCACGCCGGTAGATGTGGCCGAAGGTGAGGCAGGCATAGGCCACGGTCGGATCATAGAGGATCGGTATGAAGCGCGCCGGATCGGACATCACGGTGCGGTAGAACAGCGTCTCGTTCCGGTCCTCAAGCCCGGTTAGATAAATGTATCGCTCGAGGTCAGTCGGTTTGGCGTCCAAATGCTCCAACACACGCTCGACCTGCTGGTCGACGGTGTCCACCGAATACGGCAGGAGGCCCTCGAGCCCATAGAGGCTGCGCTCCTCCCGAGTGAAGGCCGTACCCTTGTTGCGGATGGGATCGCCCAGCAACGCAGCGCCGTGCAGAACGTCCACAGGCTTAGTCTTGGTGGTAATCTTTACTTGTTCAGTCATGCTTCTTCTCCTGGCTTGAAGTCGGTTGGGTTAGGAATTTCGAGGGATGGGCAGAACAGAGAGCGAGCGGACACCCTGCGCGCCATGAATGAGCACGCCCTCGATGTCCGCGGTGGCGGAGGGGCCAGTGTGGAAGCTGGCATAGTGCCGGTCGCGGAATTCCGGCCGGCGATAGGCATGATGCAGATTGACGACGATGTCGGCGGGATCGAGCAGCACGATCAGGTGCTGTGCGAGGTAAGCGAGCGCGTTGGTGCTTAGGTCCGTTTCGCTCAGGAGCACGGAGCCGGTTTCCGCTACGGCGAAGGACGCGCGCACGATCGCGAAATCGACATCCGCCAGATCGTGCGGCGCGCCGACGCTTTTGATATCCCGATTGCCAGCGATCTCCGGCACCGTCGAGCACACGATCTTGGCGCCGGCGACCTTCTCCCGGACGGGCGCGAGAACATTGCCCGACTCTGGCGGATCGAGAAATCTCCCTCCCATGCGGTCCAGGCTCTGCTTGAATTCAGAAAGAAGCGATGTCGGCGGGTCTTCGTCGAATAGTGGAACATGCGGAAGCGGGCGGTCGACTTGCGGCCGGTTTGCCCGGATCGACGCGAGTATGTCGTCGCGGCTGGTCATAGTCTGTCTCCGCGGTTTGCTTGGTGCCAGCTGTGGAACGTGTGCTTTGCCGGATGCGGCACCTCGCGGTGCTTTCCCCAGACGTTGAGACCGTTGTAGATGACGAAGCGCGGCAGGTGGGCCAGCGCGACATCGGCAGACGCGATTGCGGCGCGGTAGGCCGCGGGCCGGGACAGCAGTTCGCCGGCCGCTATCATCGCGGCTTTCTTGGCCAGCGGCACTTCGTGCCGCTTCACCAGTTCCCTCCGCCAAGCATAGATCTGCTCGTGGATATTGATCTTCACGGGACAGACATTGGTGCAACTGCCGTTGAGCGAGGAGGCGAACGGCAAGTTGCTGTATTTTCGAGCGTTGAAGGTCGGATCGATGATGAGGCCAATCGGTCCGGGATAGGTTGCGCCGTAGCTCAAGCCCCCGCTGCGACGGTAGACCGGGCAGGTGTTCATGCAGGCGCCGCAGCGAATGCATTTGAGGGAGGTCCAGAACTCTTCCAGGCCGAGCCGCTCGGAGCGGCCGTTATCCACCAGCACGACGTGCATCTCGCCGCCCGCGCGCGGGCCGCGGAAATGCGAGGTGTACTGCGTCATCGGCGAACCCAGCGCGCTGCGCGAAAGGAGCCGAACGAAAACGGCCAAGTGCTCGAGGCGCGGAATGATCTTCTCGATGCCGATAGAGGCGATATGCAGCTTCGGTACATTGGCCGACAAGTCGGCGTTGCCTTCGTTTGTGCAGACGACGAACGTGCCGGTCTTCGCGACGACGAAATTGGCTCCCGTCATGCCGGCATCTGCCGCAAGGATCAGCGGGCGGGTCGCCTCGCGCTGCGCTTCCGCGAGATAATGCACGTCGCTGTTATCGGGGGTCGTGCCGATCGTGTTGGCGAACACTTTCGCCACATCGGTCCGAAGCTTATGCACCGCTGGTACCACGACATGGCTCGGATCTTCCTTGTCGAGCTGCTGGATGCGCTCGCCGAGGTCGGTCTCGACCACCTCGATTCCGACAGAGGCCATGTATTGACGGAAGCCGCATTCCTCGGTCAGCATCGATTTGCTCTTGATCAGCGATTTCACCCCGTGGTCGCTGAGAATGCCATGAACAATCCGGTTGTGTTCTGCCGCATCGCGCGCCCAGTGCACGTGAACGCCGTTCGCCCGTGCCCGAGTCTCGAACTGATCGAGATAGTCGTCGAGGTGGGTTAGCGTGTGCTCCTTGATGGCTGAGGCAAGGGAACGGAGCTCTTCCCATTCGGGAATGTGGCGCATTTCCCGATCGCGCTTTTGGCGAAGATCCCAGAGGCGCTCATCATGCATCTTCTCGTGCTCGGGCGCCGCAATGAAGCGGGCGGCCGCTTCCGCTTGGTCGATCGGCCGATTGCCGTTGACCTTGGCACCGCGCGGCTGCGGTTCGGGCCGCGAGCGCATCGGCTTGGAGGCGCCTTCCGCGTGATCGAGGCGACGGCCGCCAGGACTGGTTGGAGCCTCATCATGATCCGCACATAGCTCGGGATGCAGCATAGAGCTGGCGTCCCCAGTCGACTCGCTTGTGATGGTCATGCGGATTCTCCATTCAGGATCTGAGCGATGTGGATGAACTTCATCGGCACACCGATGCGCTCGGCGCAGCCTTGCTGATGCATCAGGCACGAGGTATCGGCGGAGACGATGTATTCGGCGCCAGCCCGTGCGTGGTCGCTAACCTTGTCGTATCCCATCTTGGTGGAAACGACCTCCTCGAACACCGAGAAGGTCCCGCCGAAGCCACAGCACTCATCCGGCCGGGCTGGCTGAACGAACTCTATTCCGTCTACTTTCGACAGCAGATCTATCGGCTTGGAGAAGAATGGCTCGTGCAATTCGGACGGCCTTGCGTGCTTCAAACGGCGCAGCGTCCCGCAGCTGTTGTGTAGACCGACACGATGGGGGAACCTGGCCCACGGAAAAGCATCCACCTTCTGGATGTCGTGGAGAAACTCGACCAACTCGTAGGTACGGGCACGAACTTCCTTCACCTCGGCGCCCTGATCGATGGCGTCGAAATTGTTGCGCACGTGGTGGACGCAGCTACCAGACGGCCCTACGACGTAATCGAAGCCGGAGAAATTGCGCACGAACAGGGCCTCGGTAGCAGCACATTCGGCGTTGAACCCGCTATTGGCCATCGGTTGTCCACAACAGGTCTGGTCGCGAGGATACACAACCTCGTGGCCGAAGCGCTCGAGTAGGTCGAGGGTCGCGATGCCGACTTTTGGAAAGAAAGCATCGATGTAACAGGGAATGAAAAGGCCGATTCGCATGTGTCGCTCCATTGTTTTGCTAAGCACGTCGCAGATGTCTCATTTTCAAATCCCTTCCGTTCTAATAAGGATCTGCTGCGGTCGCGGCTTTGCCTCGGAACACGGTCAGGTTGATCACGGTGTAGAGCAGCATGAGCGGGAACACGAAGAGACCCGCGCCCCAAAACATGAAGGCAAGGCTCGAGTGAGGGGCGGCCGCCTGTTGGATCGTGATCGAGAACGGAATCATGTAGGGCCAGAATGAGATCGCCAGCGTGCAGAAGGCTGCCAAAAAGATCACAGCGACCACCGGGAACGGCAGCTCGTCCTGCCGGCGGTGAACGCTGGCGGCAAGCGTGATTACGGCCAACGCGCCGACGACCGGGAAAACAAACAAGAGGGGCCGGTCGAGCCAGCGCGTCATGACCGCAAAGTCTCGGGCCAGCGCGTAGACGAACACGACGATTAGAAAAACCAGCAGCGCAGCCGACAGATAAGGAATGAGGCGATAGGCCTGGTCGCGGATCTCCTCGTCGCATTTCCGCACGAGCCAGCAGGCGCCGAGCAGCGCGTAGCCGACACACAGGCCGACCCCGCAAAGCACCGCAAAGGGACTGAACCAGCCGAATTCGCCACCAGCGTATCGGCCGTCGGAAAGCGGCAGCCCCTCCACCACAGCGCCTACCATCAAGCCCTGGGTGAACGCCGCGATAAGCGAACCTCCCGCAAAGCTTGCACTCCAGATCCAGCGTAGCCGCTCGGCCTTGGAACGAAACTCGAAGGCCACGCCGCGGAGGATCAATCCCGCCAGCATCAACAGAACCGGGAGATAAAATGCCGACATCAGGATTGAATAGACGACCGGAAAGGCACCCCAGAGGATCACGCCCGAGACGACAAGCCAGGTTTCGTTGCCGTCCCAGATTGGCGCCACCGCGCTAATCATGGCATGCCTTCGCCGCTCGCTGGCGGCCAAGCCGAAGAGCATGCCAATTCCCAGATCGAAGCCGTCGAGCAAGACGTACATGAGAATGCTGACAGCGAGGAGCGTCGCCCAGAACATGATCATGGCTATTCTCCCGTTCCAACGTGAAGGACGCTCGCAGCATCAGGGTGGTCGATGACGGATAGCGGCCGGTTGGGAACGGCGGCCGAAGGCGGCAGCACGAGGTGTCCAACCGGTCCTGCGCGCAGCAGCCGGTAGATGTAGAAAACGCCGAACGCGAAGATGAACGTGTAGATCGCGCAAAAGACGATGAGAGAAATCGTCGCCGTCCGCGTCGTCAGGAACGGCGTCATCGCGTCCGCAGTTCTCAGCACGCCATAGACGACCCAGGGCTGGCGTCCTACCTCGGCCGTAAACCAGCCGGTCAACGTTGCAATAAAGGGCAGCGGGAAGCTGAAGAACGTTGCCCAAAGCATCAGCCGATTGCGCTCGAGACGTCCGTCTCGGCTCAGATACGTTCCGGCCCAGGCCAAGGCCAACATGAGCAGGCCACAGCCGACCATGATCCTGAACCCGAAGAAAGGAATGAGTACCGGCGGCCGGTCGTTTTCGGGAATGCTATCGAGACCAACTTCCGCGGCGTCAAGACTGTCGGAGTCGATCAAGCTGCCCAAGGGTGCGGGTAAGGTAATCGCGAAGCGATTGCGCTGCTGCGCTACGTCCGGCCACGCGAGCAGCACCTCGGATGCCGGCTTTTCGTCGTGCCATCGCGCCTCGATGGCAGCCATCTTCGAGGGTTGGTAACGGACAATGTATTCACCGTTGAGGTGCCCGAAGAAGAGCTGAATCGGCATGAGCACGGCGGCCAGATACAGGCCCATGCGGAGCATGATCCTCGCCTGGGCGGCGAACATGCCACGCAGCAGATACCACGCGCCGGTCGCAGCAACGCAGAATGCGCCGGTCAGGTAAGCGGCAAACAGCATGTGTGGAAAACGCGACCAAACTACCGAGTTGAAGATGATTTTGGTCCAATCATTCGGCACGAACACGCCGTTCTCGACGACATAGCCGACCGGAACCTGCATCCAGCTGTTGTTGATCATGATCCAGAACGCCGACAGCGTGGTACCGAGGGCGACCATCGCGGTCGAAAACAGATAGAACCAGGGGGCGACCCTCTGACGGCCGAACAGAAGCACGCCGAAGAAAGTCGCCTCTAACGCAAAAGCGGTGAAGGTCTCGTATGTGAGCAGCGGTCCTTGGATCGGGCCCGACATGCGGGACAGTTCGCTCCAATTGGTGCCGAACTCGAATGCCATGACGATCCCGGAGACAACGCCGAATCCGAAGGCCACACCGAAGATTTTGAGCCAGAACTCGAACAAGAGGCGGTAGGTCGGGCGCCCCGTCGCGAGATGAAGGGATTCCAGCACGGTGAGCCAAGCTGCAAGCCCGATCGTGAAAGACGGGAAGATGATGTGAAACGATACGGTGAACGCGAACTGCAGCCGCGAGAGGAGAAGTCCCGTGATGTCCATGTCCGACGCTCCTCACCGCCATAGGTTGGTTTTTGCGAGATCGATGACCTCGTCGGCCCGGCCACTCATGATCGCCTTCACCATGTAGAGCGAGAAGCCCTTCGCCATCTCGACAGTGACCGATGGCGGCATCGCTAGCTCTGTCCGGTTGACCACCGCGTCGATGAGCACGGGACCGTCATGCGCGAAGGCAGCGGCGATTCCGTCCTCTACCTTCGCAGGGTTTTCGATCCGAATACCGCGAATACCGACCGCTTCGGCCATTGCAGCGAAATTTGGATTCTTGAGCTCGGTTCCAAAATCGAGGAAGCCCGTGGACTTTTGCTCAAGCTCGATGAAACCGAGTGCGCCGTTGTTGAACACCACGACCTTGGCCGGAAGGCGATGCTGC
>Ga0073928_10010531_pt1 | contig 10993 bp, 4 predicted proteins | sample PaiPotPPA55metaG_FD_76969 | JGI IMG/M metagenome (GOLD analysis project Ga0073928, IMG submission 76969) | Iron sulfur acid spring bacterial and archeal communities from Banff, Canada, to study Microbial Dark Matter (Phase II) - Paint Pots PPA... ...
AAGCCATCGAGGCATTCATCAAGGCGTACGCTCAACACGCCAAGCCTTTCAAGTGGCGGAAGCGCGAAGTGAAGGGCTCGCAGCTTCGTAATACTATCGTTAATCTATGCAAGTAAGCACTAGATAGTTGCCCGACAAGCAACGGTTGCTGATGCAACTTGCCAACCCAAGCCCGCCACCAATCAGTTTCCCACAGGAGACGCTCGCTTTGCGAATCGTGGTCTCGGCTACGAACGCTTCCCAAGCGAAATTCAAGGCGCGGAGAGGCGGAAGAAGCGCATCTCGGAACTGATGGGCACGGTCACGCTGAATTGGCCGTTGTTGCTGCCCACGGCGTTGGTTGACAGGTACCAAGCAACGGGCGAAGTCAAGTTGGTGGCGAAATAAAGGCTCCAATCATAGGCCCAGGCGGGCCAGCTAAGGCTCAGCTTGTTGGCGCCGGCGTTTGCCAGGGACAACACTGGTTTAGGCAGGAATATCCCGAAGGGTGCGGAATTTCCGCTCATGCTGCAACCATTCGCAGCGACGACTTCGTAATAATTCGTCTGCCCGCTCACGGCATTGGTATCCAAATAATTGGTGCTGGTCAGGTTGCTGACCAACGGCAGGAATGGGCCGCTGGGGTTGAGGGAAGACTTCAAATCGTAAGTGCCCGCGCCCGGGCTGCCGGACCAGGTGAGCGAAACCAGACGGTTGCCCGGCGTGCCGGTCAATCCCGTGGGTATCGCCAACACGATGTTGCTGCCGCCGATGGCGTATTTGCATTCGAGGCCGCTCTCCTCGAGACTGCGGTCCGAATCCGACAATGCCGTGGCGTATATTTTGACCTCGGCGATGTCGCCCGCGAAAAAATTGTTCATGGTCGAAGGCACCTCGCCCAAAACCAATTGATTAGGAGCGGTCAGCGAAACCGTGCTTCCCGTGACGGAACCCATGAATGTGCTGTCCACGTACAAGTCCGATTCGCCCGTGCTATCCGTCCGCTTGAAGGTCATCAGATGCGGTTTGCCGTCGTTGAAGCCGGAAGTGGAATTCACCGCCACATCCGGATTGCCCGTGCCAGCGCAAACCTGGCCATTGGCGAACAGACAGGAGCCAAAGTCGGCGGCGGGTCCGGGGACGTCGCCGTTCACCAAGCCTGCGCCCTGATAATACTTATTCCCGGAACCAAACCCTTGCGTGCTGCGGAACACGCAGAAAATCGTGAAGTCATCCTGCACCGGACGGGCGAACGCCAGTTCATTGCTTTGGGTGGCATTGAAGCGGACCACCGGCAAGCCGTTCAGTGCGTCGGTCAGATAAGCAGGTTGTCGACTGGCTGTGGATTGCGTTGCGTCATCGTAATTGCCGCTGGCGTCCGCCCAGTTGGAAACCGCCGCGCCGTTCGCCAGTCCGATGATTGCATCCGCCGAGAGCCAGGTTTTCAGCGAAGCGGCGAGCGAGGGGGTGGCGCTGACCTCCAGCGAATTGGTCCCGTCACCGAGTGCGTTTTCAGCGGCCACCACGTAATAGTAAATGGCACCGTTCGTGACCGTGCTGTCGACGTAACCGGTTTGGTACAGGCTCGCAATCGATGTGTAAGGGCCGCCGCTGTGGGTCGAGCGTTTCACATCGTACCCGGTTATCCCCAGAACACTCGCCCAGCTCAATGTCACCTGATTGTTGCCTGCCGTGGCCGTCAGATTCGTCGGAGCAATGGCGGGGCTGGCTCCGTCCCAATACAAGGCCGTCACCTCGTTGCTGCCCAATGCGCGGGCGTAAATCTGGATGTCATCCAGGCTGCCGTTGAAATAGCCGCCGCCGGAGGCGATTGCTCCGAAGAACAAATGCGCGGAGGCATTCAGCGAATTCGTATTGCCGACGCCTGTTTGTTGCCAGCGGCCATCAACATACACATTGATGGCGCCGGAGGCCTGCTGCCGGGTCGCCACGCAATGGTGCCACGCGCCGTCACTGATCGGTGTGGAGGAAAGAATCGTCGTATCCGGATTCCCGACGCCGAAGGCAAACTTTCCGCCGCACAGGGCCGTGCCGAAATCATTGGCCAAACCGGGGAAATCCCCATCCAGCAGGCCGGCTCCGTCATACCATTGACCGGTGCCGCCGGTCTGTGTGGTTTTGACCCAAAACGAGATGCTGAAATCGTTGCTGAGTTGGTTGCCGATCTGGACGTAACTGTTGGTGCCATTGAAATTCAGGCAGCCATTGATTTTTCCGCTGGCGGACCATGCGGCGCCGCTGACGGTCCCGTTGTTTCCGTTGCCGGACGAGTCGTGCGCAACGGCGCCGTTCGTCTCATCCAGCGTCCAATATCCGATGTAATCCGTCGGGACCACCAGTGCGTTCATGATCAGCACCTCTTTGGAAATGCCGACATCGATTTCCTGTCCGCCAACGGTTTGATGGCAATGCACCGCAATGAGATTGGTTCCGTTGGGAATCAAGGCGCTCTGGCCGGCGGCGTTCAATGGCAACATCACGTAAGAGGTGACATAACCCGAAGCGGAGGCGGCCAGCACGCCATTGACAAAGATTTCACAATCTTCGTCGTGATAAACATAAAAAACGAGGCTGGCCAATTCTTCGGGGGTCAACGATCCGACCGTGAAAGTTTGGCGCACCCAGATGTCGGAGGTGGTCCAGGATGTTCTTACTCCGGGATCGCCCGCGCCAAAAGGCGCAACGCCCAAGTTCCAGGCGGAGGCGTTGAAATTGGTCGCATACCAGTTCGTGGGAATGGTACTGGTTGTGTAATTAGTCGTGTAGCTCCAGGTGCGGCCCTGGTTTTGCGAGGTGGGCAACACTGTGGAAAGATAAATCAGGCCCGTGACGGCCTTTTGGTTGGAGGCATTGATCGAAGGAAGAGGCGGCTTCACAAAACGATCGTAAGTCATCAGTCCATTGCACTCATTTTCGACGTCCGTGATCTGCGTATAGACGGCCGCGTTGAGTCCGGTACTGGATTTGAAATAGACCAAATCATCGATGAATGAATCATAAATGGCGGCGATGTCGTTCGTCGTATTGGCTCCGGTGTAGGCGCCGCCAGCCTGGGACGGATTCCACAAATGGCCGGTGATTAAAAATCCTATCCCTCCGAATTCGCCATCCACCGGCGCCTGGCTCGAGCTGGTCGGATCGCCCGGCGCGGGATAACTGTGGTTGTCCAGAACATCGCCAACACCGAAATAACTGCCGCCGCTGGCTTGATTGACCAGGCGCGAAGGATCCAGCGTTTTGACCAATTGGCAAAGGTAAGCGGTATTCGTCTGCCCGACGCCGTTCCCGCTGCCGGCCTCGCCCTGGCCCTCGTTGAAGATGTCCCACATGATGATGGCCGGACTGTTCCAATGATTGGTCACCAGGGCGCTCAACTCGGTTATGAACTGCAACGGATCCACCGCCGGCGGACTTGGATTGCCCGTGTAGGAATTGCAACTCGGCATGTCCTGCCAGACCAACAATCCCAGCTTGTCCGCCCAATAGTACCAGCGCTGGCGCTCGACCTTGATGTGCTTGCGAATCATGTTGAAGCCGAGCGCTTTTTCCTGCTGCAAATCGTATTCGAGGGCCGCATCGGTGGGCGCGGTATAAATGCCATCCGGCCAGAAACCCTGATCCAGCGGCCCCATCTCGAAATAGGGCTTGTTGTTCAAAAACATTTCGGGCGTGCCGTTGACGGCAACGACGGAGATTTTCCTCATGCCGAAATAACTTGTCACGCTGTCGATGGTTACGCCGTTGCGGATGACCGAAACTTGCAGATCGTAGAGGAATGGATTTTCGGGCGACCACAAACTTGGGGTTGGCAGCGAAATGTCCAATTCCGTTTGCGGATACCCCGTCACGCTGTTGATGGGAACTCCATTGCTCGAAATCGTGGCCATGTAGCTTACGCCGCTGGTCGCGTACGTGTTGACGGTCAATCGCAAACGCGAATTGTCCACATCCGGAATGATCTGCAAACTGCTGGCGCCCGACGCGTCCACCGGCTCCAGCCACGCTGATTGCCAGATGCCGGAAGACGAAGTGTACATGATGCCGCCCGGATAAAGGGTCTGTTTGCCGCGCGGCTGGCTGCCGTTGTCCACCGGGCTATAAACTTGCAGAATCAACTCCTGCGCGCCGCTGCCGTGCAAGGACGGGGTGATGTCGCAGGCGAAGGGGTCGTAACCGCCTTTGTGAACACCCACATTTTGGCCGTTCACATAAACCGTCGCCCGCCAGTCCACCGCGTCCAGGTGCAAAATGATTCGCTGGCCGTTCCAGGCTGGCGGCACGGTGAACGTCCTCCGATACCAGGAAAACGCGTAATACTGCATGACACCCGAAATCGCCGATTCCATCGGGTATGGGACGAGAATCTGGCTGGACAAAGTTTGATTCGTGGGCACCGGGTCATTCGTGGCTCCCGGCTGAAACTGCCAGATGCCGTTCAAATTAAGCCAGTTGGATCGGACCATTTGCGGACGCGGATATTCCGGAAGAGGAGCGTTGGTATCCACCAAAGCCGCCCATTGCGTCATCAACGGCGCCTGCTTCATTTGCCAGGCGCCAAGATGGTGCGCGGCAAGCAGCCATAGAGCCAAGACCCATGCCGCTTTGGGCGGAATTGCCGTGAGGCACGCAACCTCAGTGACCCCACATGCGCGTCGGACTCCAGGGAACTCCTTCGCCGAGTTGGGCTTGGCAATCCTCTCGGCGCGCATGGCCGAATCTTCGCAGAAAAACAAGGCGAAGCAATGTGGCATGAAATGGCCACATGCGATAATGGGATTCTTCTCGGCCGATACGCGCGACAAGCGGCTTTCGGCAAGAGGTACTGGTTTTCAACGCATCAATTCCAGAATACTGGTCCAGATACGTTGGCTCTGGGTTTTCGCCAGCAAAGACTCGACGGTTTATCGCGTGGCCCAAGGCCGTGGGGGCAACATTGTGCTCGAAACCCTTGGCCTGGATTACCCGGGCGTGCTGATCAGCGACTGCGTGGCCGTGTATGATGAGGTCGATCGGTGCCAGCAAGAATGTTACAGCCACCATCTCAAGGCCATCTCCCGAGCACTGGAAGAAGCGCCCAGCACTTATCTGGAAGAGTTGCGAGCGCTGCTCAAGGCGGTCCTGGCGCTCAAAGGCGCGGCGCTGAGCGGCCCCGAGTTGGTTCAACGTCGAGCCGCCCTGGAGTTAGGACCCCGGTAAACATTGGTCCAAATCCACTTTCAGACCGTCAACCCCCTGTAAATAGCGTTAAAGATCGACTTCCCGCCGGAAAAATTTGCGAAATCCTTGGCAATTTCACTATGTCAATAAACAATAAACCGTCAGGAAATCGTCAGGGACCGTCTGCAAACCGTTAGAACCGGCCAATTGCGATTCCCAGCGCCTTCGACCGCCAAACAGCCGCAACGCCCCCGGCACGGCCATCAAACGTCACGAAAGAAAACGCGAATTGGAGTTTTTATCGCTTTGGCAATTCGCAGCAGGGCCTCAATGGAAATGATCTTTTCTCCCCGTTCGACTTCGCCCAGGTATTTCGGGTTCAAATCAGCGGCTTCCGACAGCTTCTCCTGAGTCAAACGGGCCTTCCTGCGATGCAGGCGAATCGCCCCACCGATCAATTTCCGATGTCGCAGAATCGGCTTTCGTTTGGCTCCGGCCACAAGCCTGTGAACTTATGGAGGGAGCAGGCGATAGTTACACCAGCAACATGCTGGTATTTTGCTCTATTATTTTGCTTGACGACTAATAACCGGCCTGGCAATATTTGCCCGTTGGCGCATTCCGCCTCCGGACGGAGGGAATGGGACGAAATAGAATCAGTTGGCAACAAGCCACTAGAATGCTGGACGCATGAAAATCGCTTTTCGCCGTATTACCGGAACAATGGCGCTGCTTTTGGCGTGCCCCGGCCACTCGCAAACAAGCGCCCCACCGCCGGACACCGGACCAACCAACATCGTAGAGGAAGCCGTAGAACGGCGTAAAGCCGCCATGGGCCAGACCAATAGCGCATCTTCCTCGTCGGGCTCGAATCGCGGTTACACCATGATGGCGGGCAGCCTGCTGAATAGCAGCTATGCCTACGCCAACCCTGTGTACTTTACTAACTTCGCCGCGTCCGCGACCGGTTCTGTTCCGATGACCGCCACTTTCGGCATCGGCGGAGGAACGAACTTCGTGCCGTACGACATTCTCATGTCCACCAACGCGGCGGCCGCGGTGCCGTCATGGACTTGGCTGGGCATCGGTTATACCTCCGGCAGTTACGCCTTTTCAAACCAGCCGCCGGCCCAGACCTTTTATGTTCTGGCGAAGCCGCGCGCAACAATGGTCATTGGATGGGGCACTGACATCGTCAGCCAATGCGATGTGCCGTATGGGATGACCAATGCCTTGCAGGTGGCGTGTGGCCATGGTCAGAGCCTTGCGTTGAAAAACGACGGAACGGTCGTGGCCTGGGGCGCGAACTCGTACGGCGAAGGCGTGGTTCCGACGAATCTCGCCGGCGTGGCGATGATTGCGGCGGGCTGGCACTACGATGTCGCGTTGCTGACCAACGGCAACGTCGTCGCATGGGGACTCAACGATCCGTCCATCGGTTATACACTTACCAATGTGCCTGCCAGTTTGACGAACGCCACCGTTATTTCGGCCCAGGCCCTGCACACGCTGGCGCTCACCAGCAACGGGACCGTGGTGGCGTGGGGCTACAATTCGCTGTGGGGCGAGACCAACGTGCCTGCCGGTCTTTCCAACGTCGTCGCAATTGCCGCCGGTTATGGACACAATCTCGCGGCAAAATCTAATGGCACAGTGGCCGCATGGGGTTACAGCGGTTTCGGACAATGCAACGTCCCAGCCGGTCTGAGCAATGTGGTAGACGTGGAAGCGGGGCCCTATCACAGTCTGGCGTTGTTGAAAAACGGGACGGTCGTTGCCTGGGGAGATAATAGCGACGGAGAAACCAATGTGCCCGCTGGACTCACCAATGTGGTTGCCATCGCCGCTGGCGGCGATCCTGATATTGATACTGCTTACAGTTTGGCGCTGAAAAGCGACGGCACGGTCGTTCCATGGGGTGGCGATGTGGCCGTCGCGCCCGTGGGAGGACTGAGTCACGCGATTTCGATTGGGGCAGGCGCCAATTACGCCCTGGCCGTTCGTACCGGACCGGCCACGCCCGTGATCACGCTGGAACCAACCGACGAATACCAACTCCCTGGCGGCAATGTGAGTTTTGCGGCCCGAGGCGCGGGGCTTTACGGCGTGACATATCAGTGGCAGACTAACGGCGTGAACCTCACCGGGTCAACCAATGCCGCGCTGACACTGACCAACGTGCCGGCCGCGCAATTGGGTCCTTATGATGTGGTCGTCAGCGACCAGGCGGGCATGGGCAGCATCGTCAGTTCCAACGTCAGCTTTCATTTCGTAACGCCGCCCGTCATTATTTCACAGTCGCCCGTGCCGCCAAACCAAGTTGTGATTTATCCAAGCAATCTGGTGTTGAGTGTCGTGGCTACCGCCCCCGGAGTTTCCAATGGCTTTCCGCTCTCCTATCAATGGCAGCTCGACGGGACGAACATCGCCGGTGCGAATACTGCTTCGTACACCATTCAAGCCAGCGCCAATTCGTTTGGGACGTATTCCGCCGTAGTGAGCAACGCGGCAGGCGGCACGAACGTGGCCTGGCAGGTGACGGTGTATTATGCGGGCCTCTTGATCTCGCAGCAACCGACCAACCAATACCAAATTGCGGGCGGCAACGTGACCTTTGTTTGCGGCGCCGTTAGTTCTAACGCCGTAACGTATCAATGGGCCTTTGACGGCACGAACATCGCTGGGGCCACCGATTCCTCGCTCGTCCTGACCAACGTCCAGGCGGGGCAACAGGGTTCTTACGGCGTCCTGGTGAGCGACTCGGTTACCAACCTCACTAGTTCCAACGCCGATTTTTATTTGGTGACTTCACCGGTCGTCAATTCGCAGACGCTTCCGACCAATCCGTTTGTTCTAGCTCAAAGCGGCCTGACGTTGAATGTCTCGGCCAGCGCGCCGGGGCAATTTAACGGCTTCCCGCTGCATTATCAGTGGCAGTTCGACGGAATCAACGTTGGTGGGGAAACTTCTTCGAATTACACGTTTATCGCGGTCAATTCGGGAAGTTATTCGCTTATCGTGTCCAATGCGGCAGGCAGCATCAGCGTCGTGTGGCAGGTAAATGTGGTTTATCCGGGCGGCATCATGCCTTGGGGATCAGATGCCCACGGCCAGTTAGACGCTTCTCCACAGCTTACCAATGTCATTTCGGTCGCAGCGGGCGAGGCGCATGGTGCTGCCGCGACGGATAACGGTACCGTGACGAATTGGGGCTCCTATTGGACGGGAACAAGTTTTACTTCTGTTGCAGCGCCACCGCTGCTGACCAACGCCAGCGCGGTCGCTGCTGGCTTCGGACACGACCTCGCACTCAAAGCTGACGGCACCGTCATCGCGTGGGGCTTGAATGATTTTGGACAAACGAACGTGCCGCCCAACGCCACGAACATCATTGCCATTGCAGCGAGTGGAAATCAAAGCCTCGCGCTGAAGCAGGACGGAACTGTCTTGCAATGGGGACAGACCAACGAGCCAATTCCGGCGGGGCTGACCAACATAACCTCGATTGCCTCGGGAACGAATTTCAATCTGGCGTTGCTGCAAAACTCAACAGTCATTGTCTGGGGCACGAATGATTATGGACAGACCAACATCCCGATGGGACTCACCAATGTGGTCGCCATTGCCGCCGGTGGCGCCCATGCGCTGGCACTGCGACAGAATGGGACGGTCGTGGGGTGGGGCTCATGGACGAATGTTCCGGCGGACTTGACGAACGCAATGGGTGTGGCGGCGGGAGTAAATCACAGCGTTGCGCTGAAAAACGACGGCACGGTGACGGCATGGGGTGACGATACCTTCGGCCAAACCAACGTGCCAGCCGGGTTGAAAGGAGTGAAACTGATCGCTGGCGGCGGCGACTTCGACTTGGCGGTTCAGTTCTCGCCGACGGTTTCATATCCGGTGGATGTGACGAAAGACGTGTTGCTGATTTACAACACCAACTCAACCAACAGCGCCGCGTTGAAGGATTATTATCTGGCACACCGCCCCATGATTGCAGGCGCGAATGTCCTGGGCGTTGCCTGCGACGTGGCCGAGATTACCACCTCGAACAACTGTGATGCGCAAATTGTGGCTCCGGTGCTAAACTGGCTGAGCAATAATCCCACAAAGCACCCGGAGTACCTCGTCCTCTTTTTTGACATGCCAACCCGCATTTATGATCACAATGTCGATTATCCCAGCGTAACTCTTCGCTTATATAATTCCTATCCAGGCATACCGCCTTTCATAACCTACATCAACGGCGGCACAGTGGCCGACTGTGAGGCTTATGTGGACAAGCTCGCCTACGTTGGCACGCATTATTCGCCGGGCAAACTCGTCATCAGCGCCAACGCGGGTGGATATGGAAATACGAATTATTACTTTGACAACACTGGAATGTTGACCATAACTCCGAATATATCAGGCTTGAACGCCAGTAATGGCGTGGTGCAAGCCGGAGCATCGCCACCATCGGTGATTTATACAAACGTTGCAGATAATGGCCTGGCAGACCATCTTACAAACGGCTTCAATGTATCCGGTTATTTTTCGGAAGGATTTCATAGCTCCCTGGGGTCCCATTACCCAACCAACGGTTATGTACAATGGTCTGGTAGCAGCAGTTGGTGGATTATCGAAACCGCGGAATCGTTTAATGGACAGCGTTCGGGTGATGGCGGTAATTTTGTTATGTGGTTTTCAAGCAATGCGTTTGGAGGAACGAATTATTCCAACACGCCCGTGGGCGCCGCGACCCATGTAGAAGAGCCGGGGCAAGAAGGAATAAATAATAGCCAAATATATTTTGGACTTTGGACGGCTGGAAAAAACTTCGCAATCAGCGCATGGAACTCGAGAATTACGCCAGATTTTCAGGCGGTCGGCGACCCGTTTATTATCAAATGAAAGGACTACTACAGTGAAAATCAAAGCCATCTTCCTAGCTTTGTCAATTGGTGCACGAGTTGGTGTTTCGCAGGGATTTATCAATCTCGATTTTGAAAGCGCAACTATTATGACTATCCATAATCCCGGCGGCGATACATATACCGCAATGGTTCCTGGCTGGAGTGTAAACACTCCGAATTACGTAAATGGAGATCCAAATAGTATACCATACAACGATATAGCATTGGATTCAGCAGCAGTGAATCTCGAAGGGACAAATTCACCTTATGAGCCCGCTATTCAGGGAATGTATTCGATTTTTCTTCAAGGCGGAACAATGTTTGCACCTACTACGAACGGAGCTTCGATTTGGCAGACGGCACAAATACCTGCCACCGCGCGGTCAATAATTTATTGGGGAAACGCACTTCAAGTCTCCTTTGCTGGGCAAATGCTCTCCTTTGGCGCAATTGGCAGCGGCTCAAACTATACTATTTATGGAGCGGATATTTCTGCATTTGCCGGACAAACGGGCGAATTACTTTTTAGAGAGCCGTGGGAAAGTTCGGGGTTTCTTGACAACATTCAATTTTCATCTTCGTCGATACCTGAACCGAGTGCGCTTGGCTTGGTTGCTTTAGGATCCTTGCTGTTCGGCTTTCGCCGCCGGGAAGGTTCCCGGCCATGAAATATGCGTTCGCTATTTTGACAAGCTACCCATGCTAAACGCTTACCCCAAAAGGGCTTAAATCCACGTAAAAACTCCCCTCAACGCACAGCCTGCGAAAAAGAGTGAATTTTTTTGCAGAAACAAGTTGACCGGTCAGTCAAACCATAGTAACAGTTTAGCTCCTACGTCGGCAGGGATTTTGTGAATCAATCTTTTCAGCAGCGCAACGGTGGCTGCGGCTTTGCGCCCAGATTATTTCGATAGAGGGCGGCCTGGGCCTGAGCCGTG
>Ga0073928_10010532_pt1 | contig 10991 bp, 10 predicted proteins | sample PaiPotPPA55metaG_FD_76969 | JGI IMG/M metagenome (GOLD analysis project Ga0073928, IMG submission 76969) | Iron sulfur acid spring bacterial and archeal communities from Banff, Canada, to study Microbial Dark Matter (Phase II) - Paint Pots PPA... ...
AAGGGGAGGCAACTCCCGGCGGAGGTCGTGGAGGGAAGGGCCTCACCCAAGGGGAACAGCCGCTAGGCGGCCGCGGTTCGGACACTGAGCCGAATACCGCGTCGATCCGAATAATGGCTGCGCGCCGGGCGACGAACGTGACTATCGTTCATCCCACGACGTCTGACCCAAGGGAGGAGCCCGGTGCGTTAGCAGCGCACGCCGGGATCTGTGCGGGGGGGGGGCGAGGAGAAATCCTCGTCCCTACCGCGACCGTCCAGTGGGCAAGGGTTGGTGCAAGCCCACATCCTTTGGGAACGCCCTTGCGATGAAAGTGTTGATAATCGGGCAAGAGGCATCCGCCAAAAATACGAGGCGCGAGTTAGAGGTGACCCATGCGGTTCGTGCTCCTGATCTGCAACAATGAATCATTTAGACCTCCTCCCGCATTGGAGCCCGAGGTTATCGCCTGGGTGGAAGAGGCGAAGCGCCGTGGTGCGCGCATATCCGGCAGCCGGTTTAGACCCGTCGCCGAAGCCAAGACAATGCGTATCCGCGGCGACGAGCGTTCACTTGTTGACGGACCGGTCGTCCAAGCAAAGGAGAGAATAACTGGTTATGAACTGATCGATTGCCCGAGCGTTGAGGAAGCAATCGAGCTCGCGTCCACGCACCCAACGGCCGTCCTTGGAGCCATAGAAATAAGGCAGCTCTGGCACGTCGACTGACGTGCAGCGCGCTTCCGGAGGGTTTTCTTTAGGTTGCGACAAGGTGTGTTCCGTGGAGCTTTGGATGATTGACCATACCGGCATTGGGGTCGCAGACGTCCGGCGTTCCGTAGCGTTTTATGACGAAGCGCGCGGGGCTCTCGGCCTGCGAAGAGTCGTTCTGCACGTTTGTGCCTGTCACAATCGGCAGCAAAGCGCGCGACTCCTATTTCGTCCTCTTTAGTACTTCGAAAATCTTGCCATTCATCAGGAGGGCGATTTCCGCAGCGGGCAGCGGCTTCTGGCATTCGGACAGTGGGTTGAGCCAGAAATTGGAATCGGGCAACATCTCGAAGAGATTGCGCGCGGCCGCCCCAAGGCAGGTCTCCGGCTCTTTTACATAATCGGATATCCGCTTCTTGGACGTAAAGGCAGGGTGCCACCTCATGCCCTGGAATTCGACGGTGGCAATGTTGATCTTTTCCTGAAATTTGAGCGAACGGCGGCGGCCGAGCTTCATCGGCGCGTCCGGAGTCAGAACATAAATCTCTGTTTCCAGCAACGCCTGATAAAACGCGGGAACGACTTCAGGGTCCTTTCCCGAGGCTTGCATCAGCGCTTCAAGACTGTTTTCCGGTTCAAACATGGCTACCCTCGTTTTGAATGTGATAGTCCATCATTTCGCAAGCGGCATTTTTCGGCGCACAGGCCGCGCCGCTTTTCACCAAAACGCGCATCGTGGACAACCGTCTCAGCCCAGTTTGTCGCGAAGGGTCCGGTAAATCGTATTGCGGGACACACCGAGCCGCCGCGCAGTCTTGCTGATGTTGTTGCCGGTCTCGGCATACGCGGTCAGCACATGCGCGCGCTGAATCTCGTGCAAGTCGTTTTTGAGGCCGTGATTCATCGATCCTTCGCGGGACAGGCGCTCGCTGCTAGAAAGTCCAACGACGGCTTCGACGGCCGTTTCGTCAATCAGGCTTCCCGGGCCGCCCAGTGACAATCGTGAGAGCACGTTGCGCAGTTCACGGATATTGCCGTCCCATCTGAGTTCGGCCATTCGATCAATCGCGCTCTCTGTGAAGTCGGCGGAGGGATCGATCTTTCGCATCAGATGGCGTGCAATGTCGGCGAAATCCGAGCGCTCATGCAATGGTGGCAATGTCACCTCAAGCGTATTCAGGCGAAACAGCAGATCAGAGCGGAATCGACCCTTCGCGATCGACTCGTCGAGATTGGCGTTAGTGGCGGACACCAGGAGAACATCGACCTGGCGTTTGATGCCGCCAATCGGGCGGATGGTCCAATCGTCAAGAAACCGCAGCAGAACGGCCTGCAGCGCCACCGGCATGTCGCCGATCTCGTCGAGGAAGAGGGTGCCCCCGTCCGCCTCCCGGAACAACCCGGCGGAGCCGCCCTTTTTGGCTCCGGTGAAGGCACCTTCCGAGTAACCAAACAGTTCCGCTTCAATGAGGCTTTCGGGAAGCGCTGCGCAATTGACGCCGACAAATGCACCTGAACGTCCGCTGGCGGTGTGGGCGTGACGCGCCAATTGTTCTTTGCCGGTTCCGGTCTCGCCACGAATGAGAATCGGCATCTTGCGCGTCGCCGCGCTCTCGACCTGGCGCACGATTCCCGCAATCGCCGGATCGGCGGATACGAATTGCGTGGCGATTTGCTTCGGCGGCGGTGGCGGAGCGGAACCGCCTCGAACCATCGAGAACTGGCGCGTGTTTTCGATCGTCGCGATAAATTGACTGCCGACCTCGTCCTCGAGGCGCTGACGCTCCTTGCGTCGGCCCTCGTCGACAAACGCGCTGAATTTGGTACGGAAGACGTCAGCGAAGCGGCGGCCCGGCGAGGCCGGTAAACCGTGTAACAAGATGCCCGCGGCTCGGTTCGCTGCGAGTATCCGGCCTTCATTATCGACGGCCAGCAGGCCGGCGCTCAGCGTGTGCAAATACTCGCCGCGATTGTGGAAGGCGATCAAGATATTCCCGCGATGATGTTCGCGGAACAATCCATTTTCGATCTGGGTCGCCGCCATGGCGACGAGCGCCTGGGTATGGGCCTGCCGGGACATGCAATCCGACGAAGCATCCAGTATTCCAGTCAACTCGCCATCCGGCGCAAATATCGGCGCCGCGACGCAAGTCAGATTGTTGTAGCGCGAAAAGAAGTGATCGCGCCCGTGCACGACGATCGCCCGCTTGAGATGCGCTGCAGTGCCGAGGCCGTTGGTGCCACAAATTCGTTCCGTCCAGACGGCGCCGGGCCGGATGCTCGCGGCATTCGAGGCCTCGCTGAAGCTCGGGTCCGAAATGATATCGAGCAACAAACCTTCGGCGGTGGCAAAGGCGATCATAAAATTGGAGCCCGCGATCTGCTGGTGCAGCGTGTGCATTTCGGCCAACGCGAGGCCTCGCAGAAGCGAATAACGTTGCTGTTCCTGGCGGAGTATTGCGGGGCTGACGAATTCGGGCGAAGGCGGCCGCAGCGTGTCGAGGCCGAACGAAATGCAGCGCATCCAGCTGTCGTAAATATCGGCTGACAGAAGTTCGGCAGACGGCGCTCCACGCTGCTCAAGCGTCATCCATGAGTTCTCGGCGCGCCGGCTTGCAGGCAGCATCGTCGGTCCTCCCTGAACTGCCGTTCGGCAATTTATTCGCAATCAGGTTTGTTTCAGGTCTTCCTGGCGCACACGCGCTTGGGTTGATCATAGATCAAATGCTGACGAATCCAAATTCCTCAACGTTTCCGCGCACCACCTTTGAAGTGTTCCGTCACGGAACAGTTGCTCCGCCAGTTCTGGTCCGATCCGGATCGGAACGAATCAATCGAGACAAAGAGAAGATCAAAAAAATCAAACTGTTATGAGCTTGGCACGACGCTTGCTCAACTTCTTGGCAGAGGCGGCTTCCGCGCCGTCGTCACGAAAAAAATTTTTCAAGGGGAGAGAAACAATGAAGGCCGCAGTTCTCCATGCATTCGATGAAAAACTGACGGCAAAGGAGTTCGTCAAATATGAAGATGTGACGGATCCAAAAATTACGCGCCCAGCAGACGTGGTGGTGCGGGTCGGCGGCGCGGGCGTTTGCCGAACAGACCTGCATATCGTCGAAGGCATTTGGCGCAGCAAAGTTGACGTCAACCTTCCATACATCATGGGTCACGAAAATGCCGGCTGGGTCGAGGCGATTGGCCCTGGCGTCGAGGGCGTAAAGGTCGGCGACAGCGTCATCTGCCATCCGCTGGTGACCAGCGGGCATTGCCTTGCTTGTCGCCGCGGCAATGATATGCATGCGCTGGAAAGCTCCTTTCCCGGGATCAACGCCAACGGCGGCTACGCGCAATACCTGCTCACGGGCCAGCGCTCGCTCATCAAATTACCCAAGTCGCTCGCGCCGAAGGATGTCGCTCCCTATACCGACGCAGGGCTGACGGCGTATCGTGCCGCCAAGAAAGCATCGCGACATTTGCTGCCGGGCGAATATGTCGTGGTGATCGGCGCTGGCGGTCTTGGACATATCGGAATTCAGGTTCTTGCGGCGCTATGCGCGGCCGAGATCATTGTGGTTGACCGTGCCGACAAGTCGCTTGAGCTCGCCAAAAAATGCGGTGCGCATCACCTCGTGAAAGCCGGTGCCGATGAAGTCGAAGCCGTGCTGGCGCTGACGGGCGGGCGCGGTGCCGAAGCCGTGATTGATTTCGTCGGCGAGGGCGACGCCATTGCCAAGGGTTTGTCGATGACCGCGAACGGCGGTTACTACTACATTGTCGGTTACGGCGGAAAGATTGAGCTGCCGACCCTCGACATGATCACGACGGAAAAGACCATCGTCGGCAATCTGGTCGGCACCTATGCCGAACTGGTCGAGCTGATGGCACTGGCGGATCGCGGTCTCGTTAATCTCTACACCAAAGAATACAAACTGAGCCAGGCCAACGATGCTCTGCACGACCTGCATCACGGACGCATCCACGGGCGCGCGGTTCTGATTCCATAACAACGTTGCTGAAAGAGTGCTCCTCTGTCGGGGATGTCTAACGAGAGTCATCACATTGAGCGCCAGCGGACGCGGCCCACAAATGACTGCGGAGGAAGCCGCCGAACTGGAGCGGGCTCGGGAACGGATGCTGGCGCGATACAAACTGATCGAAGGCATGATTCGGAACAATGAGATGCAATTAAAGAACGAAAGCGCGCGCGGCGGCGCCGAAATCGAACTTGAGTGTGCCCGGCGCGACGTCGCGCGGGGGGATGGCGGGGCGACCGCGCAGGCGGAATTGGAAAGGGCGACTGCACATCTGCAGGCGCTGCGGCAAGAACATCAACGTCTCGTCTCCGAGCGCGAATGGCTTAACGCGTCGTTGCTGGAATTTGAAGGCGGTCCTTCGGACAATGAACACCAACGTTCGGGGCATGCGTGATGAGCAAGATCGGGATCAAGGCGGCGGAGAAGGTTGCGCAAACCGGACAAGGACGCGGGATGCCTGAGCCATCGGCATTGAGCGAGGAAGACAAGTCGAAAGACGCTTTCTTCGTCCAAATTGCTGGGGTCGCCGAGGCAATGATCGCGCGGCACGGCAAGGATTTCGCGATGGGCACGTTGGTGCTTTCGGCGAAATTTATCGCCGAAGGCAAGCCGCTCATCAATCGAACCATTGGAGGTGGAGAGACAGTCAACACGACCAAGCCGGTCTGAACCGAAACGGCGATTGCGGAAATCAAAGTACATTTACCGGACTTAAAGTTCGTTAGGCGGACGGGAAGTTTGGAGAATGCGATCAGAAGAAGCGGCGATTCTGGCTTCCTTTTGATCCGATGACTAAAGCGAAAATGCTGCCAATGCAACGTTCAAAGGAGAAAGAGATGTCTGCAAGTCTGACCCTAAACAAGATTACAGCCCAGAAAGGCATAAGCATTGCCGAAGCGGCAAACCGCGTAGCCGATCTTGGCTGGACGCCGAGTTACGTGCAGGAGGCGATGACCTTCCCGACCGACTACAAGATTTCGAAGACGCCACGCGACCCGATGAAACAGGTTCTGCGGTCGTATTTCCCGATGCAGGAAGAAAAGGACAACCGCGTCTATGGTGCGCTGGATGCGGCGCTGCGCGGCGACATGTTCCGCAATGTCGAGCCGCGCTGGGTGGAGTGGATGAAGCTGTTCCTGGCGATCATCCCGTTTCCGGAAATCTCGGCGGCGCGCTCGATGGCGATGGTTGGTCGGCTGGCGCCAGGCGAGGAACTGCGCACCGGATTTACCATGCAGATGGTCGACGAGTTCCGGCACTCGACGATCCAGATGAATCTGAAGAAGTGGTACATGGAGAATTATATCGACCCCGCCGGGTTCGATATCACCGAAGCCGCGTTCGGCAAATGCTACGCCACCACCATCGGCCGCCAGTTCGCGGAAGGTTTCCTGACCGGAGACGCCATCACCGCCGCCAATGTCTATCTGACGGTGGTTGCGGAAACCGCATTCACCAACACCCTGTTCGTTGCGATGCCTTCGGAGGCGGCGCGCAACGGCGACTACGCGCTGCCAACCGTGTTCCTGTCGGTGCAGTCGGATGAATCGCGTCACATCGGTAACGGCCACTCGATGCTGATGGCGATGATCAACGATCCGTCGAACCATCAGTTGCTGGAACGCGATCTGAAGTATGCCTTCTGGCAGAACCACGCGATTGTCGATGCCGCGATCGGTACCTTCATCGAATACGGCACGACCAACCGCGACAAGAACAAGGAGTCCTATGCCGAGCTGTGGCACCGCTGGATTTACGAAGACTATTACCGGACCTACATGCTGCCGCTCGAAAAGTACGGCATCAAGATCCATCACGACGACGTCGCCGCTGCCTGGGATCGCATCGTCAAGAAAAACTACGTCCACAAGACCGCGCAGTTCTTCACGGTTGGATGGTCGGTGAATTTCTGGCGTATCGAGGCCCAGACCGAAAAGGACTTCGAGTGGTTCGAGCACAAGTATCCGGGCTGGTACGCCGAATTCGGTGACTTCTGGAAGTGGCATGCCAAGCTCAGCGTCCCCGGCGAAACCAACATCCTCTTCAACAGCGAGGTGGGCTATGCGTACCCGCACCGGTGCTGGAGCTGCATGGTCCCCTGCTTGATACGCGAAGACTTCGTCTGCGACGAAGTTGACGGCAAGATGTACACCTATTGCTCGGAAGGCTGCCGCTGGACCCACAAGGTGGCGTTTGCCGCCGAGTATGAAGGCCGCGCCACCCCGGCAATGGGCCGCTTCAGTGGTCGCCGTGAATGGGAAGACTGCTACCACGGTTGGGATGTTGCCGACGCCATCAAGGATCTCGGCTTCGTCCGACCGGACGGCAAGACCTTGATCGCGCAACCGCATCTGCGCTTCGACTCCAAGGATATGTGGACGCTCGACCACGTGCGCGGACACACGCTTGGCAGCCCACTGCGCGGATTCCGGGCGCTCTCGCCGATTGAGCGCGAGGTCGCAGTGGCCGATTATCGCAAGGGTTTCAAGATCAATCCCTGCCACTAAGCCTGACAACCGGATGGGGGCCGCTTCGGCGGCCCCCATTGCCCGGGGCGGCACGCCGCGCCCACGGATTCTGCCCAATCACATGACAAGGCCGAGATGATGACAGAAGCGCAAGTTCACAAGGTTCGTTTCGAGCCTGTGGGCATCGAGATGGAGGTGGAAGAGGGTGAGACGGTGCTTGACGCCGCGTTCCGCCAGGGCATTTCGCTGATGCATGGCTGCAAGGAAGGACAATGCGGTAGCTGCAAGTCAAAAATCATCGATGGCGACATTGAGTTGCTGAAATATTCGACCTTCGCGTTGCCCGATTACGAAAGCGAGACCGGTCACGTCCTGTTGTGTCGTACGCACGCTTTCAGCGATGTCAGTTTCGAGTTGCTGAACTACGACGAGGATCTGCTGAGCCGCTCGATCGCGGTAAAGGCATTTCCCGGGCGCGTCTCAAAGATCAGCGCGCTGACGTCCGACATCAGGTTGCTGGAAATCGAAATCGAGCGACCTTTGAAATTCTGGGCCGGTCAATATGTCGATTTGACGCTTCAGAACGGCGCCATCACCCGCGCGTTCTCCATGGCGAACGCGCCCGGCGAAGGCAAGAACCTGCGCTTCATCATCAAGAAATACCCGAAAGGGGCGTTCTCCTCCCAGCTGGATGGAGAGTTGAGCGCGGGCGACGCCCTGGTCGCCAAGGGACCGTATGGCACCTGCTTCCGGCGCGAAGCGCGGCCCGGCCCGATGCTGCTGATCGGTGGAGGTTCGGGCATGTCGCCGCTTTGGTCGATCCTGGCCGATCACGTCGAGAGCAAGGAGCAAAGGCCCGTGCGGTTCTTCTATGGAGCTCGCACGCGCGCCGATCTTTTCTACCTTGATGAGCTTGCGGCAATCGCCGCGAAACTCAAGGATTTCAAATTTGTCCCGGCGCTGTCGCACGCCGAGGCGGACGACAAATGGGTCGGAGAAACCGGTTTCGTTCACGAGGTCGTCCTGCGTCATCTGCGCGAGGAAAAACTGACCGGCGTGATTGACGCCTATGCCTGCGGGCCGACGCCGATGATCGACGCCGTACTGCCCATTCTGCAAATGAATGGCGTCGAACCCGAGCATATCTATTTCGACAAGTTTACGCCGGCGGTGCGATGACGGCGTTTGGAAGTTCGTCGCAAGAGAGAATATCAAAGGGAGTTACCCATGAGCGCACAAGCGAGCAGAGTCGCCGTGAAGCCGGCGATCGTCAAATCCGGAGCCGCGGGCTCCGCGACATTTCCGGGATCCGACAGCCGCAAGTATAATTACTTCGAGCCGAAGGGGCGCAAGGCGACGCACTACGAGGACATGACGGTCGATGTCCAGCCCGATCCCGAGCGTTATCTCCTGCAGGACTGGATCATTTCCTTTCCCGACGGGACGCCGACTTACTTCAAGGATTGGACGGCGGCGAAAAGCTCCAACTGGCATAAATTCCGGGCAGTTGACCAGGAATGGGAACGCACGCACTACCAGCGCCAGTCGACGATTTGCGGCATGGTGCAAAACACCATCGAGAATGGCCGGAAATCCGGCGCACCCGCGCGCTTCGATGCGGCTTGGGTAAAAATATTGCAGAACCATCTTGGTGCCTACAAGCACGCCGAATTCGGTCTCGGCACCTCGACCATGCAGGCGCAGCGCTATGGCTACACCCAGATGGTCAACAATGCGATCCTCACCAATTCCTCCTACAAACTGCGGTTCGCACAGGACATCACGCTCTATCTGAGCGAGATTGGCCTCGATCTTCCGGACTTCGACATTCCGGCGGGCAAGAAACACTGGCTTGAGGATCCAGTCTGGCAGGGCGTGCGCAAGTCGGTTGAATCGATCATGGGCTCGAACGACTATCTGGAGCAATATTTTGCTACCAACGTCGTGTTCGAGCCGCTGGTCGGCGAGTTGTTCCGCTCCGGCTTCCTGATGCAGGCGGCCTCGGCTCAGAACGATTTCATCACGCCTGCTGTCGTCTCCGCGGCGGAGGCGGACTATGAGCGCAATCTCGCCAACACCGTCGAACTTTTCCATATCCTTGGCGAGGATCCGACGCACGGCGCTCATAACATCGCGCTGTTCAACAAATGGTTCGCAAAGCACGCCGACCTTGCACTTGATGCCGCCAATCACCTGCAGCCGATCTGGTCGCAACCGCGCGTCAAGGTCGTGACATTCAACGATGCTTTGAGCCATGCGAAGAACCGTATCAAGGGTATCGCTAGCGAACTCGGCCTGAAGGTTCCAGTCAATCTCGCATCGTAACCCAACTCGGCACCCTTAACCCAATCCTTCAGGAGACAGACATGCTGCAAGAGAACGACAACATCTTCAAATCGATGAAAGACATCACATTCGAGGATACTATTTCGCATCAATGCGGGGTCACGATGAACGACAGCGTCGAGGCTCGCGCGATTGCCGACGTCATGGGCCGCCATGAGCATATCAGGGTAACCTACATGCCGGCGATGATCCGCATCGACGGCGATGGAAAGATGGAATTCAAGATGGATGAGATTTCGGAAGAGCTGGGACGCGTGATGACCCCGCATCTTTTCGAGATATCGACCTCGACGCATTACGGCCGCATGGTCATGACCGACGACAATACCGTCATGCTGTTCGGCGACATGAACGAGATGATGAAATACATCGTTTGAAGTTACGGCGAATGATGTCATGGCCGGCCTGGAGGCCGGCCATGTAATCCGGCTGCGCCGACGGCGAGCCCCATCATATTCAGCCCGCGGGACGGGAGCAGGAGAAAGCGCCATGTACAAGACAGCCAAGGGTGAAGAAATCTTCGTCATCGATGGACACACGCATTTCTGGGACGGAAGCCCGGCGAACCAGAAGAACATTCACGGCAAGCAATTCATCGAGTGTTTTTATGCCTACCATTCCAATCTCAGTCCGCCGGCGGAGAAGTGGGAACTCAGTAAATTCGAGAAGTACGATGCCAAGACGATGTTCGATGATCTGTTCGTAACCGGCTACGACGACATGGCGATCCTGCAGCCGACCTATCTGACCGATTTCTACAAGAACGGCTTCAACCCCACCGAGCGCAATTCGGCGATGAAAAAGAACCATCCGGATCGTTTCATTCTCAACGGCGCCTTCGATCCGCGTGATGGCGAGAAGGGCATCGAGGCGCTGCATGCCCTGTCGGAAAAGCACAAACTAAAGGGCGTCAAGCTGTACACCGCGGAATGGCGCGGCGAATCCAAGGGCTACAAGCTGACCGACAAGGCCTCCTACAAATATCTGGAGGCGGCACAAAAGCTCGGCATCAAGAACATCCACGTTCACAAGGGGCCGACCATCATCCCGCTCAACCGCGACGCGTTCGACGTGGCCGATATCGATGACGTCGCGACCTCGTTTCAGGATTTGAACTTCATTGTCGAGCATTGCGGCCTGCCGCGACTTGACGACTTTTGCTGGATCGCAACCCAGGAGACCAACGTCTATGCTGGCCTCGCGGTAGCTCTCCCCTTCATCCATTCGCGCCCGGCTTATTTCGCCCATGTGATTTCGGAACTTCTGTTCTGGGTCGGGCCCGACAAGATCCTTTACGGCAGCGATTACGGGATCTGGACCCCGAAGTGGCTGATTGACAAATTCATGGCCTTCGAGATTCCGGCCGATATCACCAAGGAGACAGGTTCGGTTTTGTCGCTGGAGACGAAAACCAAGATTCTCGGTCTTAATGCCGCGCGGCTCTATGGCATCGA
>Ga0073928_10010533_pt1 | contig 10990 bp, 8 predicted proteins | sample PaiPotPPA55metaG_FD_76969 | JGI IMG/M metagenome (GOLD analysis project Ga0073928, IMG submission 76969) | Iron sulfur acid spring bacterial and archeal communities from Banff, Canada, to study Microbial Dark Matter (Phase II) - Paint Pots PPA... ...
ATCGCGCAGGAAGAGATCTTCGGACCCACGACGGCGGTCATCCCGGTCCGCTCGCTCGACGAGGCCCTCGACGCGGCCAACTCAACGCAATATGGGCTCAGCCTGAGCATCTATACCAACGACCTCCGGAAGGCATTCCGCGCCATCAACGAGCTCGATTCGGGCATCGTGTACGTCAACGCTCCGACGATCGGCGCCGAGATTCAGCTTCCGTTCGGCGGCACCCGGAACACCGGCAACGGCCACCGCGAAGCCGGTGGTCATGTGCTCGACGAGTTCAGCGAATGGAAGTCGATCTATATTGATTACAGCGGCCACCTGCAGCGCGCACAGATCGACACCGAGTGAGGACGCGTGGACGGAGTTGAGGAGCGCTTCACAACATTCGAGGGCCGGCCATTGCGCTACCTGATAGGCGGCACTGGACCCCCGATGCTCCTCTGTCACGGCTTCATCGGTTCAGCGGAGAACTTCAAAGATTGGTTTCCCGATCTCCTGCCACGCCGCACCCTCGTCATCCCGGACCTTCCCGGCTTCGGTAAGTCCGCGCCGCTCCGGGGTGAGCACATGGCGACATCGATGGCACGAGCCGCCTTGAGCGCGGTTGAGGACGCTGGGATCGATCGATTTGATGTCGGCGGACTGTGCCTCGGTGCGACTGTCGCGCTGAGCGTCCAGCGTGCGCGCCCTCGCGCCACCCAGCGGCTGGTGCTCCACACGCCGCTGTTGGCGCCATGGCTGGTGCGGAAGCGGTTTCATGCTCAGGTCGCCTTCATGCTCGCCCCCGGAGTGTTCCCGGGCATCGTCTGGCTGAGCAGGCAGCGTCTGGTCAGTGACCTGTACAAGCGACTGATGATCGAAGGCGCGGATGTCGATCCCGTTGCGGCGCAGGTGAACTTCGACAATCAGCTGCGCGCCAACACGCGCGCGGTGCGCGAGTGGCTCCGTGATGGCCTGCGCCGCGATGACCTCGCCCAGATTTGCGCGGAGGAACGGCGCACGCTGGTGCTGGTGGCCGCCGAAGACCGCATCGTCGATGTCGACCGCCTGCGCCGGGCGCTCATAGGCCTCCCGGGCGTGGACCTGGCCGTGATCGAGGAGGGCGGCCACGCGTGGACGGAATCGATGATCAAGGAGCAGGGTCAGCTGCTGGCCGCGTTCCTCGATGATCGACCTCTGCCGAAGCGCGAGACCGCCACCGCTGCGTGACCCCTCAGCCGCGGCTGATCAACGCGCGCAGCACCAGACCAAGGTTGGCCGGACGCTCGGCCATCCGCCGCATCAAGTAGCTGTACCACTGGGTGCCGAAAGGCACGTAGACGCGCACCCGCTCCCCGGCGCCCACCAGTCGCACCTGCTCGTTAGCTCGAATTCCATACAGCATCTGATACTCGTGGGGCAATTCGGGCGCGAGCTCGTGAAGCATGCTGCCTGTGGCGCTGATGAGCCTGGGGTCGTGCGTGGCCACCATCGGGTAGGCTCGGCCGGCAACGAGAATTCGGAGGCAGCGAACGAAGGCTCTGCGTACGTCCTCGCGAGTCTGCCACGCGACAGTCGCCGGCTCTTGATAAGCGCCCTTGCACAGCCGAACGCGTGACCCGGGCGCGGCGAGCATTGCGCAGTCCTCTTCAGAACGGCGCAACGATGCCTGGATCACGGCGCCTGTCGACGGGAAGTCAGCACGCAGCTCATTCAGAATGCGCAGAGTCGAATCGGTGGTGCTGTGATCCTCCATGTCGATGGTCACGGTCGTCGCCGATTCGCGTGCCGCAACACAAATGGAGCGCGCATTGTCAAGGGCCATCTGCTGGTCGAGAGCCTGTCCCAGCGCCGACAATTTGACGGAAACCTCTGCGCTCGCGGCGAGCCCCCCGGCGTGCAATTGCTCGACCAGCTCACGGTACGCGGCCACCGCGGCGGTCGCCGTCGCCGCGTCGCGCGTGTCCTCTCCAAGGTGGTCGAGTGACACCGTCAGCCCTTGCGCCGACAGCGTCCGAGTCACGTCGACTGCGTCGTGGACACTCTCGCCGGCGACGAACCGATGGACGAGGGTGCGACTGACGGGCGCCTTCGTGACCAGCTTCTTGATTCGCTGCCGTCGCGAGGCCCACATCAGGGTCTGACGGAGCGCGACCGCCGCGCTGAACGCCGCGCGGTGCGGCTGCTCGTCGGTCCACGGGCGTTGTGCGTCGGTGGTCAGTGTCGCTCTCCTCGCACGGGTGCACACGGTAGGAGAAAGGAGCCTGTCCACGCGGGGGTTGCGCGATGATGCCTCCGTGAGTCCGGTACGGGTGCCGCCCGCTCTTCGCGTGCGGCCGTTCCGCTGGTATTGGGCGGCGCAATGGCCAACGCTCCTGGGCCCGTGGATGCAGGTAGTGTCACTGTGATACCTGGGGTTTTTGCGCAACGGGAGCACCACGGCTGTCGCTGTCGTTGCTGCGGCGGATGGCCTGCCGGCTGTGCTGCTCTCGCTGGCCGGCGGGGTGCTGGCCGACCGCCTCCCGCGGCGGCGCATCCTTCTGGTCACCCAGACGATGCTCGGGCTGACCGCAGGGACGCTCGCCGTGCTGGTCGCCACGGGCCATGCGGACTTCCTGGCCATCGTGATCGTCGCGGTCGTCTTCGGCGCCACCGACGCAGTCGACCTGCCGACACGGCAGGCGTTGGTCGCCGACCTGGTCGAGCGCGAGGTCGTGATGAATGCGGTCGCATTGGGTTCCGCGGCCATGAGTGCCACTCGCATTGTCGGCCCGTCGATCGCCGGGTTGTTGATCGGCACGGTCGGCCCCGCCGCATGCTTCGGCACCCTGTCCGTCGCGTACCTGGCGCCTATCCTGGTGCTGGTCTTCATCATTCCCAACGTCGCCCCACTGCCTCGCGCGGCCGGCCGGACGGCGCTCGGCGACCTCGTCACCGGCTTGCGGCAGGTGCGTCGCGATCCGCTTGTGCGCGGAGTGGTCATCGTCTGCGCGGCACTGGCGTTCCTTGGCGTGTCGTACATGCCATTTTTGCCGGTTCTGGCCAAAACACAGCTGCACGCCGGGGCTCAGGTGCTGGGCATCCTGTACTCCGTCGGCGGCATCGGCGGTCTGGTCGGTGGTGTCGCGATTGCGGCTCTGGGTCGGGGCGCAGGGCGGCTTCAGCTGCTGCTGATCGGTGGGCCCGTGTATGCGCTGAGCCTATTCCTCATTGCCCATTCGGCCATCCTGCCGGTCACGCTCCCGGCCCTGGTGGGGCTGAGCTTCGCGTTCGTCGCGCTCAATACGTCACTGACCACGCTTCTGCAGACCGATACGGATCCGGTCCTGCGTGGCAGGCTCCTGGGGATCTACGTGACCATTTTTGCTGGGCTCCAACCGTTGGGGACCGTGCTGTACGGGGTGATCTCCCGCGCTGTGGGACTGTTCGATGCCATCGGGGTGGGCGCCATCCTGGTGGGGGTGACCGCGGTAGCCGTTGCGCTCACACCCTCGTTCAGGGCGCGGGTTCAGCAGGGATCCGCGCCTGCCGTTGTTGGGGGCGAGCGCCAGCCCGCGTAGCGGCGGCTCGCTGCGGGCGGGTCCGTACACTCGTCGAGATGCGTGCCCGGTTGATCCTCGCGCTCTGCGGAAGCGTCGTGCTGCTGGTGGGCTGCGGATCGCAGGGAACGGCCACGCCGACAGCGTCGTCGACCGCTCCGGTCGCTCGCATTGGCGGGAGCGTCATCACGCAAGCTGCCTTCGACGTGCGCTTGCAAAGTGCGTTGACCGCCATCCTGCAGGGCGGCGGCCCTGCAACCAACCCCGCGATGCGCTCGCAGGTGCGAGCCAGCGTCCTGCGCAGCCTCATCCTGGATGCGGTCATCGCCGGCGAGGCGTCGTCACAGGGATTTGCAGCAACCTCAGCGGAGGTTCAGGCTGAGCTCAATGCGGATGCGCAGGCAGCGGGTGGGCTGAGCAGCCTCGAGAGCCAGCTGGCCAGCGCTGGCGGCTCACTGGCCCAGCTGCAGGACGAAATCCGCTCCCAGATCAACGAGCAGCGTCTCGAGGACGCCTTCGCGCAGCAGCGCGCCGCAGACGTGGAACGGCAACTGGGGTCGGGAACAGCGTTCGACGCGCTGGCGAAGCAGATGTCTGATGACACAGGGACCAGCGCCAAGGGCGGCGACCTCGGCGCCATCAGCGCGGCGGATTTCTCCACGTATGACCCAGCGTTCATTACGGCGATGAAGTCGCTCAGTCCGGGACAGTACACGACAGCGCCGGTGCACGACGCGGGCGGCTACGACATCCTGCAGGTGTACGCGAAGACGCAGAGCGCGTGGAGCGTGCGCCACATCCTCGTCGCCGCGCCGCGACCGTACACCGTGACCAACCGACCCGCGTGGTTTGCAGAGGCACTCTTCCTGACGGTGAGCCAGCTCTGCGGTGACGGGCAGATTCATGTCTACATCAAAGACACTGGAGCTGATCCGTGCTCGGGTGCTCCCGCGCTCGGACCGTCGCCGACGCCTTCAACCGTTCCGTCGCCGTCGCCTTCGTCGACTCCGGCCTCGGGATGAGGTGTTTTCTTGCCGTGCCCCTGTCGGAGCCGGCACTGCTCGACGCGCAGCGCCTGCTGGCGACACTTCGCGAGCGCGTTGTCCAGGTCCGCTGGGCGCGCCCCGAGACTTTGCACGTCACTCTCCATTTCTTCGGTCAGGTAACCGATGACGAGTCGGCGCGCGCGCTCGCGCACGTCTCTCCAGTGGCCGCGCATGCAGCGCCAATGGACCTGACGTTGGACCGCCTCGGTTCTTTTCCGCCTCGAGGCTGGCCGCGAGTGCTGTGGCTCGGCAGCGAACACGAGTCGGCGGCGTTGTCCACGTTGGCGCAAAACTGCCGCGCTGCTCTCCGCGGGGGCGGTTTCGAAGTGGAACACAGGCCATTTCGCGCCCATTGCACGCTCGGAAGGCCGCGAGTTCCGTGGTCGAGCGAGGGGCGTGCTGCCTGGACTACTGCGCTGTCGGAGGCGACTCCGCGGTGCGTGTTCACCGCGGATCGGTTGGTGCTCTACGAGTCGCGTCCCGCCGCGGGTGGTTCGGTGTATTCGGAACGGGTGGTGGCTCCGCTGGGGAGCGCTGCGAGCGGCGCCTGACGTGCTGTCGACCTCGTGCGCATCGTCTTGGCCATCCAGCCGGCTGCGACGGCGGCGCCGCCCACGGTGAGTCCGGCGGTCCACGGGAATTCGGGAACCGGCGTCGATGGGTGCGGCGTCGAGTTCGTCGGACCACACAGCGTGGAGACAGACGTGGCAGGGATAGGGACCGTCACCATGTCGCTGCGCGGTGTCCCGGTCAGGTCAAGGAACTCGGCGAGGTTGCGTGCGTTGGCGTCGCGCGCTGCCAGCGGCTGCAGACCAAACCGCCACTCGATCATGCGCAGGATGGACGTGTGCTCGAACGGTGCGCCGCCGCTCATCAGCGTGCCTTGCGGCACGAGCGGCGAGATGACGGCGAGCGGCACTCGCAATCCAAGTCGTGTGGTGTCCAGCTGTGGATTGCTCGCCAGAGGTTTGTCGTCGATGACATGAGGCGGTACGACATGATCGTAGAAACCGCCCCATTCGTCGTAGTTGACGACCAGGACCGTCCGATCCCAGTTGGGACTCTGCCGGATCGCGTTGTAGATGGTGTAGAGGAAAAACTCTCCGGCGCGTACGTCCGCGTGGGGATGATCGTCGCGCGAGAATCCCTGCCCTTCACCCACGAACTCCGGGTCGACGAATGCGACATTGGGCAGCGTGCCGGCCGCGCAGTCGGCGAGAAATTGATTGAAGGTGAACGTGTGGTTGACGTACTTCGAGCCCCAGAGCGCGGTGAAAGGGAGATCGGTCGAGTAGTACCTTCCCGTCACGGCATTGCCCACGGGAACCGGCGAGAGCTGATCCCAGATGGCGGGAAGGGTCGATGTGGGCGACGATGTTGTCGAATCGCGATCCGTCTGCGCGGAGTGCTGGTAGAAGCGGTTGGGATAGGTGGCCGCCAGAATCGCGCAGAAGTAGTTGTCTGACGTGCCGTACGCCTGCGCCAGGGTGCCGAGGACGTTGACGGTGTCCTCGGTGTAGTACCCGGCCGGAAACGTGTCGCCAGGCGCTGCCGTCTGCAGGAAGCCATCCATCTTGCCGCCGTTCATCTGGATCAGCCCACCCGACCACTCGTGGTTGGGGTCGGCATAACCGCAGCCCTCGTAATCGGGAGCAAGGTTGTACGTCGGGTAGCGCACCCCGAGCGTGTCGACGAAGGACAGTCCCGCCTGGATCCCGTTGGCCCCGCGCAGCCAGCCGAGGAAGTGATCGAACGACCTGTTCTCCATCATGACCACGACGACATGGTCGAACGGTGCGTTGGCGCCGCTCACCGGCAGCACTGCCCGACGCGGCCGGCCCAGAGCATGCGCCGGCAGCGCGTCGCCAAGCATCAGCCCGGCGCCCGCGATTGCGCCTGCGGACAGGAACTGTCGCCGGCTGAACTTCAGCTTCACCGATCACCCCCCTGAAGCCGCACCCGCCGTGCGGTGCCCTCGACGGTATGAAAGGTGTGGTTAAGGCCGCGTCAACAACGGGGGGCGAACTCGGTGAGACGCTCAGCGAACCCGCGGGTCCGCGGCTTCGGTGTCGATCTCGTATTGCTCGAGTGCAGCCGCAACAGCGTGCTTGGGGACACCGTTCTCGGAGACGAGACCCTCCAGCACAGCCACGGCGATGGATGGAGCGTCGACCTCGAAATGGCGCCGGAGCGCGGCACGCGTGTCGCTGCGCCCATAGCCGTCGGTGCCGAGCGGAATGAACGGTCGCGGCGAGAATCGCCCGATCTGGTCGGGCACGATCTTCATGTAGTCACTGACCGCGACCACCGGACCCTGGCCCGGGCCGAGCTGCTCCGCAACGTACGAGGTGCGCGGCGGGGAGTCCGGGTGAAGCCGGTTCCAGCGCTCAACTTCGAGCGCGTCCTGTCGCAAAAGGAGATAGCTCGTAGCGCTCCAGATCTCAGCGGAAACGTCGTGCTGCTCGGCCAGGAGTTTCTGCGCTTCGAGCGCGGCTACCATCGCCGTTCCACTGGCGACGATGCGCGCATGGTGCGCGTGGCCGTCCGGTGCGGGCCGGAACAGATAGAGGCCACGAATGATGCCGTCCTCGACACCGTCCGGGATGGGCGGCATCGCGTAGTTCTCGTTGTACAGCGTCAGGTAATAGAAGACGTCCTCATTGTCGACGAACATACGACGAAGTCCGTCGCGGATGATTACCGCAAGCTCGAATGCAAAGGCAGGGTCGTACACGCGGACGTTCGGCACGGCGCTGAAAAGCAGCGGCGAGTGGCCATCTTCGTGCTGCAGACCCTCACCGTTCAGCGTCGTCCTTCCCGCGGTGCCCCCGAGCATGAAGCCGCGGCCGCGCGAGTCGCCGAAAGCCCACACGAGGTCGCCGACCCTCTGATAGCCGAACATCGAGTAGAAGATGTAGAACGGAATCATCGGTTCGCCATGGGTGGCATACGACGTCCCGGCCGCGGCGAAACTGCCCATCGCTCCCGCTTCGGTGATGCCCTCCTCCAGGATCTGACCCTGTTGTGACTCGCGGTACGAGAGCAGCATGTCGGCGTCGACGGGCTCGTATAGCTGGCCGTGCGGTGAATAGATCTTCACTTCGGAGAACAGCGCGTCCATGCCGAAGGTTCGCGCCTCGTCCGGGATGATCGGGACCACGCGCCTGCCGATAGCCTTATCGCGCAGAAGGCTTCGCAAGATGCCTGAAAACGCCATCGTCGTCGACGCTGCGCGGTTGCCGCTGCCCTTGAGGAACTCGGTGTACGGTCCATCGCCGGGAAGGTCGAGCGTCTTGGTGCGTACCAGGCGGCGCGGCAGCGGGCCACCGAGAGCAAGGCGGCGTGTCATGAGGTAGTCGACCTCATCACTGTCTGCGCCCGGGTGGTAATAGGGTGGCTCGCCGGCGCTCAACTGTTTGTCGCTGATTGGCAGTTCCAGCGTGTCGCGAAATGCCCTCAGCTCAGCCTCGCCGATCTTCTTGATCTGATGCGTCGCGTTGCGGCCTTCGAAGAGGGATCCGAGCGTCCATCCCTTCACGGTGTGCGCAAGGATCACCGTCGGTGCGCCCTTCTGCTCGAGCGCGAGCTTGTATGCCGAGTAGAGCTTGCGGTAGTCGTGTCCCCCCCGGCGCAGGTGACGGAGGTCGTCGTCTGAGAGGTGTTCCACGAGCCGCCGCAGGCGCGGATCCGGACCAAAAAAGTGCTCGCGGATGTAGGCCCCGTTCTCCGTGGCGTACTTCTGAAACTCGCCGTCGGTGGTCGTATTCATCCTGTCGACGAGCACACCGCTGACGTCCCGGGCCAGGAGATCGTCCCACTCGCGAGCCCAGATGACCTTCACGACGTTCCACCCGGCGCCGCGGAAAATGCCTTCCAACTCCTGGATAATCTTGCCGTTGCCACGTACCGGGCCGTCGAGGCGTTGCAGGTTGCAGTTGACCACGAAGATGAGGTTGTCGAGCTGCTCCCGCGCAGCCAGCGACAGAGCTCCGAGGCTCTCTGGCTCGTCGCATTCACCGTCGCCGACGAAGCACCACACACGGCACTCGCTGGTGTCGGCGATCTGGCGGTTGTACAGATATCGATTGAATCGCGCTTGGTAGATTGCGTTGAGCGGGCCGAGTCCCATGGAGACGGTGGGGAACTCCCAGAAGCCGGGCATCAGCCGCGGATGCGGATACGAGCTCAGGCCGTTGCCACCCGTCTCCTGACGGAAGTTGTCCAGTTGCTGCTCGGTGAGGCGGCCTTCGAGGTACGCGCGCGAATACATGCCAGGGGCAGCGTGGCCCTGGTAGTAAATCTGATCGCCGGCCCGACCGTCGTCCTTGCCACGGAAGAAGTGGTTGAACCCGACTTCGTACAGCGACGCAGCCGACGCATACGTTGAGAGATGGCCGCCGATGCCTTCACTCTTCTTGTTGGCCCGCGTCACCATTACGGCGGCATTCCAGCGCACGATTCGCCGGATCCGTCGCTCCATTTCCTCATCGCCCGGGAACCATGGTTCCTGGTCGGGCGGAATCGTGTTGATATACGGAGTCGACACCAGCGACGGCACGGGCACCTGCAGGCGGCGGGCCCGTTCCAGCAACTTACCGATGATGAAGCGCGCACGGACCGTGCCCTCACTGGCGACGAGTGCGTCGAGCGATTCGAGCCACTCGCCTGTCTCCTGGGGGTCCGCGTCCGGAAGCTGGTGAAGGAAGGCGTCGAAAGTCATAGGGTGGTTTCAGGGTACCGCGGCCCCTGCATCGCAGCGACTGCCGGTCACAGGATCACCAAGGGCGGCCTCGAGCGCGGACGCTCAGGCCGCCGCCACGTCAGGGCCACGGGCTCGCGCCTCGAGCTCGCGCTCCGGCAATGGCGGTACGGCGACCACTCCGCGGTCGTCGGTCCGGGCCAGTTGCCAGCCGCCCTCGTGAACCATCCAGTGATGGCGGTAGCAGAGGAGCACCAAATTGCCAAGCTCGGTCTCGCCGCCGTGCGCCCAGTGCATCACGTGGTGCGCATTCGTCCAGGTTGGGGGTCGGTCGCAGCCGGGCCACACACATCCACCGTCGCGGGCGTTCAGCGCGCGCCGCGTCGCCCCTGAAGGCACTCGCTTGAGCCGGCCCACATCGACCACAGCCGACGCCGGATCGAGCACAACCCGCGTGATGCCTGCATCGCATGCGAGCCGCTGCACGGTCGCGACCGGTATCGGTGGCGAAAACGTTAACTCGCCTGCGGGAGCGCCCTTGAGCCCGAGCAGGGTCTCCAGCGTCGCGGTCACCTGAAGGTGTGGGCGCACGCCGCTCTGCTGGGGCACGACCCCCGCATCGAGGGCATGATTCGCCAGTTCGACGAGGGCATCGGCGAGCCGCTTGTCACGCGTGCGATCGTCGCTGGCCCCGCTGCGCCGCGCCAGCGGCTCGAGTGCGCTGCGCAGCGTGGCGCCGCCGACCGAGTCGAGAAACCCGCGTACCACAAGGGCCCCGTCCTCACACGCCAGCAATTCCAAACGCCGCCAACCGGCGTTTTCGACCTGCTCCGCGAGGAAGGCCTCCGCATCGATGCTGTGGCGCGCGTGCGCGCAGTCATGGCGGAAGCGGCTCACCGTGTGCACGAGAGCTTTGCGCAACAGGGGCGCCTCATCGAAAGGCGATGCACTCGGCGACTCACTTGCGGCTCGCGCCGTGCCTGCGAGCAGTGCAACGTGGGTGAAGCCGATGTCGCCTGCATCCAGCGCCGCGACGCTGTGCGGCAGCCGCTCCATCTGCTCGCCGACGCAGACCGCGCCGGCCGCCGCGTGGCCGGTCATGTTGCAGCTCTGACGGATCCACTGGACCGGGCTAGCGGAGCCTCTCCGTTCGTACTCGTCGCTCGCCGCAAACTCGGCCGCCACCGTGGCGAACTCGACCTCCAGCAGGTCGGACGCGTGGCGCAGATCGATCAACTCTTGTGCGACCTGCGCCTGCACGCGCCCAACTCGGTCGCGCGCCCGCAGTCGCTCCACCGCGCGGACCACCGACGCTATGGGTTCGGAGCCGTCCTCACTCTCAGACACGCTCCACATCCTACGAACACCCGTTCGCTCTCGCTAGGCTCCCCGGCGGACAATCCTCACACGTCGAGCGCCTGGTCCAGGTCCGCAATCAGATCGTCGACGTCCTCGACGCCTACCGACAGCCGGATCAAGCCGTCGCTCACCCCGACCCGCAGCCGCTCCTCATCGGGGATCGACGCATGCGTCATCAGCGCCGGCGACTCCGCCAGCGACTCGACCGCGCCGAGCGATTCCGCGAGCGTGAAGACGCGCAACCGCTCGAGCACACGCAGGGCCGCCTCGCGGTCCGCAACCTCAAACGAGACCACGCCACCGTACCGTCCGTGCATCTGCCGCGTCGCCAGCGCGTATCCAGGGCGGTCCTCCAAGCCCGGGTAGTG
>Ga0073928_10010534_pt1 | contig 10989 bp, 12 predicted proteins | sample PaiPotPPA55metaG_FD_76969 | JGI IMG/M metagenome (GOLD analysis project Ga0073928, IMG submission 76969) | Iron sulfur acid spring bacterial and archeal communities from Banff, Canada, to study Microbial Dark Matter (Phase II) - Paint Pots PPA... ...
CGGAAATCTACGGGTCAAAGCGTGTTTGCCGCTCTCCGTAGCTTATCGCAGCTTACCACGTCCTTCATCGCCTATTGGCACCAAGGCATCCATGATGCGCTCTTTGTAGCTTGATCAATCTGTACGGTCTTTCGACCGAGATTCTTTGATAACTGAAACTCTCTCGCCGCCTTGCGGCAGCGTCTTGATTTCAGACTCAGCTCTTAAAGTTGTATTTTCTTACTACCCTGTATGTAGATGTCAAAGAACCAGCCCTTCCGTACATTCGAAACGACAAAAAAACTCAATCTTGATCGCTATAGACCGCTTTTGCTAAAGCTACGGCGGTTAAGCGGGACAAAATTGAGCCAATTTGCAGTCCCAAAATGTACGTAGAACGCACTCCAAAGTGAAGGAGTCCCGCTTCGCGCGGGACAATCACACTAGCAGGGAGTGGATGCACGTCAACTCTGATTTTTTGAGATTCTGGGGCAAGGGAGATTCACGCCGCATCGTGCTCGTCCAGTGAGACTTATCTCGGATATGGTTGATTTTGTCGAATTCGTGGGCGTTCTGTAGTTTCGTGTTTGCGCGCACTGGTTATAGTGAACTTGGTTTTCGGCTTCAATGGACTACGAGATTCGCCAGCTTACAAGCCAGGACGAACCCATTCTTTGGGAGATATTGTATTACGGCTTGTCCGCCGCTGGAAGAAGCGAACCGCTGTCTCGCGATGTCGTGCGCCGCCCAGAGATTTCCCGTTACGTGGAAGGTTGGGGCCGTATCGGCGACACTGGATTCGTCGCGCATGACAAAAAAAATCGGGCTTTGCTGGGCGCAGCCTGGCTCCGCCAGCCGACCGACAAATCTGACGTGTCGCCGGAGCTTGCACTAGCGGTGAAACCGGAGCACCGCCGGCATGGCATCGGCACGGCTCTGCTGACGCAATTGGTCCGCGCAAATCCCGATCACTCGAGGATCTCGGTCAGCTTCGTGGCTGGCAAACCGGTATTGCGTCTCTACGAGCGATTTGGATTCAAGGTCGCTGAACAACGGCCGGACGCTGTCGTGATGCACAGACCGACATAAGGATCGGCGCGGGTCCGCTGCCGAGAAAGGCTCGCTTGTTAGGGCGCAAAAATCAGAAGCACGAAAACGGCGAAGAGCAGCAAATGAATACACCCTTGCAAAATGTTGGTTTTCCGGCTCGTGAACGTAACCACGCTCACAGCCAGCGTTAAGAGCAGCAGAGGTAGGTTGCCACCCTGTAGACCAAGTGCGACCGACCGTTTCGTCAGCAACCCGATCATCAGCACTGCCGGAATCGTCAGCCCAATCGTGGCGAGCACTGACCCGAACAAAATGTTTATCGAACGCTGCAATTGGTTGTGCAGAGTAGCGGTGACTCCGCCCAGTCCTTCCGGAGAGAGCACCAGCGCAGCGATGACGGCGCCGCCAAATGCCTGTGGCATGTGAAATTGCTCGATGCTGTTGTCCAAGGGAATGGCGAATTTCTCCGCAAGGAAAATAACGGTAACCAGGTACAAAAGCAGCATGAGCCCATGAAAACCCGTCGACCGCACGCGAGCCAAATGATGCGGCGAATGCGTGGCCGCGGTTTCTTTTACATCCAGGAAGTAGCCTCGATGTCGCAGCGTCTGGATGAGCAGAAAAATCGCGTAAAGCAACAGCGACACCGTCGCGAAAAAAATTTCTTGCTCGGTAGAAAAGGTTGGGCCGCTGGTCGAGGTAGTGAAATTTGGCAACACCAGACCGAGCACAGCCAGGGCCATGATCACGTTAAGGTAGGCATTAACACCCTGGATGTTGTAATGCTGTTCGCGAAATCGCAGCCCGCCAAGCAGCAGAGATAGACCCACAAGGCCTGCGAGCGCGATCATGATCACGGCGAAGATTGCGTCGCGTCCGAGTGTCGGGTTGTTCGCGCCGTGTAACATCGCCGTGGAAATCATTACGACTTCGATGCTGACTGCCGAAAGCGTGAGGATTAAAGTTCCATAAGGCTCGCCAAGTCTGATCGCTAGACAATCGGCATGCCGCACTACGCACATGGCCGACCAAAGGATCACGGCAAAAAGCCAGACAAAGATACCGACCAGGGGGAGTGCGCGGGTGGTGAGGTCGTTTAAGTCGCTTCCGACTGCCACAAAAATCGCGGCCGTTCCCAAGGCGACGAGCAGCGGAAATTCAGCGCGGATTGCGCTCCCAAATTGCTGCGTGTTTTTCGCCTGCCGAATTGCATCCGCTTTTCCAGACATGCGGCGGAGCATATCGGTTGGGCGTGAGCGATGCAATCAAGCGGTGCGATCTTCGGGGCGCATCGGATAGGACCGGCCCTGCAAAATCACGGGGATTATCTACCCACCCGCAATTGCACCGATGATCAGGAATGGTTCCGCCCCATTCACAATCGAATCGGGCAGCGGCGTATCGGGCGGTTGATGAGACAAATCTTCGCCGCACCCAAAAAAACGGACCATTGGCCGGCGAACCTGCGTCACATGATCACGCATTGTCCCGCGCAGCATCGGATATTTCGCTTCAACTGCGTCCAGCAGCGACCGCTGAGTCAGCGTTCCGTTGAGCTCAAGTCCTACTTCACCATCGACGTGCGCCAACGTGCGCAGATTAGGCGGAAGAATAACGCGTATCATGGCAATGTTTGCGCCTCTACCGACAGCACAGCAGGCAAATCACGCACGATCGGTTTCCATTTATCGCCTGCATCGACGGAAGCGTAAACTTGGCCGCCGGTGGTTCCGAAATAAACGCCACAAGGATCGAGCGAATCGAGCGACATCGCATCGCGTAACACGTTCACGTAGCAATTGCGTTGCGGCAGACCTTTCGTTAGGGCTTCCCAATCGTTGCCACCTGTCCGGCTACGATACACGCGTAATCTGCCGCTTGGCGGGTAATGCTCCGAATCGCTTTTGATCGGTACGACGTAAATCGTTTCCGGCTCATGCGCATGAACGTCGATCGGAAATCCGAAATCACTCGGCAAGTTGTCGCTGACCTCATGCCACGATCCGCCTGCGTCATCGCTGCGCATGACGTCCCAGTGCTTTTGCATGAACAACGTGTTTGGGCGCGACGGATGCATCGCGATCCGATGCACGCAGTGACCGACCTCCGCGTTCGGGTCCGGAATGTACTGCGAGCGTAGTCCGCGATTGATCGGCTTCCACGTTTTTCCGCCGTCGTCGGTGCGAAACGCACCGGCTGCCGAGATTGCGATGTAAATTCGCTGCGGGTCTTTGCGATCCAGGATGATTGTGTGCAGACACATGCCGCCGGCACCCGGTTGCCACTGCGGTCCCGTATCGCTGCCGCGCAGGCCGGCCAGTTCATGCCACGATTTCCCGCCGTCTTTCGATTCGAAGATAGCGGCGTCTTCGACGCCGGCGTAAACGTGATCTGGATCGTGAAGCGATGGTTCCAAGTGCCACACGCGTTTGAACTCCCAAGGATGCTGAGTGCCGTCGTACCACTGGTGGGTCGTGAGCGGTTTCCCCGTTTGAGGCGAAGCATCGTAAACGAACATGTTACTTTCGCCCTTCGCCATCCCATCCGGTGTCATCAAGTCCTCCGGCTTTGTGCCGGGCGGATTCCACGTTTTGCCGCCGTCATCGGAGCACTGAATGATTTGCCCAAACCAGGCGCTTGTCTGCGACGCGTAGATCCGGTCGGGATTAACCGGCGAACCTTTCATGTGATAAATTTCCCAACCCGCGAAATGCGGGCCGCTAACTTTCCATCGTTTGCGCGCGCCATCCGAAGTCAGGATGAACGCGCCCTTTCTTGTCCCCACTAAAACGCGAACCTTACTCATATGTGAATTTTAGCCACGAAACACATGAATGACGCGAATGGAAGGGAAACTTCTTCTCGTGATTTCTTGTCTAAATCAAAGCTGTGCTCGAACCAATCACCGTTCATAAGCGTCTTTCAGCACTTTGATTTCGATCTTCTTCATTTGAAGCATCGCTTGCATCACGCGTCCGGATTTCTCCTGATCGTTGTCATTTAACATATCGATCAACACAGTTGGGGTGACTTGCCACGAAAGACCGAATTTGTCCCTGAGCCAGCCGCACGCCGATTCCTCGCCACCGTCTGCGATTAGTTTCTCCCAGAAATAATCCACTTCCTCCTGCGTTTCGCAGTTTATGACGAAGGAGATGGATTCATTGAATTTGAAAAGCGGGCCACCATTAAGAGCGACGAACTTCTGGCCTTCGATTTCGAATTCAATCGTCAGCACCGATCCGACAGGGAGACCGGTTTTTTCCGCAGCTTCTTCAGTATAGCGGAAGATTCTGCCGATCTTCGAATTTTTGAAGAGCGATGTGTAAAAGTTCACGGCCTCCTCGGCCTGATCATCAAACCACAAGAATGGAGTAATTTTTTGCATCAAAACTTATGTCGCTTCGATCTGGACTCGCAGCCAGCAGAATTTGGCGTTTCACCGAAACGCCCTACAATGCTCCGATGCTAATCGACGCTCACGCACATCTCGATTTTCCCGATTTTGCAAACGATCTCGATGATGTGCTCCGTCGCGCAAAGGAAGTTGATGTAGAGCGCGTCATCACCATCGGCACATCAATCGAGAGCAGCCGGCGTGCGATCGAGCTCGCGGAAAATTATCCGTCTGTTTACGCGGCGATTGGTGTTCATCCCAGCCACGCAGAGGAAGCGGAGGACGATGTGATTACGCCATTGCGCGAGCTGGCGAAAAACCCGCGCGTCGTTGCGATTGGCGAGACCGGCCTGGATTACCACCACTTGGCGAGTGAAAGAGTGGCTATGGAAGACCAGGTGCAGGTTATGACTGCTCTACGAAGTGAGACTGATGAAGAAATCGAAGCGCAAATTCGCGACGGCGCGTACAAATCCAAACAGGCGAGTTTGTTCCAGCAGCAAGTCGATTTAGCAGTCGAGCTTGGTTTAAACGTGGTGATTCATCAACGCGACGCGTGGGAGGATACCCTTGAAGTGCTGCGCGCTTATGCCGGGAAGGTGCGCGGTGTTTTTCATTGCTTCGGCGGCTCGCTCGATCAGGCGAATGAAGTTCTCAATCTCGACCACTTGGTTTCGTTCACGGGAATTGTTACTTTCAAAAACGGCGTAGCCGTGCGAGAGGTCGCGGCAGAAATCCCGCTCTGGAAATTTATGGTCGAAACCGATTGCCCATATCTGGCGCCCGCGCCTTTTCGCGGAAAACGCTGCGAACCGGCGTACACGCGCATTGTGGCAGAAACGATCGCGGCAGCGCGCGGTGTTTCCCTGGAGGAAATTTCTGAAGCAACGACCGAAACCGCAGAGCAGTTCTTTAGGTTTAATCGCGCATGAAGATCAATCACGGGAGGGCGCAACCGCCGGGCGCGCCGGGAACGCGCGGCAAGACGGACGGCTCGGCGATCCGTCCCTGCCTCCTTATCGCCCTACTCCTCGCGTCCTGTGCAGCGCCGGATACCCAGCATCACATCGTCATCAGCACGCGCGATCAAAAGTTAGCCCTTCTGGATCGCAGCACCCTATTGGCTACGTATCCAGTCTCCACGTCCAAGTTTGGTCTCGGCGATCGCCCTGGCAGCAGGTTTACGCCCCTGGGACAACTACAGATTGCGGAGAAAATTGGTAACAACGCGCCACCGGGCGCGGTATTCAAAGACCGGCGGCGGACTGGCGAAATTGTCCTGGCCAACTCGCCTGGTCGCGACCCCATCGTGACGCGGATTCTATGGTTGCGTGGACTCGAATCGCAAAATGCGAACGCATTTGCTCGGGACATCTACATTCACGGCACACCGGAGGAACGGCTGATCGGAACGCGAGCGAGCTACGGATGTATTCGAATGCGCTCAACCGACGTCGTTCAATTGTACAACATCGTTGGAGTTGGCGCGGCGGTCACAATCGTGGACGCGCCGCTCGTCAGCGCAGTTCCCGGTATGGTTTCAGGTAATGCAATGGGACCGGAAAACACGGCGCCGTTTGTAATGCGCTAAACTACGCTTGCCAATTTCATTAACACCGCGGCTTCAGCCGCGTGCATCGCAAGTGTTAATCAGACAACATCGCGTCACGGCAATTTGCCCAGGTGCTTTCTGGCTGTCTTCCCCGAGAGCAAATCCATGTCGGCGTCGACCATGATGCGAACCAGTTCGTCGAATCGCACTTTCGGTTCCCAACCGAGAACCTTTTTTGCTTTCGACGCATCACCAAGCAGCACGTCGACCTCAGCCGGGCGCTCATACCGCGGGTCATGTTTTACGAATTGCTTCCAATCTAGTTCAGCGTGCGCGAAGGCCGCCTCGACGAACTCGCGCACCGTGTGCGTTTCGCCGGTCGCCAGCACGAAGTCGTCGCCTTTACCAAGTTGCACAATTCGCCACATCCCTTCGACGTACTCCGGCGCGTATCCCCAATCTCGTTTTGCGTCGAGATTGCCAAGGAACAATTCCTTTTGTGCACCTTGCTTAATGGCAGCGACTGCCCGCGAGATTTTGCGGCTGACGAAAGTTTCTCCGCGGCGCGGGCTTTCGTGGTTGAACAAAATGCCATTGCTGGCACAAAGGCCGTAGCTCTCCCGATAGTTAACGGTCGCCCAGTATGAAAAAACCTTTGCCACGCCGTACGGACTCCGCGGCCAAAACGGCGTCTTCTCTGTTTGCGGCGTTTGTTGGGCCTTGCCGAACATTTCGCTGCTCGACGCCTGATAAAAGCGCGAGCGCAAACCGGCTTCGCGGATCGCCTCCAGAATGCGAATCGTGCCGACGCCAGTGACGTCGGAAGTGTACTCAGGAATATCGAAGCTCACGCGCACGTGGCTCTGCGCGCCCAGATGATAGATCTCGTCCGGCTTCAATTCGTAAAGAAGCTTCACAAGATTCACCGAGTCGCTGAGGTCGCCGTAATGCAAAAACATTCGGACGTCGTTCACGTGTGGATCAGCGTAGAGATGATCGATGCGCGAAGTGTTGAACGTGCTGGCGCGACGAATGATCCCGTGGACTTCGTAGCCTTTTTCCAGCAGCAAATCAGCCAAATAGCTTCCGTCCTGGCCGGTGATGCCGGTGATCAGTGCTTTCTTCATGCTGATTCTGCGCTTTAGCTTAACGTTTCAGGCGGAGCAAATGATCTAGCTGCAGGGCAGCCTGCGCTTACCCATAGACTATGATCGCCAGCGACTTCTAGGAGAAGTCCGTTTTTGGACCCAGCAATATCTGCGACAAGCATCCCTCACTTTCAATTCACAGTTCGAGGTGCTGACGCGCAACAGCTAATCTGAGCTTGTTTTTTCTCAAGGACTCAAAGCCTTGTTTCCCTCATGCGGTAGGGCGATGCGAAGTAGTTTTTGGAAGCGAAGAAAATCACATTAATGCCGCGTGCGATTTACCACCTTAGCGATACCAGTTGACCAACGCTAACAATCCGAGAAGCTCGACAAGTAAACTAGTTCTATGAAACGATTCATTCCAACCACTGCTGTTGTCTTACCGCTGTTCTTTTTAGCCGCGTGCAACCCCTCAAAGGCCCCTGAAGCAAATGCGCCAACTGCCAGTCCCGGAGCATCCACGGCGACGATTACAGCATCGCCAAATCCGGTGCCCACAAGTCAAGGAGTCGGTACTACGACCATAACCTGGAATACGGGGGATGGCACCGAAGGGCAAGTTTATGTCGGTTCCCCCGATGGCGGGCGGGAATCGCTTTTCGCAGCTGGTCCAACGGGATCTGTCACAGCACCATGGATCGTAGCGGGGAAAACAGGTGAGTTTCGTCTCTACGCTGGAACTGAGCACGCCAAAATGCTTGCCAAGACTCAGGTCACGGGTCAAAAATGAAGGCTTTTGCTGGCTCTCGCGGCCGTTCAATTGCGAAAGTCTGCGCGTTTAGATTGGGTTTGCCGTGCCGACTTCTAGTGGGAGAAACGGTATCGACCCTGAATGATCGCCGCATTTTCTGGCTTTTTGCAACCGGACCACCGCCAGATAAATTCCGTCATTCGCGGTGATGCCCGTGATCAACGCCCGCTTAATTCGCGGCAGTAACTGTAGGGTGTTTGATTCACTTGCGCTAGCCTCGCTCACCTCGCTCACCTGTCGGGCTTCGCATCTATGTCGCTCCGCACGCGTCGGCTTTGTTCTGCAAAGCGCCAATGCACGAAGATCAACCCGGCATTCTTTTGGAGTGTGGTGACTTCACGCCGCTTTCAAAGCGCGGACGTGTTTGCGCACTCTAAAGGCTGGCGCCGTAACCTGATCAACTTTCGAGCGGCGTTACCATGATCCGCGCTAGAACTGCACGTTGGGCGCCAATGAGCGCGCTGATGCCGTTGCGCCCGAGCGCGAGCATTTCATCTAGTTGCGAACCGGTAAATGTCGCTTCTTCTCCCGAGCTTTGGACTTCTACAAATTCGCCGTCTTCGGTTGCGACGAGATTGAAATCAACTGCAACGAGTTTGTCCTCCTCGTAATTCAGATCCACAATCGCCTGCCCATCCAGAATACCGGCGCTCACTGCGGCAACCAACTTTTGCATCGGTGGCGCATCGAGTTTTTTTTCCCGAACGAATTTTCGGCAAGCGATGGCGAGCGCCAGGCTCGCGCCGGTGATCGCGGTTGTGCGCGTTCCGCCATCGGCTTGCAGCACATCGCAATCCACCCAGATCGTGCGCGGTCCGAGTTTTTCCAAATCGATCACGGCGCGCAACGACCGGCCAATCAACCGTTGAATCTCGACGCTGCGGCCATCGATGCGGCCTTTTGTAATGTCGCGAGGTTTGCGCGGCTGCGTCGAGTACGGCAGCATCGAATATTCCGCAGTAAGCCAGCCACCGGTCACGCTCTGTTCTTTCATCCAGCGCGGCACACCTTCTTCGATCGTGACGGCGCAGATCACGCGCGTTTTGCCCATCGAGACTAAAACCGAACCGCTCGCATGCGGCGCCACGTTCAACTCGAAATTGATCGGACGGATTTCATCTGGCGCACGGCTGTCAGTTCGCTGCATCGGAGAGAAGCTAGATGCAGGACCCAATTTGTGCGATGAAGATTTGCGGAAACATAAATGGCTGCTCATCCGTGACCTACTGCGTCCGGAACTGCGCGCGGCTTGACAACATGTCTCGTGGGCGCCGCTGTGGCGGTGCAATGGAACGAGCGCGTTTCAACGTACATTTCCTACGACGGACAACCGGGCTGCGACAATTAAGACAGCCACAATGTCAGCGACGGACTACGGGTCAGTTTCTGAAGAAAGCGTTTTGCAAGCTGGCTTGGCTACGCGACTTGACAAAAGCTAACCGTTCGAGAAACACGATAAGCAACGGATCTCTATGAAACGATTCATTCCAACGATTGCTATGCTCCTGCCATTGTTCTTCTTCGCTGCATGCGGCCCGTCGAAAAGCCCCGAGGCAAATGCGTCGGCTGCCAGTCCGGCAGCACCCGCGGCAACGATTACGGCATCGCCCAATCCGGTAGCCACAGGCGAAGGATCCGGTACTACGACGATAAGTTGGAATACTGGAAATGGCACTACAAGCCAAGTTTATGTCTCGGAGGATGGTGCTCCAGAAACACTTTTCACCGCGGGTCCACCGGGGTCTGCCCCGGCACCTTGGATTCGAGCGGGGAAAACATTTGAGTTTCGCCTTTATGCGGGAACTGAGCACGCCAAGGTGCTTGCCAAAATTCAGGTTACGGGTCGCAAATAAGAGCCGCATCGCCAGCCCTTGCGGCCGTTTCAGCTCGTTTTATGCGCTCCACCGCCGTAGCGTATGGCCGCGCTGACTAATCGGCTTGACGCAATAAGCGGCCCATCGTTGTTTAGGCGTTTCGAGTGAAAAATACTGCCGACACTCACACGGCGATTTGCATTGCAGGCGCGCACCGCTCCGGCACGTCAATGCTGACGAGGTTATTGCACGCTTGCGGGCTCTACCTCGGCGAAAAAAACGAATTGATGCCGTCACAAGCCGATAATCCCGATGGATTCTGGGAGCATCTGGGCTTTGTGGCGTTGAATGACGAGTTGCTCGAAGCGCTCGGTGGTGCGTGGGATCTGCCACCAAAGACCAACGAGAATTTATCCGACGAACGGCTGGATCCGTTGCGTATGAAAGCGCGGCTCCTAATCGAGGGCTTTCATTCGGCACAGATATGGGGCTGGAAGGATCCCCGCAATAGCCTGACGCTGCACTTCTGGCAGGACCTCCTGCCGGCTTTAAAAACGCTGATTATCGTGCGCAACCCGTTGGAAGTCGCTTATTCGATGAGAGAACGTAACGGAACGTCGTATGCGTTTGGCTTGCGGCTGTGGGAAATCTATAACAGGCGCTTGATCGAAACGGCAGGCAAACACGATCGGCTTTTTACTCATTACGATTTGTTTTTCGAAAACGCTGAAAAAGAATTACAGCGGATTGCAAATTTTATTGGATTGCCTGATGCAAAAATACGCAGAGTCGCAAAACTGGTGGCCGCGAAGAGACGCCACACGCACTTCTCCATTGACCAACTGATTGATGCGGGCGTCTCTGGAGAAGTGATCGAGCTATATCGCGCTTTGATCGCGGAAACCTCCGGGAGGGGGTCAGTCGCAAAGTCCGGCCGCCGAGTGAAATCAACCGAAAGCGATATACTACCCGGCTCTGTGAGCCGACTCGATGCTTTCATTCCAGACCGCCTTGCACAAATCGAGCATCTCTATGGCGAACTTCTCGCCCAAACTGAGGCGCGACACAAGAGTGAAATCGAGAAACTCAGCTCCCACCTCACGCACACCGAGGAGCGGCACAAGTCTCAGGTTAAGGAACTCACCACACACCTCGCGCACAACGAAGCGCAACACGAGGCGCAGGTTAAGGAACTTAGCACGCACCTCGCGCACAACGAAGCGCAACACAAGGCGCAAGTTAAGGAACTCACCACGCACCTCGCGCACAACGAAGCGCAACACGAGGCGCAGGTTAAG
>Ga0073928_10010535_pt1 | contig 10988 bp, 12 predicted proteins | sample PaiPotPPA55metaG_FD_76969 | JGI IMG/M metagenome (GOLD analysis project Ga0073928, IMG submission 76969) | Iron sulfur acid spring bacterial and archeal communities from Banff, Canada, to study Microbial Dark Matter (Phase II) - Paint Pots PPA... ...
GTGGAAACCGCCGATCCCATGGATCACCCGTTCGCCGCGCTCAAAGCGCTGCGGCTCGACGCCAAACCGTCGGGTTCTAAGAAGCAGCCCAGGACGCCCGGGGATGGCAATGGTGGCTAAAGCATGGTTGCAGAACTTGGAGCGCAACAAATCTGAAACCAGGGCCGGCCCTGTAATTCGTTTAATGTATTGAATTATCTGGAGTAATTCATATATTGCCAATCTTCTTCGGCGCCGCCTGGCTGGCAAAAGGAAGCGGTCAAGAGGTTGTGTCGGGGCGGGGAAACGCTATTGTCGCGGCCCGGCCGGGGCGCAGCGTTGCGCCTCGCCGATCGCCGCTGTCCGTGGCGATTTGCAGTCCGCGGCCGAGCGCTACAAGTCCGCAAGAGATCAGGTTTCCGGGACGTTCATGCCTCAAAAGGTTCGAATCGCGCTTGACGCCATGGGTGGCGATGTCGGCGCAACGGTCGTCATTCCCGGCGCCGCGATTTCGTTGACCAGGCACCCCGACACTGAATTCCTGTTGTTCGGCGATCGTGCGCTGATCGAGCCGCAATTGGCCAATCATCCGGCGCTGAAGGCGGTTTCCCGCGTCGTTCACACCGACGTCGCCGTCAGCATGCACGACAAGCCCAGCCAGGCCTTGCGCCGCGGCCGCAAAAACTCCTCGATGTGGCTGGCCATCGAAGCCGTCAAGAAGGGTGAGGCCCACGTTGCGGTATCCGCCGGCAATACCGGCGCGCTGGCGGCGATGGCGCGGTTTTGCCTGCGCATGTTGCCCGGGATCGACCGGCCGGCGCTGGCGGCGATATGGCCGACGGCGCGCGGCGATTCGGTGGTGCTCGACCTCGGCGCCACGATCGGCGGAGATGCGCATCATCTGGTGGCCCTGGCGGTGATGGGCAGCGCCATGGCGAGCGTGCTGTTCAATCTGGAACGGCCGACCGTCGGGCTGCTCAATATCGGCGTCGAGGAGATCAAGGGCCGCGAGGAAATTCGCGAGGCAGCGGAGTTGCTGCGCGCGATGAACCTTCCCCAGCTCGAATATATCGGCTTCGTCGAGGGCGACGGAATCGGCAAGGGGGCCGCCGACGTCATCGTCGCCGAGGGTTTTAGCGGCAACATTGCGCTGAAAGCCGCCGAAGGCACGGCGCGCCAGATCACCGAATTCCTGCGTGCGGCGCTGTCGCAGACCTGGCGTTCGAAGATAGGTTATTTTTTCGCCAAGAATGCCTTCAAGGCGCTGCGCGACAAGCTCGATCCCTCTAAATCCAATGGCAGTGTGGTGCTCGGACTGAACGGAATCGTCGTCAAGAGCCATGGCGGAACCGACGCGGACGGCTTTGCCTATGCGGTCGACGTTGGCTATGAGATGGTCCGCTACGATCTGCTCACCAAGATCAATCAAATGCTCAACCGTGACGGCAGCGCGCCTCCCCCCTCAGCGCCGACCGCGCAGGAGGCTGTCTCGTGACTGCAATACGCTCGGTCGTGCTCGGTTGCGGTTCTTATTTGCCGCAGCGGGTCCTGACCAATGCTGAACTGGCGGGGCGAATAGACACCTCGGATGAGTGGATCGTGCAGCGTACCGGCATCCGGCAGCGCCATATCGCCGCGGAGGGCGAGTTCACCTCGCATTTGGCGCTCCATGCCGCCCGCGCCGCGCTTGCCAACGCCGGCATCGACGCGCAGTCGATCGATCTGATCGTGCTGGCGACCTCGACGCCGGACAATACGTTTCCCGCGACAGCGGTCGCGGTCCAGGACGGACTCGGCATCCACCATGGCGCGGCCTTCGATCTGCAGGCGGTGTGTTCGGGGTTTGTCTTTGCGCTGGCCACCGCCGACAACTTCCTGCGCACAGGCGCGTTCAAGCGTGCGCTGGTGATCGGCGCCGAGACATTCTCGCGAATTCTCGACTGGAACGACCGCGGCACCTGCGTGCTGTTCGGTGACGGCGCCGGCGCCGTCGTGCTGGACGCCCAGCTGCAGCCTGGAAAGTCCTCCGATCGCGGCGTATTGACGACCCATCTGCGCTCCGACGGGCGGCACAAGTCGAAATTATATGTCGATGGCGGTCCATCCTCGACCCAAACGGTGGGCTATCTCCGGATGGAAGGCCGCGAAGTGTTCAAGCATGCCGTCGGCATGATAACCGACGTGATTGTCGATGCCTTCGAAGCGACCGGCAGCAGCGCGGAGGAGATCGACTGGTTCGTTCCTCACCAGGCCAACAAGCGAATCATCGATGCTTCGGCGCACAAGCTGCATATTGCGCCGCAGAAGGTGGTGCTCACGGTCGACCAGCACGGCAACACTTCGGCGGCCTCGATCCCGCTGGCGCTGTCGGTGGCGGTCGCGGATGGGCGGATCAAGAAGGGCGATCTGGTACTGCTCGAAGCCATGGGCGGCGGGTTCACCTGGGGCTCGGCGCTGTTGCGCTGGTAGGCGGCGCGTTAAAAAAATCTATAGACTTTGCTGTGTTCTTTCATGCTATTGCATTGATGAGCGCTGTTGACCGTCGCTTGTTAAGCTCATAATTTCAGATGCATATTGTTCGCCGTGAGTTGGGGCAGGCGATGACCGGAACCGGAAAAACCGTTACACGTGTCGATCTGTGCGAAGCCGTCTACCAGAAGGTGGGGCTGTCGCGCACGGAATCATCGGCGTTTGTCGAGCTGGTCTTGAAGGAGATTACCGACTGCCTTGAGAAGGGCGAGACGGTAAAACTGTCTTCGTTCGGTTCCTTCATGGTGCGCAAGAAGGGGCAGCGGATCGGCCGCAACCCCAAGACGGGCACGGAAGTGCCGATTTCGCCGCGGCGCGTGATGGTGTTCAAGCCGTCGGCCATTCTGAAGCAGCGGATCAACGGTCACAGTGCCGGCAACGGCGAGAGCAAGGCCGACTAGGTCAAGAGGCCGACCAGGGCAATTGTTCAACTGGGGCGAGCAAAAAGGAAGCTGGCATTTGGACAAGGCGCCGGATGCGTTCCGAACCATCAGCGAGGTCGCCGACGATCTCGACATCCCCCAGCACGTCCTGCGCTTCTGGGAGACGCGGTTCACCCAGATCAAGCCGATGAAGCGGAGCGGCGGCCGCCGCTACTATCGCCCTGATGATGTCGATCTGCTCCGTGGCATCCGCCGACTGTTGTATGGCGAGGGCTATACCATCCGCGGGGTGCAGCGCATCCTGAAGGAGCACGGCATCGGGTCGGTTCAGCGGCTGGCGGACGGGGCGGCGATAGCCTCGTTCGGCGCGATCGAAGAGGTGATCGGGCAAAGCATTTTAGAGCAGAATGATGACGCGGCCCCCAGCATCGACCTCGATGACGACGACTATGACGGCGCGGAAGAGGGCGGGGCCGGTCGCCTGGCGGCGTTTGAGGGCGACCTGATCCCCGGTGTGGCCGACTTGCCACCCCCGTTCGACGTTGCGCGTCTGAAAAGCGTGCTGCAGGACCTGATCGCCTGCCGGCAATTGCTCGATGCCGCGCTGAAGGACGGCTAGCCGCCTCGTCGGGAACCGGCATTTGCCACGGTGTCCGGCAGGCGAATCGGCCGCCTTGCGCGCCAGCCTGATCGAAGCTAAGGGAACGGCATCGGAGCGTGGCGCAGCCCGGTTAGCGCACTAGTCTGGGAGACTAGGGGTCGGAGGTTCAAATCCTCTCGCTCCGACCAATCACCTCACCGCAATAGCAGCGGAACCCGGCGATCTCCTTGCTGGCGGCATTCCCTGCGCAAAATCAGACGCCGCCAGGCGCGACGTAGCAGTACACGTAGTCGCCCCTGCTCAGGAAAATGATGCCGTGACCGGTCGGATTCGATTGGTCGTATTTCAGCTTGTGGTTCGGGATGACGATCTTTGTTCCGACGTCGATGTGTTTGCGGCGCAGCGGCTCGTCCGGCCGGGAGTCGGTGATGATGGCGACATATTTGTCGCCATCGACTTCAAACGAATCCGCCCAATAAGCATCGGCTTCGCCGCAACACGAGACAGCGGGGTTATCAGGCTGCATCAAGGCCTGGTACCATTCGCGTATCTGCGGATTTGTTCCTTCCCATTGCCCGAAATCGCGGGCGTTCGCTACGCTCATCAAGCAACCGAACGCTGTACAAAGGACGAGGCGTTTCATGCCGCACTCCTGAGTTTTCCAGCCAGCTCGTTTGAAGCAATGTTCGTGCCGCGAATCAGTTCCTCGTGATAGTCTAGGTGAAAATTATACGACGCGGTGGCCGCGCCGATCATTCTGGGCATCGAAGTTCCGCGTGGGTTCGCGCCTTAATCTTGGCCACGCGACGCCACTGAAAATGCGGACGCTGCTTGTCGGAGATCAGCGCGCCGTACCGCGTGTCCCAATCCGCGCCGGTGAAGAAGTGGCGGCGACTTGCTAAATTGCAGTGCGATCGAACGCGATTCGCCGCACTGACTGTGGGTTTTACCAATGACCGTTATCAAGTCGGGCGATCTCGTGGTGTTGAAATCCGGTGGCCCCATCATGACGGTGGACACGGTCAACACTGATATCTTCGACGACGACAAGGTAACGGGCGTACTTTGCGCCTGGTTTGTCGGTGCGAAACTTGAGCGGGTGCGGTTCGATCACAGGGCGATCGAGCCGGCACGGTTGCAAGAAGCCTCTCCAGGAAAAAAGCAAGTGGGTCCGGAGGAAGCCGCCGGCGAATACAAGGTGGTTCTTGATGAGATGGCCGCTGCAATGAACGTTGCCGAAGAGGCAGACAAGGATGCCTCAAAGCTGGTCACCAGAAGACCAAAGCGTGGCTCGGCCAAGTACGATACTCTGGCGGCCTCACCGACTGTGAGCGGCGCTGTCAGCTGATCGTTCGCCACCGCGCGGCGGAGGGTTACCGAAAATCGGCCCTGTCCTGCAGGAAATAAAGCGCGACGAGGGCAATGGTGACAATCGTCGAGAATACCGCGATCGCCAACATCCAGTCGACATGCTTTTTTGAGCGCCTTCCGATCGTCAAAATTGCCGTCAGGGCTTTGAAACCCATCTTTCGCATCTGGCTTCAGCGCTCCGTCTCGCGGCTGATCGACTGCGCGGCCGAAGCCTAGCATACAGCAGATGCGATACGGCGAACATGACCGTATCTTTCTAGCGCCCGCGTCGGTGATCGGGATCTATCTCACCTCGGCCGGCTTCACGGCGCCGCGGTCATTCCGCGACGCGTAACAAGCTCGTCGGGGAGTAACGGAGGTATCCCTGCCTCACGTCACGCCGCCCGAACGCTGTCCAGGAATTTCTCGACCTCGTCCCTGAGATGGATGCTCACCTCGGACAGGGCTTGCGCCGATTTCAGCATCTGACCCGATGTCGTCTCCGTCTCGCCGGCGCCGTGCGCGACGCGCTCGATGTTTTCAGCAACATCGAGGGTGCCGCCGGCGGCAGCCTCGACCCCCTGCGCGATACTTTGGGTCGCGGTGCCTTGCTCCTCGACAGCTGAGGAAATCGCGGTGGTGATCTCGCTGATGCGCTCGATCGTCAGTCCGATGGCCTTGATCGCATCGACGGATTCCGCCGTGGCGCGCTGCATGTTGACGATGTGCGAACTGATCTCGTCGGTGGCCTTTGCGGTCTGGCCCGCAAGGTTCTTGACCTCCTGGGCGACTACCGCAAAACCGCGGCCGGCCTCGCCGGCGCGCGCGGCCTCGATGGTGGCGTTGAGCGCGAGGAGGTTGGTCTGTTCCGCAATCGACGTGATCAGCTTCACCACATCCCCAATCCGGTCGCCGGCCGCCGTCAGTTCCGTCATCCGCTGGTCCGTTGCATCGGCCTGCTTGACCGCATCGGCGGCAACGTTGTTGGAATCCTGGACCCGGCGGCTGATTTCGACGATCGACTGGGACAACTCGCTCGATGCAGTTGCGGCACTGCGGACATGTTCGGAGGCCAGCCTGGAGGCATTGGCGGACCGACCGGACATCTCTGCCGTCGAATGCGCGGTGATGGAAAGCTGCTTTGCATCCTTTTCAAACTGTCCCGAAGAATTCAGCACCCGCTCGATGATTCCACCGATTTTGGTGCGGAAAGCCTCGACAAATTGATTGAGCTCCGCTTTGCGCTGCTCCGTCGCCTGCTTTTCAGCGCTGATGCGTTCGGCCTCGAGTTGGTGGCGCTCGATGCGGTTGTTCTTGAAGACATCGACGGTCCGGGCGATCACGCCGATTTCGTCGTGGCGATCGGCGTATTGAACCTCGACGTCCGTTCTTCCCTCGGCCAGAACGGTCAGCGTTTCCGCCACGGCCCTCAGCGGCTTGGTGACGCGGCGAACCAGCGCCATTGTCGCGACCAGCGCGAGCAGGGAGGCGATGGCCCCGGCGATCGCCATTGCGCCGATTGCCTGCCACAGCATGGCGTCGAGCTCTTCCGTGGGAATGCCGACGTAAATGATACCGATCACCTTGCCGGCGGGATTAAACACCGGCTGATAGGCGGTATAGAAAGGACGCCCGAACAGCATCGCCGGGCCCTTGTAGGCCCGACCATGGCGCAGCAGGGCTTGCCCCGGATGATCCGCCGCGAGCTGCGTGCCAACCGCCCGGTCACCATTTTCCTTTTTGACATTCGTGGTTCGGCGAACGAATTGCTGCGATGCATCATCGTAGACGAAAAGCGTAGCATTGCCTCCGACATACGAGGTCGCCCGGTCCACGATCCGGTGATCGGCAAATTCGGGCATCTTGGGAATTTCAATGCGGTCAACGACGCCGTCGCGAATGCTGATCTTGGCATCCTGGAAGGCTTCGCCAAACGCCAGAGTGAGCGTGCGCAGGCTGAGGTCGATATCCCGCTGCGCGCGGACGTCAAAGTCGCGTGTCAAGGACCAGTAGCCCGCTCCGGCCAACAGCGCGGTATTTATCGCGATCAACAGCGCCGCACTGATAACGGCCTTGGGCCCGAGGTTCAGCCGCGAAAAAGGGAAACGTCGGCCCATCCATCCGTACGTCATGCAATTTCTCCTCTAAAAATGGACATGAGGTTATCGTCTTATGTTTAAGAGAATCTTTGCCATCACCATACAGGGTCCGGCCGGCCCGCAGTGTCGCTACTATGGTACCGTAAGGGGCGGGCATGAGTTCCTTCGATCGACGGATTTGCCGGGTGCGCCCGACCGGTAACCCCGATCGATCGGCTCGCCGAACTGACTGGCGTCAGCCCGTCAGCGGGCCGCGGCTGAAGTGGCCGAGCGCGCGGCTAAAAACACTTGAGTGCACAGCGAAAGTGAACAGTTGGCGCGACGGGCAACCCGGTGATATGTAGGACAAGAATGAGGGAGCTACGCATGAGAGTTCTTCGCGCCGCAGCCATGATCGCGTTGTTGGTGGCCGGGCCCGCTTACGCGCAAAAAGGTGCCCCCGCGGCACCGCAGGACCCGCCCAAGTCACCGTCGCAAATCGAGTCGGAGAAGTCGGCCGACAGGGCTTATAAGAATTCGCTCGGCAACATTCCCGACCAGCCTCCCGCTGACCCCTGGGGCGGCGCGCGCGCCGTCGAGGCGCCCAAGTCCGTATCGAGCTCCCCCGCGAAGCGAACCAAGGCCAGCGGCACCTCGAATTAGAACACGGCCGGGAGAGACAGGCCGCCGCGTGTGATTTTTGCGCAGCGGCGGCCGACTCTAGTGCTTGATGGCGATCCAACGGCCGACACAGCCGTCGGATCGGTTGAAGGTTCCAGCCCCGTATGTCCTGACAGCTGTCCGACCGCGGTCAGGGTCATGCCGTTGCCGGCGCCGACCGAGTGCAACGTGCCATCCGGATCGACCTGTCCGCTGCCACCCCTGATGATGATCTTTCCGCCGACGATCATCGCAGGCAACGAGCCTGTATGCCGACATCCGGCGCTGGTGAAGGTCCATGCCCCGTCAAAGCTGTTTCCTCGGGGGCACGGCGCGCGGAGGCTCTTCCGCGGGTCGGCTCGCTTCACTGAGGCGACGGTCCTCTTACGTTTAAAGCGTCTTCAAATATTCGATCAGGTCCTTGCGCTCCTCATCGCTGAGCAGGCGGCCGATGACCCCTTTTTTGTGCTCGTGCGGACCCTCGCCGGGCGGCGCCTCCAGCGAGTGACCGAGATTGCTGTTGCCGTGGAGAGCTTTTCCGTTGGTGTCCGTCACCGAGAACAGGGTTTCGCCGTCCTTGCACTTCGGCGCTTCATTCGCCTCCACGTGGAAACCGACTTGCTGCGGATCGAAATCGCGAAAACCCATGCAGAATTGTTTCGGACGTTGCGCCGCGGGCATCAGCATCCACCAGAGTGACGGCACCGAACCATTGTGAAGGTAGGGAGCGGTCGCCCAGACGCCGTTCAGCGGGCGGGCGCGATAGTGCAGATCCGTCTTGGGATTGGGACAGTTTTGTCGGGGACCCCAAAGCTGTTTCTGATCCGCTTCGGAAACGTGATTATCGTTCATCCATTTTCGGCTGACCAGTTCCACGATGGTCATCAGCGCGATCGAGTACGGCATTTCCGTCGAAGAGTAGGTGGACGGCAGCGGCATATCCTTGCATTCCGAAACCTTGCTCAGGCCGGGCTGCATATCGCGCGCGGGCTGCATATCCAGGAAGCCGGGAACGCTGACCCGGCGAAATCCGAGGACTTCGGCCTGCGCAGAATCCGTGCCCATATCGTCCACAGGTTTCTGGACCGGCATCAACGCCGGACCCATGGTGGCGTCCCAGTGATCCTGTTTCCAAACGCTCTGCTCCGGAAATTGCGTGTCGAATACGGGATCGTCGACCGGGCCGAGGTGGCACTCGAAGCAGATCTCGGCATAAATCGCGCGGCCCTTCGTGACGCGCGCGGGATCGATCTTCCATGCGGGATGGTTGGGGAATATCCGCGACGGCCATTTCGGCGGGTCTAATCCGCCAAAAGCCTTCGGCTTCTGGTTCTTTGGATCTTCGCTCTTTGGATCCTGGCTGAAGGGATCGGGACCGCGCAGCATATTTTCGATGCGAACCAGATTCTCGAGAGCCACCGATGAGCGGAACAGCGTCTCCCTGGGGGCGTCGGGCGAAAGGTTGAGCAGTGCGGCGACCCCGAGCCCCTCGCCGGCATTGCGGATCAGCGGCTGTTCAATCGAAGCGTCGTATTGCGCCCACAACAGCCATGGCACGGTCCAGATCGGCGGAAAACTGACTGGCGCATCCTGGGCGTGCAGATTCTTTTCGAATCCCTGAAGACCGCTCATCGCCATGTCGGTAGTGAAAACCTGATTGCCGATACGGTTCAGCGCGTCGAGGCGCCCGAACCCTTCCTCGGTATCCATCTGCTGCTGCTTGTTGTCGTAAGTCTTCTTGCTGGCGATCGTCTTATCGTAGAGATTTTTCTGGTCGAGCAGGAATTTGCCAATCGGCGCCAGCTTTTGTTCGAGATCATCGCGTTTCGCCTTTGTCGCGTCGGGGCCGAGCACGCGCGCCGCGAACCGCCTGAAACGGCCCGGCACGTACAAAGTGTAGCCAATGGACAGGCCGGTCGCGAGTTCGAGCTTTTTCAGATTCACCATTCCCGGGCCGCCGTCAAAGCGCACGCTGACGCCCTTGTAGTTGATGTGCCCGGTGTGACAGGCCGCGCAGGTAAGCCCGATCATGTCGGGTCCGGGCTGGCCGGTGGTGGGATCGGGGGCGCCCGGCATTCGCGCGAAACCGACCGGCAAGCCGTCGAAATTGTCGGCTGGCGTCGGTTTCAAACCTGAGACGGACGCCGGCGCCGGCTCCGTTTCGGCGTCGGACGCGTAATAGCCGAAGCGATGCAAGGTCGCTTCGTCGGTATGGATGGTTTTCGGGCTTGGGAGAAAACCGAATCGTTCGAGATAGTGGCTGTCTTTCATCAGACCGGGCTCGGTAACCAGGTGAATGCCCGGCCGCTCCAGCGCGACAAACCAGTCGTAGGGCACCGGGAAAGTCGCGGTGCCCTGGCTGGCATGGTGGAACCAGTGCCGATCCTCGGTCGACCAGTTCTGATCGAGCCAATGCGCCTCTTTGATGGGCGGGAGCGTCGGTAAGGGAGGGGGCAGGAATTGCGCGATCAAATGCGGCAGGAAGCCGGTCTTGTCGGGGAATTCGATAATCAGCACCAACGCAGCGAGGACAAACGCGACCGCAACCAGTGCGAGTTTGCCGATCACGGCAGCGAAGCCTCCGGCCGATACCGGCGGCGCCTTCAGCCGCGCGACGATTCGCTCGGGCAGTCGCCGATCGACGAACAGGGTTCGGACCTCCGCCACGCTGAGGTAGCGTTCCTCGCCTTCTCCCTTGCCCATGATGTTCAGCAGAACCGGCCATTCGCCGTCCATCAACTTCCGGTCAAACCATCGCCGCTTGCCCTTGGCGCGTTCGAAATTCGCGTTCATGTAGGTCGTGATTCCCGGCGCCGTCAGGCCGCGCTCGGTCCCGCCGCACGGATCCTGGCAGTCGCTGCCGAACCCGGCGAGGCGCTCAATTTCTGCCTCGTCCACATCGGCGCTCGCATCGAGGATGCGCGAACCGACGCCATGCTTGTCCAGGGGACCATCGCGCAGCTCGTCGAGCATCGCGCCGGACCACCAGCTCCGCAACAGGCGCAGGAGACTGAGGCCGTTCGCGACCAGGGCAACCGGGTAGGTCTTCAGGCCGGCCAGTTTTTTCTTCAACCCCTGTTCGCCGCTCGCGGCCTCGACGGCATGGCAGAGCGTCGCAAGCGGCGCGATGTGGCCGCCGACGGCACCGCCCGCCACAAGTGCGCGGAGGAAGGGGCAGGGATTATCGGGCGAAACGGCGATCTGCCCGGTGGGCGCGTCGCTTGAACCTGGACCAGCGCGGTCGTCTTGCATGGACCCGAATCCTTGAAGATCACCGAATGACGGGAGTGGCGCGTCCCGATATAAAGCGAATGAAAGTTTTGAAAAGCGAATTCGACGCCGTCACACTACCTCAGGATGCATGGGAGTCTTGGCGGAATCCAGCTCGGTGTCAACAGAAGGCCGGCA
>Ga0073928_10010536_pt1 | contig 10987 bp, 10 predicted proteins | sample PaiPotPPA55metaG_FD_76969 | JGI IMG/M metagenome (GOLD analysis project Ga0073928, IMG submission 76969) | Iron sulfur acid spring bacterial and archeal communities from Banff, Canada, to study Microbial Dark Matter (Phase II) - Paint Pots PPA... ...
CGGGTTCACGGGAATAATTCGATATCCCGCGGACTTCAGATATTCGGCGACGCCGTAACTCGGGCGCATGCGGTTCGCCGAAAGACCGACGACGGCGATAGTCTTACTCGTGGTCAGGATTTGCGTGACAGCGTCGCTGGCAGTTTCGGTTTGATCGGGCATTGTGATTATCGGCTCGCCTATGGAGTATTGTGCTGTGTCGGCTTCGAATGAACGCTCGCGCGATTCCCTTCCGTGGCCAGCACATCCGCAAGGGCGCGAAGAAACTTCTCATTTTCCGCGGCGGTACCCACTGACACGCGGATCGCATTCGGGAAGCCCATCCAGCTCATCGGCCGAACGATTACGCCGCGCTTCAAAAGTTCTTCTGCCAATGCTTCAGTTTCATATCCGAACTCCGCAAGCACGAAATTCGCGACCGACGGCACGAACCGAACGCCGAGTTTCTCCATGCCTCCACATAATTGAGCGAGCCCCGCCCGATTGGATTCGATCGAGCGGCGAACGTGCTGGGAATCGTCAAGTGCGGCGAGCGCCGCCGCTTGCGCCACACCGGATGTATTGAACGGACCGCGAATCTTATCCATTTCCGCAAGAAAGTCGGCGGGCCCGATGCCGTAACCGATGCGAAGTCCGGCAAGGCCGTACACCTTCGAGAACGTTCGCAGGACGATGACGCTGCGTCCCGACTTCACCAGCTCGACGGAGCGCGAGTAATTGAGATGATCGACGTAGTCGCAATAGGCCTCGTCGACGACCACCAGGACATGCTCGGGAATTCGAGAGACAAAGGTATCGAGATCGTCGGCGGTAAACATCGTGCCGGTGGGATTATTGGGATTCGCGAGAAAAATCAACTTGGTTTCGGCCGGCAGGTCGTGCGCCATCGCTTCGAGGTCGAAATGGTAATCGCGCATCGGAATTTCAAGGTAGCGCGCGCCCGTCGACCGGATGGCAATGTGATAGAGCGGGAACGAGCCGTAGGACGTGACGCCGCAATCGCCGACGCGCAGAACCATGCGCGCGGAAAGATCGATGAGCTCGGTCGAGCCGCCGCCAAGGAGGATATGGGCAGCGGAAATGTTGTGTTTCTTTGACAGCGCTTCACGAAGGTAGAAGCCGCCGCCATCCGGATAGCGATTCGAGCCAAGCAGCGCTTTCTGCGCGGCTTCGATGGCGAGCGGAGAAGGCCCGAGGGGGTTTTCGTTGGATGCGAGTTTAATGGCGTGCATTTTCAATTCTCGCTCGACCTCCTCGATTGGTTTTCCGGGGACGTAAGGAGAAAGTTCGCGGATGTAGTCCGGAACGAGATCAGCAGCCGACCTGTTGATGAGCTTCGTCACGCGCTGCGAGGCCTCGTGCGGGTCATCGGAACCTTCGCAGACGACGTCGCGCCAGCCTTTCGATTCGGTTTTGGCAGGTGCCGGCGCGGGTTCGGCCGCTTCGGCACCCTCTTCCCTGTCGGCTTAACTTCAAGCGTCACAGCTCGGGTGAGTGCCGCGACTTCGGAGGTGGTGAGCGAGCGATATCGGCCCGGCGGCAGCGAATCGAGTTCCAGCGCGCCGAGTCGAATGCGCTTTAGTTTTTCAACTGGATGGCCGGAGCGAAAAAGACTGTCGCGCAGAATATCGCGGCTCGCTTCCGGCAGCGTGATTTCATACCACGGCGCATCCATATGTTTGCGGCGCGTAATACGGGCGCCCGCTGAACGCGAGAGCTCTTCCATTTCGGCGAAGGTAAGAAGTGTTTTGAGCTTCAGGTGATACGACTGCGGCAAATTGTGGGCTTGCAGAATTTTGTTCGCAAGCTCGCCGTCGTTCGTTAGGAACACCAGACCCGCCGAATGATATTCGAGGCGGCCGACGGGAAAAACACGCTGCGGAATCCCGTGCAGAAAATCGTGCAGCGACGCGCGGCCTTCGGGATCGCTCATCGTGGCCACCACTTCGGGAGGCTTGTGCAGGATAAAGTAAACGCGCTCTTTTTCAGTGCGAATGAGCTTGCCGGAAACTTTGATGTGGTCGCGCGACTCGTCGGCCTTCGAGCCAAGTTCCGTGATGGTGCGGCCATTCACGGTGACTAGCCCCGAAGCGATAAGTTCTTCGGCGTGTCGCCGCGAGGCGATTCCGGCGCGAGCGATAATTTTTTGAAGTCGTTCTTCCATGAGCCAAGCGTATGCGCCGGATTAACGCGGCTTATACCCTGTTAGATTAGCGGAAAAACCGTTTGGACGCGAATGCTCGCCGTGCAGGCGAGGCCGAGAAAAGCATCTAAATTGGCCTGCCGCGGAACTCCGCGTGGGCCAATAATTGCCGCGACCAATTCACGGCTAGCGAGGGCGAGACGTGAACCCATGCTGTTTCCAGAGTCTGTCCCACTGCCAGCTGCCGTAGGCGGCATTGTCGGGCAGGCGGAAGCCAAGCTGATGGGCCAGCATAATGATTTGGCCGCGGTGATGCGCCTCGTGCGAGAACATGTAGGAGAACATGGTCGCGCCTGCCGGCCACGTTCGCGTCCAACTGCCGCGCGAAAGGGTTTTCACGCGGCGCTTGCTGCTGGTGGAGAGTGCATCGGTGAGCATCTCGAGGCAGCGCGCGGCGCTTCGAGTGTGCGCGATGGAGGCTTGTTTCTGCGTGCAGCGTGCAGGATCAAGCGGAGCGGGAACTTTCAAATGTGGCGCGGACTTCTTGATCCAGACGAGCCGGCAGTTATGCAGGTGCGCGAAAATGGCGGCGATGGTACGGCCATCGCGGCTGCTGACTCCGGGAAGCTTCGCTCGCCACGCTCGCGGGTCCAAATGCTCCAACAAAAGTTGATTCATGCGGTCGTTCACTGCATAGGTTTCGATCAGAACTTCGCGGATATCTGGCTGCGATGCTGCAGCGCGGCGGGACATCGAACTCCTCCGTGCGGACCAACTTTCGGGTTAGGATTTTTTGGACGTGCCAGGGCTGGCTGAAGCAGCGCGCGCAGCCGCGGCGGGATCGGGTGTCTCCTCTTCCGTCTCGGCCAACTCGGCGAGATCATTCGTTTCGCCGGAGGTAAATATCTCGGAAGCCGGGATGCCTTCCGCGTTTTTGAGACCAGGAGCAGGAACCGTTTCGTCGCTTGCTGCTAGCGCACCTTCCGGCTCCGTCGGGGCGATACCAGCGTCCGAGCCGAGTGCTGCTTGCGCGAGTTGCTCGAATTCCTTCAAGCTCGGGAGTTCGTCAAGATCGGAGAGCCCGAAGCGCATCAGAAATTGTTTCGACGTGCGATAAAGAATCGGCCGGCCGATCACTTCCTTGCGTCCAGCGGTGGTGATCAGGCGCTTTTCAAGCAAAGTTTTCAGTACGCCGCCGACGTTGACTCCGCGAATTTCGTTGATCTCGGGCGCGGTCGCGGGCTGCTTGTAAGCGATCACGGCGAGCGTTTCAAGCGCGGGCATCGTGAGGCGCAGCGGCGGTTGAAGGCTCTTGATGAACTTGCGGACCACATCGTGATGCTGCGCTTTCGTATAAAACTTCCAGCCGCCTGCCACTTTACGGACTTCTATGCCGCGGTCTTCGGTCTGATAGGCGACCGTCAGAAGTTCCAGAGCAGCGCGCGCTTCGGCTTTTTCAACGCCGAGCGCCTTGGCAATCTGATCGAGCGTCGCGGGCTCGTCCGCCGCGTAAATAATGGCTTCGAGTGATGCCTGAATTTCCTGTGGAGTCACGTTGTCACCTTACCTGCGAAAATACATCTCCCGCTCACAAATACTGCTCCTCGATTTGCGTCATGGCATCGGGGCCCGCAAAGACAGCGTCGAACATCCGGTGCTTGCGCAGGCGAATATCCGAAAAGAGCTCCGATTGCACCAACAGGATCGCCTGCATGCGAACCATTTCCAGCACCGCCAGCAGCGCGACGATCATGGCGTTGCGCGTCTCGCAGCCGTCGAAGAATTCCACAAGCGAAATGGGTTCCTCGCTCGAAACCAGGCGCTGCCGGAGGCGCTCCATCATCTGCGCGATCGTGACCGTGTCATGGTGCAGCTCGAATTTCGGCACTTCCTTGCGGCGTTCGAGTACCTGCGAGAAAACTCTAACCAGGTCCACGAGCGAAACCACCAGCTCGCCTTCCGTTTCGTCAGTGCCGTAAAGCGAACGGTCCGGGTGCGACCAAACGTGGTCCTCGATCTGCTGTTTCTGATAGAGAAGTTGCGCCGCGTTCTTGAATTTTTCGTGTTCGAGCAGCCGATGTACGAGTTCATCGCGCGGGTCTTCCTGCGCGTCCGGCCCCGCCAGCGGATCGGGCGGCAGAAGCATTTTCGATTTCACGTGGATCAGCGTCGCAGCCATATAAATGAAGTCGGCGGAAACGTCGATGTCCAGTTTTTCGAGGCTGTGCAGGTAATCTAAATACTGCTCGGTGATCTTAGCGATGGGAATATTGTGGATGTCCATCTCCTGCTTGCGAATAAGATCGAGCAGAAGATCGAGAGGGCCTTCATAAATCGGTAATGTGACGCGATAGGGTGTCGCCATTCGCTAGATTCGCACCTCGAAATTCAAAAATTGCATCCTTAGTTCCCTTCCTTTGTTGCCGCGGCTGCGGCCGCAACGCCGACGCTGGATTTTCGCGCTTCGTCCCACTTGAAGATCGCGTCCCGGACGCGCTTCATGGTGCGCTTGGCGGTCTTGCGCGCCCGGCTCGAACCGGCGTCGAGAATATCCCAAACGGCCTTAGGGTTGGCTTCATATTTTTGGCGTTGTGCTTGAATAGGCTCGATCCATGTTACGAGACTTTCGGCCATCACCTTCTTGCAATCCACGCAGCCGATCGCCGCAGTGCGGCAATCGCGGTCAATTTTTTCCTGTGTGATTGGCGGCGAGAACAACTTGTGGTACGCAAACACCGGACACACTTCCGGGCGCCCGGGATCGGTGCGGCGGACTCGCTGAGGGTCGGTCATCATATTGCGGACCTTCGCGCGAATCTCGTCGGGCGGATCCGACAGCCAAATCGCGTTTCCGTAACTTTTCGCCATGCGCCGGCCATCGAGACCTGGGAGGCGCGGAGTTTCCGTGAGCATCACGTCGGGTTCGCGCAGCAGAGTCTGCATGCGGAAAAACTTCCGGTTCTGTCCGACCTCTTTAAGGAAGTTCGAAAATCCGATCTCGGCGGCGCGCATTTTAAAGATCCATGGGTTTCGTGCCAGCGTCTCTTCTCCGGGAGTTCCCAGATCATGGAGAGAGGGAGCAAACGGTACGGCATACTTCAGTTCGCGCAGTTGCCCGAGATTCTTGCTATCGAACAATTCCTTCTTCACTTCGAAGCCGAAATGCGAATTAAATTTGCGGACAACTTCGCGGGTCAGCTCCACGTGGGGAGCTTGATCCTCACCGACCGGAACAACCAATTTTTGCTTCGAGTCGCCGTACATCACGATATCCGCGGATTGGAGCAGCGGGTAGCCGAGGAAGCCGTAAGTGCCGAGGTCGCGATCTTTGAGATTCTCGATTTGCTCTTTGTACGTGGGCACGCGTTCGAGCCAGGAAAGCGGCGTGATCATCGAGAGCAGCAAATGCAGTTCGGCGTGTTCCAGAATTTGCGACTGGATGAACAACGTCGATTTCGCCGGGTCGAGGCCGATCGAAAGCCAATCCATCGCAACCTGCAAGGTATTTTCGGCGATTGACGAAGTGTCTTCGTAATGCGTCGTGAGCGCGTGCCAATCCGCGACAAAGAAAAAGCAGTCGTACTCTTCCTGAAGCTTCAGCCAATTCGAAAGCGCGCCGAAATAATGGCCCAGATGAAGGCGGCCCGTGGGCCGCATGCCGCTTAAGACTCGTTTACGTTTTGCCACGCGGAAGAATATATCCTATTGCCGCAACAAATCGCGAGCGATCACCATGCGCTGCATTTCGCTGGTGCCCTCGTAAATCGTAAGGACGCGCGCATCGCGATACATCCGCTCCACATCGCTTTCGCGCGAATAACCAAGACTGCCGTGGACCTGCACAGCCTTATACGCCACGCGGTTGGCCATTTCGCTGGCATAGAGCTTCGCGCGCGACGAATACGGCCCGAGGCGGCTTGCACCTCGGAAGGGCGGGGTTTCAACCCCGCCTTTAGAGGCTGCCCCTGTCGAGGCTTTAGCCCCTGAAGCCATGTCGTTGTCGCGAGCCACTTCCCGGTCACGCACATGCGCGGCGTAGTGCGTCAGCGCTCGCGCCGCCTCGATTTCCGTCGCCATGTCGGCGATCATCCACTGAATCGCTTGATACTCCGCGATCGGCTGGCCGAATGTCCGGCGCTGCTTCGCATAACGCACCGCGGCTTCCATCGCGCCCTGCGCCAGGCCCACGGACTGCGCGGCGATGCCGATGCGGCCGCCGTCAAGAGCCTCGAACGCAATTTTCAGCCCCTGCCCTTCCTCGCCGAGGCGGTTCTCGGCGGGAACGCGGCAGTCCTCGAACACAATTTCCACCGTGGGCGAGAGGTGCATTCCCATCTTTTCTTCGTAGCGGCTAACGCGGAACCCTGGGAATGACGGCTCGACGAGGAACGCCGTAACCCCGCGAGCGCCGGCATTGGGATCCGTCTTCGCAAAAACGACGTACACGCCGGAAATGTCGCCGTTTGACACCCAAATCTTCGTCCCGCTCAGCAGATAATGATCGCCATCGCGCGCCGCGCGGGTTTGAATCCCGGCAGCGTCCGAACCGGCTCCCGGTTCGGTGAGGCAGAACGCGCCGATAATTTCGCCCCGCGCCAGACGCGGCAAATATTTCTTCTTCTGCGCTTCAGTACCATGCTTCAAGAGCGGAACCGAGGCTACCGAGTTCGTAACACTAAGGACAACGGCGGTGGACGCCTCGACGCGCGCCACTTCTTCGAGCATCAGGGCGTAGCTGATCGTGTCCGTGCCTGCCCCGCCCCACTCTTCCGGGATGAGCATCCCGCAATAACCCATTTCGCCGAGCTTGCGGATTTGCTCCGTTGGAAACTTGTGCGCGCGCTCGTATTCGCGGACGATGGGGCGCATCTCCGTCTCCATGAACTGGCGGACGGTGTCGCGAATCAGAAGCTGGTCGCTGGTGAGAGAGAAATCCATGCTGAAGGTACCGGGATGATGCTAGCACAAAATTCAAATCCACCCGTGCTTCGCGCGGCAGACCGGGAGCACGTCGTCACCCAATAGTTTCTTCAGCTGACTTCTCAGCCTCTACCCTTTGAAAAGCAGCAGACCGACCACTCCAGCCGCAAGAATCAACAACGGTTCCGGGATTTTTTTGACACAGAGCAGCCCGAAAGTAATCAGCGCAATTGAGACTGTCGGAAGATCGATCAACGAGCGCCGACCAAGGATGAAGGCCGCCCCAGCAATAGCGCCCACCGCGGCCGCTGTCACTCCTTGCACGAATGCCCTTACCTGGAGGTTTTTTGCAAAGCGCCGATAGTAGGGAGCCCCGATTATCACAATCAAATACGGAGGAACGAAAACCGCCGATGCGGCGAGCAATGCTCCAACAGATCCCGCCACTAAGTACCCGATGAACCCAGCCGTGATCACGACTGGTCCCGGCGTTATCATCGCTACGGCAACAGCATCGAGGAACTGCCTCTCCGTGAGCCAATGGAACTTGCTCACCACCCCGCCATACAGAAACGGCACGATCGCCAGTCCACTCCCGAAGACGAAAGCGCCGGCCTTCAGAAAAAACAGGAAGAGAGTGCCTAACGCGGCCGCGGTAGCTGGACCAAGCGCGCTCGCGATAAGCTTTCCGAGTCCAGCGAATCCGGGAATCGCGGAGCGTGAAAGTCCCAATCGTCGCGGCGCCTTGATGAACATCGAAATGAACCCGCAGAGCAGGAAGAGCCAGACGATTTCAGATTCCGTCCATGCGGTGGTAACAGCAAGCGCCGCGAAAAGCGCCCACAGCAAGGGGTCGTTCTTAAGAGTAGAGCGAACCAGCTTGTAAGCGCTGCGAGCGATAATCGCGATGACGGCGGCTCCAATCCCGTAAAACACTCCTTCTATCCAAGGCAGCCGCCCGTAATGCACGTAGAGCGCGGCAAGAGCCATGACCATCAAAAATGAGGGTAGGACAAATGCGGCCCCGGTGAGCGTCGCGCCCAGCGTCCCGGCCCGGACCCAGCCGAGATACATGGCGAGCTGTGCGGCAAGCGGCCCTGGCGAAAGCTGAGAAAATGCGAGTCCCTCGACGTAGTCCTGGCTGGATACCCACTTCCGCTCTTCAACCAAATCCTTTTGCATATGGCCCGCCAAGGCAATCGGGCCGCCGAAGCCGAGAGTACCAAGTCGAAGGAAGTACAACAGGTATTCGCTCAGTTTTGGCTGGGTTACGTCATCCGTAACTGAGGGAGCTATCGTATCCATCCCGTGGCTGGCTCCTGACTGACTCCTGACTGGGCGTAAGGGACCTACTTGGCCGAAACATGCTTCAAGGCAGCAGCGATTCCCCCGCCAACTGATTCCGTCCTGCCCACGGCCCAGAAGTGCAAGAAGAACAGGCGAGGCTGCTCCGTGAGCATGTGGCTATGCAGTGCGGTAACCGCGATGTGGTGCGCATGCAATTCAGATATCACCGGATTCACTTCGTCGGCCGTAAGCACGAAGTCGCCCGTAGCCGCCACGTTTCCAGTATCTGCTTCCTGAAAATTTATGCTCTCGGCCACACCTGCTGCCGGCGCGATCGCCAGTCCGTTAACCGTTACGGTGTCTGCGCGAGGGACTCCGTACGAAAGCACTCCACCTTTGAATGTTCCCGATCGTCCCACGCTGTTCTCGACCGTTTTCACCCAGGAGGGCTGAGTCGGCGCCTCTGCGGCCGTCGCGGGCTTTTCAAGCGGCGTTTTAGAAACCGCCAGAGCCGCACGCAACGAAGCAGCGAGCTGCGATGCTTCGCCGTGCCCCATGTAATGCATATACATTACGTGCGGGGTTTCATCGATCAGATGGTTGTGCACGGCCGAAATCTCGAAGCCTGCCGACCGAAGCTTTTCCATCACTGGATTCACCTCGTCTTCGAGCAAGACCAAATCGCCCATGACCATGGCATCGCTCTCCGTGCCGGTGAAGGCAGCCCACGAACCAAGAGCCAACCCCGGCTTAATTGCCAGTCCGTGAACGGAGACGTGTAGATCGGTCCGGAAAAATCCGACCTTGTACACATCGGCGATTTTTTGACCCGGTCTGCCCAACGCCTGGTCGATTTTCGCCGTATCGAGCCCCTGACCACGAACAACACTTGGTGAAGCCACAATAGAAGCAAGAATTAAAAAACGTCGAATGGAATTCATCTAAGTCCTCCTGAATTAAAATCACAATCGGCAAGATCACTTTCCCGGAAGCGAGTGATACAGCGCCTCAATCAGTTGAATCCCGCGTTCGAGGAGTTCTCTGTCCGGGATTTTCTGCTTCGCCCAGCCGTCCAGGATTCCGTCCACTCCAAAACCCTCCTTGCGACCGAACTTCTCATCAAGGAGGTCCGCGTCGTGAATCATTTGCCCGATCACATCCACCTTCTTGTCGCGGATTCGAAATACCTTTCGCAAGGTCTCGAACGTGCAATCCTCGCCGCGGTGCCCGAATCCGCCGTGAAACATGTCGAAGGGCACTGCCCCGCGGGGGACATGTTCCTCGGGAGCAAAATTGAAGCGCGCTTTTTTGTCTATGCAACGACGAATCAACCATGCCGAAGCTGAACGGTCGATCCCGGGCCGGGGGCGGGTGACCCAAACTCTGCCGACATACTCCCGCGGGATAATCTTTATTGCTTCTCCAGCCCGGGACGGGGACGCGTCGGCCCGTGCCAGCAGGCCCTCAACTTGTTTTTTGAGCGGGCTATTGAAGAAATCGACATCTGCGATTTCGCGGAATCGGACCCGAATACGGCTCACCCGGCTCGATGACCGCTTCGCGGCGGGGATGGAAGCAATCTTCTGGAGGTCCCCAATCAATTCCTGGTATTCGCGCGCGCGAGCCTCCGCAAAGCGCGCCACCAATTGAGGAGTTGATAGATTGTCGATAGATTGCACTCTGACGACCGACGCCTCACCTGCATATTTGCGAATCGCCGTTGCCAACCATTCAAATCGTTCCTGATTCACTAGGTTGTTCGGAAGCAAATAGCCGGAATTTCCGAGTGGCACAGCGCCATACCGTTGCAGCTTGCGCCACACTTCCACTCGCTGGCTCGCCCGCCGTTTCGGCAGGGTGAGGGTTAAGAGCAGCCAGATAACCCGTTTTTCTATGCTTGATAGGGTCATTTCTTCAAGATGTTATACCCATAACGCACTTCGGTCAATCCTATCACCTGACCGTGAGTGATCCGGTCCGCAAAGCAGTCTAGGAAGAACGGGCTAACGATGCGCGCGACTGTCGCATCTTCCTGATAGTTCCTTCCATTTCTCACGGGGCAATGCGGTCTAGAGTTTTATAATTTCGCGGAGCCGTTTCGTCTGCGCGCGCGCGACTGGAATTTCGCTCTGGCGCTTGTCGTTCATCTTGAGCATGTAGCTTGACTTGAACCACGGGACGACTTCCTTGATGTGGTTGATGTTGACCAGATACGAGCGGTGCGCGCGCCAGAAAACCTCCGAATCGAGCGACTCTTGCAAATCCTCGATGGTGCGGTAGTTGGACACGCCTTCGGAATCTCGCGCGAAGAGCGTGATGGCGCCGTCCTGAATCGAAGCGTAAATGATGTCTTCGGCGTCAATCAGAAACATGCGCGACTGGGATTTCAGGAGCAGCTTAAGGGGCTGCGAATTTTTCGCGCCGGGCGTGGCGGCAGCACCGAGGTGGCCGACGAGATTCTCGAGTCGCTCGACTGGAGAGGTGTTCGCTTCGATCATTTTTTTTGCGCGCGCGACGGCCTTCGCGATGCGTCCTTTGTCGACGGGCTTCAGCACGTAGTCCACCGCATTTACTTCGAATGCCTGGATAGCGTAGTTGTCGAAAGCCGTAGCGAAGACGATCTGCGGGACACGCAGC
>Ga0073928_10010538_pt1 | contig 10985 bp, 9 predicted proteins | sample PaiPotPPA55metaG_FD_76969 | JGI IMG/M metagenome (GOLD analysis project Ga0073928, IMG submission 76969) | Iron sulfur acid spring bacterial and archeal communities from Banff, Canada, to study Microbial Dark Matter (Phase II) - Paint Pots PPA... ...
CCATCAAGCCGGCTGATCGCCATCACGTCGAAACTCCGGGATTGACCATAAATCCCCCTCGCAACCAAACGCAGCGTCCATTCCATCCGTGAATCTCCAGCCGGCAACATACCCGACTGGTCCTATCCCAATCGTCATGATCCCCCAGATCTCCAGACGGTCCCGTCAATCGATGGCAATGCACCCACGTCCTTGACGCCCTCGATCAGCCGAAAGCCCGAGTCCGACAGGTTGCTAGAGGATCGCGACGCTCTGGGTTACCAATCGGCAGAAGATGCGAGACGAGACCGTTAGCTGAAGTGTCCCTCACTTTCGACCGGCTGTACGAGCATATTATTGCAAATCAGCATTAACATGGACCCAATCCGCGATGTTCGCGCGAACTTGTGATTGATATTATTACGAACTATTTGTAGACCAAAAACTATTCTTTATCAAAAATTATTTTTTATCTCAACGTATGTTGCACTGCCGCATGATCCGGGCATACTTGGCGAAGTACGTGTGGAGAAAGGGGGGCCAGGCGCCAAAAATGTTTCAACTGGGGGTTAGGAGACTTTCTGGAGTAAGGTGATGGATTTTGTTAATGCGCAAACTTCGCGAGATGTAGCCTCACATCCTTGGCAATGGCGTGAGCAAAAGCAACGCAGGATCTCTGTTCATGTGCTCAGTCTAGCCGCGCCAGTTATCGACGCTGGGTTGCTTCTTCTGTCCCTCGGTCTCGTCTGTTGGTTGCAAGAGCGAAATCCTATCTTCAGCGCGGGAGAGATGCTGTTGGCTGGGGGGGCCGCCATTCTCATCACCTGTCTCTGCCTCTCGCGATGCGGCATCTACGAGGTGCAACGCGTCACCGGTAAGAAGCCTTGCTTGCACCTAGTCTTGGTCGCAGCCGCAGTTGGCGGATTGCTGTTTGGTCTTGAACTGGCGATGCTTCCGAAGATCCTCCTAGGTCGATTGGCGGACATCGAAATCCGCGCTGGTGCGTGGGTTGGAATTTCGCTCCTCGCCTTGTCGGGCGTCCGCGGGTTGTCGACCTATTTGTTTTCTGCTTGGGACCTCACCGAAGCGCTCCGCCAAAGGGTAGCATTGGTCGGCGGATGTGATGCCGGCAGGGTGTTTATCGATCGCGTGGCGAATGATCCTGAAAGCGGCATACAAATCGCTGGCGTCTATAGCGACCTTGTCGGGGAGGGATGCGACGCCGCGACCGCCGAACAGGCCGCAGGAAGTCTTCCGGAGCTAGTCGCACGATGTAATCGGGGCGAGGTCGATGTCGTCGTATTGGCTGTGCCGCTCCAGGAAATCGCAAGGATCGACCGGATCCGATCCGCCCTGAAAAATGTCGCCGTCGACATTTGCGTTGCGGCCGATATCGCAGGTCTTCGATTTGGCATCGCCGACCTTGTAGCGATCGGTCGTACTCCCGTTATCAATGTCCGGGGCCGTCCTTTAAACGAAACACAACTGCTTCAAAAGGTAATTTTCGACCGCTCTCTCGCGGGCATGTTGTTGATCTGCTTGCTGCCCGTCCTTTGTCCTGGTTGCGCTCGTCATTCGCATAAATAGTCCAGGACCAATATTGTTTCGGCAACCGAGAGTTGGACTAAGTGGGCGCATATTCATCGTCTATAAATTCAGGACCATGTTCAATCGCCGCGATCCCGCAAGTCTTGATGGCTCGGACCAGGCGAGACGCAATGACCCCAGAATCACTTCCGTGGGTAAATTCCTTCGAAAATATAGCATCGACGAATTGCCACAACTTCTGAATGTGATCAAAGGAGATATGTCGATAGTCGGTCCCCGCCCACATCCGCTGAACACTCGGGTTGGCCAACACCAGTTCCATGAAGTCGTCGACAATTATGCGACCCGTCATCGTGTGCTCCCCGGTATCACCGGATGGGCACAAGTTAATGGCTGGCGGGGTGAGACAGCGGCCGTAGAGCAAATTGAACAGCGTGTCGCGCATGATCTTTATTACATCGATAACTGGTCGTTGGCTTTTGATATTCGTATAATATTTTTAACGCTTGTCAAGGAGATTATAAGCAAAAGAGCTTTTTAGGATGCCGATCGGTTGGGTAGTACCTAGAGTTGTGATCTGTCATGTTTTGGATCCTCTGGCTCTACAATCGCCTGACGTGCGAAATACTCTGTTTGCGTCTGTGAGAGGCCGACCCGGAATGATAACGCAACTAGCCCAGATCGCTCATTATCAAGAGCTTAGCGGAGGCGGCCAGCCGGGCGTCACACGGACCCCCACCAGCAAAATTAGTGGGTTGACGAAATTGCGTTTCCGACTCGAGTCAGACTCTGAGGTAGGGGGGCGCTATGCGGGTTGCAATCGTTAGTGACGGTATTTGGGTATATGGCGGGGCTGAACGAGTGCTGGAGTGTATGCTCCAGATATATCCGCAGGCCGACATATTCGCCCTGGTAGACTTGCTTCCGCAGGATTCGCGAGCATGGCTGGGCGAGCGTGGCATCAAAACCTCGTTCCTGCAACGGCTGCCGTACAGTGGGCGATATTTCCGCAAGCTTTTGAGCTTGTGGCCTATAGCCATCGAACAATTCGATCTGGCTCAATACGATCTTATCATCAGTTCACAATTTGCCGTTGCTCACGGCGCGATTACCGGACCATCGCAGGTTCATGTCGCCTACACCCATTCGCCTATGCGCTACGCTTGGGATCTGCAGGCGCAGTACCTTCGGGAGGCAAATCTGGACCAAGGGCCACAAACCCTACTTGCTCGTCCAATGCTGCATCGTCTGCGCCTTTGGGATGCGGCGGCGGCGATGAGAATAGACAGTTTCAGTGCGAACTCCGCCTTTGTGGCCGAACGGATCAGGAAATACTATCGCCGCGAGGCCGAAGTGATCCATCCTCCGGTGTTTTTGGATCGCTTTACGTTCTCCGAGACGAAGGGCGATTACTATCTTTATCTTGGGAGGTTGGTTGCCTATAAGCGAGTGGATCTCATCATCGACGCGTTCGCGGCCATGCCCGACCGAAAGCTCGTGGTTGCCGGCGACGGTCCGTTGCTTAAGGCGTTGAGGGCGCGTGCCACCCCAAATGTTCAGATCGTCGGTGCGATGGACGCAGAGGGCGCAGATGCATTGATGTCCAACGCTCGTGCTTATGTTTACGCCGCAATCGAGGATTTTGGCATTGCGCCGGTCGAGGCGCAAGCTTCCGGCACACCTGTCATCGGGCTTGGCGTCGGGGGATTGCGAGAGACGATTCGTGATATTAGCCGCCCCTGTCCCACCGGCTTGTTCTTCATGGAGCAGAGCGTCGAAGCATTGGTTAGCGCCGTGGAGAATTTTGAGAAAATCAGAGAAGGAATTCGTCCTCTCGACTGTCATGCAAATGCGCTTCGGTTTGCACCGGAGAGGTTCCGTGACCGTTTTTCGCGGTTTGTAGGGCGGGCGCTACGCCAGCCAAGCGGGTCTTTCGAAGACGTAAGCAGCGAGACATCGACTCTCGAATTGTCGGCGGTGGTGGAGTAGTGCGCGTGATGGGGGCATCGTTGACCAACATTGACAGCTTCGGGGCCCTGCAAAAGGGTCCTGATATCTCTCTACCCAAGACGCGTGTTCTGTTTGTCTCGCCGGTTTCGGAAGCCAAGGGTGGGGCGGAACGCGCCTTACTAGAACTGTTGTCAAATCCATGGCTTGATTGCGCGCTGGCGGTGCCGGAGTATGGAGAGCTTGGCATCGCGGCCGAACGCAGAAATGTCGCGTGTGCCTGCTACCACCCGACAGCTCTCAGCAGCGTGCATCGGCCCCCACGGTTGTCACAGATGGCCGCTGCGGTGGTCGATACTTTTCGATGCGCACTTCGTATACGCCGTATCGCGCGCGCGCATTCCTGCGACCTTATACACACCAACGGCCTCAAGGCGCATGCAATTGGCGTGCTCCTTCGCATACTGTTCGGGTTTCAAGTTGTCGTACATCTTCACGATATACCTTATAGCAAACTCGAGCGAATGATCTGGCGCGGGATCAGCCTGTTTGCAAATCGTGTCATTGTCGTTTCGAGTCCATGCTGGCCTGGCACAATGACGAAGAAAGTCTTTGTTCTCCCGAATGGGGTAAGAGCGGTTTCGTCCCTGCCCGCGCCGGCGCCGAAACCGAACAACGTGCGGCTGGGGTTTGTCGGGCGATATCATCCTCACAAAGGTCTGGACCTCCTACTCGACTGGGTGGGTGCGGCGCGAGATGCGGGACTTGACGTCGGGCTTGTCACGCGCGGTCGTCCGGATCCTGATCACCCGCTCTATTGGCCGAGAATTTGCGATCGAATCAAGGCCGAGGGCCGCGAGCCGTACGTCATCGATCAGGGTTGGCAGAACGGCGAACGGACTTATCAGGACATCGATTTCCTGCTGGTGCCGTCCGACATCCCAGATCCCGCACCTCTTGTCATACCAGAGGCCATGATGGCCGGTGTGGTTGTAATTGGCTTCCCGGCAGGCGGAATTCCTTCTCTGATCCCGCCTGGGACCGGGAGTCTTGCCCGTTCCCCTCTCGAGTTTGTGGCAGCATTACGCACTTACCTTCAAACACCAGGCCTTTACGAGGAGGTGCGAGCCGCGGCATACCGCCATGTGAAGGTCGCTCATGATCCCGACGTGCTGGCACAACGCTTCGCGTCGATCTGCTCGGCACTGCGCTCGACCAAAACGAAAGAGCGTCCAGCGTCGGGCTCTGCGCCCCTATGAAATGGAATCGGTTTTGCGACGGCCACCTCGCTGCGATGGTCAAAGGCTGGTTGGACGAGCTGAAAGCGAGGTTTGACCCATGGATTCGGTAACACAGATTAGTGAACCTAAGAAGCCCTCGATAGATCTCGTGAGCTTGCCAATGCTGTTGCGGCAACACTGGCGGCTTATCATCTCCGTCACGATCGTTTGCACGGCGATGTCCATTTGGGGCATCACTGGCCTGAAACCCCGATACCGGGCCCAAGCAGTGCTGTTGTTGAACACGCGCGTCGAGCATCTAAGCGATTTGAAATCGGTGGTGTCCGGTCCGCTGCCCGCGATCCCGGATCCAAATGTCGCGCGGGGGGAGGTGGAAGTGCTCCAGGGCCGCCTGCTCGCAGGCCGGGTCATTCAGCAACTCGGGATCGAGGACAGCCCGGATCTCGAACCCCATGAGAGTCTTATGCAAAAGATCGAATTGCTCCTCGGGGATCGGCTGGGACTACCGACAGCAAGCTCGACACAGCCGCGGAGCGCGGAGCGGCGCTTGAACGACGCGATCGACGCTTATCTGAAGCGGTTTGAGGCCTTCAACGACGGCCGTTCCTTCACCTTGGATCTATCCTACACGTCAACGGACCCTGAGCGCGCCGCACTCGTCGTCAACACCCATGCCGATGCTTATCTTGCTGACCAGCGCGATCTTAAACATCGGGCAGCAGAACGCGCGGCGGCGTGGTTGCAAAATGAGGTAGGCACCCTACGAGCCGAATTGGAGCAAAAAGAGCGTGTCATACGAGACCTTCGCGAAGAGGCGGGTCTAATAGGCTCAACCGGCAACGGAGGCGCGGCAACGGCACTTGAACGCCAAGTGACCGACCTTGCGACCGCGCTCGCGAAGGCCCAAGCCGATATCGCGACGCACCAATACCTCGGCCATCAGCATGAGGCCGACCTGAATCGAGTTCTGACCGAGTTACAGCGCAAGCGCGATCAGCAAGCCCGCATCGGAGCTAAGGTAGAGGACCTGGAACGAGATGCGCAGTCCACGCGATCAGTTTACGAGACCTTGCTGTCTCGTCTCGGCCAGATCCAGGCGCAGGTTGGTGCCGAGGACGCCGACGCCCGGCTGATCTCTCCCGCGGCGGCACCCGTGCTTCCATCGTTCCCAAATCTGCCATTGTTCTCCTGCGTCGCGTTGATCGTGTCGGCCACATTGGGCACCGCTTTGGCGTGGCTGCTGGAGACCCACCGCCGCCGGCACATAACGGAGTTGAGCGATCTTGAATGCATAGACCTGACGGTGCTCGAGGCGATCCCTTACGTATCCCGCCGGAAGCGACGCAGGCGATGCTTGGCGGACCTGCTGGTCGATGAACCCAAATCAATGCTGGCGGAGAAAATCCGAGCTCTACGTGGCGACATCGCACGCTTGCAGCGTGGCAAAGGCCCGCGCGTCCTCGCGATCACGTCCGCACTGCCGGGCGAAGGAAAGACAGTCACATCGCTGCTGCTTGGCCGCAGCATGGCAGCAGCCGGACTTCAGGTGCTGCTGATCGAATGCGATCTTCGGCGGCCAACCGCGGCGCGCCAAATTGGCCTCAAGATCAAGGGGCCGGGGTTGGTCGCCGCGCTCCGCGACGGAGTATCGCTCGCTGCCGCTACCGCCGACGACCCGCACTCATCGATGCGGCTTCTGGGCGCCGAGCAAAGTGTCGAGCGCCCACAGGATCTGCTTGGTGGCGACGCGCTGTCTCGCCTGCTCACAGAGGCCCGGGGGCTCTACGACTACGTGATCGTTGACACGCCACCGCTCGGCGCCGTGTCGGACGCCGTGCTGGTCGCGCCGCACGCCGACGCCACGTTTCTCGTGGTCCGCTGGCAGACCACACCGCTTGCAGCAGTAAAGGCGGTGGTAAGCAATCTCGCCCGCTACGATCTGTGCGTCTCTGGTGTCGTGCTGAACGCAACGGACCTGAAGCGGGCGACGCCGCCTGAACTTGCTTCGATGTATCGCGCTGGCCTGTCCTACGGGCACGGTACCTACGCAGCTCCCGCGGAGTGACGCCGATGGCGCCCTGTCCGATCTCGGTCGTTATCCTGACGAAGAATGAAGAGACCTTTATCGCACGCTGTATCGCGAGCGTGGCATGGGCTGACGAGGTCGTCGTGCTCGATTCAGGCAGCACGGATCGTACGCGTGATATTGCCGCTGAACTGGGCGCGAACGTTTTCGAGCAGGCATGGCTCGGCTGGGTAGCCCAGCATGAGGCGGGGATCGCTCGAGCCCGGAACGACTGGGTTCTGGTTCTGGATGCCGACGAGATCGTCACAAGCGAACTGCGTGATGCGATGCACGCTGCGATGGCCTCGGACCCTGACCCGCGGGACGGTTACGTGGTCGATCGCCGTGACGAGTTTTTTGGCAAACTTTTTCCGAACATGAAGCGCCGAGCGTTGCGGCGATCGTTCGTACGCTTGTTTAACCGGCAACATAGCCATTATGTGCCCGATGACCTGATCCATGAGCGTGTGGCCTGCCCTGGCCGCCCGGTTCCATTGCCCGGCGTATTGCTGCATTGGCGGGCCTTTACGGTAGCGGGCCAGATGGCGCGCTATGTTTCGAACAGCGCGCTTGAGGCCGACACAATGCAGCGCAATGGAACGCGCGTCGGCGCCGTACGCCTGCTGTTCATGCCCGTGCTACGCTTTCTTTGGTGCTACATATACTGTGGCGGATTCCGCCTGGGGATAGCGGGACTTGTCCACGCGATGATGAACGCCAATGCCGAGTTCACCCGCCACGCCGTGCTTTGGGACCGGCAACGTGGTGAACGTCGCCTCCACCCGCCTGAAAGGATATGGCGCCCGTCGCCTGCCGATCTGAAACTGAAAGGTCTCAGATCGTCAAATTACTTAAACGTAAATACTCCCGTCTAAGATGGATTTAAGACGCTCCAATATGGCGGATGTAGCGGCACAAGCCGTGTCCGCCATCGTCGGTCGCGGCTGTTACCTCGCCTTGCAGGTGTTCCTCGCTCGCAGCCTTGGCCCACATGAATTTGGCCTTTATGCGATTGGATGGACGGTCACGGGACTTATCGGGACATTTGCGCCTGTTGGCATGCCGCAGACGGTGCTGCGATATGGCGTGGCTGGCCGTCGCGCCCTGCGCACTGCCCCGATCGCGATTGCTGCGATTGCCGGAATGTTTTGTTTTGCAGTGCTCCTGGCGATTGCGAGCCCGCTCGCCAATCTCTTGTTCGCCGAGCCGACTGCTGCTCCGGTGATTTTGGCGCTTGCCCCCTCCGTGCCATTGCTCTGCATCTTTGCAGTGCTGGCATCGGCGCTGCGATCTTCGCAGGCCAATCTTGCATCCGCGGCGGTCGGAGCGTTGCAGTTCGTCCTGTATTTTGGCCTGACTGTCGTCGGATTTTCAGCCGGCGTTCCGCACACACCTGTGATGGCCGGCCACGTGTACACGGTGGCCATTATGCTGACGCTGTTCCCGACCGGTTGGATGCTTTACCAACTCGCACCGAGCTCCACAATTCCCGAAGTGCATGATCTTTTAAAGTTCGGTCTGGTAACAATGATGATACACAGCGCCAGCGTGATGAACCTCTGGGCTGACCGCGTGGTCATTGGTGTAATGGCGGACGCACAGGCAGTGGGACTCTATCAGGTCGCGTCCCAGTTGGCGATGCTGGCTCTTGTGCTTCGTGTAGCCGTGATCAGCGTGTTCGAGGCGCGTGTACCAAAGCTCGCCCACAGCGGCGCGCCCTTGCCTGATGTGAGCCGCGAGTTCCTTTCCGCCAGCCGTATTCTGCTGCATGTTTCAACGCCCGGCCTGATCTGTCTCGCGCTGACCGCCAAATTCTGGACAGCTGCGCTGTTCGGCGCCGATTATATTCCTGCCGCTGTGCCGCTTGCGATACTGGCGCTTGGCCAACTGATTCAGACCTTTACGGGTCCCTCGCTGACCGCCTTGCACATGACGGGAGGTGAACGCACCGCTTTGCACCTGACAATCGGTACCTGCCTGTTAAATGTGATCGGCAACGTTGCCCTGATCCCGCTGTGGGGACTGGCTGGATCTGCAGTCGCCTCTAGCGTGGCCAATATTGCGTTAGTAGGGGCCTCACTCTTTCTATTGCTGCGTACGGGTCGGCTTCGGCTCTATTTCACCGGGATTGGCGACATCCTATGGGCTACTCTTTTCAGTGCCGTGGCAGCGGCGCTGATCAGCTACTCGTTCGGCGTAGATTCCACTTTTTCCATAGTTACCACGCTAATCGTCGCCTACGCGGCGTATGGCATTGTCGTCGCGCTATGTTGCCGGGTGGAGGACGAAGTGCTTGACCTGGGACGGGCCCTGTTGCGACGTAGAATGCATCTTCAGCAGGATACGAGAGTCTGAGAATGGGGAACCGCTACTTTATCTGTTCCCGTTTGCGACCCGCGGTTGAGTTTGACATTGCGAATGAACGACCTGTGGACGACGCAGAATTCCCTTACTTCATTCGCGGCTTTCAAATTCTTGAGCGCCGATACGGACTTGATGGCTACATAGTCTGCTTCGCTTGGAGTGCGCGCGTCCGACTGCCCCGGCTGGGACCGGACGTGATCGCCGTGATCTACGGCGACGAGTTTTGTCGAATTCCCTCATACGTAAATTCCGTAGCTGCCGTGATCAAGCCCTACGGGATGTTCCCGAACTTTGTGCCGCGCCGTCGCCCGCTGCGACTGGCACAAATCGAGGCAGCGGAATTTCTTCGAAATCTTGCACTTTGGTTACCCACCGGATGGCGCTGGGCCCTTTCATGGCGCACGCGGGCGCGCTGTCACTTAGTCCCGATTGGATATGGATTCACAACCACGGTTGAACCACTACCGTTCGAACAAAGACCTTACATCACCTCCTTCCAAGGCAGCGTCGCTCGACCGGGCAACCGACTGCGTAGGCTGATTGGGACGCCAAAATCTTACTGCCGCGGTGTGTTGGTGGGCGTGTTACAAGACTTGCAGAGGCAATACGGAAGGGACGCTCTTCCTATCAGACTGAGTGCCGGTTTTCAGGAAAGCATTCAGGATGCCGGTCGGGTCTACTTTGACGTGCTGGCGCGCACCAAGCTGTGTGTGGTGCCACGCGGCACGACCCACGAAACCTGGCGTATCGCCGACGCCATGCGATACGGCTGTATTGTGATAGCAGACCGCTTGCCGAGGCACCATTTCTACCGCGATAGCCCGATCATCGAGATTGATGACTGGCGCGATCTGCCGGCGCTTCTCGAGGGTCTGCTCGCCAACGAACCGCGGCTCCGAGATTTGCATGAAAGAAGCCTGCGACACTGGCATGAAGTGCTTTGCGAACAAGCTCTTGCCGCAAGATGCGCCGCGGCCCTTGGGCTCGCGATTCAAAATTCGCCCGACCTATCAGAACCGGAATCAGAATGGATGACATCCCTCCAACGACGTTAAGTAGCCGACTGGATCCGGGTCTCGCCTTCGCAGCCGCTTTGGTTGCTCCAGTATTGCTGTATGCGATCGGGTTGGGGTCTCTTGACCGACTGCTTTATCCTGCAACGAGCATCGCGGTCGGCGGATACCTGTACTACAAGCGCTCCCCTTGGTATGTTGGCTTCTGCGTTTGGCTGTTCTGCGCAACCCCATTGGTGCGCCGCCTGGCGGACGAACAAGCCGGATGGGACCCATCCAATCCGATCCTTCTAGCGCCTTACCTTAGCTGCGCCTTCGCCGGGATTGCCGCAATAACGTTCCGGATGCGAAGCACCGCACCGATCGCGCCGTTCGTCATCATGCTCGGGTGCGTCGGCTACGGGCTTATATTAGCAATATGCAACGGTAGGGTTGCGTCCGGAGCAGTCGACGCTATGAAGTGGAGCGTAGGACCCCTTTTCGCCGTTCACCTGCTGGCGCAGGCCGACGAGCGCTGGATAAATCATCGAGCAGCAGTTATTAGCTTTGTCATTGCTGGTCCGGCCATGGCCGTCTACGGGGTAGCGCAGTATATCAATCCGCCGCCGTGGGACGCAGATTGGATGATCAACGTCGCGAGCCTTGGGCTGAATTCGATTGGCCACCCAGCTCCGTTCGAAGTACGGGTCTTTAGCACCATGAACTCACCGGGATCGTTTGGCAGTGCGCTGGCGACCGCGATACTGATTGGCCTTCATCAACGGCGTTTCCTGATCTTCATACCGGTGGTGATGGTGATGGTACTCGGACTGCTGCTGAGTCAATATC
>Ga0073928_10010539_pt1 | contig 10985 bp, 6 predicted proteins | sample PaiPotPPA55metaG_FD_76969 | JGI IMG/M metagenome (GOLD analysis project Ga0073928, IMG submission 76969) | Iron sulfur acid spring bacterial and archeal communities from Banff, Canada, to study Microbial Dark Matter (Phase II) - Paint Pots PPA... ...
ACCTTCGTGTTCGCGCCTTATTTCGCCACCCACGTGGCCTCGGATCCGGCGAGCGGACAGGCGCTGTGGGGATTTGCAACGGCGGCAGCAGGATTGATCATCGCGCTATTGTCGCCGGTGCTGGGCGCGATCGCGGATGCCAGCGGCCGTCGCAAGCCGTGGATCGCGGCGTTCGGCGCGCTCCTGGTGATCGGTTCCTCGCTGATGTGGTTTGGCAAGCCCGGCGACCTAGGCGTCATTCCGCCGCTGCTCCTCGCCTACAGCGTCGCCACCGTCGGCGTTGAATTCGCCATCGTCTTCAATAATTCGATGATGCCGACGCTGGTGCCACCGGACGAGATCGGACGATTGTCCGGCACCGGCTGGGCCGCCGGCTATGTCGGCGGCATCCTTAGCCTCATCCTGGTGCTCGGCTTTCTCGCCGCCAGCCCCGAGACCGGCCGCACGCTGTTCGGGTTCACCCCGTTGTTCGGGCTCGACCCCGTCACCCATCAGGGCGATCGCATCGCGGGTCCGTTGACCGGCATCTGGTTCATCGTCTTCGTGCTGCCGATGTTTTTGCTGACGCCGGATTATCCCGCCAAGCGGCGCTGGCGCGCAGCGGTGCGCGAGGGATTGACGGAGTTGCGGCAATCGATTGCCGAACTGCCGAAGCAGCGATCGATGGCGGCGTTCCTGCTCGCCAATATGATCTACACCGACGGCCTGGTGTCGCTGTTTGCGTTCGGCGGCATCTACGCCGCCGGTACCTTTGGGTGGAACACCATCCAGATCGGCACCTTCGGCATTATCCTGGCGATCGCCGGCACGTTTGGCGCATGGCTTGGCGGCAAGCTCGACGATACCCTGGGGCCGAAACGCGTGATCGCCGGCAGCATGCTGATCCTGCTGCTGGCCGTCGTTGCGATCCTGCTGGTGGACAAGGATTCGATCCTGTTCGTGAGGGTCGCGCCACCCGTGCCTGGTGGTGCGCTGTTCGGCGCAGCCGCCGAACGCGCATATCTCGTGCTCGGATGCCTGATCGGCGCCGCCGGTGGCCCGCTGCAGGCGGCGTCGCGGACGCTGTTGATACGGATGGCACCGAAAGACCGCATCGCGCAATATTTTGGACTTTTTGCGCTGACCGGAAAGGTCACATCCTTCGTCGGCCCGCTGTTGATCGGCGCGATCACGGCGATCACCGCAAGCCAGAAGGCCGGCATGGCCGTGCTGGTGCTGTTTTTCGTCGTTGGATTAGGGCTGTTGGCAAGGGTGCGGGACTAAACACCGTCAATCCGGGTTCGCGCTGGCGCGCGCCCCGGAATGATGGCGAGAAGAATCAATGCCGGAAATGCCGCACGCCGGTGAACACCATGGCGATGCCATGCTCGTCGGCGGCCCTGATGACTTCATCGTCGCGCACCGATCCGCCGGGCTGGACGACCGCGGTGGCGCCGGCTTCGATGCAGACCAGCATGCCGTCGGCGAAGGGGAAGAACGCGTCGGATGCCACGACCGAGCCTTTGGTCAGCGGCTCGGCGAGCTTCAGCTCGATGGCGGCATCCTGCGCCTTGCGTGCGGCGATGCGCGCCGAATCCACCCGGCTCATTTGTCCAGCGCCGATGCCGACCGTGGCGAGATCCCGGGCATAGACGATGGTGTTGGATTTGACATGCTTGGCAACGCGAAACGCGAATTTGAGATCGCGCAGTTCGGCGTCGGTTGGTGCACGTTTGGTCACGACCTTCAGCGTCATGTCGTCGACCACGGCATTGTCGCGGCTCTGCACCAATAGGCCACCGGCAACGGTCTTCGCGGTCAGTCCGCCAGCGCGGGGATCGGGCAGCCCTCCCGCCAGCAATAGCCGCAGATTCCGCTTGGCCGCGACGATGGCGATGGCTTCTTCGGTGGCATCGGGCGCGATGATCACTTCGGTGAAGATTTCGGTGATGGCGCGCGCGGCTTCGGCATCCAGCGTCCGGTTCAGCGCAACGATGCCGCCATAGGCCGAAGTCGAATCGCAGGCCAGTGCTTTGCGGTAGGCGCTGACGAGATCGGCGCCTTCGGCGACGCCGCAGGGGTTGGCGTGCTTGACGATGACGCAGGCTGTGGTGCGCGCCGCCTCGAATTCGGCGATGCATTCGTAGGCAGCGTCGGTGTCGTTGATATTGTTGTAGGACAGCTCCCGGCCCTGCAACTGCCGCGCGGTGGCGACACCCGGACGTCTGTCGGGCGTTCGGTAAAACGCCGCGGTCTGATGCGGATTCTCGCCATAGCGCAGCGGCTGGATCAGCCGTCCGCCGAAGGCGCGGAAATCCGGCGCCTCGGTGTTGAGCTCGCGTGCGAACCAGTTCGAGATGGCCGCGTCATAGGCGGCGGTGCGGGCGTAGGCTTTGGCGGCCAGACGCCGTCGCAGGGAGAGCGTGGTGGCGCCCCGATTGGACGCGAGTTCGTCGAGCACGGCCTGATAATCCTGCGTCTCGACCACCACGGCGACATCCTCGTGGTTCTTGGCCGCGGCGCGGATCATCGCGGGCCCGCCAATATCGATATTCTCGATGCACGCATCGAAATCGGCGCCCTGGTCGACGGTCGCCTCGAACGGATAGAGATTGACAACGAGCAAATCGATCGGCGCGATGCCGTGGCTCTCCATGGCCCGGGCATGTTCGGCATTGTCGCGGATCGCCAGCAGTCCGCCATGCACCTTCGGATGCAGGGTTTTTACCCGACCATCCATCATCTCAGGAAATCCGGTCAGCTCGGATACGTCCCTGACCTGCAGTCCTGCCGCGGCGATCGCTTTCGCGGTGCCGCCGGTCGAGACCAGTTCGACACCGTGGGCGGCCAGGGCGCGGGCGAATTCGGTCAGTCCGGTCTTGTCGGAAACGGACAGCAAGGCGCGGGTTACGCGACGCGGATGGTCGGTCATATCTCAATCCCAAATGACAGGGTCCGCCGGGTAGCATGGTTTGGTCGGTCATGAAACCGGCTCTCGTGGCAGGCGATTTGCCGGCCACACATATTACAAAGGTAATTCCGGCTCGCGGCGCGCGTTACGTTTCGCCGTCGTGGCCGAGGCCGACGTCGCCGACCGCACAAAACTCCAGCGGACGCTGGAAACGTGGCGCGAATCCTGGCGAATCACGATCTGGGCGGTGCGGCGGGGACCGTCGTTTCCCGCCAGGAACACGCTGTCTTCGAGCTCGACCTTGTCGTCGAGTGCCTCGAAGGTCCAGACGTCACGGTTGGGCAGCACCAGCATGACGCCGCGGGCGTCGCTGAGACGGCTTGCTTTCACCGACGGGTGAAGATGAAACCGCAGCGCGTAGTCCGCTTCGGAACCCTTGATCCGCCCGCCCGGCGCCGGCGACAGGGTGTCCTCGCCGTCCAGCCTTGTGCCGTCATGCGCGAGCATCAGCACCCGGCGATGCACCACGCCGAATCGCCCGAGATAGCCGTCATGCGACGTCGTCAGCAGTTCACCATTGGTGACGGCCTCGCGATAGCTCTCGACATTGGCCGGACCGCTGACGATCGGCGCGCCCTGCAGCAGCCGCTTCATCGCCGAGAGCTCGACGAACTGGCAGGAGGAAACATCGTGATAGGTCAGCGTCGAATGCGCCGGCGTGCCGCGGGCAAAGCTCCGCCAGTTGTCGCGGCCGGTCGAGGGCATGCCGCAATTGATGACAATTCGGCTCGGTCCCGACGACAGTTCAAACGAGAGGCAGCCGGCGTGGGCATCGTGACTGACGCTCGGCGGCGGCGGCGGGCCGGTGTCCATGATGATCGTCGCGGTGCCGGCATCGAGCCGCTGAAAGCCGGTGTGCGGCATGTTCGCCATCGGCGCGCCATGGGCGTCGTCATAGGCGAGCAAGGTTGCCAGTATATCGGAAGGCGCGCTGCTCATGCCGTTGAACAGCGCGAAGCTGCCATCGCCGTGACGGAAGAAGCGCAGCATCGGCATCATGCGGTCGATCGCGTTCAACAGCGCGGGCGGTGGGGCAATGTTGCGGGCCGCGAAGGTCTGCCGCAGCGGCAAGAGGTCGATCAATAGCTCGATCAACGCGCCGGGGTTGCGCGAGATGTGGCCGCCGTCGGGCAGGATCTGCCGTTGCAGTTCGTCGGAGAGCTTGCGCGCCGCGTTGCGAATGTGCCGCGCCTGGTTGGCGAGGCAGAGCGAGGCGTAGCAAAGCGCGATCAGCACCTGAAGCCGCGGTACGCCGTCGGGAATATCGAGCATGGTGTAGCGCAGATAGCGGATTTCGCGGGTCAGCCCGCGCAAATAGCGCCGATAGAATTTGCCGTCGGTATCGCCGAGCACGAGCGGGGCTTGCGACAACAGCGAGATCACGCGGCGGGCCAATACGTCGGCGCGGCGGCCCACCGGGCGTTTGTGTCCCGGATTTGAAATCCAGTCGTCGACCAGCGCGCGCGCATTGGCGCGGGTGATCGCGGTATCGGCCGCGCGCAAATGCCGAAGCCATCCGAAGCCGAGTAGCGCCACCTCCCAATCCTCCGACGGCGGCTCGAGATCGAAGATCGAGCGGCCATGGCAGGTCACGATCTTGCCGGCGAAAACAAAGCGGCCGGCATAGATTTCGGCGGCGCGGGTGGCGTCGGCGGTGCGCAGGTCATGCGGGGCAATGATGAGACGATCGGTGCGGCCCGGCCACAGCCGCGACAGCGTCACCGAGCCGCCGCTTGCGCGCGACATCATGCTCCGTGCGAAACGGCTCATGATCAGCGTCGAGATACGTCTGCGTTGAGCGACCGACACGCCTTGCCTTGATTGGGAGGATTCGCTTTCGAATCCTTTTAATCCGGAAACACGGTCAAGACACCATCTTGAAACCGCGCGAATCAGCGCGACAGGGCGGGAATATGGTGCAAAATCAGAATTTGACCAGCCGTGCGGCGTAAAAGCCGTCGAGGCCGCCCAACCGGGGGTCAACGTGCGGCAGGTGGCAGGGCAGGGTGCGCAAATCACCTTCCGCGGTCAGGAGTTCGCCGAGGCCTGCGACCTCGCCTGCCTCGATCGGCACGCGTCGCATCGCCGGCTCGGTCGCGAGAAGCGCCGATACCGCCTGCTCGCCCTCTTCCGGCTCCAGCGAGCAGGTGCAATAGACCAGCGTCCCGCCCGGCCGCAGCAGGGCGGCCGCCTTTTGCAGCAGCCGCTTCTGCAGCGCCGCCAGGGGGGCGATATCGGATTCCTGCCGCAGCCAGCCGACGTCGGGATGGCGCCGGATCGTGCCGGTCGAGGTGCAGGGCGCGTCGACCAGGATGCCGTCGAAGCCTCGGTCGGGGTTTCGGTCCAGCCAGTCGGCGCCGTCAGCCACCACCATCTCCGCATCCAGCTCCAGCCGCGCCAGATTGTCGCGCAGCCGCGCCATGCGGCTGGACGAACGGTCGATCGCGGTTACGCGCGCCCCGGCGTGGGCGAGTTGTGCGGTCTTGCCGCCGGGCGCGGCGCAGAGATCGATAATTGCCTTGCCGGCGACGTCGCCGAACAAGCGCGCCGGCAACGCGGCGGCTGCGTCCTGTACCCACCAATGGCCTTCGGAGAAGCCCGGCAGCATCGTCACCGAGCCCTGCAACAGCGTGCGCACCGACCCTGTCGGCAGCGTTTCGCCGTGCAGCCGCGTCGCCCACTGCTCAGGGTCGGACTTCACGGAAAGATCGAGCGACGGTTCCTGGCCGATCGCAGCCGCGATGTCGCGCGCCACGGCCTCGCCGAAGTGGGCGATCCAGCGTGCCATTAGCCACGGTGGAACATCGAGCGTCTGCGACTTGACCTCGTCGATCAGCGGTTGTCCCTCGCGCGCACAGCGGCGCAGCACCGCGTTGACGAGCCCGGCATATTTCGCCGCCCGCCGATCCGACTGCACCAGGCGCACCGACAGGTCGACCGCGGCATGGTCGGGTACATCCATCCAGAGAATCTGCGCGGCGCCGATCAGGAGCGCGCTTTGCGCGCGCGGCGCGTCGGTCGGAATGCCGCGATCGAGCAGCCGCGACAGCACATGGCCGAGCGTGCCCAGCCGCCGCAAAATCGTCGCGACCAGGCGCCGCATCAGGGCGCGGTCGCGATCGGAGAGGTTCTTCAGGCCGGGATGCGCGGCGGCGCCATCAAGCTGCTCGTCGAGCGTGCGGTGCTTATGCAGAACGCCATCGAGGATGTCTGCCGCGATCCGCCGCGCCGCGAGACCGGGCACCTCGGAGGGCAGGGCGAATCTTTGTGGGGGCATGGAGCGGGAACATCTTGCGATACTGGAAAGCTGTTCGCATTTCAGCTTTTGCCATCAGAAGGGAGAATCCTTTTGGCAGTAGAATATGCCAAATATAAGAATCGCTCTTGCGACTTCACAGACCGGGCGCGGCCTGCGCGAAAAAAACTTGAGTCGAGCCGGTTGGCACCGCAGCAGGAACAATTTCGATGACGGATGATGCTTCACGGCCCGCAACGGCCGCATCTCGGCCGGAACGCCAGCGGCTTTCGCCGGCGGCCAAGCGCGCGCTCGCCGAGGCCGAAGCGCGAAGGGTGGCCGCGGCGGCCGATGCGAGGCCTTTGCCTAAGGAGCTTCAGGGCCCCGCGGGCCCGGAGCCGACGCGATATGGCGACTGGGAGAATAAAGGCATCGCCTCAGATTTCTGAAGGTCGGCGGCGCGTCTTCCGGCTGGCCCAAGGCCAAAACGAGCGAGCCCGGAATGACGAAGATTGGGATCAGCGCGTCACCACCACCGTGGTGCCGACGGAAACCCGCTCATAGAGGTCGGTAATGTCGGGGTTCAGCATGCGGATGCAGCCATAGGAGACAAAACCTCCGACCGATCCGGGCATGTTGGTGCCGTGGATCGCGTACTCGCCGCCCGCCAGCGTCATCGCGGCGACGCCCATCGGGTTGCGCGGCGAGCCGCCGGCAATGACGTCCGGAATCTGCGGCTTGTCGCGCTTCACTTCCGCCGGCGGCGACCAGGCCGGATTGCGGTATTTGCCGTCGATCTGGGTGGTGCCGGCCCATTGCTTGCCGGATTTGCCGACGCCGACGGGATAACGGACGGCGTGGCCCGGATCGAGAACGAGATAGAGCCTGCGTTCGTTGGTCTTCACCACGATCGTCCCCGGCGAATAATCGCCCCGGAAGCCGACCACATCCGGCGCCGCCTGGGCGACGGTCGTTCCCAGCATCCCCACCCCGATGGTGGCCGCCAGCGCCACCGCAGTCCTCAGCGACATCTATCTCTCCAATTGCTTCCGCCACCCCTTGTGGGGCCGACCGAACCCATGAAAACAGCGGGTTTCCCCCGCATTCTTAACCGCGTGCGTTAACCAAACGCCTTGCTCGCGGGCTTTGGGACGGGTTCTGGGGCAGCAGCAGAGAAAATGTTCGAAACAAAGTAAATGACATGAAAACAACACTCTTCAGGAAACGCGCCGCCGGGGCGGCTGGCCTCTGACGATCGCGTGAGGGCGGGTGGGCGACGGCGGGCGAAAAGTCAGGGGGCTTGCGGGCAGCACGCTCGCTCGCCGCGCTCTGGCGGAGAGCGAGGACGTGAGGGCCGCTTCCCCGACTTCCGAAAAGCAGAAGGGCGTGCGCGGTGATGCGCCTCACCCGGCGCGGCGAGATTTAAAGCGGCATCAGGCCGAGGCGTCCTTCTTGTTCTGGCGATGTTGCACCAGATCGTCGACCACGGCCGGATCCGCCAGCGTCGAGGTGTCGCCAAGGCTTCCCGGCTCGTCCTCGGCGATCTTGCGCAGGATACGGCGCATGATCTTGCCGGAGCGGGTTTTCGGCAGACCCGGCGCGAACTGAATCTGGTCCGGCGAAGCGATCGGGCCGATGTCCTTGCGCACCCACGCCACCAGTTCCTTGCGCAGCTCCTCGCTCGGTTCGGTGCCGGCCATCAGCGTGACATAGGCATAGATGCCCTGGCCCTTGATGTCATGGGGATAGCCAACGACGGCGGCTTCCGAGACCTTGGCGTGGGCGACGAGCGAACTTTCGACCTCGGCGGTGCCCATGCGGTGGCCGGAGACGTTGATCACGTCGTCGACGCGCCCGGTGATCCAGTAATAGCCGTCGGCATCCCTGCGGCAGCCGTCGCCGGTGAAATACTTGCCCTTGTAGGTGGTGAAATAGGTCTGCTCGAAGCGGGCATGATCGCCATAGACGGTACGCATCTGCCCCGGCCAGGATTTGGCGATGCAGAGATTGCCCTGACACTCGCCCGACAGCACCTTGCCGTCGCCATCGACGATTTCAGGCACCACGCCGAAGAACGGCATGGTTGCCGAGCCGGGCTTGAGCTTGGTGGCGCCGGGCAACGGCGTGATCAGAATGCCGCCGGTCTCGGTCTGCCACCAGGTATCGACGATCGGGCAGCGATCGTCGCCGACCACGCGATGATACCATTCCCACGCTTCCGGATTGATCGGCTCGCCGACGCTGCCGAGCAGGCGAAGCGACTTCCGCGAGGTCTTCTTCACCGGCTCATCGCCGCTCTGCATCAGCGCGCGGATCGCGGTCGGCGCGGTGTAGAAGATGTTGACCTTGTGCTTGTCGATGACGTTCCAGAACCGCGAATTATCGGGATAATTCGGCACGCCTTCGAACATCAGCGTGGTCGCGCCGTTCGCCAGGGGTCCGTAGAGAATGTAGCTGTGGCCGGTGACCCAGCCGACATCGGCGGTGCACCAGTAGATATTGCCGTCGTGATAGTCGAACACATATTGATGCGTCATCGACGCGAACACCAGATAGCCGCCCGAGGTGTGCAGCACGCCCTTGGGCTGGCCGGTCGAGCCCGACGTATAGAGGATGAACAGCGGATCCTCGGCGTGCATGTGCTCGACCGGGCATTCCGTGGTCACCATCCTGGCGGCCTCGTGGTACCAGAAATCGCGCGACGGATTCATGTCGACCTTGCCGCCGGTGCGCTTGACCACCACGACCCAGTCGACGCCGCCGCTCCTGGCGATCGCGGCATCGACATTGGCCTTCAGCGGCACCTTCTTGCCGCCGCGCAACCCCTCGTCGGCCGTGATCACCACCTTGGATTGGCAATCGGTGATGCGCTGGGCGAGGCTGTCGGGCGAGAAGCCGGCAAACACCACCGAATGGATCGCGCCGATCCGCGCGCAAGCGAGCATCGCATAGGCGGCTTCCGGGATCATCGGCAGGTAGATCGTGACGCGGTCGCCCTTCTTGACGTTGCGGGTGCGCAGGATGTTGGCCATCTTGCAGACCTCGTCGTGCAGCTGACGATAGGTGATGTGTTTGGACTCCGAGGGATTGTCGCCCTCCCAGATGATGGCGGTCTGGTCGCCGCGGGTGTGGAGATGCCGGTCGATGCAATTCCAGGCGACGTTGAGGACGCCGTCCTCGAACCATTTGATCGAAATATGGCCCGGCGCGAAGGACGCGTTCTCGACCTTGGTGAAGGGCTTGATCCAGCCGATGCGCCTGGCCTGTTCGGCCCAGAAGCCGTTGGGATCGCTGATCGAGCGCGCATACATGTCGCGGTACTTGGCTTCGTCGATCAAGGCGCGCTTGGCCCATTCGGCCGGTACGTCGTAAATTTTCTCGGACATTTTGACCCTCCAACGATGCGGCCCGTGACCGCGCGGCACGGCAAGCCGTCTTCATTATTGAAACAATTATGCGCCGGGCCTGACGGCGCCGACAAGCGGAACAACTACGACCTTCGGCGGGCCTCGTGCCTTGCGCAGGACCAAAACGCGCGGCGTGGCGGAACCTCGGACGCCGCCCGGCGGGCCATCACGATCGCGTTTTTGGGGCTGCCAAAAGGCCGCAGACGAGGCCTGTGGGTCTCGGTAACGGTATCCAAGAACCGTCACTGCCGGCGGAGGGGGCTGGCGTCGGCGGCGATTACCCCCTAAATGGCCCCCCTTGGGTGAAAGCCGCCGGTCGGAACCAAACAACAATAGGCGGCATTAGCAGGGTAACTCGGAGCAAGGCGCCTAAAGTCATGATGGATCAGCAGAATTTTGAGGCTGCAGCGCCCGCTTCCGCCGATTCCGTCACTGGCGTCACGCCCGAACATCCCGCCAGCGTGGAAAGCCTCGCCAAAGGGCTCGGGCTCAAGCTCGGCGACCAGAACGAATTGACCATCCGCCGCATCAAGCGCGGCAAGAGCTATTCCTTCGTCCGCGCCAACGGGCGGCCGATCCGTCATACCGGCACCATCAAGCGCCTGCATTCGATGGCGGTGCCCCCGGCCTATGCCGAGGTTCGCTATTCGCCCGATCCGAATTCGCATTTGCAGGCGGTCGGCCGCGATGCCGCGGGTCGGCTGCAATACCGCTATCACTCCGACTGGGAGAAGGTCCGCGAGCATCGCAAGGCGCACCGGCTGGCCAGGCTGGTGGCCGCCCTGCCGAAAATTCGCCGTCACGTCTCGATGCACCTGTCGGGCGAGCTGCCGACCCGCGAATTCGCGCTCTCGGCGGTGATCGAACTGATCGCGCGCACCGCGATCCGGCCGGGCAATGAATCCTATGCCCGCCTCAACGGCACCCGCGGCGCCACCACGCTGCTGAAGTCCAATGTCGTGCTGGAAGACGACGGCCTGGTGCTGACTTTCAAGGCCAAGGGCGGCAAGGCCGTGCGCAAGGAATGCGACGCGGCGAAACTGGTGCGCGCCATCGGCATCCTGCGCAGCGTGCCGGGCAAGCGCATGTTCCAGTACCGCGACAATTCCGGCAATGTCCGCACCGTCTCGACCACCACGGTCAACGCGTTCCTGCGCGAGATCGCCGGCATCAAGATTTCGCTGAAGGATTTCCGCACCCTGATGGCCTCGGCCGTGGTGCTGGAATCGCTGTCGCGGATTTCGCCGGCGGCGAGCGCCCGCGGCCGCCGCAAGCAGGTGCTGGAGGCGGTCCGGGCTGCGGCCGATGAACTCTCCAATACCCCGGCGATCTGCCGCAAGAGCTATGTCCACGACACCATCGTCACCGCGTTCGAGGACGGCATCCTCGAGCG
>Ga0073928_10010540_pt1 | contig 10985 bp, 9 predicted proteins | sample PaiPotPPA55metaG_FD_76969 | JGI IMG/M metagenome (GOLD analysis project Ga0073928, IMG submission 76969) | Iron sulfur acid spring bacterial and archeal communities from Banff, Canada, to study Microbial Dark Matter (Phase II) - Paint Pots PPA... ...
AGAACGAGTTGGATCGACTTGCGTCAGCGCTGTCGCTACAACTTTATCGGAGGGCCTGCTGCAGGTTCGAAGACTAGCTCAACACGGCCCTGCTGACCTGTCGGACAAAGCGTCGGACAAATCAAAGACTGTTGTAGAAAACAGCGATAGCGATCAAGACGAGAACGATCAAAACAAGCACAATCAGACCGGATCTTTGCACCGGGCTGCGAACTGAGGCCCACGCAGCGAATCAGCCGCCATTCCTCTTGAAAACGTAGAAATTCTTTTGGTCAGCCAGTGTTTCTATTTCGAGTCCCCTAGCGGCGGCGCCTCGGTGAACCGCGGATCGCACGTTCGCTAGTCCAATGTCGACCCCTTCGAGGGGAATTTCCAGCGCAGAACCAACAGGCGTTGCGTCCAGTTCTTGCAAAATCCCTTCCACCAGATCATGGTGCTTGCCCCGCCTGCCCTTCCTCAGACTAGAGAGTTGAACCTGTCGATATTTGGAAGCGGCGGGGGGATTCGATTTGCCCGTTCTGGCCATCCTCTGAACCTCCTTGACAAGAATATATCAATTGCAATAATCTTTGTCAATTCAGTTATAGTATTGTAGTACGACTACGATACTTATTCAGTACCGATATATTGTTAAGTATGGGGAATTATTGCGTACATGTTTTGACTCGATAAACGAACTGAGTATTCCTGCCTATTCTGGATAAAAAGCTTATGCTCGACGCTAACCCGAATGACTAGCTGGACACGATAGGCGAGAACAGGAAGCGCAAGGATGGCCACGGAAGCTCGCGAGTCAAAGGTTGTTACTGACGCGAAAAAGTTGGCCTGGCTCAAAGCCAAGATTGAAAACCGAAAAGCCGGTCAAGCCGCAGCAAACAGAACTGTCCAGAGTGGCGAGTGAGTTTCCAGCATTGTGTTTTCGTCTTTAGATCGCGAAAGTGATAGCGATGGAGATGCAACGAATTCTAGCGGCCGGCAATGTCCGCCAGTATAATGTCCGCCGGTATGGCGCGGCGATCCTGGCCGCTCTCGCTGCTCTTCTCATTCGCCAGTTGCTGGTTCCCGCTCTCGGATTAGAAAACCCTTTTCACACCGCATGGGCTGCAGTGGTTCTGTCGGCCTGGTATTGCGGTGTTGGCCCCGCCATCGTTGCGATCCTTCTGGACTTAATCGGAGTTTGGTACTGGTTTCTGCCTCCCGCGGGTTCTTTCCAACTTGCAAATCCGAAAGCGGGAATTTCTGGAATTCTCGGCTTCGCGGTCTTCTCCGGCTTTATTGTTGCGCTTGGAGAAGCGCACCGCCGCTCGCTGGCCAGGAGCCGGTGGGCCGAAGAACAATTGCGACGCACGCACGCAGAGTTGGAACATAGGGTGCAGGAACGAACCGCCGAACTGAGCGCGGCGAATCAGAGTCTGATGGAGCTCTCCGGCCAATTGCAACAACTGCGGGATGACGAACGCAAGCAGATTGCCCGCGAGTTGCACGACAGTGTCGGGCAGTTGCTCGCTGCCATGAGCATGAATGTTGCCACCGTGCAATCGCAGTCCCACAAACTGGATCGGGCGGCCGCCAACGCGGTCTCCGAAAATGCCGCCATCCTCCAACAAATCGGCAAAGAGATTCGAACCCTCTCTCATTTGCTGCACCCACCGTTGCTTGACGCCGCTGGCCTGGCATCGGCTCTTCGCTGGTATGTGGACGGCTTTTCGGAACGGAGCAAAATCAAAGTCGAGATGGAGATTCCGCCGGAATTCCGCCGGCTCTCCGATCAGATGGAAATCACAATTTTCCGGCTCGTCCAGGAATGTCTGACCAATATTCATCGTCACTCCGGGAGCAGTACCGCGACCATCGTGATTCTTCAGGACGACAACATTGTTGTCGTCGAAGTCAAAGACGCGGGCAAAGGCATACCCCTGGACAAACAGCTGGAGTTGAGTTCGGGCCGGACGGGAGTTGGTTTTCGCGGGATGCGAGAGCGGCTGAGGCAGTTCGGCGGTGACTTGAATATTCAGTCGGACACCGGCGGAACATTCGTGTCGGTGAGGATTCCTCTTCCGGCGACCGCGGCCTCGACCCTGGAGGCGGAAAAAGCCTCTTGATGGACCGCGATCGAATGCCCTTCAGCGCACAAATTTCCATCGCGTCGGCCTAAATAGTAGTGCGGGAACGGTTCTCGTTAGAACCATCCCCGCGGTCGATGTTTAACTTGGCCCGCGCCCTTCAGACCGTGCTGCGTCCCATTACAAAATGCAAAATCAAAGAGATCACCGCGAATATCAGCAACAGATGGATCAGTCCGCCGGCGACGTGAAATACGCTGAAACCGGTGATCCACGCAATCAGCAAAATGACGAACAAGATTGTCCAAATGCTCATCTTTACATTCTCCTCTCGAAACTAATATCGATTCGACCTCACGAGACGACTATTAGCATAGCTTTGAGTGTCAGACCCTGTCGTTACCGCCCATCTTGTAATGGCTCGGAAATATATCTGTAGCCGTGGCCTACATGGTGATGCGGGAGTCCTTCCCTGCCATGCTTTTAGGCCAACCTTGGACTGGGATCAGCAACTAAGATTAGCAACTAAGAAAGGCTGGACAGACTCCTGCCCTCGCAGGTATACAACGAGTGGCATAGAACGCAAGCGGTATGACCATGCCCTGTTCAGCTGATGGACAAGGCCGACGGAGCTGAATGACACGACTTCTCGACCTTTGCCGCGCGATGGTTGGCCTGGGGCTGCTGCTTGTCCTAAGCCAAATTTGCGGCGCCTATTCCGTGCTGACGCACGAAGAGGTCGTCGATCTCCTGTGGAAGGATGATATTCAGCCGCTGCTCAGCAAGCGATTCCCGGGAGCAACCGCGGATGATCTGAAAAAAGCCCACGCCTTCGCCTACGGCGGCTCGCTAATCCAAGACATGGGCTACTATCCCTTCGGCAGCAAGTATTTCAGCGACCTCACCCATTACGTGCGCAGCGGTGACTTCATCGTCAACTTGATCGACGAAGCTTCGGACCTCAACGAATATGCCTTCGCTCTAGGCGCGCTGGCGCACTACTCGTCCGACAATCAGGGACATCCCACCATCAATCAGGCCGTGGGCCTGGAATTTCCGAAACTGCGGAAGAAGTACGGGAACGAAGTCACCTATGCCGATAATCCGAAGGCTCACATTCGCACGGAATTTGGCTTCGATGTCACTCAGGTCGCCAAAAATCGGTACACCTCGGACCGGTATCACGACTTCATCGGATTTGAAGTCTCGAAACCCGTGCTGGAGCGCGCTTTCCAAGATACCTACGGCGTTGCGCTCACCGATGTGATTCCAAAAGAAGACCTGGCCGTCGGCACCTTCCGGCGCGCGATCAGTACCGTCATTCCGGAGATGACGAGAGTCGCCCTGCTGGCGCGGAAAAAAGAGCTCGTTGCCGAGACCCCGAACTTCAATTCCAGAAAATTTCGCTACTATTTGTCGCGGGCCAACTACCAGAAGGAGTGGGGCAAAGGATATCGCCGCCCCGGGTTCGGCACCAGGGTTCTGGCCTTTTTTCTGAGGTTCGTCCCGAAGGTGGGCCCGTTCAAGGCGCTTGACTTTAAGATTCCCACACGTAAAACAGAAGATCTCTACGTCGCCAGCGTCAACCACACGCTCGATAACTATAAAGTCCTTCTCGCTGAAGTTGGAACCAACAAACTTCAGCTTGCCAACACCGACTTTGACACTGGAAAAATGACGCATGCCGGCGAGTACGTTCTCACCGACAACTCCTATGCGCATCTGCTGGATCAGTTGGCACAGGAGAACTTCGAACATGTAACCCCGGAACTGCGACAAAACATCCTCGCTTTCTACAGCGACCCGAGCGCACCTATCGCGACCAAGAAAAAATCCTCAGCATGGCGGAAGACGCAAGAGGAAGTAGAGCGGTTAAAGGCTTTCGTCCCATCGGAAACTCCCGCAATACAACCAACCACGGCTCCATGATCGAACGATCATCTAAAGAAATATCTCAAGGGTTCCTAAGGAAGATCACTGAGGAATTTTTTGCCCACTGATCTTGGGTCATTTCTTTTAGCTCCCAACCCCTGCCGGGGCCACGGCAACTAAATGAAAGCAGTGGATTTAACTCGTGCGCCGAGACGCGCACCTAAAGGGAGGACTATATTCATGGCAGACGATATGGAGAAAAACAAACAGCAGGGTGGTCAGAGTGGACAGTCTGGACAACAGAGTGGACAGTCTGGTCAGGGCGGCCAAAAAGGCGGCCAAACCGGTCAGAGCCAGCAGGGCGGCCAACAGTCCGGTCAGCAGAATCAGCCGAAAAAGGGCGGACAGGGCCAGAACGAAGAAGACGACAATATCGGACAGCGCCGCGCTTCCTAGCTGAATAACAGAAAGTTTAAAAGTCCCGGCCGAGTTGCCGGGACTTTTTTTCTTCTGAACGCAGAATTATTCCGTGGTGTAGTTAATTTCCATCCGCCGCACTTGAAGACTCGACACATAGAGGGCCGCCAACGCGACGACTAGAATCCCCAGCACAGCGATGGGAGCTGCCACAGGATCGGATGTAGAAATTAGTAAGGCCATTAAAGGTGGCATTCCCGGCGGAGTAGGAATAGCCACTGGGCATAACGATTTCAGATAATAGATCACGCTGAATTGCTTGAGCACCGTGGGCAGGAATGGATTGATCCCTTCCCAGATCAATATTGCCGCCGCTGGGATGATCGGGTTTCGGAAAAGCATGCCCGCCACCAGAAAAAAGGCTCCATAACCCACGCAGGCGAGCAGCGTCACTCCCACATAAATGGCGGCATGTTCAAGGCCGTGGTTGTGATACAGGTAAAGATCCCGCCCGCTGGGAGAGAAGTGCCAAAGAAAAGCAACAGTTTGCAGAATTTCGCTGGTAACGAATATGGTGCAAGTGGCCAGCAGGCCTGCAAGAAATTTGCCCGCCATCAGCACTTCGCGCCGGATCGGCGCCAGAAAATAAAAGTGAAGGCTCCGGTCGAGGATTTCCCCGCGAAACAAGTTCATGAAGATTCCCAGGCATCCGAAAAAAACGGCCAGCCGCAGAAAAAAGAATTGGAACACGCCGGCGAACATCACCGAATCCTGTCCCAGGTTGTTACCCTGCTGAATATTTATCTGCTCCACCTTGCCGCCCACTAGGTCTACAAACAGATCGTTCTGGCCATCGGAGTAGTGATAGTCCTCATGCAGAACCTCAATGCTGGGGGCCTTCTCCGTCTCCGCGGGCCGATTCTCGGTCCATTGGAAACTGACCGGTGGCTTTCCAAGGACTGAAATTACTTCCTGATTTGTCATGCCAGGCTTAACCGCCAGCAAATCCTGATGATTCAGCGGTCTCTCGCTCTGGCGTGCGATGCTCGCGCGTCCAGCCTGCTGGTGCGAAGTGGCCATGGCGAATGCGATGAAAAGCATAACCGGCAAAGCGGCCACCACATAAATCCAAAGCCCACGCTTCGCGAAAAACGTCTTCTTCATTTCCAGCCGAACGACCGCCTTGATTTGTTCCCACCAGATTCGCTTCATCATCGGCTTCATCGGACCGCCTCTTCGTTTCCGATTAAATATTCGTAAACGGAAAGCACATCGTCGTCCGCGGGCGCGATTGATTCGATCTCGATCCCATTCACCGCCAGCTCGTTCAGCGCCAAATAGAAGCGATCGGCATCCCGCGTCTTCAAAAGCAAGCCGCGCTCGTCCTTGTGGATAGAGACTTCAATCGTGTGCTCATACTCAAACATTTTTGCCGCCAGCTCGCGCGGCCGGCTGCAGCGAATCAAAATCTGCGTGGGATGTTCCTGAATCTCGCTGCGAACATTCTGAATCTGCCCTTCCGCCACCACGTAACCGTTGCTCAACAAAATAACCTGATCGGAAATCACATCGACCTCGTGCAGGATGTGGCTGGAAATAATCACGTAACAACCTGCGGCCGCCGTCGAACGAAACAGCGCAATCATTTCCGACCGGGCAAGCGGATCGAGGCCATTCAAAGGTTCATCGAGCACCAGCACTTTCGGATCATGCGACAGCGCCTGCGCCAGCCGGATTCGCTGCCGCATCCCTTTGCTATAACCCGCAACCTTTCGTTTGGCCGCTTCGACTAGGTTCACGCGCTCAATGGCTCGCCACGCCAACCGCTCGGCACTCCTGGAATCCCGGCCCGAGAGTCGCAGATAGGAATACACGAACTGAAATCCGGTGAGGCCTTTCGGAAACGCGTCGAATTGCGTCGAATAGCCCAGAACCCGGAAGAGATTTTCTGGATCGTCGATCTTATAGTCGAGCACCTGAATTCGCCCGCGCGTGGGCTTCACCAGGCCCGTCATCAGATTCATCAGGGTGGTCTTGCCGGAGCCGTTCGGGCCCACCAGGCTCGTGATTCCCGGCGGAATCGAAAGATTCACCCGATTCACTCCCAGAATTTCGCCGTAGAACTTTGAAACATCTTCGAAGATGATGCGATCGTTGACCATGCGGCCGTTGACCGTTCGATCGTTCACTGGACCACCTCGTAAGCGCGCACCTTGCGCATCAGCAGCCCCAGGCAGATGGCACAGTACACCAGCAGAGCGATCCACGCCTGCATCACCGGAATCGGATGCACGGTATCCACTCGGAACAGAGCATTCCAAACTGTCGTCATCAGATATGCGACGTTAAAGAAATGGCCTGATTCAGTCTGCAATACGGCGTTGACGGCTTGCGCGAATCCGGCGCCGAAGAACATTACGGCTAGCAGCAAAGCTCCGGCGACAATTCGCCACTTCACCCACGCTGAGAGTGCCATCGCCAGCAGCGACAGAATTGCAATCCAAATCAAGGAGGAAAGCACCAGGCTGCCCGCAATCCAAAGGTGAGTCCAAGTCCAAGCCGGCCCGGCAAGACTGGCTTGCATCGCGAACAGAATCAATCCTGGAATCCATGTGATTTGTGAAAGCAGAATGGCCAGCACGGATGACTTTCCCAGCACGTACTCCGCTCGTGAAAACGGACGGCAGAAGTACAGCGGCAGCGCGCCATTGGCGAGATCCGGTGAAATCAAGCCCGGTCCGACGAATGCGGTCAAGAGAAACGCAAGCACCCCTTGCACCCCCATGAAGTGGAAGAAGAACTCGTTGTCGATGGAGAGGATCTGGTTGCGAACACCGATTTGCTCCAGAAACGTCGCAGTATGAACGAGGTAGATCAACAGCAGGCACACGAGCGGATAAAAAAAACAGACCACGAACGCTCCTGTCAGAAACTTTGAGCGAAAAAGGTTACGCCGGGAGTAACGGAAAAGAATAAAACAGCGCGACCACGTCTGAGTCAGCGTCCCCGAATAAGGCTTGTAGTTACGCCTATAAATCGCCATCGCACTCCTTGGCTTTGACTCTGTCGTCTAGCCTTGTGGGTCAGCCTTCCATCGCCTTGAGAAAAATATCTTCGAGCGAGTCGCGCCTGAAGTTCATCCGCCTGATGCGTACCTGGCGCTCCGCCGCGAGACGAAAAATGTCGCGCGTCTCAACTCCATCCGCCAGGATCATCTTCATGCGGTTCGCGGTCACCGCGCACTCACAGCCGAGCTTCTCGATGGCTGCGGTGAAGTCGCCGTTGGCGCCATTTACGCCATAGGTCTCCAGTTCGAGAAATCTCTTGTTCGCACGGCGCTCCTCGTCCAGATTGGAGTAATGAGCGATTCGCCCCTGTTTCAGAATCAGAACCTCGTCGCAAGTATCTTCGACATCGCGCAACAGGTGCGAGCACAGCACGATTCGCATTTCCTTGCCGTCCCGAATCTCGCCGATCATACGGATCATGCGCTGTCGCGCCGAGGGATCCAGGCCATTGGTCGGCTCGTCGAGGATTAAAAGTTTTGGTCCGTGAACGATGGCCTGAGCCAGCTTCGCCAGCTGTTTCATTCCCAGCGAATAAGTCCCCAGCGGGCGATAACGCGCTTCCGCCAGGCCTACATAAAACAGCGCTTCGTGCGCCCGCTCCAGCGCCATGTCCGCAGGCAAGCCCGAAAGCTCCCCCATCATCTGAACGAACGACACCGCATTCATTTTGGAAATGAAAGCGTCATTCTCGGGCATGTAGCCGACCAACTCGCGGATCTTTCTCGCGTCAGTTCCGATGTCGTATCCAAACACTTTCGCTGAACCCGCGCAGGGCTTGTAAAAACCGAGCAGGGTATTGATCAGCGTGGATTTCCCGGCGCCGTTCGGACCCAGCAAGCCGATTGACTGTCCGCGCAACGAAGCAGTGAGGCCACGCAAGATTTCCCGCTTGCCGAACTGAACCGAAAGACCCTGCAGCTCGACCAGCGGCGGCAACGGAACAGCAGGCGGCAAATGCTCTCGCTCGCCGTTTGCTGCTCCGGGTTGTAGCGTCGTGCTCACTGAGTTTGCGGTGCGGAATGGCGTACAGCTCCGCCCAGAAGCATCTGCGGAAGAAACAGCCCATTATTGCCCGGCCCATTATCGCCCATCGTCAAAAGAGTGCCCAGATCAAATCCCATGAACCCGGTGTTGCTGGCCACCACGATGCGGTCAGTCTCTCCGTACGCATAGATCAGGCCGGGCGCGGAATTTGCCGTAAGCGCATCGATCGACTGTTTCTGCCGGGCAGTCAAAGCTCCGCTTGCTTTCGCTTGTGCCGCCAGCGGACCGACTACCGGACCGAGATTGTGATAGAAGATCGCCGAAAAATTGGTATATCCATCGTTTGGCAACAACGCCTGAAAGCCCGACGAATGCGCCAGCGTGTATCCCGCCTCGCGAGATTGAATGGCCTGCGACAGAGTGCCCAGATCGGGCGCGGCGATGAGATAGTTGTCGACAAAGGTGTAGTCGATCTCGGAGTTCACCTTGCCCGAACTGCTGATCGCGTAATAGGTTCGTGAACCAACTTGTTTGTTTGACAACTGCATCGAGTGGCCTTGCGCATTCGCCTCGCGATTGAAACTGTCGACCAGCTTCGTTATCGTCGATTGCAGCGTCGCTGGATCGTAAACTTCAACAATCAGCTTCCACCGCGGGGTGGGTATCATCGGACCGTCGAAGGCCATCGTAACCTCGCCGCCGAGGGGAGCAGCCAGGTCGTTCAGCACATTCACGCCGGTCTTCGCCTCAAACTCCGCCAGGTGCTCGGTGAAGTTCGCGTCGCCGCTCCCGATCATCTTAAAAATTTCTTCCATGATGCTTCTCGGATTCTTGATCACCGCCGACGTTACCATGCTGGCATCGGGTGAGACGAATTCAAGCGATCCCATCGACGCCGGCGCAGCCAGCCACGACGCCACGCCTTGCCGCTCGGAAGCGAACATCAAGTCCGCATGACTTTCCGTCTTGCCGCCAACTTCCCTATGTTCCATCGTCAGGTATCGCACGTCCCCTATCCCTGGCGGCAGGCCGTGGCTGTTACTACCCACTGGTACGTTCTGCGCGACAATTTGTTCCATGTCCGCGGAAAAAAGCCACTCCGCCCCCTGCTGGTAGGAACGAGAAATCTGCTGATAGAACGGAGTTTCGGCAAATTGACTGTTGCTGCCCTGCTGCGCGCGCGTTGCGGCCCGCTGCAACTCTGCCAAATCCGGGCTGGCGATCAACAGATCGTTGCTTACGTAAACCAGCAGAGGCCGGTTTGCCGCTGGCGTAACCGCCCATGGATTGCGAACCACCTGCAAGGCAGTTTGCGACGAATTCGAGCCCAGCTTGCGATTCGCGGATTGTAGAAACGTGTCCAGTCCGCCCTGGCGCACTTTCGCAAGCACCACCGGAGCTGTATACGTTTGTCCGTTCTTGCCCACCGCAAACACGATCTCGTCTCCCAGATAGCTGCTGAACGTCTTCACCTGCTCCAGCACGTCTTCGAGCTTCGGTCCGTTTCCTTTTTGCTGCTGCTTCCACCAATTGCGAAGCTCCGGGCTTTGCTGCAGCCGATCCTGGAAGATCCGGCTCGCTTCGCCTAAAGTGTTCGCCAGATTCGGAATCGCCGCATAGATCACGGTCTGATCGGGGACATACGGCAGAAGTTCGGAGCTGTAGCGCAATCCCGGCCCCGGAATCGCGGCAAACTGTTTTTGCAGCACTGCGAAGTCGCCTAACAAGGCAAGATATTTCGCCGAGTTCTTGCTCCATGCGATCTCATCGGGGATGGGAACTTTCGACACGCTCGCGCTGGAGGTTGCCTCCTGCCCGGCGGTCAGGTCGGTGGTGTCTTCTCCGAAAGTGGTGCGGACCACGCCTTCGATCACTGCCACCCGCGAGCCCTTGGTTCCATGATTCACGGAAAAGATCGTGCCTTTCACCGAGACCAACCCGTCGTCCGTCGCGACATACAGCCGCCCCGAACGCTGCTTGGCTGCCTGCACGATGACCTGACCGCCATCCAGATGAATCGTCGTGCCCTTCCATGCCCGCGACACCGAAAGATCGGAGCGTTCCCCCATTTCAATCAGAGAACCGTCAAGCAGCCGCACTACTGCCCTCGAGCCCTTCGCCGTGCGAATCTGGTCTCCATTCCTGATCTCGTATCCCACCGGAATCAGCCGCATGCCCGCGCCGGATCCGGTATAGAGCGACCCGTCCACGGTCTGAACCGCAGCGCGAACCGAGCGTTGGCCGGGCAGCAGACCAGCGTTCAACGCATTTGCGAACACGAACCCGGCAATCGCCAAGGCGAACAACGCGGCGCCGCCCAGCGCCCAACGCCATGCGGGCGAACTCGAACGCTTCGTTTCCAGCCGCCAAACCGCCTGCTGCTCTCCTGCACGAGCGCGCTCCAGAGCGTGACGGCAAGCCACACAAGCGTGAACGTGATCTTCCAACAGCAAGGCCCGCGCCGGCGCCAGAGTTTTTCCCAGATACGCCGGCATCAGCGCCTGAAAATCGTCACAGCTTCGAAGCGTCTGCGTTCTGAAATCGGCGGTCGAAGGCGAACCGGCAATCGATTTCCAAACGC
>Ga0073928_10010541_pt1 | contig 10984 bp, 9 predicted proteins | sample PaiPotPPA55metaG_FD_76969 | JGI IMG/M metagenome (GOLD analysis project Ga0073928, IMG submission 76969) | Iron sulfur acid spring bacterial and archeal communities from Banff, Canada, to study Microbial Dark Matter (Phase II) - Paint Pots PPA... ...
CGATCATGAAGCCCGGACAATCCATCAGATAGACCACCGGAAGATGGAAGGTCTCGGCGAGATCGACGAACCGCACCACCTTCTGGCACGCTTCCGCGGTCCACGATCCGCCGTAGTGAAAGGGATCGCCGGCGAGCAGCAGCACCGCGCGGCCTTCGAGGCGCGCCAGTCCTGCAATGATCGGACGGCCGAAATTCGCAGCTATCTCGAAGAACGAGCCCTTGTCGACGACGGCGTTGATGATGGGACGCATTTTGTAAACCTGGCGGCGGTTGCGCGGCACCGCCGTCATCAGCGACTCCTCCGATCGTTCCGGATCGTCGTCGCTAGCGATCGTCGGCGGCAACTCATAGACCGACGACGGCAAATACGAGAGGAAACGCTTCGCGCAGGCGAACGCTTCCTCCTCGGTGTCGACGGCATGATCGACGCTGCCGGCGCGGGTCTGGATATCGGCGCCGCCGAGTTCCTGCTTGGAGAGATCCTGGCCAAGCCGTTTCACGACCGGCGGCCCGGCGACGAACATCGCGGAGTTCTTGGTCATCACCGAATAGTGGCTGGCCGCAAGCCGCGCCGCGCCCAATCCCGCCACCGAGCCCAGCCCCAGGCCCACCACAGGCACGCGGGCCATGTTCGCGGTCGTGTACGCGTACCAGCGCGTGCCGCCGATGCCGCCGGGCAGATTGGCCGCGCCCTTGGTTTCGATGGTTTTCACCGAGCCGCCGCCGCCGGAGCCTTCGATCAGCCGGACGATCGGCAGGCGGAAATCATGCGCCATCTCCTCGGCCATCAGCGGCTTGGCCGAAATCGAGGCGTCGGCCGAGCCGCCGCGCACGGTGAAATCGTCGCCGACAACGACCACGGTACGGCCATTGATCTTGCCACGGCCGAACACGCAATTCGCGGGCGTCAAATTCCTGAGCTCGCCCTGTTCGTCATATTCGGCCGTGCCGGATATCGCACCGATCTCATGAAAGCTGTTTTGATCGAGCAGCTTGTGGATACGCTCGCGAACGGTGAGCCGGCCCTGGTCGCGCTGTCGCTTGACCTTGTCAACGCCGCCCATCTCGCGCGCGAAGGCTTCGCGCCGGGCGAGGTCGTCGAGTTCCGGTTTCCAGTTCATTCACTTTCTCCGTCCTGATCTTGTTCTTGCGGCCCGGTACCGGAAGCGGCTTGTCCTGCATGCAATCGCTGAACAGTCCGGCCTCGCCGCACTCGAGCATGACAGCGATCGTCGCACTCAGCTCCAGAAGCCGCGGGGCGACCTCCTTGTGCAGCCGCTTCTCATCATACATTGCGGACAGAAGACCGATCGTGACGACGACATAGGTCTGGTATTGCGGCGACCACAGCGGCACCGCGAGACCATTGATATGCGGGCTCCACAGCCCGCAGGCCACGACATAGCCTCGTTCGCGCAAAAATCGACGGTTGGCCTCCAGGCACGGCCGCAGCAGCCGGGCCTGCTCCGGAACTTCGCGCTCCATTTCCGCAAGCAGGGCGTCACCGATCTCGGTATCGAGTGCGGCGGTATAGGCATGGCCCGCCGCCGTGCTTGCCATCGCGATGCGACTGCCTGTCGTCGAGCTAAGGCCGAGCGCGTTGGCGGCACGGCCGACCTCGAGATAGACGAGATGAAAGCGGTCCGGAATGACGAAGCCAACCGTGCCGGGCAACTGCTCGGCGACCTCCTGCAACCGCAGCCGGATCAGGTTGCGCAAGTGCAGGCCCCGCATCATCGCCGTACTCATCGCGACCGCGCTTGGACCAATGCGGTATTTCTGGTCGCCCGGCAGATAGACCAGCTGGCCCATCCGCGTCAGCGTGTGGGTCAACCGCGACACCGTCGAGCGCGGCAGCCCGCAGCGGTTGGCGATTTCCAGATTACCAAGCCGCGCTTCATGGCCCTCGAAACAGCGCAACACATCAAACGCGCGCGACACCACCTGGATCACATCGCCCTCGCCTGCGGCGTCGCGGGCAAGCATTCCCTGTTTACTGAGCCGCTCCGAGCGCCGTCCCATGCGGTACTCCTGCATTCCGCTGTGCGGAATAAAATTCCACTTGCCGAACAAGCTACCTCAGGCAATCTACCGCCACAACTGGAAGCCGGGGGCGCGCCGCCCTTCGACAGACGCGCTTGGAAAATCGCGCGCGGCCGCCGTCCCGGAGAACGGAATGCCCGAGATCAACATCGTGACGGAGGTCGCTGGGCGTGTCTGCGCGCTGGCCGTGCAAGCCGGGACCAATGTCGGCGAAGGCGACGACATTGTCATTGTCGAAGCCATGAAAATGGAAATCCCGGTCGCCTCGCCGGCGGCGGGGAAAATCAAATCGATCCTTGTCGGCCTCGACGAGGTAGTTGCCGAAGGACAGGTTGTTGTCGTTCTCGAGACCTGAATGCGCTGTTGCGGCGTGCGGGCTGGCTCAACCTCTCACACCACCTGCTCCACCGGCTGCATGTCGATGTCGAAGGTTTCCAGAAATTTCGACGTCATGATGTAGAAACCGATTGAGAGCTGCAACTCGACCAGCGCCGCCGGCGTCAGTTTTTTGGCAATGGCATTGAATGTCGCGTCGGTCGGACGGCGAAGAGCAACGGTTTCGTCGGTGAAGGCCAGCGCCGCACGCTGCAGTTCGTTAAAGCAGCTGGCCGATTTCCAATCCTCCAGCGCCGCGTTTTGTTCATCGGTGACCCCGACATTCCTGCCGATGCGCTTGTGCGCCACCACCTCGTATTGTGCCTGACAGAGGATACCCGTGCGCGTGATGGCAAGCTCCCGCACGATCGGATCGAGCTCCCCCTTGTGGCGGATCGCGCCACCCAACCGGCAATATTGTTCAAAATAACTCGGCGAATGCGCCATCATGCGGAAGATATTGGCGTTACGGTTCTTGCCCAGAATTTCGCGGGTGCGCTCGTTCGATTTCGAAGTATCGCAATAGTCGATGCGGGCCATCATTCACCTTGGGTTTCCGGGATTTGTTCGAACTGCCTTATCGGGCGGCATGTTTCATCGGCAAGCCTATCCGGCTGGCAATGCCGGATCAACGGCCTGCCAATCCGCGATCAGGCATCGCGCCGGAAAACCGCTTTCAAAATTCCATCCCGCGCGCATAAACCGGCTGCAGGCGAGCCAAATTGCCGCCGCATTGCTGTTCGACCTTGGCGCGGTCGATATTCGCTGAGTGGGGACTCGTCAAAGCGAATACTCGTCGAGGGGTGTTCCGAGTAAAGCAAAAATCGGGTCGTCGGGCCTTCACAGGCAACGATGAATCGTGCCCGAGTCTAGGGAGAACTGCATGAAGGAAGCCACCAAGAGGGCGGCCTCGGAAGCGCTTGCGCGGACTCTGGCGGTGGCGGCTATGCTCGTCATCGCCAGTTTCATCTTTTATTGGCGGTGACCACCAACCTTAAACCTCATTGCGAGACGCAACGCGACGAAGCAATGACGTCGGGCTACTCCTGAAACACCACGGCATCCACGACGACACAGCCTTTGCCGGCGCTGTCGAGCAGCACCGGGTTAAGATCGAGGCTCATCACCTTCGCCGCGGGATCCAGCATCAACTCGCCCACCCGCAACATCGCATCGCAGAGCGCGTCGACATCCATCGGCGGCTCGCCGCGCACGCCCGCGAACAGCGGCGCAATCCGCAATTTGCCGAGCGCCTGCCCGGCCTCGTCCTTCGAAAATGGCGGCAGCAGCAGCGCGGTATCGCGAAAAATCTCGACATATTTTCCGCCGTCGCCGACCGCCACCACCGGGCCGAACACGGGATCGCGATGCGCGCCGATCATGATTTCGCGCCGGCCGCCCGCCATCGCCGCGATGATGACGCCATCGAACCGCGCGCCGCGCTTGCGGATTATGCCCTCCATCTGTACCCAGATCTCGCCGACCTCCTCACGGGTCGCAACACCGAGCTTCACCAGGCCAAGCTCCGACTTGTGCGCGATATCGGCCGAACATCCCTTGACCACGACCGGGCCGTCGATCGTCTCGAACGCCGCAATGGCCTCGGCGCGCGACCGGCACAGCCGGTGCGGCACCACAGGAATGCCGCGCGCCGCCAGCAAGGCAAGGCTGTCGGCCTCGTTCAGCATCGTCGGCGCCGCCGATGATATCCGTGGCGGATTGACCCCTCGGTATCGGGCTCCACGCGCAAGGCTGCGCACCATCAGTTCGCGATGCGCCAAAAACTGATGCAACGCGGCCACCGCCTCGGTCTCGGTCGGAAACACCGAGGAGCCTTCGGCGGCGAATTGATCGGCGACGCTGCGTTGCGTCGCCGCGATCACCAGCGGCTTTCGGGTCTGCTTGCCGAAGGCGGCTGCATCGCGGGCAAATGCTTCCACATCATAGCCGGGTCCGGCGACGGGGACGCCGATCAGAAACGCGTCGGCCGCGGGGTCTTCCGCGATCACCGGCAGGATGTCGCCGAACAGCCGGCTATTGGACAACAGCGCCGCCGTCAGATCGATCGGGTTGGTGGTGGTGGCAAAACTCGGCAAGATGCCCTTGAGTTTCCTGTCGGTTTGATCGGACAGTTTCGCCATCGGCATGCCGACGGCCGTCGCCGCGTCCGCGGTCATGACGCAGACCGCCCCCGAATTGCTGATGGCGACGAGCCGCCTGCCCTTCGGCTTCCAGCCCTTGAGATAGAGTTCAGTGGCTTCAACCAGACCGCGCATATCCGGCGCGCGCCAGATGCCGTGCTGCTCGAAGAAGGCATCGACGACGCGGTCTTCATTGGCGAGCGCGCCGGTGTGCGACTGCGCCGCCTGGCGCCCGGCTTCCGAGCGGCCGGATTTCAGGGCGATGATCGGCAGGTCGCGGTCGAGCGCGACGGCGGCGAGCTCTTCCAGATATTTTGTCTCGGGAATGCTTTCGAGATACAGCAGCAGAAGCTTTACCTCGGGGTCCTCGGCAACTGCGACCGCCAGTTCGCCGACGGTGATGTCGGCGTCGTTGCCGGTGGCATGGGTATGACGGACGCCGATGCCACGCTGGCGCAGGAATCCGACCGGCACGGTCGAGAGCGCGCCGCTCTGGCTCAGCATCGCGACGTGCCCCTCGGCGCGGTCCATATCCATGAACATGGTGGAGAAGCTTGCGATCGCGCCGGTGCCGAAATTGGCAAGCCCTTGCGAATTGGGGCCGACGATGCGCATGCCGGCCTTGTGCGCGGCTTCCACCATCCGCCGCTCCTTCGCCTTGCCGGCAACCGCGTCGACCTCGCCAAAGCCCGACGCCATCACCACGGCAACCTTGACGCCATGCGCGGCGCAATCTTCCACCACGCCGATCGCATGATCGCCGGCGACCGCGACAATCACCATCTCCGGCGCCTCCGGCAGGTCGTCGAGGCTCTTGTAGCACTTGTGGCCCTGCACCTCGGCGCGCGTCGGATTGATCGGGAAAATCCTGCCCGTGAAGCCGAATTTGCCGAGGTAATGCACAGGGCGACCGCCGACCTTGTTGGGATTCTCCGATGCGCCGATGATGGCGACGGAGCGCGGATCAAGCGCGGCCTTGAGACGGCTCATGATTTTGTCCTTGTGAAATGGCAACGAAGCGCGAGGCGACTTTGCGAAAATCGCACGATCACCATTTCGCCGATGGAAAGCTCGTTGTCGCCGCGGGCCAAAAGAAACTCGTCCCTCAATACGACTTCGGCAATCCGAGCACCTTCTCGGCGATGAAACTGAGAATGAGCTGTGGGCTGATCGGGGCGATGCGCGGGATCAGGGATTCGCGCAAGTAGCGTTCGACATGAAACTCTTTGGCGTAACCGAAGCCGCCATGGGTCATCACGGCCTGCTCGCAGGCATGAAAGCCGGCTTCAGCGGCGAGATATTTCGCGGCGTTGGCCGCCGGACCGCATGGCAGGCCCTGATCGTACTGCCAGCCGGCCGACAGCGTCATCAGCCACGCCGCCTCCAGCTCCATCCAGTTCTGCGCCAGCGGATGCTGGATCGCCTGGTTCTTGCCGATCGGACGGTTGAAAACGATGCGGGTCTTCGCATAGGCCGCGGCGCGCGACAACGCCAGCTTGCCAAGCCCGACCGCTTCCGCCGCGATCAGAATGCGTTCCGGATTCATACCGTGCAAAATATATTCGAAGCCCCGGCCTTCCTCGCCGAGGCGATCTTGAAGCGGAATTTCAAAGTTCTCGATGAAGAGCTCGTTGGAATCGACGGCCTTGCGGCCCATCTTCTCGATTTCATGGACGGCGATGCGGCTGCGGTCGAAATCGGTGTAGAACAAGCTTAAACCGTGGGTCGGGTTCTTGACCTCTTCCAGCGGGGTGGTGCGCGCCAGCAGCAGAATTTTCTCGGCGACCTGTGCGGTCGAAATCCAGACCTTCTGGCCGTTGACGACGTATTTATCGCCCGAGCGTACCGCACGAGTCTTGAGCTGGGTGGTGTTGAGGCCGGCATTCGGCTCGGTGACGGCAAAACAGGCCTTCTCTTTTCCCGACACAATCGGCGGCAGCATCCGCTGGCACTGCTCCGGGGTGCCGAACACTACCACGGGATTGAGCCCGAACACGTTCATATGCACCGCGGAGGCGCCGGACATGCCCGCGCCGGATTCCGAAATCGTTCGCATCATGATCGCGGCATCGACGATGCCCAAGCCGGAGCCGCCAAATGCTTCGGGAATGCAGATGCCGAGCCAGCCGGCATCCGCGACGGCCTTATGGAAATCGGCGGGAAAGCCGCCTTCCCTGTCCTTTTTCAGCCAATAGGCATCGTCGAAGCGCGCGCAGATCTTTGCCACCGCATCGCGGATCGATTCCTGGTTGGCTGTGAGTGCGAAATCCATGCGTCTCAATCCGTTGGCGCGCCGGGCGCCGCCTGGGTCGCGCCGTCACGCACCAAAGCTGCGATCTCGTCCGGAGAAAACCCGGCCTCGCGCAAAATTTCGACGCCGTGCTCATTCAGCCGCGGCGCCAGTCGCGCCGGCGCCACGGACGTATCCGACCAGGTCGCGGACACCTTCATGTTGCGGATTTTGCCTTCGCTGGGGTGAACCACCACCGGAAAGAACCCGGTCGCAAGCAGATGCGGGTCCTGCAAAATGCTCTCCAGATCGTGCATCGGCATGACCGGCACGTCGGCCTTGTCGAGCAGTTCCGTCCACTCGGCCGTGGTCCGGCTGGCGAAGATGCTGGCCAATTCGGCATAGACCGTGTCGATGTTGACGGCGCGCCCGGCGAAGGTTGCGAATTTGGGATCGCGGCGCAAATCATCGCGGCCGGTGGCCTCAAAGAAATTCGCCCATTGCTTGTCGTTGTAGACGATCACACAGATATAGCCGTCGGAAGTTTTATAGGGCCGCCGGTCGCGCGACAGATGCCGCGCATAGCCGCCCTTGTCCAGCGGCGGCTCGTAGGTCAGACCGCCCATGTGATCGCCCATCACAAAACCCGCCATGGTCTCGAACATCGGAATATCGACGCGCTGACCGCGCCCGGTACGGTCGCGATGCACCAGGCTGGCGCAGATCGCGCCCACGGCCGTGAGACCCACGATGCGGTCGACAAGCGCATTGGGAACATAGCGCGGAACACCGTCGCTGGTCTGCGCCATCAAGGCGGGCAGCGCGGTTGCGCCCTGGATCAGATCGTCATAGGCGGGCTTGGCGGCATAGGGACCGTCCTGCCCGAAACCGAACACGCCGGCATAGACCAGGCGCGGGTTGATCTTCGAGACCACGTCGTAGCCGAGTTGCAGCCGCGCCATCGCCCGCGGCCGCACATTGTAGACCAGCACGTCGGCTGACGCGATCAGCCGCAGCACCGCGTCACGGCCTGCGGGCTTTTTCAGGTCGAGCGCAATGCTGCGTTTGCTGCGGTTGGTGTTAAGGAACACCGGACCCATGCCGGGATGACGGCTCGGGCCGATCTGCCGCGTTACGTCGCCGTCCAGCGTCTCAACCTTGATGACGTCGGCGCCGTAATCGCCGAGCATCTGGGTGGCATAGGGCCCCATCAGCACGCTCGTCATGTCGATGACCTTGACACCCTCCAGCGGTCCCATGGATTGGTTTGCTCCCGGATATGCTGCGGCTCTCCGCCGCTGCTTGTGAAACCTAGTAACGGCAGGTTTTCCGGAAGATCAAGGGCGTCGGGCGTATGGGCGTATGCGTGCCGGAATTTCGTAGGGTGGGCTAAGCGAAGCGAGCCCACCATGTCGAAACGCCTGCGAGCCGGTGGGCACGGCACAAGGGCGCCTTTGCCCACCCTAAGGTTTGCTTCGCATCATCTCCCGCAGCTCGGTCTTGAGTACCTTTCCGTAATTGTTCTTCGGCAACGCGTCGAGATAGACGTAACGCTTCGGCCGCTTGAAACGCGCGATCGAGGCGAGACAATGGGCGTCCAGTTTGGCGTCGTCGGCGACGGCCCCGCCCTCCAGCACCACGCAGGCGACGACGATTTCGCCCCATTCCGGGTCGCCAACGCCGATCGCCGAGACCTCGCGCACGTCGGCATGCGTCAGCAGCGCCTCCTCGACCTCACGCGGATAGATATTGGTGCCGCCGGAAATGATCACGTCCTTGGAACGATCCGACAGCGTCAGAAACCCGTCTTCGTCCAGCCGCCCGACGTCGCCGGTGCGCAGCCAGCCATCCTTGAGCGTTTCCGCGTTGGCTTTCGGGTTGTTCCAATAACCGAGCATGACGGCGCTGCCCTTGGCCTCGACTTCGCCGGTTTCACCCGCCGGCAGCGGCTTTCCGTCGGCGTCGGTGATACGAACCGACATCACGCTCTGCGCGGGCCCTACGGAGGCGAGGCGCTCGAGATAGCGCGGATGATCGGTGCGGGCGTGCCATTCCCGGCTCAGCGAGGTGATCGTCATCGGCGATTCGCCCTGGCCATAGATCTGGACGAAGCGCTGGCCCATGGTCGCGATCGCGTCCCTGATATCGGCGAGATACATCGGCCCGCCGCCATAGATGATGGTGCGGATGCCCTCGCCGTTCTCGCCGCGGCGCCTGGCGGCATCGACCAGGCGGCGCACCATCGTCGGTGCGGCGAACATCACGACGTTGTCGAGCTGCCGGCCAAGATTGAGCACTTCATCCGGATCGAAGCCGCCGGATTCGGGAATGACGTGGCGCCCGCCCATGCGGACATGCGGGAAATGATAAAGGCCCGCGCCGTGCGAGATCGGCGCGGCATAGAGCGAGGCGTCGTTCGGCGTCGCATGATCGACGTCGGCGAGATAGCACAGCGACATCGCCACCAGATTGCCGTGGCTCAGCATCACGCCCTTCGGCCGGCCGGTGGTGCCGGAGGTGTAGAACAGCCAGGCGAGGTCATCGACCTGGCGGGCCAGCGGCGTTGCTGCGCCGTCGCCCTCGCGCATCGCGCGGTAGGCGTCGCTGTCGACCGACAGCGTCTTCATCGCAGCCGGCAGACCGTCTTTGACCTGCATCAACGCTTCGATGGTGTCGTCGGAAACGAAAGTCAGCCTGGCGCCGGCGTCGCCGCAGATCCATGCCGCCTCGCGCCCGTGCAATTTCGCGTTGATCGGGATAGCGGCCGCGCCGATCCACCAGATGCCATAGAGGCATTCGAGGTATTGGGTGCAATTGGTCGCGAACAGGCCGACGCGGTCGCCGGGCGCAATGCCGTATCGGCGCGACAGCGCCGCACCAATGGCCGCAGAGCGCCGCGCAAAGGTGGCGTAGTCCGCGTCGAGACCGAGGCCGGTCAGAAGCGCCGGCGCATCGGGACGAAGCCGCGCCGATGCCGCCAGCCATTCGGCGACGTTCATCGCTTCACGCCCTACTTTGCGGGCTCCAGCACCGAGACATAATTGGCGACCGCAGCGCCACCCATGTTGAAAATGCCTGCGAGTTTTGCGTCCTTGATCTGCATCCCCTCGGGCGCCTGACCGAGCAGCTGCATCGCGGTCATCACATGCATGGAAACCCCGGTGGCGCCGATCGGGTGACCCTTTGCCTTTAGTCCGCCGGAGGGATTGATCGGCAGCTTGCCGTCCTTCTGGGTCCAGCCTTCCTTGATGGCGCGCGCGCCCTGCCCCCGCGGCGTCAGTCCCATCGCCTCATATTCGATCAGCTCGGCGACGGTGAAGCAGTCGTGGGTTTCGACAAAGGACAGATCGGAAAGTTGCAGGCCCGCGGACTGCAGCGCGCGCTGCCATGCGACGGTGCAGCCTTCAAACTGCAAAATGTCGCGCTTCGACATCGGCAGGAAATCCTGGGCATGCGCGGTCGCCCTGATGGCGACGGCCTTGCCCATCGATTTTGCTGTCTCGGAATCGGCCAATACCAGCGCGGCCGCACCGTCCGACACCAGCGAGCAATCGGTGCGCTTCAGGGGACCGGCCACGAACGGATTCTTCTCGCTTTCGGCGCGGCAGAATTCGTAGCCGAAATCCTTGCGCATCTGCGCATAGGGGTTGGCGACGCCGTTCCTGTGGTTCTTGGCGGCGATCATCGCCAACGCGTCGGACTGGTCGCCGTATTTCTGGAAATAGGCCTGCGCGATCTTGCCGAACACACCGGCGAAGCCGCCGGGGGTCTCGCCATCCTCCGGCAGATACGAGGCGCGCAGCAGGTTCCGGCCGATCTCGGCAGGAGGCGTCCGGGTCATTTGCTCGACGCCGACCACCAGCACGATTTTCGCAGCGCCCGCGGCGATCGCCCGGATGCCCTGGTGCACGGCGGCCGATCCGGTGGCGCAGGCGTTCTCGACCCTTGTGGCCGGCTTGAACCGCAACTGCGGATCGGCCTGCAGCACCAATGCTGCGGTAAAATCCTGCGGCGAGAACCCGGCGTTGAAATGCCCGAGCATGATCTCATCGACATCGGCGGCGGCAATGCCGGCGTCCGCCAGCGCATCATTCGCGACCCGAACCACAAGGCTCTCAACGGTTTCGGCATCGAACTTGCCAAACGGCGTATGCGCCCATCCGACGATGCTGGCTGTCATGGTCGTTCTCCCC
>Ga0073928_10010542_pt1 | contig 10979 bp, 6 predicted proteins | sample PaiPotPPA55metaG_FD_76969 | JGI IMG/M metagenome (GOLD analysis project Ga0073928, IMG submission 76969) | Iron sulfur acid spring bacterial and archeal communities from Banff, Canada, to study Microbial Dark Matter (Phase II) - Paint Pots PPA... ...
ATCTAGGCCAGGACTGCTCGCAGGACTAACTGTGCGTTGAAAGCGATTCAAACCAAAATCCAAAGAAACGCCCGATATTCCGCATCTCGATAGATCGAAACTCGTAACACCCTCTGAATAGCCCCGAATAGCCCCGAATAGCTCCGTGTCGCCGAACCGATTGGAGCTTCGTGATTGTGGTTTCCTTCGACATTCGGCATTCGGATTTCGTCATTCCGCCGTCGGCGGCGGGGCTGTTCATTACCGAACATGCCGATACTCATACATCATACAGACGTTTTGTCAACAGAAATATTCAAATAAAAGTATTTATTCCCACGTTATCGCATTTACGCTGGGGGACATCGCCCCACGGTCAATCCCCCGCTGGTTTGCGGCATTTCCCGGCTTATGGTTGACGTGCAATAAAAGCCAATAAAACATTGCCCACGTTAGAAGCCCGTCAGCGCACAGCCTGGATCGTGAACCAACCCAAACAATTGCACATTTTATAAAGACTTTTTGTCGGCTTCGCCTCGCGTCTGCCGTGGGTACTGAAACGGATGGGTTGGGACCAGGCCGAGTTGAGGAGTCAACGCAAAGGCGAGCCAAAGAAGATAAAGCTGGCACGGGAACTGCGCTCTAAAACGACGATGCCGCTGGCCTGGATCGCGGAGTGGTTGAGCATGGGAAGCCGAGGCTACCTGGCTTGGCTGCTGACACAGAGCAGAAAGAAAAGAATTTCTGCATCGGGCAAAATGCGCCTGGCAACAATATGACAATCTCATTAACTGACCCCTTTATGGTGCATATGTCTCGTGCCATTTACTGGAGGCGGATGGCTTGTTGCCATTGAGGGCTCAGCTTAATACCTCCAATTTGCAGTAAGCTGCTGTTTTGTTTATCGGTCAGTTGGCCCATGCGGTTGCGTTTCTGAAAGCAATAACTGAATTAGCGTGTGAGCGTCCCAATAAACCAAAAAATGAGAATCCCCTTAGGAACACGCCTGAGCTTGGCCGTTTTAGCATTAGCATTAGCAATTTGTTTATTGCGGCTGCTTAGGAGTTTTGCTGACGACCCGTATCTTAGGGTGTGGCGTACGGAGATCAGGATGGCGTCAATCGCCCAAGCCTCTAAGCGGTACCAGGCGGAACTGGGTAAATGGCCATCGGACATTAAGACAATCGCGTATGGCGGGGATGGAAGGAAGAGAAAGCGTGAAGTGAATTCATACATGACTAACGATGCGTGGGGACGACCGTTTCAGTATGAACCATTCTCTAATCTGCACGGATACGGTCAAATCGTGAGCTTAGGTCGCGACGGTAAGCCGGGTGGACTGGGTCCAGACGCCGACATTAGATTGCGCTTTTCATATGCTGTACAGAAGCCGTAAATGGGTGGTCATTACGGGCGCCAATGGCCAAATGTAGTTTCATTCCTAACAATAGTTTGTTCGCCATTTTGCGCCTGGTGTGTAACGCATTGAAAGCTTTACTTTTTCGTTCCGAATGGATCACCCGGATGGCGGCGTCGAAAGCTTCGGTTACTCGGCGCGAGGGTTGATCGCTTACACCAACCAACTGGGCCTGACCAACTTTTACGGATACGACGCGGCGATGCGGAAAACCGTCGAAACGAACGCCAATCACGAAATTACCCAATTTCTGTACGACCCTTCGGGCAACCTCACCAATTTGGTCGATGGCAAAGGCCAAAACACCTTCTGGGTTTTTGACCAGTACGGCCGAGTGACTTGAAAAACGCAAGTACTCAAAGCTACAGTTATGCAAAAACCATATAACAATAGACCGGCATGCAGTTCCACTGCGGCAGGCTTTTATCGAGATTAAGCGCGATGGCCATCTCCAGATCACAAAGGGCGATGAATCGGCCGAGTTTTGTGTGATCGGTTTTGTGCATGGTTTTTGCGACAGAGATGCCTCCCTTACTATTGCTTGCTGTTTGAAAGCGCTTTCCGCAGGTCGCGACGTTTTGGCTGGATCAATTCTATCACAAATGTTCCGTCAGGCTCGCACCACCCGAATTTGGACAGGTGTTGCCGTGCTGGCCCTGATCTCTTTTGGTATTCTGGTAACAGTTGCCCCGCAACTTTTGGTCCCGCTTTCTGTTCTGCCGACAGCGTTGATTGTGCTTGTAGGGCGACGCCACTCCCGATCAATGCATCTACTCGCTAAGCACGCCGCCGCAGAAACCAAGTGAAGAACCCTGCATAAACGGAGGGGTTCTCACTTTTGGCACTTGACGGGGCGATCGGCGTTGGTCAACCTGCCAACATGACGCCTATGGCGCCTCGTTATGTTAATGTAACCGGTCCAGCCGGGGGAATTTACCATTTATTTCTTTCGGAAAAATTTTCCGGGTCAGAACTCTGCCGGGACTTGCCGCTGGGGCGGCGGGGACTGACGATTCGCCGCTTTAAAGGACGATTTGCGCCCCGGATGCGCTCGGCACAAACTTTCTGCTTGTCAAGCCCAAGGACTTTCCTAGGATGCGGCCATGCTGGAACCATCGACATCGCCGTGCGCTGTGTGTTGAATTAGCTGCCGCGCCACGAGATTATGTCTCTTGAATTGGATTCCGTCTTGCCGCCCCCGGAAGAGCCGGTGGAGCCGGCGCCGTCCCGCCGCCGGGGGACTCTGTTAATCGTCGATGACGAAGAGGGTCCGCGTTTCTCGCTGCGGGTGATATTCAAGGATGATTACGACATCCTTCTGGCCGCCGACGGCGCCACGGCGATCGAACTGGCGCAGAAAAACAAAATCGACGTCGCCATACTCGACATACGCATGTCGGGGATGACCGGCATCGAGGTGCTGGAACGCTTGCGGTATGTTGTCCCCGACATCGAGGTGGTGATGATGACCGCCTTCGAAACGACGGAAACGATGCGGGCGGCGCTGCGGTTGCGCGCCTGTGATTACATCAACAAGCCGTTCGATCTGGCGACCATGCGGACGGCCGTGGCCAACGCGATGCAACGGCGCACGCTCGAAAGCGAAATCCACACCAACTCGGAAAAACTCCAGGAACTGCTCAACGAATTGCAGAACCAAAAAGTCCTCGAGCAAATGTCCCAGACGCGCGGCGATATTTACGCCAGCATCATCCACGACCTCAACGGCCCGCTCACGGTCATTTCCGGGTTCGTGCAGCTTCTGGATGCGCGCATCGGCAATGCCACGCAGCTTGCGACCGACGATTTGGAATTCATCAAGGACCGTTTGAAGACCATCTCGCGGCAGGTCACCAACTGCATCGAGATTTCGCGCCGTTACCTGGGCTTTTTGCAGAGGCAATCCAACGACGCCCCGCGCGTGGGCGTCAACCAGCTACTCGCCGACGTCAACCAACTCGTGCGCGTGCATCCCAGCCGCAACCCGCACCAGTTCATCGTCCGCCCCCTGCATCAGGACATCGTCGTGCGCATGAACGGCACCGATGTCATCCAGGTGCTTTTGAACCTCAGCGTCAATGCCTTCCAATGCTCGGCGCAATCCCATGCGGTGGAGATCGGAGGCCGCGTATTGGCGGAGCCGCTGGATTTGACGTCCTTCAAGGACGGTCCTGGCTCGCGCCTGCTCAACGTGGAAAGCTTCGAAAATACGCCGCCGCTCGTGGCCATCTCCGTCCAGGACACCGGGCCGGGGATTCCGCTGGAGGTTTTGCCGAAAATCTTTCAGCCCTACTTCACGACGAAGGGCTCCAAACAGGGCACCGGCCTGGGATTGAACATCGTTCAGCGACTCGTCAAAGAGGCCAAGGGCGCTTTGCACGTCCAGACCCGCGTCGGCGAAGGCACCACCTTTACGCTTTATCTCGCCGCCATGCCACTGCAGGGAATCGCATAGCCGCGGACGCGAGGAGGCGGAAGACGCCACACCCTTATTGATCAAGGGGCAAATACCCCATGGCAGCCGCCATGTTCCGGGGTTTAACTTCCATATGCCTGCAAAAGGCATAAACGACAAAAGCAAATAGTTATGACAACACTCGAAATCAAAGGCGACTGGAACATCACCAAAGGCAAACTGAAACAAAAATGGGCCAACCTCACCGACGACGATCTGAAGCACGTCGAAGGCAAAGAGGACGAATTGCTCGGTCGCATCCAAAAGCGCACCGGGCAAACCCGCGAAGCCGTCGAGAAGGCCCTGAAGGACTCCGGCTGCGGCTGTGGCTAGCCCGTTCGAGCCATCGACTCTGATAACTGTCAGGGCGCTGACAAGCGAAAAAAGAGTTGAGTATTGGCAGCCGGCAAATTTGTGAAGAGGATATTGCCATAGGCATCGGACTGGTTGGTCAGAAGCGGAGTCCACGTCACAGGCGGAACGAGGTTGGTTGCTACACCAAGGACATAGGCATGAGCACTCTGGCCAGTGCCGGAAATGCTTACGCCTGCGCCGGGCGCAAAAGCGATTCCACCGATCACGGGCGGCAGATTGGTCACGACGACGTCGGCGACCGGCGAATCCGCGATGCCGCCGCCGTTGAACACGACCCGCGCAAACACGCTATAAGCGCCCGCCGTGACGTTGCTCCAGGAATAGGAATATGGCGCGGTGACTTGCGCGATCAGATTGGTGTTGTTGACATAGAATTGAACGCTGTTGATCGTGTTGCCGTTGGTGGTCACCTGCGCGGCGAGGTTGATCACCGTCGAAGAAAGGAATCTTGAGTTGTTGGCCGGGCTGATCAATGCCACCGCGGACAACCCCGGTTGCACGGAGGGCGAGATTCTTACGTCATCGATGAAGACCGTATTGTCGCCGGTCGCCAGATCCGTGCCTACGAAACTCAAGACGTGGCTCGTGGAAGTGGCTGTGAACCTCGCCGTGTAGTTCAAATAAGTGGTCGCGCCGGCTCCCGGATTGTAGCTGGCCACGACCTGCCCGTCTATTTCCACGTTCCACGATTCGCCGCCATGCTGATTGGCGGCGTCGTTCCGCTGCGCGGCGGAAAAAGTAACCGTATAGTTCGTGCCGGGCGTGAATCCCGTCAGCGCCTGCGAGATGGTGCCGTAGGACTGGACGAACGCGACCTGCACCCCTTCGGGAGCCGGCGAATTATTAGCCGTGAACCCACTGCCGTTCGCAGTGATGCCGGACCCGTTCCCGGAGGAACCGCCAAACGTCCACGATGCGCCCGATGGAGTATACTGGTAATTCCCACCGCCAAGGCTCGGCGTCTCGAATCCGAAATTCAGAATTTGTTCTGGCGTGGCGCTGACTTCGCCCGTGGCGACGCTGGCGCCGCCGGGAACAATCGCCGCGACGACATAGTAATAGGCGACGCCGTTAGTGACGGCCATGTCGGTAAAATTCGGAGTGTACACGACATTGGTCAGCGGCGTGTAGGGACCGCCCGAGGTCAAGGAGCGCATCACTTTGTAGCTCGTTGCGCCGGGCACCGCGTTCCAGCTCAAATTCACCCAACCATTGCCCGCCTGGGCGGTCAAACCGCCCGGAGGAGGGACGGCCACCCAATCGAACTGGTAACTTCCGGATGGAACGTCCCACGCAACGTAGGTCTGAGACCCGCTGCCGCCGGAAGAATCGTATACTACGCCAGGATCGTTGCCCGTGGGAGCGCCATTTTGCCAAATCGTCGTGCCGCTTTCCTGGATGAGCAGGTTGGTTCCGGAAGCGCCGAACGTGGGCAGGTTGACGAGCGCGGTGCAGCCGGGTGGGATGGCCACGTTCAGCATGATCATGCCGTTGGTAATTTGCCACGCCGAGGCAATCCGCCCCTGAATCGAATCATAATATCCTTGCGCCCAGGTCAGATCGCCGCCCAGTTGCGGGCTAATGAGGATCTTCCTGAAGCCGGGCTGCAACAGATCAATCCCGAGGATTCCCCGATAGAACCATTCCGCGCACGTGCCAAAATTTGCGTGGTTCAGCGAGTTCATTCCGTCCAGACTGGTGTTGACCGAGCCGTCGGGATTGAGAGCGTTCCACAGTTCCCAAATGCTTGTCGCACCGAGACTGAGTTCGTAACCCCAGGATGGATAGTCGGTTTTCGCGAGCATTTGGTATGCGAGATCCGTGCGGCCGATGCCCGCCAGGGTGGGCAGCAGCATGAGCGTGGTCGTCATGCCGGTGGAGGGATGGCCGTTTTTGGCGTTGACCGCTGCCACCAGTTTGGCCGCCACCAGTGGCTTCTGGGCTGGCGTGACAAGATTGAAAAAGAGCGCCAGCAGGTAACCGGCTTGCGAACCCGAGCCAACCGTGCCGTCACCCGCGACAAAATTCGTCTGGAAGGCCGAACTGATGTTCGTAAAAAGAAGTTGATAGGTCGCAGCGTCCGACGTGTAGCCCAGCGCCTGCGCCATCTCGGCCACCATGCTGGCACAACGGGCATAGAAGGCCGTCGAAATCAGGTTCAGCGGCGTCGAGCCATCCACTGCCACCCAGTCCCCGTAGCCGCTGTTTGGACCGATGTAATTGTTCGAATTGGTGCCGTAATAGGCCAGATGACGCACCATGTCCGAGTAGAAGCGCTGGGCAGGCCGGATGTCCCCATAAGTTTCGTAGAGCCAATAAGGCACGAATACGACCGAGTCCTGCCAGGCAGCGCTGAATCCGAAATTGCCCACCAGCGGCGCTTGTTGCCCGTAATCGGAACCCGACCTGTATTTGCTATCCACGATGTCCTGCGCCCATTTGCTGAAAAGACTCTCCACCTGCATATCGAACATCCCCGTCCTGATGATTTGAATTCCATCGCCGCACCAGCCCGCCCGCTCGTCGCGTTGCGGGCAGTCGGTGGGAACGTCGAAATAATTGTCGCGCACGGACCACAGCATGTTCGCGAAAATTTGGTTGATCTGGTCGTTCGAGCACTGGAACGAACCGGCGTTGGTCAGACCGGAATACACCGCCAACGCGGTAAAGGTGTTGGTCGTCGGCGGCTGGGCCAGGCCTTGCACCTCCATGTATTGGAAGCCGTGGTAAGTGAAGCGCGGTTCCCAGGTTTCGACCCCGCCGCCTTTGCAAATATAAGTGTCCATCGCGAGGGCGCTGCGCAGGTTGTCCCGGAAGACCGTCCCGTCCGGATTCAGTCGTTCGCCAAAGCGCATGACGATTCGCCTTCCGGCGGGCTGGTTCGTGACTTGCAGGCGCGCCCAACCGGCGATGTTCTGGCCGAAGTTCACCACGTAAAGGCCGGGCTGCGGTTGGGTAATGGCCACCGGAACCAGCGCCTGATTGGTCCTTTCAGGTTCCTTGGGATAGGCCTGAATCGTCGGTGAGATCTCGGCGCCCGTCGTCGCGCTGGTCCAGGAGGCGTTGATGAATCCGGGGCTGTCCCAACCGGGTATTTCCAGCCGCGCATCGTAGCTTTCACCGGCCTCATTGTCGGCTTGCCGGATTGGACCGAAGCCCGCCTGCCAGGTCGGGTCGCTGGCGATGACCTGCGTGCCGTTCGTGTAATACAAGTGAAGCTGCGCCCGCAGCCTTGTCTTGGTGCCGTAATAGTTTTGGCCGTCGAAGGCGCAATTGCCGCGATACCAACCGTCGCCCAGGACCGCCCCCACAGTGTTGGACCCCGCTTGCAGCAACGACGTCACATCATACGCAAAATAATATAGCCGGTTCGTATAGTCCGTCCAGCCGGGGACGAAGTAGTCGTTGCCCACTTTCGCGCCGTTCAAGTGCGGCTCCACCAACCCCTGGCCGGTCACGTAGAGCACGGCGCGTGGCGGCAACGCGGACAGGACGAAATCCTTCCGCACATGGGTCGCGGCAAAATAGGTCTTGCCGAAACTATTCCACGGCCCGATGCCATAAGTTCCAAGTACCAGCGCGCCCGACCAACCCGACGCCGTAAAGTTGGTTTGATTCCAATTGGCGACAAGATTGCTGGTCGTGATCCAGGTGCCGTCCGTATGAAAACTGTTCGTCTGGCCATTGCCGTAGGTGAGATCGAAGGAGCCAATCAGTCCGGCCGGATTTGCGCTGGCGCCGACATTCGTCGCCGCCACCGCAAGGACATTGGTGCCGGGGACCAGGAAGGCCGAAATGTCGGCCTGGCCGTATTGCTGCCAGTAGTTTGGGCTCTCCCCGGAAAGCGCGATCTGCCCGTTGACATATAACGTGAACATATTGTCCGCCGTCATGGTCGCGACCGCCTGGGCGACGCTCGCTCCCGCCGGCACTGTGAACGTCTTGCGAAACCACCGCGTGGCCACAGGAGCGCTGGAAGCAGGATTACCCTCGGGAAACCAAATCCATTGCGATTGGAAGAAAGTCGAGGCGGTATTCCAAGCCGGCGCGTCATCGCGTCCGATCCATTGGGCCGTCCAATCGTTTTGTTGCACCAGTCCCATGCTCCACGAAGCAACGGGACTCCACGCCGAAAGCTGGCCGTTCGTGTCCCATACCCGCACCTGCCAATAACAGGCCTCGTGCGAGGTGAGCGCTTGCCCTGCGTAAACAATGTGGGCCGTCGCGTTGGTGAAGACCTCTCCCGAATCCCACAAATCTCCCGTATCGCCCGCCAGCAATTGCGGCGAACTTGCCGCCAGGACCTGATATGCCGTCTGAAACTCGCCCCGCTCGCCGACGATTGTGTCGTTCAATTGCCAGCTCAATCGGGGACTGGTCTCGCTGATTCCGACCGGATTCACGAGCGATTCGCAACGAAGGTTCACCGGCGAAATTCCGCCGGAGCAAAGGAAGGGCGCCAGTGCCATCGCCGAAACAAAAACGAACAACTGTGTGTGCTTTCTCATGCTGAATATGGCGCCTCGGTCCAAATCCTCCGGGCACTATGGATTAAGACGCAGTCGGTAATTTCGATTTGGGTCAATGACTTGATGGTTCCATTTCGCAGGCAAACTTGTAAGTCCCCGATCCCACCGCGAACAGTAACTTGCCCTTTTCGGCCCGCAGATATTCCACTCCCGCCGCTTCCCGAACTGGTTTGCCGCTCTCGGTCACGCTGCCAGGATCTTTTGCCGGCAAGCAAATCGTTGCGCTCGTGTTGGCGGGTATGGTCGCTTCCAGCGAAAGTCCTTTTTCGTTCCGTTCCCAATGGGTCGAAATTCGGCCATGAATGGAGTCGTATCGGGTTTTGGCCCAGATGAGTCCGTTGCAGATGACCGGATCAATCAAAATGGTTTTGAAACCCGGGCTGGCCGGCCGGATGCCGCCAACACCGCCGAACAAGTACTCGCCGCAGGAACCCAGAGAGTAATGATTAAACGAGTTCATACCCGGGTCCTGAAATCCCTTTTCAGGAGTCCAACCGTCCCATCGCTCCCAAATGGTAGTGGCGCCGTGCTTGACCGAAAACAGCCAGGACGGAAAGGTGTCCTGCAGCAGCAAACGACAGGCAGTATCCGCGTTGCCCGATTCCGTCAGGACTGGCAGCAAATAAGACACACCGAGGAAGCCCGTCGAAAGGTGTCCGCCTCGGGCGTCGATATCTTCCTTCAAGTATTGCGCGGCTTTTTGCCGCATTTCGTCGGAGAGCAGGCCAAACTTGAGGGCCAACGCGTAGCAGCACTGGGTATTGCCCTTGATGCGGCCGTCGGCGGCAACATACTGCTTGTCAAAAGCCGCCCTGATATCCTCGAACAGTCGCTCATATTTGGCGGCCTCTTCCTCCCGTCCGAGGACTTTGCAGGCATTCGCCACCAGTTTCGTGGAATAGGCAAAAAACGCGGTCCCAATCAGATCCTTCGGCGTATCCGCATGATTCGAGAGCCAATCGCCATAGTCATTGCCACGATCACGTTTGCGAACCAGGCCGTCGCTGTGCTGGCGCAAGTACTCCACCCATTTGATCATCGCAGGCAGATGGCTTTCCAGAATCCGCTGGTCGCCATAGACCTGATAGATCGTCCAGGGGCAAATAACCCCGGCATCGCCCCACCCAGGAACGCTGCTGCAACCCATCGTATTCGGACTAACGTCGCTAAACGAACCGGCCGGCGTTTGGCCGTCGTCGACATCAACCAGCCACTTCGTGAAAAACGCGGCCACGTCCGCGTTGTAAGTCGCGGTGCGTACAAAAACCTCGGCGTCGCCCATCCAGCCCAGCCTTTCATCGCGCTGGGGACAGTCCGTGGGAACGCTCAAATAATTGCCGCGTTGGCCCCATCGAATGTTGGACTGGAGCTGATTGAGGCGCGGATCAGAGCAGGCAAACTCGCCGGCTTGAGGAGTGTCGGAGGCAATGACAATGCCGGTCACAGCCGAAAGAGGCGGCCTGGCAGGCAGACCGGTAAGTTCCACATAGCGAAATCCGTGAAACGTAAAGCGTGGCTGCCAGATTTCGGAGCCGGAGCCCTTGCACACATAGTGATCGACCGAGGACGCGCCGCGCAGGTTCTCGGTGTAGATCGTGCCGTCCGGCTTGAGCATCTCGGCGTGGCGCAAAGTTATTCGGGTTCCCGCCGGGGCAGATACTTTCAGGCGGACGACGCCTACCATGTTCTGTCCAAGGTCGTAAACCCAGTGACCAGGCTTGGGTTCGGTAACGGTCGCGGGGGCAAGCTCGCAGATCTTCCTGACCGGTTCCATGACCTGGGCCTCCAGCGAAAAGTTTGGTTCGTCGCGCACTTTGGCGGGAACCCATTGGCTTTCGTCCAAGCCAGGCGCGTCCCAGCCGGCGACTTCGAGACGAGCATCATAGTCCTCCCCTTTCATGAAATCGGAAGTGAGAATCGGACTGCGGTGGGTTCGCCACGAGGCATCCGTTACGATCCGCTCGATGGCGCCATCTTGATACGTGACTTCGAGTTGAACCAGGAGAGCCGGCGATTTCCCGAAGTACTTGTTACCGCCGTTCCCGATGTGTCCGCTGTACCAGCCATCGGCCAGCATTGCGCCGATGGCGTTGCCGCCGGGTTTCAAGAGTTTGGTGACCTCGTAGGTCTGGTAGCGGACGCGTTTTCGATAGTCCGTCCAGTCCGGCGCGAACACATGATCCCCGACGCGCTCTCCATTAATATGGATTTCATAAAGCCCCAG
>Ga0073928_10010543_pt1 | contig 10978 bp, 11 predicted proteins | sample PaiPotPPA55metaG_FD_76969 | JGI IMG/M metagenome (GOLD analysis project Ga0073928, IMG submission 76969) | Iron sulfur acid spring bacterial and archeal communities from Banff, Canada, to study Microbial Dark Matter (Phase II) - Paint Pots PPA... ...
AGATGCACGTCGCCGGAGTTCTGGCGTTGATGTTTTGCACTCGCTCACCTCACCAGCTTCTGGACAGAGAACTTCTGGATTGCGTTGGGGCAGCAGATCTATGCGTTCGCACTTGGCATCCTCTCTGCCTACTGGCGCGAGAAATCCGGAAGTGTGTTGGCGCCCATCATTGGACATAACGGGGTGGAGTACGTTTTGATGTTTCTGATGACATGGGCCTGGCGGTGACCGGTGAACGGTGTCTGCGGTAAACTTGGCAAATGATCCGCCAGATTGCGCCTCTGTTCTTCACCATGGACATTCCCGCTACGCTCGCCTATTACAAAGAAAAGCTTGGCTTCGAATGTCGGGGGACGTGGCTGGATCCGCCAGTCTATGCAATCGTGGCGCGCGATCAGCAGGTGATTCACATCCGCTGCGCTGAGCCGCCCACAGCCAATCCGAACAAGTACCGGGACGAACTGCTCGACGCGTATCTGTTCGTCGAAGATGCCGACGCACTGTATGCCGAATACGCCGCCCAAGGCGCCGAATTCACCCGGGGAGTTGCCAACATGCCATGGCACTCGCGCGAGTTCGTGGTGAAGGATTGCGATGGCCGTTTGCTGGCTTTCGGCGCGAACCTGTAGTCTTCCGGGTGGAGAGGCGATGAGAACGGAATTGTTGCGATTCAACGGCGCTGTCGAGCGGGATCCGGCCATCGACGCGTGGATGAAAGAGCATGCCGGTGAGTTGGGAGACATCGCGCTGCAGTGGTTTGAGGTGATGCGAAAATGCGGGGACGAAGTCCGCGAGCTCTTGCATGACGGCTGTCCGGTGGCATGTTTGGGAGATGCGCCCTTCGGCTATGTCAATGTATTCACTTCGCACGTAAACGTGGGGTTCTTTCACGGCGCCGCGTTGCCGGATCCGGCCCGTTTGTTGCAAGGCAACGGCAAATTCATGCGCCATGTGAAGCTAAGACCAGGAACGGCTACAAACGCCGCGGCGCTAAGCAAGCTCATAGAGATGGCTTGCTCGGATATAAAGGAGCGGGTCGAGAACGGCTAGCAGGCCCGTGGCAGAAGTCTTTGGCGTCCAGAACGCAGTCCAGGGTGACGGCGGTGCTATCTTAATCTAGCTTGTACACCACTCCCGATCCCGAGGCGCCCCCACCCGAGGCTGTCCCATAGCAATTGCCGGTGGAATCCCGGACCACACCCCCGCTCGGGTAGCCTCCGTCAGCCCCGCCCGTAAAGTTGTACAGCACGGTTTCGTTGCCGGCCGTATCCAGCTTGAGCACCACTCCTGCGCCCGAGGCGCCACCTGAGTTGGTCGCGCCATATAAGGTTGTCGGCGGAGTCGGCGACCACACCCCCGGCGGGAAAGGCGCCGTCTTGTCCACCGGTGAAGCTGTACAGCACCTTCGTATGGCCAGTGGTATCTACCTTGTACGCCACGCCCGCATCGGAGGTGCCCCCCGATGGCGTCGTCCCGTACAGATTGCCCGCGGAGTCGCGAATCACGCCTGCTACTGGGTTGGCACCCTTCGGCGGACACCCAAAATTGTGCAATACCGTCCCGGCCGCCGGTTCGGCCGGTGTGACCGACCAGCCAGCCCAACGCGATTGTGATCGCTATATCCCTTTCAGAATCTGCATCACAAGTTCTCCTTAAGATGATTCGAGGGCGGATTCGGCGTTTCCCCTTTTGGAGACCCGTTTCCGTAACCGTCTCGCCCTCTATTAGGTAAAGCGCTAATCTAAACGGCCGTTCTTTTTTTAGAAAAGAGCTGTCAGGGAAGATTCCGTCCCCGACCCGGCATCCTAGAGCTGGCTCTTCTGACAGCCGCTGGGACTCTGCCAAACGGCGCGCGTGCGCCTCTGCGCTATCCTGGAAATTGATCATGCCGCTTTCCCAGCCGGGGCGGGAGCGCGATGCCCCGGCGCTTGCACTCCAGGAAGTCTCCACACCGTCGGATCTTTCCGCATCCGCCGGCGTGCCTGCCGATGGTGAGCCGGCCGGTCTCCGCCAGGCCTTCCGCGCGCTGCGCCATCGCAATTTCCGCCTCTTTCTCACCGGCCAGATCGTTTCGCTGGTCGGCACCTGGATGCAAAACGTCGCGCAGGCTTGGCTGGTCTACCGCCTCACGCATTCGGAATTGCTGCTCGGCACAGCGTGGTTCTGCACGCAGATTCCGGTCTTCGCGCTGGGCCCGCTGGGCGGCCTGGCCTCCGACCGCTACTCGCGCTATCGTCTCGTCATTCTGACGCAGACCCTTTCCATGTGCCAGGCCTTTGCGCTGGCCGCACTCACCCTCAGCGGCAAGGTCCAGGTCTGGCACATCCTGACTCTGGCGGTCGCCCTGGGAACCATCAATGCCTTCGACATGCCGGTACGCCAGTCGCTCATCATCCAGATGACGAGCAAAGACGATCTGCTGCACGCCATCTCGCTGAACTCTGCAATCTTCAATGCGGCGCGCGTCATCGGGCCGGCGGCCGCGGGACTGCTGGTGGCGGCCTTTGGCGAAGGCTTCTGCTTCCTCCTCAACGGCGTCAGCTTTCTGGCGGTGATCGGTTGCCTGCTGGCCATGCGGCTGCCGCAGTTCAAGCCGCGCGCGCAGGATTCGCCCTGGGCGCACCTGGTCGAGGGCTTCCGCTACGTGCACGGGCATCGCGCCGTGCGCACACTATTGGGCATGACCGGCGCCATCACCATCGCCAGCATGCCCGCCATCGTCCTGATGCCGTTCTTCGCCGAAGATATTTTTCATCGCGGCTCGCGCGGGATGGGAATTCTCATGGGCGCGATGGGTGTCGGCGCCGTCTTCGGCACCCTGGTGCTGGCGGCCCGCACGCGCGTGTCCGGCTTGCCCAGGGTCATGTTCTGGAGCGCTCTCTTCCTGGGCGCCGGCTTCGCCGCTTTCGCTCTCTCAAGCAACTTTTATCTTTCGCTCGCCATCATGCCGGTCCTCGGATACAGCGTGATGCGCCAGATGGCCTCCGCCAACACGCTGATCCAGACCCTGATCCCGGACGAATTTCGCGGCCGCACCATGGCCTTCTATTCCATGACCGTAGTCGGACTGGGGCCGTTCGGCAGCCTGGCGGCCGGCGCGCTCGCCCGCGCTTACGGCGCGCGCCTCACCGTACTGGCCGGCGGAGCGCTGGCGCTCGTCGCGGCCGCCATCTTCCGCTTGAAACTTCATGTCGTGCGGGGGGGGGCATAGCATGCGCCGCGCCGCCCGTTTGCTGGCCCTGTGGCTCGTGGCGCTGGCCGCCCCCGCGCAGCCCCCAGCGCGCGAAATCTTCGGCACGATCGACGCCATCCTCCAGGACCTCCAGCAGATCACCGGCTTCCGCATCCACCATCGCGTGCCCGCCGAGATGATCACCCGCGACAAGGTCAAGGATTTCGTCTCCAAGCGGCTGAAGGAAGTCACCACTCCCGAGGAAGTGCGCATCGAGGAACTCATCCTGAAGAAGTTCGGCTTGGCCCCGCAGGATTTCGACCTGGCGGCTAACACGGTGGACCTGCTGACGGAGCAGGCCGCCGCATTCTACGATTTCCATCAGAAGAAACTGTACATCACCGACTGGACGCCCTCGGCAACCCGCGAACCGGCCCTCGTGCACGAGCTGGCCCACGCGCTGGCCGATCAGAATTTCAACCTCGACAAATACATCAAGAAGGGCCGCAAGAGCGACGATGGAGCTTTGGCGCGCATGGCGGTGATGGAAGGCCAGGCATCCTGGGTGATGGCCGAGTACCTGGCGCGCAAGATGGGGCAGTCCCTCGCTACTTCGCCCACGCTGGTCGATATGTGGGCCAACAGTATCGAGTCTGGCGCAGGCCAGTATCCAGTGTTTGAGCACGAGCCGCTCTATCTTCGCGAGACCCTGGTGTTTCCTTATACCAAAGGCTTGGTGTTCCAGAATCGCGTCTACCAGCGTGACGGAAAAAACGGGCTTTCGAAAGTTTTCCGGCGCCCGCCGGTTTCGACGCAGCAGATCCTGCATCCCGAGGCATATTTCGCCGCCGATGCGCCCGTGCGCCCGGAACTGCCCAAGCTGCCGGACAGCCACGGCTACAAGCGCATCGCCGAGGGCACGCTGGGCGAACTGGATCATGCCATCCTGATCGAGCAATATTGCGGGCGCGAAGAAGCTGCCGCCGTTTCGCCGCACTGGCGGGGAGCCGGCTACGCCCTCGAGGAGCGGCGCGCGCCTGCGCGCGTCATCTTAGAATACGTCTCTCAGTGGGATGACGCGGCGGCCGCCACCCGCTACTTCCGGCTCTACCGACAGGTGCTGGAAAAGAAGTGGAAGCACATCGAAGTGCAGTCGGAAAGCGATTCCGCGCTGGCCGGGTTGGGCGACGACGGCTACTTCCGGGTCGAGGTTGCGGGCCCTACGATGACCGCTATCCAAGGCGCTGAGAATCCCATCCCGGTGCGCTAAACTGTTTTCTATGCTAACCCGCCGATTGCTCTGCGCGCTGGCTTGTTTGTGCCTGGCTGCAGGCTTTGCGCGCACCGCCACCGTGCCGCGCTCCTCTCCCGATTTCACCATCCAGATGCTCGGCGGCAAGGCTACGCCGTTGGGCCAGTATCGCGGCAAAGTGGTGGCCCTCGCTTTCATCCTGACTTACTGCGCGCACTGCCAAAAGACCATCGGGTTTCTTTCCACCATGCAGAAGGAGTACGGCCCGCGAGGCTTGCAAGTAGTGGGCAGCGCCGTCGAGGACATTGCCGCCACCAATCTGCCGGACTTTCTGAAGCGTTTCAACCCCCCGTTTCCCGTGGGCTACAACGAGCGCAAGCCAGTGCTCGATTACCTGCAGCACCCGGAGATGTTGCCGCTGCTCATGCCGCAATTGGTATTCATCGATCGCCAAGGCACCATCCGCGCGCAGTATGCCGGCGACGACAAGTTCTTCGGCGACGATCAGCAGGAGAAGAACATCCGCGCCCAAATCGAGTCGTTGCTGAAGGAAAGCGCCGCCGACAAGAAGCACACCACGACCACCGCGCACAAGAAAGCTTCATGATCGGCTAGACTAGGGATTGGGGGCGCGGGATGAGCACGACGACCAGGTTGATCAGCTACGAAGACTCCTTGTCAATGCCCGAGAACAGATTCGAGGAGATCGTTCACGGTGAGAGTAGAATCATGCCGCCTGCGACCATCTTGCACAATTACCTGATCGAAGTGCTGGCAGAAGCACTACGCCGGCAGCTCGATCCGCGCGAATATTATGTAACGTGCGGGAATGGACTCGGCATTGAGCGGAATCCGCTGACCTACCGCATTCCCGATCTGGCGGTGTTTTGCCTGGAGACATCCAGCAGAACTGTGCTGGAACTCAGCCCGCGAGACCCTTATATTTGGGCAGTCCCCGACCTGATAGTGGAATGCCTGTCGCCGTCCAATCGCAAGGGATCGATCGCCGAGCTGCTGGCTAACTACGCACAAATCGCTGTGCCCGAAGTCTGGCTGCTTGACGCACAAGTCCCTCGATGCACCTCCTACTATTGCGAATCCGGCGCACTGCACGAGCACCAGACGGTGAATACCGGCGCGGTCTCCCCGCGGCTGCTGCGCGGTGTCACGATAGACCTCGCCGATTTGTGGGCCGCCTTCAAGCGCGGGCCATTCCTGCCCAAGCGATAATCGGGTAGACTGGGACTGTGAGCGCGCAGTTATTCCTCATCATCGCGCTAGGACCAGTATTGAGCTTGATTGTTGTGGTGGCGGGCTGCATCGTGCAAGATCTCAATCTCAAGCACCAAGCGTCGGAGCTACGCGCCGATTTGGACCGACGGTTGGGCCGCATGGACAGGCCGTGGGGCGACATGCACGGGCGCATTGCCGAAACGAAGGCCGATACGAACGCCTGTTTCACCGAGATGCGCAGCGAGTTCAAGGATGTAATGCAAGCTGAGTTCCGCGCGATGCGTGCCGACATGCAACGGCATCACCGCGAGCTGCTTGCGAGATTCGACCTCACGATTGACCGCGTCGCCCGTTTGGAGCAGGTTGTCCGCCGCTAACCTCCCCTTCGAAATCCAAGCCGAGTGCCCCGAGACGGGCGCGCGCGCCGGCCTCCTGCACACCGCGCACGGCATCGTCGAAACGCCGGTCTTCATGCCCGTCGGCACGCAGGGCACGGTCAAAGGCCTCGCGCCGCGCGAGCTGGCCGGCGATCTCGACGCCCGCATCCTGCTGGCCAACACCTATCATCTCTACCTGCGTCCTGGACCCGACATCATCCGCCGCATGGGCGGCCTGCACCAGTTCATGGGATGGCCGCGCGCCATCCTGACCGATTCCGGCGGCTACCAGGTTTTCAGCCTCAGCAGCCTGCGCAAGATCACCGACCACGGCGTCGTGTTCCAATCCCACCTCAACGGCGACGCGCACACCTTCACGCCCGAATCCACCGTCGACGCCCAGCTTGCCTTCGGCAGCGACATCCTGATGGTGCTCGACGAATGCCCCGAGTACCCGGTAAGCCACGAGTACGCGCGCACCAGCGCCGATCGCACCGTACGCTGGGCCCGCGCCGCCCACGCGCATTTCGAAAAACGCAGCGCCACCGAGGCCGTCCGCTCCGCCCTGTTCCCCATCGTGCAAGGCTCCATGTTCGCCGACCTGCGCCGCGCCTGCACCGAACAACTGCTCGAGCTGAACACGGACGGCTACGCCATCGGCGGCCTCTCCGTGGGCGAGCCGCGCGCCTTGAGCCTCGAAATGGCCGAGATTACCGCGGCGCTCCTGCCGCGCGACCGCCCCCGTTACGCCATGGGCGTGGGCATGCCCGAAGAACTGCCTGAATACGTCGCCCGCGGCGTCGACATGATGGATTGCGTCGTGCCCACCCGCAACGCCCGCAATGGCTGCCTGTTCACCTCCGAAGGCCGCGTGCTCATCAAGCAGACGCGCTACAAGGACGACCCCCGTCCCCTCGACCCCCTCTGCGCGTGCTACACTTGCAAGAGCTTCTCCCGCGCCTACCTGCGACACTTGTTTCAAGCCGGCGAGATGCTGTACGCCATGCTGGCGACGTTGCACAACGTCAAGCGCTACCTTGACGTCATGCGTGGGATCAGGCACGCTATACTATCTGGTGGATATCCTGAATATTTGCGGGCCGCGCGTAGCTCCGCGGCCGGACTCGAGTAGTCTTCCATCGTGGTTCTAGATTTTATTCTCCAAGCTTCGAATCCAGGTTCCTCCGCGCTGGGGTTCCTGCCGATCCTGCTGATCTTCGCCATCTTTTATTTTCTGCTCTTCCTCCCCATGCAGCGCCAGAAGAAGCAGCAGAAACAGATGTTGACTTCGCTGCAGAACGGCAATGTGGTGCTGACCAGCGGTGGCATTGTCGGGACGATTATCTCGATCGGCGAAGACGACACGCTGGTGCTGCGCGTGAAGCCGGACAACATCAAAATCCAGGTGGCCCGCAGCGCCGTCTCCAGCCTGGTGCCGGAAGCGAAAAAACAATAGGAAGTACGAAGTAACATGCGAAAGAACGTAACGGGCAGAACCGTAGTGATCATTGTGACGATCCTGGTGTGCATCTTCGGCATCATCGGGTTTCCCAAGTCCGTCACCGCTCTCAAGGAAAATCTCCAGCACAACATCCGCATGGGGCTCGACCTGAAAGGCGGCAGCCACCTCGTCCTGCAGGTCCAGGTGCAGGACGCCATCAAGGCCGAAGCCGACCAGAGCATGGAGCGCATGAAGGACGAGATGCGCAAGCAGACCATCGACTACACCAGCATGGATCGCAACGATCCGGGGTCGGTAGAGGACGCCGATAAGACCGAGATTACCGTCAAGGGCATTCCGCCGGCCAAGACCACCGCCTTCCGCAACTTGGTTTCCGAGCGTTTCGGCCAATGGGTGCTGACGCCGCTGAACTCGACCGACTACAAGCTGAACATGCGTCCAACCGAACTGGTCACGCTGAAGCGCGACACGGTGGATCGCTCCATTCAAACCATCAGCAACCGCATCAACCAGCTCGGCCTGACCGAGCCGACCGTGCAGCAGTACGGACAGGCTGGCACCGATTATGAAATCCTGGTCGAGCTGCCCGGCGTCGACGATCCCGCCCGCGTGAAAGAAATCATGCAGACCACCGCGCAACTGGAGATCTGCGATGTCAAGGAAGGCCCGTTCCAGAGCCGCGAGGCCGCCCTGTCGCAAAAAGGCGGCGTCCTCCCGCTGAACACCAAGCTGGTGCGCCAGGCGCCGCAAGGCGATCGCCAGGAAGCCTGGTATCTGCTCACCAAGACTCCGGTGGTCCGCGGCACCGATCTGCGCAACGCGCGCGCCGGCCAGGACGAATATCGCAAGTGGGAAACCAACTTCTCCCTCAGCCCGGACGCCGGCAAGCGCTTCGGCCGCTTCACTGAAGCCAATATCGGCAACCGGCTGGCGGTAGTGATGGACAGCCAGATCCGCAGCGTGGCCACCATTCAGAGCCGCATCGAGGATAGCGGCCGCATCACCAACATCGGCAGTGAGCAGGAAGCTTCGGACCTGGCGCTGGTCCTGCGCGCCGGCGCCTTGCCGGCCAGCATTCAGTTTCTGCAGGAAAATTCGGTCGGACCCTCTTTGGGCGCTGACTCCATCCACGATGGGATCGTGGCCGGCATCGCAGGCGTGGCGGCGGTGATCGTAGTGATGCTCGTCTATTATAAGCGCAGCGGCGTGAACGCCGTGCTGGCCCTGCTTCTCAACGCCGTTATCCTGATGGCCGCGCTATCGTATTTCAAAGCCGTGCTGACGCTGCCGGGTATCGCCGGGGTCATCCTGACCATCGGTATGGCGGTCGATAGCAACGTGCTGATCTTCGAGCGTATCCGCGAAGAGCTGCGGGCCGGCAAGGCCATCGTCTCTGCCGTGGATGCGGGATTCTCAAAGGCTTGGTGGACCATCGTCGATACCCACGTCACCACGGTGGTGTCGTGCGCGTTCTTGTTTATCTTCGGCGAAGGGCCGGTGCGCGGCTTTGCCGTGACCCTCACCATCGGCCTGATCGCCAACGTTTTCACGGCGGTCTTTGTCTCGAAGGTCATCTTCGACTACGAGTTGAGCGGCCGCCGCCAACTCGCGGAGCTGAGCATATGATGTGGTGGTCGCCCGCTCGCCCCCTCGCCCGCTCGCCCGCTCAGTCCCTTTGCAGGCAGCTGCGGGTTTTCGACATTGCTGCGCCGGTACTCTTGCCGGCGCCCTGGAACAAATCTGAAAAGGCCGGTGTCCAAGTCTTGTTAAGCACCGGTATGGCGTCTTTCGATGGAAATCTTTAAGAACACAAATTTCGACTTTCTCGACTGGAAGTGGCCTTTCATCGGTGCTTCGCTGGTGCTCTCCGTAGCGGGCCTCACCAGCATCATCCTTCACGGCGGATTGAAATACGGCATCGACTTCAAAGAAGGCACCCAGATGACCGTCAAATGGAAGGGCGCGCCGCCGGAGGATAAGATCCGCGCCGCCCTCGCCAAGACGATCAACGGCGAGGTGAGCGTGCAGCCCTTCACCGACATCTCCAGAAAAGACCAAGTGGTCATCGGCACGGAGCGCAGTTCCGAGCAGCAGTTGAACGTCAACCGCAAAGCCATGCAGGACACGCTCGAGTCCACCTTCGGCGAAACCCAAGGCGGCAAGCTCGATTTCAGCAACGCAGGTGTCAGCGAAGTCGTCGACCGCCTGCGCGATCCGCTGCAACAGGCCGGCGTGCAGATGTCCGATCAGCAATTGCAAACGCTGGCCACCGACATGACGCACTACCGCGATACGCCGCCGCGTTCCGGGCTCCTGCCGAGTTTCGATGATTTGAAGAACGTGCCCGGCGCAAACTCTGCTATCATCAACGTTCTTAAACAGCAATGTACGCTCGCTCCGTTTCACATTCTGCAAGTCGAGATGGTCGGCCCCAAGGTGGGCGGCGAGCTGCGCACCAAAGCGGTGCTGGCCACCCTTTACGCGCTGGGTGGAATGTTGGTATATATAGCGTTTCGCTTCGAATGGATCTATGGCGTAGCGGCGGTGGTGGCGTGCTTCCACGATACGATTATCACGATCGGCCTGTTCTCCATCTTCAACAGGGAGATTACCCTGACCGTGATCGCCGCCCTGTTGACCCTGGTCGGCTATTCCATGAACGACACCATTGTGATCTTCGACCGCATCCGGGAGAACCTGAAGCTGCTGCGGCGCGAGCCGCTCGAGTCGTTGATCAACAAGAGCGTCAACCAGACCCTGAGCCGGACCATCATGACGTCCGGCTTGACCTTCTTAACGGTCATCGCCCTGTTCTTTTTCGGCGGACCGGTGTTGCACGGCTTTTCTTTTGCGTTGGTGGTAGGTATCATAATCGGTACGTACTCGTCGGTGTTCGTGGCGAGTCCCATTGTGCTGTTCTGGCACAATTGGGCGGATAACCGGAGCCGCACTGCGCCGGCCCCGGCGGCGGCCGCCAAGCCGCAGCCGGTGCGCAGAGGTAAGTAGGACGCCGGGCAAATTGCTCGGCGCGCGAGTTTGAGAGAGTTGGCCCGGCGGGCCCGGTATTCGGGGCAAGCCCGGGTGAGGAGAAATTCGCATGTTCGAGCAAACTTTTGTCGAAGGTGTAGGCAAGACCAAACGCACCTGGACGGTGCTGGTATCCTTTATTGGCCAGATCTTCGTGATCGCCGTTTTGATCCTGATCCCGATGATCTATTTTGACGCTCTGCCCAAGAGCCAGTTGACCAGTTTTCTGGTGGCGCCTCCGCCGCCGCCACCACCCCCGCCTCCGCCCGCGGCCGCCCCCCCCAAGATCGTCAAGGTGATTCCGCGCCAGTTCGACGCCGGAAAACTGATGGCGCCCAAAGCGGTGCCGAAACAGATCGCCATGATTAAAGAAGAAGAACTGCCTCCGCCATCAGCCGGCGGCGTGGTAGGCGGCGTACCGGGCGGCGTACCGGGCGGCACTCCCGGCGGTGTCA
>Ga0073928_10010546_pt1 | contig 10977 bp, 6 predicted proteins | sample PaiPotPPA55metaG_FD_76969 | JGI IMG/M metagenome (GOLD analysis project Ga0073928, IMG submission 76969) | Iron sulfur acid spring bacterial and archeal communities from Banff, Canada, to study Microbial Dark Matter (Phase II) - Paint Pots PPA... ...
CGCCGGCGCGCTCTCGTTACTGCTTGGACGCCTCGCGACGCGGCGCCTCGCCGCCTGAAACATGAATCAGTGTGCGCTCGAATATTTCCCGTAGTCCGGATACGGCGGTACTTTCGGAGTGGGCGGCGGGTTTTTATCCAGCTCCGCCAGCACCAGCTGCACCGCTTTTTCGAGCTGCGCGTCATGGCCTTCGCGCCACGCATGCGGTTCGAGTTCCACTTCGTAGTCGGGCGGCACGCCGTGGTTCTCGACTTCCCACGTGCCCTCGGTAGTAAAGAACGCGCCGCGCGGCGCGGTGACGAAGCCACCGTCGATCAAACCCGGATATCCACCGATGCCGACGAGCCCTCCCCACGTCCTTTTGCCGACCAGCGGGCCGAGATTCACATGCCGGAAATACCACGGCAGCAAATCGCCGCCGGAGCCGGAAAATTCGTTCGTGACGATCGCTTTCGGGCCGTAAATTCCGCCGAGAGGACTTGCTTGAGGGGCGCTGTCTCGCGGAATCCAGTAATTCCAGATTTTCCGCTGCATGTACTGGATGATGTAGTCGGCGGCCTGTCCTCCGGTGTTGAACCGCTCGTCAATCACCGCAGCTTGTTTATCGAGTTGCGCGAAGAAGTAGCGATTGAAATAGGTGAACCCGCCGTTGGCGGTATCGGGGATGTAAACGTAAGCGATCCGTCCCCCGCTCAGCTCGTCGACCTTGCGCCGGTTGCCTTCGATCCACGCGCGATTGCGAAGACCTTGCTCGTTCGCGATCGGCACCACCGTAACGTCGCGAGAGCCTTTGCCATCGGCGTTCGGCCCAACTTTCAGAACCGTTTGCTTTCCGGAAGTGCCCTGAAAAACGTTGTGGATGCTCTCGGACGCGCCAAGATCGCGGCCGTTCACGGCGAGTAAGTATTCGCCGGCGACGACATTCACTCCCGGCTGAGTGAGCGGAGCCTGGAGCTGCGGGTTCCAGTTTTCGCCGTTGAACACGCGATGAAAACGGTAGCGGCCATTCTCGATGGTGTAATCGGCGCCCAGCAGGCCCACCGAAACGCGCTTGAGCTCCGGCGCATCTCCGCCGCCCACGAACATGTGGCCGACGTTGATTTCGCCGAGCATTTGAGAAAAGAGATAGTTCAGATCGTCGCGCGTGGCAATGCCATCGAGATAGGGTTCGTATTCTTTCGCAAGAGCTTTGAGATTCACGCCGTGCATGTTCGGGTCGTAGAAAAAGTCGCGTTCGATCCTCCAGATTTCATTGAACATCTGCTTCCACTCCGCTCGCGGATCGACCCAGACTTCCATTTCGTCGAGTTTGAGGTTGCCTTCACCGGCCTTGGCCGCCGCCGCAGTCGCCGCGATGGCCCAGGTTTCGCCCTGCTGATAGAGGTACTTCTCGCCATTCGACGAGAAGCTGATGTTCTGAATTCCTGCGATTAGCGGATCCGATTTGCGTTTGCTCAGATCGAATTTGGTCACGGTGAATGTGGGCGGACCGTTCGGGTCGGGCGCGGCAGGATTTTCCACGAGGAATAACTCGCCGGTTTTGCCCGCGACGAGGCTGGCATAGTCCTTGTCGGGAATCGGGAGAGCAAGAATGCGCTGGCTGATGTTGTCGAAGTCGATGGCAACTTTGACGGGTTCTTTGTCTTTGTCCTTGTCTTCTTTCTTGCTGTCCCTATCCTTGTCTTTCTCTTTGTCCTTATCTTTGGATTTGTTTTTGCCTTTTTCTTTCTCCTTCTCTTCATCCTTATCGTCCTTGGAGGCATCGCCGGCGGCTGCTTCGGCGTCCTTCTTTTCGGCTTCGGATTTTTCTTCGTCGCTTTCGGGTGCGAGCGGAGAAGGAAGATCTTTGCGAAGCACGACGACGTACACGCTGCGAGTCACGTTCCGGCCGTCGGTGGACATGTCGATGCCGCCGAGTGTGGGTCCCACGTTCGTGCTCGCGGTGAAGTAGAGATACTTTCCGTTTTTATCGAAGACGGCGAATTGAGCGTCGCTCAATCCGTCGGTGATTTGCGTCGCCTTCCCCGTTTCAAGCAGATAAACGAAAACAGCCTGGAAGTGGTTTTTCAGCAATTTCGTGTAGGCGATCCAGCGGCTATCGGCAGACCACGCCGGATTGAAGGAGTTTGCTTCGAACGGCTGCGTGTCGATTTTGACGGGCGTGGCTTTTTCGAGATCCACATACCAGAGAATCGAGCGCTTGTCGGTGAAAGCGATTTTCTTGCTGTCGGGCGACCACGTGGGCGAATAGAAAAAGGATGGCGGCTGTCCGAGGGCGATTTTCCTCACATCACCGAGGCCGTTTTGTTCGCGAACGTGGAGCGCGTACTCGCCCGATTCATCGGAAAAATAGGCGATCCATTTGCCGTCGGGCGACCAGGAAGGGTCGCGATCGGCGACTGCGGGTGATCTCGTAAGGTTGCGGGCGTCGCCTTTTTCGGCCGGCACCGTGATGATTTCGCCGTGCGCCTCGAAGGCAGCGCGCGCGCCGGTGGGGGAAATCACGCCGGCAACGAGTTGCTTGTTGACCTTCTCGAGATGCGGGCGAACCTCGACGAGATCAGCAGCAATGCGGATGCGGAGCGGATGCTCCGTGTGCGAAGCGAGATCGTAGAGATGGAGCGCGCCGAACTGCTCGTAGACAAGCGCGCCGGGCCCGGCGGAAGCGGACTTGAATGGCAATCCTTTGTTCTCGATGAGCTGTGATGTCTTCTGAGATTTCGTGTCGTAGGCGTAGAGGGAAAATGGTCCGTTGCGATCGGAGAGAAAGTAGACAGTGTCGCCGACCCACATTGGATCGTGGTCGTTCCAATCCTCGCGAGGAATTTTCACGACGCTTGAATCGGCAAGATCGGCGATCCATAGCGCCGAGGCGGTCCCTCCGCGGTAGTGGTCCCAGGTTCCCCACGGGCGCGGTGTAGGGCGGTAGGCGAGGTGCGTCCCGTCTGCCGAGTACGAGCCTTCGTAAGCCAGAGGCAAAGGCAGCTCCACCGGCACGCCGCCTTCGGCAGGTACCGTGTAAAGACGCTGTACGCCGAAGGCAAAGGCGTCGCGCGGAGAAGCAAACAATATGCTCTTGCCGTCGGGCGTCCATCCCATGGCGGTGGTGGTGCCGGTCTCCTCGGTGGGCGTGAATCCGTTGGCGTCCGGGCCGCCGTAATAGGTGACGCGCCGAGGAATTCCGCCGGAGGCAGAAATGACGTAGACATCCACGCGGCCGTCGTACTCACCGGTGAACGCGATCCACTGCCCATCGGGCGAAAAGCGAGGGCCGCGTTTGATGCCGGGACCAACCGTAAGGCGCAAAGCTTGGCCGCCATCGCGGCTGACTTTCCAAAGATCGCTGCCGTAAACGAAGCAAATATCGGTCTGGCTTAGCGTGGGTTGACGCAGCAGCAGCGGCTTGTCGTTTTGCGCCAAGCACGGGAAGGCACACACAAGTGCAGCGAGGGCTAGGACGGCTTTCCTCATCGAGAAGATCTCCTTTGCAAAGTCACTTCCGGTGATACGAAAACGCGGATGCCATGGTTTCCGAGTTTTGTTAGACGCGAGTTGGGTCTTCCGGGAAGCCGCTTATTCTAACGGTTTGGGGCAAAAAAGGAGGCAAGAATCGAGGGGAAGCTCCGCAAGTTCATACGAAACAAATAGCCGATGATTTTCAGAAGCGGGAACGAGTGGCGCGCACGAATTCGCGCAACGCCATAACGTTGTTGCCGTGAGAGCCGATGCGGCCCGCGTCCACGGGGACGCCGAGCATTTCGGCTTGTTCGATGCTTACCCCGGCATCGTCAAGCTCGGACAGGCTATAGCCTTCGGCCGGGGTCAATCGATTGCGGCCAGACGTGTAGACAGGGCGCGGAGGGCGATGGGTGCTCCACCGCTTCTTTACAATATCGAAGAAATCATCCCAATCTCGCCGATTCCACATAACTACCTCCCGTACGCCCCGGGTGATTCATTTGGATACTGTCAGTCCGTTGGATGCTGCCACGTCACTGCGGGTCGCATCGCCTTTATATCGATTTCGCAGTTCCGCCCAGAGAGAGGAGCGAAAGGAATTCTAACCCCGGATGTAGTGGAAAGTCGCGCCGGATAACTGCGTGTATCTTGTAAGTTATCGCACGATACGAACGTGCGCTCCGGGACTACTAGGGCGAGGCGGCCGGCGGCGCCGGCTCTCCAGCCGGTGTTATAATCTGATGAAGTTACGCCCCTGTGTGAATCCGGCGAAAACTGTATGAGCAATCCCGTCATCGTCGTGCACTACCACGAATTGTGGCTCAAGGGCCGCAACCGCCGATTTTTCCTCGGAAAGCTTTTTACGGCGCTGCGGCAAGGGCTGCAGGGAATTCCGTTCCAACGAATCGAACAACCGGGCGATCGTTTTCTGGTGCGGCTGTCGGAGGGAGCGTCATTGGTAGAAGCGATAGAGCGCGTAAAAAAAGTGCTGGGGATCGCTTACTACGCCGTGGCTCAGCCGGTGGAACGCAATATGAATGCAATTTGCGGCGGGGCGTGGAACGAAATCGAGTCGCTGCAATTTTCAAGTTTTGCGGTGCGCGCAACCCGAAGCGACAAATCGTTTCCGCACCCGTCGGTGGAAATCAACAAAATCGCCGGGCAACATCTTCTTGAAACGCTACGCGCGCGAGGCCGCGAAGTGCACGTTCGATTGAATGACCCCGAGATCACCTGCTACATCGAAATTACGCCGGGCCCTGCGCTGGTTTACGCGCGAAAAATTCCCGGAGCCGGCGGCTTGCCGGCGAACACCGCGGGACGAATGATGTGCCTGCTCTCGGGCGGGTACGATTCGGCGGTGGCTGCGTATCACATGATGAAGCGTGGCGCGCACCTGAGCTTCACGCATTTTTACGGCACCGGAGCGCGGCCGGGAGAATCGTCGCTGCATGTGGCGACTTCGCTGGCGCGGCAATTAGTGCCGTATCAGTTTCACGCGAATCTGTATCGCGTGCCGTTTGAAGCGATCCAACGCGAGATCGTGCGTTACGCGCCGGAAAGGTATCGCGTGCTGCTCTATCGCCGGATGATGCTTCGGATCGCGGAAAAGTGCGCGCGGCGAGACAAAGCGCTGGCGCTGATCACGGGAGACAGCCTCGGCCAGGTGGCCTCGCAGACGCTGCGAAATCTTGTGGCCGTGGAAGCCGCGGCGCGCATGCCCGTTTTTCGCCCACTGATTGGGACGGACAAGCTGGACATTATCGAGGTGGCGCGGAAAATCGGCACCTACGATATTTCGTCCGAGCCGTTCCACGACTGCTGCCCTGTGTTCATGCCGAAGGCGCCAGCGATTCATACCTCGGCGGAAGAACTCGACGAAGCAGAGGCTGCGCTCGACGTGCCTGCGCTCGTATCCCAGGGAATTCGCGGGTCATCCCTCGAGCGATTCCGTTACGCGAACGGCAAAGTGGAAACGGTGGATGACGCCGCTGAAGCATCGAAATCCGCAACGAAACAGCGCACCGCCATCGCATAGTGGCCTGTGGCGAGCATCTGGAATCCCCACCCTCCATGATTTTACTTTAAGCTCCGGGGACGAAAAACTGCTTTGCGTGATGCAGTTTTACTTTTCGCTGCTCCGTGCGGACCTGAATCTCTCGCATTTCTCCATTCTTCTTTTCAGTGCGCGGTGTCGTGAACGTGAGCCAGTATTGGTTCTTTAGAGCCGTGTCGAGATCGCGAAGAATCGGATTGAAATCCACGGGAGTTTCCAACCCTTGAAAGAACGCCTGGCCGCCGGTACCCTCCGCAATCTGAGTCAAATTACTCTGGGCAATATCCAAGCGAAAGGAGGTCGCCGCAAGCCTCGCGCCCCCTGTGTAGATCGTGTGAACCACTACGCCCGCGCTTTGGACGCTCTTGAGAGCGGATGCCACGTAGGGGCTGTCCGGTCCGGGATAAAGATGATCAACTCCGCTCGCAACTATCAAGACCTCATGGCGCATGTTGTTGGCTGGCCAACGCGAGACGAGATGCTGCAACGAGTCATAAACGCTCGGAGACGCGCCGCCGCTTCTTCCGAGAGGCAGCCTGAGTGTTTGCGCGACCGCGTCATGATCGGCGCTGAATTCTGACGCAGTCTCGACTGTGCCGTTGGCGGCGTAGAAGACGCCCACTTGCGTTGAGCTGGCCTGCGATTTGATAAAATTCTCGAGCTCTTTCAGATGAGAACCAAGGCCCACCGGGCTGTCGGAATTGTCGATCAGGATCGCGAGTTGGAGACCTGCTTTATCCCCCTGCGCCGGAATCCATGAAGTTACATCCTGGCGATTTTTGCCGCTGTAAACGGTGATTTCTTCCTTCGCGATTGCGGGTGGCGCCGAGAAATCATGGCCAAGAACCGTGACGACGGTAGCGATCGGGACGTCACTTCCAGTTGTGTTCTGCCGGGCAAGCGAAGAGCTAATGGGGAAAACCGCGACACCAGTAAAAAGCAAAATGGCGAATACGAAAGCCTTGCGCATGATGAGCCTCCTAAGTAATTGGACGCCAGGCGCAACGCAAAGGGTTCCTGGTGCAGTTGGCGCTCTTTTACTCGATTGAGCACTCTTACACCGTTCTGGAACGGAGACTCTACGAGCAACTCTTTACTAACTCTGTGATTCAGAGTCGGTAAGGGCGCTCCTAGAATGCATATGCTGAAAGGCGGTTTCCGATTTTTCGCGCACAATCATCGCGCGGCAATTGCGTCCTTTCCAATATCGGCGCACGTGTTCTGGACATACTTCTCCGCGGTCGTGCTGTTGGCGATGGGGCTCGCCATAATCGTCAAGAACGAACTGGCGCAAAGGCGGGGAATCGAAAAAATCTTGCCGCTCGGACGCTTGTTCTTCGCCATTCCGATGGCAGTGTTCGGCACGGACCACCTGACCGATGCGTCGAACGTCGCGCGCGTGGTTCCATCCTGGATGCCTGCTCACCTATTTTGGACCTATCTGGTGGGCGTTGCTCTGATCGCCGCGGCGCTCAGCATCATCTTGAAGAGGCATGCGCGGTTGGCCGCCATTCTTTTGGGGAGCATGCTTCTGCTCTTCGTGGTGATGATGCATATCCCCAATATTGTGGCTCAACCGCGCGAGGGAATTTTGTGGGTGACTGCGTTACGAGATCTCGCGTTCAGCGGCAGCGCTTTCGCTTTTGCCGGAAGTCAGATGAGGCCCAGGCCGGCGGACGGCGCGCCCTGGCTCGTCACTCCTGGGCGTTTTGTCGTCGGGGCCACCGCATTATTTTTCGGCGTGGAGGATTTTCTGCATCCCGCGACCGCGCCCGGCGTTCCGCTGGATATAATTACGCCAACGTGGATTCCCGGACACTTGTTCTGGGCTTATCTTTCGGGCGCGGTTCTTGTTGCTTGCGGCGCGTGCATTCTCGTGAATGTGAAAGCACGCTTGGCGGCCACCTATCTGGGGATCATGGTTCTGTTTCTTGTGCTATTTATTTACCTGCCTATTTTATTTTCCAACCCGTCCGACATCGACAATGGGCTGAACTACGTCGTCGATACTTTGGCCTTTAGCGGAGCATCCCTGGTTCTGGCCGATGCTATCAGCGACCGAACCAGCCATGTAACTAGTGTCTGATACGCCCAGTTGCGGAAATTGAATTTGAAGATCTCAGCTGAATCACTTGTCAGCCAGCTTGCGGCCGGCGTTGAGGCTGTCAAAATTGAGGATGGTGTTGAGCACGAGCGAATACGTGCCGCGCGTTTCGCCGCGGTACACGGGATTTATGGAGAAGAGCACCACGTGGCCACTCCCCGTAGGCACGTCCACGACGGAAGGATGCTGCGCGATTTCATCGCCGCCTTCGACGAGCCCCGAAACGAGCAGTTCCTTGGTATCCGCGTAGCGGAAGATGACGCGGGCCCGATTCGCGGGAGGAATCACGCGGAAATTGTTGTGCATTTGCTCGTCGGTGACCGGCGGCGCTTCCCAGGCTTCAGGCTTCGGCTCTTCGGGGACTTCAAAGCCGGCGCGTCCAATCGCGAAATCCGGATCGTCCACGGTGCCGCGGCCGGTGGGACGCGTGTGCGTCTCTGCACCCAAGCGGCGGAAGCCGCGCGCGCCGGAAATGCTGCTGAGCGAAAAAATCGGCCCGTTGTTGCAGTAGGCAGAGAGTTTTTCGTCGTAGCCGTAGGCGATGGGGCTTGCGGGGTCAACAAGCCGAGCGCCGACCACGGAACCGACGATCTTCATTTTCTGAGCGTTGCCGACGCTGACGCCATCGGCGAGCCCGGTAGAAAGCGCAAACTGCGAAGTGTCCGTCGCCGTGAGAAGAACTCCGCCCTTTTGCACAAAAGATTGGAGGTGCGCCACGCCTCCCCAGCCAAGGCCTGGGCGCATGTCGTCTGTCGAATCATTTTTGCCGACGAGGTTCGGCGTTTCCGGCGTGTTCTTCCATGGAAGCGGATTGCCCCATGCACTAGGCAGACCGTTAATGATGGAGGTCGTGCTTGAGAAGCCCACCGGCGGAAACAGAATCACGTCGTACTTGGCGTTGAGGTCGCTGACTTTGGCAACCGTCTGCGTGCTGATGTAGTCGTAAGGGATTCCGAGATTGTCGAGCGCGATGCGCCACCAGCCTTCCGTCTGCGTGCTGAGCCAGGTGTGGACAAACGCCACGCGCGCGGCGCGCACGGGATGCGTTTTCACAGATGGCATCGCGGAGATAGGAGCGGCCTGCAAACCGAGTTCGGCAAGGGCGTCATTGAGTTGCGCGCGAGTGGCGTTGCGAATGAGAAAAGTTCCGCGGCTGAATTTCTTTCCGGCGCTTTCGAACGGCTCCTCGGCGGCTTCGATCGAAGCGTCCCGCAATTTGTAGCGAAGCGTGGCCAGCGAAGGCTCGGCATTATTGTTGATGGCATAAATGGTGCCTTCCCCGGTAACGCTTCCGGGCGCGCGAATTTCCTTTACGCGCTCCATTGGGGCATCGAGGACTTTCGGGTCGGTGACCCGCGTCACTTGCACCCCGAAGAGTTCGCCGAATGTCCAGCCGGTATCGTCGTACGGCGTCTTCTGAGGATCGTCCGGGCTCCAATACTGGTAATCGAGCAGCGCGTCGGCGATTCGCGAGTAGGGCTGGTCCATGCGGACGATATAGCTGCCTGCGGGAAATTCCCGCGTGGTGGGAGCGGGGGGCGCTTCTTTTTCCTTCGCGTTATCTTGTTTTGCATCCTTTTTCGGTTTCGCGGGCTTTTTTGCGGGAAGCGTCACGGTGAAAGCCGCCGTCGCGCGGGAAATTTCAACCGCCTGCTTTTGTAGGACGCGAAGCAGCTCGGCTTGGGAGTCCGTGCGCGGATCGTCGGCAGGAAAAATATACGCGGCCGGACCTTCTGAGGCGGGCTTGGTGATAGAGCGTTTTGCCTTGAGATAAAAATTCTTTAGGAAGAGCTGCTTGTTTTCGTTGAAGTAATGCAGCGAGGTGAGCAAACCGGTCTCTTCATAGTTGTTGTTGTCGCGCTGCGACCACATGACTTTCGGCAGCGGGGGATTTTGGCGGTACCAGGTGCGCGCGTATTCGTCGGGTTCGAGCGTGCGCTCGAGTGTGTCCGCGCCGCCGTTGCCAAACGTCTCGTACAGACGGCTGATGCCGTTGTGCATCGCTGCGATAAACATCAGATAGCCCGGCGACCAAGTGTCAAACACGCCGTGAGTAAAAACGCCCGGCATGCCGAACTTGGTCATGTCGGAGACGTTGCGCCAGCCCATCACTTCCCACTCGTCGGTGAGGATCGGATCGACCCAGGCATTGAACGGGCCGTCTCCCGCGGTGTTGTCGTAAAGATAGGGCACGGATTCGTGGAGATCGTGCAGTACCTGCGCCTTCCAACCGACGTAGGTGTTGAGTACGTTTTCGGTGAGCTTGAGGGTCATCCCCATGGCGTCGCGGTTGTTGTCGTGCGCCACGTATTTGCCCCAGTAAATCAGCGGCGGATAAAAATCCTTGGGGTGAGAGAGATGCCAGTGGTAGATGTCCACCATGCGGTCGCGGCCGTCGACCTCGACGACCGGCGTGATGAGCGTAATCATGCCTTCGCGGATTTCACGGATGTACGGGCTTTCGTCGACCGCCAAGCGGTAGGCCAGTTCCATCAAGGCGGTCGGCGCTCCGGTTTCGGGCGAGTGAATCGTGCCGGTGATGTAGTAAACGGGCACGGAGCGCGCGACGATGCGGTCGGCTTCGGCGTCGTCCAGTTTTATCGTGCGAGGATCCGCCAGCTTCGCCAGCTGCGCGCGGTTTTCGTCCAAGTTTTTGAGATTTTCCTGGGACGAAATGGCGACGGCGATCATCTCTCGGCCTTCTTCTGTCTTGCCTATGGAGAAGACTTTGACGCGCGGGCTGGCTTTTTCAAGCAGGCGCATGTATTTGTAAACATCTTCCGCATAGGGGAGGATTCCCGGCGAGCCGGCTACATCGCCGAGGACAACCTCGGGAGTGGGAACATTTTTCGAAGCGGGCAGATAGTCGACGAGCGGCGAGTTAAAGAACGGCTGCGTAGTGTACTTGCGAATTTTTGCTGTGTAGGACTCGTCCACAGGTTGCTTGGGGTCCCGAGCTGGCGCGGTTTCGCCGTCACCAAGCACCGCAGATTCGCCCAAAGAAAAAAATAAGAGCAGGGCCAAGCTTTGCAGGACGTTTGCGTGAGCTTTTCCAATTGCAAACATTTTGTATTGGATTTCCTTTCTGACTATCCAGACGAACACACTTATACACCCGAGGACGTTCCGAGTGAACCCAATTGCTCGTGGCCACTTAAGAAAGCATGAAAAAGAAAAGGGCACGCCGATATTCAGCACGCCCTTGCAAAAGAATTTGGTTTTGCCTGTGCGGGCTTAGAATTTGATTCCGACGAAATCTTAGCGATCTCGTCCGCCGTAGCCGCCGCGATCGCCACCACCGCCGCCCCCACGACCTCCGCCCCCACCACCGCCGCGTCCGCCGCCCCCACCACCGCCG
>Ga0073928_10010547_pt1 | contig 10975 bp, 14 predicted proteins | sample PaiPotPPA55metaG_FD_76969 | JGI IMG/M metagenome (GOLD analysis project Ga0073928, IMG submission 76969) | Iron sulfur acid spring bacterial and archeal communities from Banff, Canada, to study Microbial Dark Matter (Phase II) - Paint Pots PPA... ...
CCCCATTTGGACTACGTCGATCGTCGCGCTCTAGCAAACCGATGTCGCCACAGCTGACACCCATTAGTCGCCACCGCTGACACCCACTTGTCGCCACCGCTGACACCCACTTGTCGCCACCGCTGACACCCACTTGTCGCCACCGCTGACACCCATTCGACCCTGCGGCCAGCTGGAACTTGTCGGTCATCCACATCTCCAGGACCACCGGCGGAATTGCGCCAAGGTCAACGTTTAGAAGCTGAGATGCGTCGCGCGTGGGGGATATGCACGCAGAAGGCGTGTTTTTCGTGCATACGGCCCACGTTCGGTGCACCCTGTTTCGCGCACTAGGACCTGTCAAAACGGCGACGTGGTCGAGTTCCGTTTCAACCGGTAAACACGCAGTTGGCTCGCGTTCCGCACTCGCGTTCCGCACTGCGTCCGCAGCAGCATCGACAGCCGCCGCGAACAGTTCCCCCGCAGCTTTCCGGCTGCGGTCGTTCGAAAAGGCCAGACCAACTTGCCAACACCAGCAGCCACACAAGCCACGCTAGGCCGCAGAACCCACATCCCAAAAAACTTTTGGGAATTGATCCAATCTTTGCCCTACCGAGTCGGCTGCCTTGGGCGCCCGGGACAGTCGGCCCGCCACCCCCGGTAATGGGATGACGGGCCACCGCATCGGGCAGGCAAGTCCTTTGCTTCCGCCTACCGACACCAAAACCCCACCTTGCGGCGGCCTGTGGAGTGGATGAAAATTGTGGACTAGCTGAGGATGCAATGCGAGGAATCGTAAAGAGGGAGCACGATGAAGCTGAAGAAAATCTTGGCCGAAGCAACCATCGCTAGCGCGCTTGCCTTGACCGCCTTCGGACTGGGCGCGGGCGTCGCGAACGCCAATCCACCGTCCCCCATCGCATCAGGGACACCGTGGGCACAAGACGGCCACGGCCATGGCGGACGTGGCGGCTGTGAAGACGATGGATGCTGGGGAGGCGGAGGCAACTGGGGAAACCAAGGGAACTGGGGAGGCGGAGGCAACTGGGGCGGCCCAGGCTATGGGTCGGGCCCGATCGGCTGCATCAGCGGTCCAGTGGGATGGGGCAACGGCTTCCTTTGCATCTGAGCAGCGGACACGCAGCAGTCGGCCCGCCACCGGGGGGTGTGGGTGGCGGGCCGACCATATAGTCAGACGGTCCAGCCTCTGGTTTGGTTCATTTCTTGAGTCCCAGAGACAGACAACTCATCTCTTGAGTCCCAGAGACAGACAAGGGGGCAACTAGTGGCGTCGCTCTGGGAACGTTGGAACCGCATCAGCATGACTGCCCGCGCGGTCATCCTTACCGTAGTTATCGTCCTGCTGGTCGCGATGGTCTCCTACTGGACCGAATATGGCAGCCCCTTCGAGAGCCAGAAGGAAAAGGACTGCAAGGCCGCGCTGCACTCAGGGGGAGTGCCCGCCGGGCCAGCGTTTGATCAAGCTGTGAAGTTTTGTGTAAGCACCCAGTGACACCAGGGGAGCCGACGCAGGGGAACGCTAGGTCTCCATCTGAGGTGACCCTGGCTCAGAGGAACCCGAGGTCGCGGCGCCCCGGCCCGACCGACGGGATGGGGTCGGTCTGCAGGGTGCGGCTCAACAGTTCGTGGTAGATGTCGCGGAAGTCGGTCGTGGACTTGAGGTCGCCGTCGTTGAGGTCGGTCAGGCTCGGTTCGTCGCCGTAGAAGCCACCCTTCACGGGTGCACCTGCGAGGAAAACCGGTCCGGCCGCGCCGTGGTCGGTGCCCTGCGCGGAGTTGGCCGCGACGCGGCGTCCGAACTCCGAATACATCAGCACGACGAGGTTCTTGCCATGCGCGTGGGTGCTCATGTCACGCAGGAAGGGTGTGAGGGCCGTGTCGACTTTCTTGAGGAGTTCCTGGTGGGTGCCGCGCTCGGCGGCGTGGGTGTCGAAGCCGCCAAGCTGCACCATGTACACCCGAGTGGGTACTGCCGCCTTGACGCAGCGGGCCACCAGATCGAGCTGAGCCTGCAGGGAGTCCACGTCCGCGTCGTTGGCGGCGGCGGCCGGGTCGAGGCGTTTGAGCACTCTGCCGAACTCTGGCTCGGTGACCTTGCTCGCGCGGTAAGTCCTGCGTATCGCCGACATCTCGGCGGTGTCACGCGGATCGTCATCGCTTAGCGCGGAAAGGGTTGCCATGGTCTCAACCGGGATGCCGGGGAACCAGCCGGACAGTGCGGAGGCGACCTGCCTCTCGCCGATCGACATGAGCGGCATCACGCCGCCGATGTTGACTGCGCGCAATGGGTCGTCGCCGGTGGCATCGAGCCAGCGGCCGATCCAGCCGGTCGGCACCGGCTCCTTCGGGGAGGCCGTCTGCCAGATGTCCATCGAACGGAAGTGGCTGCGATCGGGATTCGGGTAGCCCACTCCCCGCACGATGGCCAGGCTGCGGGACTTCCACATTTCGGACAGTCCCTGAAGCGCCGGGTTCAGTCCGAGTTGCCCGTCGAGCGGCAGCACCTCCTCGGGCTTGAAGGCCAGCTCGGGCCGGGCGTCGTGGTAGGCGTTGTCGGTGTAGGGGATGACCGTGTTGATGCCGTCATTGCCGCCGTTAAGCGTGACGATGACCAGGATGCCGCTTCCTTCGGGCAGTGGCCGGTCGTGCGCGGCGCCGAGCATGTCGGGCAGGGTGAGCGCGACGACTCCGGACAGCAGTCCCGCCGCGGCGGCCCCGCCCCCGACGATGAGGAACTTGCGACGGTTGAACTCAGCCATCTTGCGGATTCCCCTACGCCGTAAGGTATTCAGGGGAGTTGACCGCGGCCGCAACGATTCGCTTGGGATCGTCGACGAGGTCCTTGAGCGCGGCGACGGTGCGATCGGTCCATGCGCCGACACCGATCAGGTAACCGGCTGCGTCGATGCGGTCGCCCGTGGCGGCGTCATCGACAGTCGACAAGTCACCAAGGGTGACGAACTTGTCGGCTGCCCACACTCGCGCCGCGGTGCTCGTCGTCGACAGCCACGCCTGACCACTTGGCCAGCCGTTGACGTTGGGGGGATAGAAGGGACGCTGTCCCATTATTTCCAGAGCCAGCAGGATCGCGTGGAGGAACACGGGATCGTCAATGGGCACCTTGAGCGCACGGATCAACCCCACCATCCACTCGATCGGGGCAGTCACGATGGTGCCGGTGCTGCTGGTGAACTCCGGATCCAACAGGATCGCCTTCGTCAGCGCCTTGAGATCCCTGCCTGGCCCGTAGGCATCGACCAGTCGGCCGAGCGCCTCCGGTGACGGCGATTTGTCGGACGCTAGTTGCCGCCATAATCTTCCAGCAACGAACGGCGCGGATCCGGGCTGACTGAGCACCACGTCGCAAAAGGCTGTGTGATCGAGATTGCCGGTGACGCCGAGGACCGTCTTGACGTCCGAGTCATGCTGGTCCGGCTGCACCTTCGTCTGACCGCCGGGTCCGATGCCCCATCCGGTCAGCGCGCGCGCCCCCTCCCGCACATCCATCTCGGAATAACCGTCCCCGTGACCTAGGGTGAACAGTTCCATGAACTCCCGCGAGAGGTTTTCGTTCGGATTGTTCGCGTTGTTGCTGAAGCCGTCGAGCCAGTACAGCATCGCGGCATCGCCCAGCATCGCGACGGCCATGGTGCGGAAGTCGCCGAGCTTGAGGGTGCGCAACGTCTGATTCTGCGCCCCCATCCATACGGCAAACGGGACCTTCTGTGCTGACGTCGCGAAGTGGTCGTGCCACAACAAAGTCAGCTTCTCGTGAATCGGCTCTTGAACGGCCACCATTCGTCGTACCCACCACTCTGTCAGATCATTCATCTGCAGACTGAGTTCGTTTTGGAGCGCCGTCAATTCCGCCCCGGTGGTGTAATTGGTCGGAGGTGTGACGGGGATCGGACGTGGGGTTGCTACAGCGCCCGGATCGCGGTCGGCATCGAGGCCAAGTGCGGTATCGAGGTACACCGAGCGGTCCTGCTTGGCGACGGCGTCGATCTGCGGTCCGCTAGCGCCGAAACCGGCGCGTCGCAGCAGGCGCGCCGTCGCCTGCCACTGCGTCGATTGCCCGGACACCCTCCGCCACCCCCATCCTCTCTGAGAGGCGCTGGTGCGTCCCCCGACGCCGTCGTCGAGCTAGCGTAAGCCCGATTAGCCCGCAAGGGATAGCTAAAATAGCTAACTGGCACCCCGTCGGCAGATGGAAGGTGAACGGCTAAATCCGAGCTTCATTCGACGCCAGTCTGGTGTGACACTCGTCATCGCCTCCAAACGCAGACGATTGACTGCGGTTCAGCGTCCGAAAATTATCGTCACCGAATAATTCGCAACTGATACTTCTAGCCTTCGCGGGCCCACTGTGCGGAAAATCGACGGTCCAGCGCCGCGATCAAATGATCCAAGTCCCGTTGTTTGCCTTCGAATTCGCGAACCTCGGACCGCAGCCGTGCCATCGCCCGCAGCCCGACAACCTGCTCGCCTTCCAGACAGGACCGCAGCCGCATGCGGGTTCGGGTGAGGTTGTTGATGACCTGGACGCGCTCGTCGGCAAGAACGCCCCGGAAGTACGCCGCCTGAGAGGCGTCCGCGGCGCGACTTGCACCAACCGTCCATTCCGCAACACTCACTGTGGCAATCTAACCGTTTCCTTAGGCGACTGCCACCCGAGTCACACATTTTTGGTGGGCCGCTCCGGGTGTCCGGCTGGTCCGCGCTGTCCGAGACCACTGCGGACTGAGTGCTTATGGAACGACGGCGATCTCGTCGCCGAGCCGGTACCCCGGCGCCAGTGGCAACGCGTCGCCACTCCAGAACCGGCCCGGGTCAAACCAACTCGAATCCTTGTCGGTGACGAGCAAGCCCATGTCCTCGTAGGTGAGGGCGACGGTCTCAGCGCAGTAGGCGGTCTCCAAACCAAGCTGGCGCTTCTGCGCCTTCCTTCGCCTTGATAAATCTTGAACCTTGTTGCCCACGAACGGTATTCCCCGCGTCCAGTCGCCTGCCGTCGGCACTCGGCCTCGAAACCATCGGCCCGTCAGGCGCGCGGTACTGGGGAACGGCGTTCCGTCCATTCGCGCGATGACCCGCAGCATGCGGTCTTCTTGCTCGCGGGTGGCGTACGGCGTCAGCTGACGCAGCCAACAGCGCTGCCCGTAGACATCCATCCACTGCGCGACGGAGTCCCTGGCGTCGTTGAGTTGCACGCCCCGATGGTTGTCGCCGGTCCAAACGTCGACCAGCTTGTTACCGAGTTCGGCGTGCCACATCAACGGCGGCAGATCGTCGACCGCGACCGTCATCCCCACATGGTTCACCGGGCTGTTGGACAGCGTTTGGATCGCCCGATCTGGACCGGACGTGCCCCGGAACAGCCAGATATCCCCGGTCCGCGTCTCGTCGAGAGCGCGCTGCAGCGACACCGTGCTTGGATTCACCCCCGCAGCTTAGGCAGACTCTTGCTATGCGTGGCATATGGAAGTGGGTCGGACTGGCCGGTGTCGCCGGCGTGGTGGCGGGCGGGGCTCTGGTGGCGCGCGATCAACGCCGTCGCAACTCCTATACCCCGGACGACATTCGGGCCCGGCTGCGTGACCGGCTGGCCGAAGCCGGCGGGTCCAACGACCCCAACGACTAGGAAGCCACGGCGTAGAGCCGGTGCGAGCCGGAGAACCCCTTGAGTTCGACGTCTCGGCCCTGGTCGAATTCGATATCGCCGTCGTCGATGACCGCATCGCGCACCACCTCGCTGACCAGAATCTCGCCTCCATCCGCCTGGCCCGCCACCCGCGCCGCCATCGCGACGTTGCGGCCGAACAGGTCGTCGCCGCGGCGCACCGACTTGCCCATGTGGATGCCGATCCGGACACGAATGCCGTTGGGCCGCTTCCGAAGTGAGCGTTGCACGTCGACGCTGCACCGCACCGCCTGGTCGGGCTGAGCGAAGGCGATCATGAAGCCGTCACCCTGACTCTTCACCACGTGACCCGAGTGCTCCTTGACGTGCCTGCGGATCAGCTTGTCGTGACCGCTGATCAGCCTGACCCAGGCCCGGTCGCCGATGCGCTCGTTGAGCGCCGTCGACTCCTCGATGTCGGAGAACAGGATCGCCACCTTGCCGCTGGGGGCGAGCCGCGCCAGGTCCGGTCGCTCCACCTCCGCCCAGTCGGCGAGATCCTCGATCGACCACCGGACGGCCGCGCCCAGCCCGTCCGTGCGCAGGATGTTGGCGGTCTGCCAGACCTGTTTGACGGCTTCCCGGCTACCCGAGAACAGCATGTTTCTGGTGTCGGCCCGTCGGCGCAGCTGGTCGAGTTCGCGCTGTTGACGTCGGCAGCGCAGCCAAACCACGACGAGCGCCGCCGCCTCCACCGCGGCGATCCCCGCCAGCACATAAGCCGCAAACTGGGCTCCCATCACCGCTCCAGTATTGGATGCTGAAGCCGTGATGCCCGAGGCGCCCTACTACGAGAGCCGCTATATCCGCGCCAACCATCCCGACCGGCCGCAGGCGCTGTGGCTGCGCGAAACCCTGCTGCTGCCCACGGCAGGCGATCCGGTGGCCGACGTGTGGGTGATGGTGTTCGACCCCGCGGGCGAGGGCAACCGGGCGCTCAAACAGCCGTACCCGATCGACGCCGCCGCCTACGAGTACGACAACTGGACCGCGCGCATCGGTGCGGCAACCATCGACGACCGGTCGGCGCAGGGCGTCGTGACCGGCGGCAACCGCTCCGCGCGCTGGGATTTGACGATCGCCCCCGGCCGGCAGGAGCCGGTGAAACTGCTCACCGACCGCGGCTACAAGGCGCGTTTCCCGACGGCCAAGACAACGGTGCGCCACCCGCTGGCCCAATTCGACGGGCAGGTGGAGCTCGACGACGCCCGGCTCGTGCTGGACGGCTGGACCGGCAGCGTCAATCACAACTGGGGCACCCGGCACACGCCGGCGTATGCGTTCGGTCAGGTGTGTGGCTTCGACGATGCGCCCGAGTCAAGCCTGGAGATCGTGACGGCGCGGGCTGCAGTGGGACCGGTCTGGCTGCCGGCGGCCACGCTGTTCGTGTTCCGTCACGCAGGGGAAGAGTTCGCGGTTCGCTCGATCATCGGCAGCCTGCAGACCCACGGCAGCTACCGGCCGTTCTCATGGGCGTTCGGGGCAAGGGCCGCGGATCAGATGATCGAAGGCGAAATCGTCGCCGGGCCCGCCGACGTCATCGGGCTGACGTACACCGACACCGACGGCGGTTCGAAGTACTGTTACAACACGGCGATCGCGACTTGTCGAATCCAGGTGGCGGGTAAGGCTTTCGAGCGCACGGAGCTGGTGGCCACCCGCCGTGCGATGTTCGAGATCCTCACCGACACGCGCCACCAGGCGGTGCCGCTGCTGGCCTAGCCGAACGCGCGGGTGACGGTCGCCAGGTCGAAGTAGTCGCGCCATGCCGCGATCCGGCCGTCGATGACTTCGAAGACCCCCGTCACCGGCAGCGGGATCTCGCCGCCATCCTTGCGGTGCATGACGTCGGTGCGCTCGTTCATCACGACGTTGCCGTCGCTGACCTGCCGGTGCACCTGGAAGTCGATCCCGTCAAAGCCGGCGGTGAACCCGGCGATGAACTGCTTGATCGCCTCGCGGCCTTGCACCGGATCCATCGGAATGTTGTGGTACACCGCGTCTTCGGTGAAGTAGCCAGCCAGCTCATCGGGGTCGGCGGTCAGCCACTTCTTGCAGAATTCGGTCACCACGTCGTCGGGGGAAAGTTTCATACGTTGATCCAACGCACCGACCCACGCTAAAGCAAGACGGCCAGCGCCGTCGATCCCGATGGCCACGACAGCCGCATCTAGCGACTCTGTCGCCCAGAGGTGGGCGATCCGCTGCACTCACTCCCAGACGCGCGTGATCACCGGCTGACGAACTGCACGACGACTTCGGAGAATGCGTCGTTGTCATCACCTGCCGCCGTGTGTCCTGCGTCGGACAGCTCGACGAACTCGGCGCGGGGGACCTTCTCCAGAAAGTCCTTAACGCCTTCGGCGCTGACGACGTCGGAGAGCTTGCCCCGGATCAACAGGATCGGGATGGTCATGTCGATCACTGCCTGCTCGAGCCTCTGCACCCGGACGAACGGATCGTCCATGGGCGCAGTCAAAAACGCCGGATCCCAGTGCCAGTACCACCGGCCGTCACGGCACCGCAGGTTCTTCTTCAACCCCTCCGGGCTGCGTGGCCTCGTTCGATACGGCAGGTAGGCGGCGACTGCATCGGCCGCCTCATCGAGCGACTCGAATCCGTCGATGCCGCTCGACATGAAGTCGCGAATCCGGGCGCTGCCGTCCTTCTCGTACCGCGGCACCACGTCGACGAGGACCAGCTTGGTCACCTTCTGCGGGCCCGCGGCGTCGGCGACGAGGATGCCGGTCATGCCGCCCATGCTCGCCCCGATCAGGATCACCGGCCGCCCGATCTGCTCCAGCACCTGCAGCGTGTCAGCGCACAGCGCATCCACCGTGTAGATCGCATCGGGGGAGCGATCGCTGTCGCCGTGACCTCGGCTGTCCAGCGCGACGACGTGGAGTCCGGCGTCGGCGAGGATCTGGCCGGTGTTCTTCCACGAGAACCGGTTCTGCCCGCCACCGTGCAGCAACAGGACCGTTGGTTTCCCGTCTGCTGCCTGCGCGCCGCGGTTCCATTCGTCGGCGACAAGGACGAGGTCCTCGACGCCACGAAACTTGACCGTCTGCGGTTCGCTGGCTGTAGGGGGCACGGGCCTCACGTTACCCAGCGGACAATTTGCACCGATCTTCGGCCCGGCGGGTGCCTCGCGTCCCTACAATTTGCGATCGTGCAGCCAGACACCGCCAGCGACGACGACCGCGGCTGCATCATCGACGCTGCCTACAGCTGCCTGTCGGAACCGCACACGGGTCCGATCCCGGTCGCCGCGATCCTGCACCGCGCCGGGGTGTCCACCAGGGCGTTCTACCGTCACTTCGAGTCCAAGGACGAGCTGTTCCTTGCCCTGCTGCGCCAGGAGAGCGACGCGCTCGCCGATCGGCTCGACCGGGTTGTCGACGAGGCGCCCGGCGCCGCCGTCGAAGCGCTCAAGGCGTGGATCAACGAGATGTTCGGCCTGGTGTACGACCCACAAGTGCGCATGCACCTCACCGTGATCGATTCCGATGAGGTCCGTGCCGCCAAGGGATACCGCGAAACCCGCGAGCGTGCGCACGTCGATCGCGAACGCTCGCTGGTCGAGCTTCTGCGACGCGGCCGCGACGACGGCTCGTTCCCGCTGGCCGACCCCCAGCACGACGCCGTGGCGATCAGCGCGCTGGTGAGCCGGGAAATGGCCCTGCGAGGTACCGCCGACGGGTGTGAACTTCAGCGGGCCAGGGGACGAGTCCTTAGCTTCGCCCTGCGGGCGCTGGGCGCCGAGCGCGACCTCAACTCGTCAGGCGGTCGATCCACTCGATCGTCGCGTCGGTGATCGGGCCGACGTCGTCGGGGTCCTCGGACGTGATCACCAATCCCGACGCCTCGGCCATCATCGCGATGAGGATCCGCGTCAGTAGCTGACCACGCGGCGAAGTGTCGAGCTCGAGCACCGACATCCAGCGCCGGAAGTCCCTGAGCATGCTGTCGCGGCGGACCCCGTCGAAGCCGGCCGGGGTGTCACCGGAAGCCAGCACCATCGCGGCGCGCCGATTCGCCCACATCGCGTTGAGGTAGGCCCGGGCGTTTGCCTCGAACGCCCGCTGACCGTTGAGTTCACCCGATTTGTCCGCGGCGGCGTCGATGTGGCGGCTACAACTCGACGACGATGCCCTGCGTGAGCGCCACGATGATGCCGAGGATCACGATGAACGCGACGCATCCACCCACCAGTTTGACGGTTTGGTTCCACAGCGCGGCATTGGTCGGAGGTGGAAGAAAGAACTCGGCGGGTAGATCCTTCATGGTCAGGGAATGTACGGGCTGTCGGCACCGGTTGCGGCGCGCATGACGACAAGCGGCAGCACCAGCAGGAAGAAGAAGCTCAGCTGAAATCCGATGAACCAGGCACCCAGCCGCATCAGCTCGAAGCGCCACCGCGCGATCGTGACGTCGTAGTTCAGGTGGCCGTCGAACTCCTGCTGCTTGGTCAAGTTCGCCGACTGGGTGGCAACGGCGAGGTTTCCCAAACCCGAGCCGTTCGCGGGCGCGCCGGCCGAAAGGGGTTTCTTCGGCACCGTGAAGCGGTCCAGCCCGCAGAACCGCTCGAGGTGATTGAGGCCCCGGATCGGGGGCTTGCCCGCCCAGTAGGCGATCAGGTTGGGCCAGGTGCACATGATGCCGATCGTCCACAGCAGGGTGATCCGGCCACCGCTGCCCCACTCGAGCACGGGGCCGATGCCGGGGTCATAGGTCCACCAGCCCATCGCGGTGGCAGTGCCCTCGACCACTAAATCCCAGACGTAGTTGACCGGAATGGCAAGCACGATCATCGATTTGAGCATGCTCCATCCAGAGCGAGATGACACCCACTGACTGAGCCACAACACCAGCAGGGCGTGCACGCCCCAGTACACCGCGTAGGCGAACGGCATGAAAAGCGGATCATTGGGAGTCTTCAGCGGCAGCCAGGTCAACAGATGGTGCACGGCGAACGCGGGACTATAGAACAGCATCTGGCCCCAGTCGCCGACCGTCTCCATCCAATACACGGCGATGCTGTTGAACAGAAACAGGAAGCCCCAGGTCAGCCGACGGCGGCGGACCACGTCCGCGATGGCCAGCACGATGAAGATGCTTCCGGCGATCGGGATGATCCAGTTGAAGAACCACACGCCGGACGGGTGCGCGGTGGCAGGCGGGATGAGCTCCTGCGCTGCGAAAGCCATGGCGTCCTCTTCATCGCCGGATATAGTGAAGATAGCTTCACTAAAATCTGCTGTGGTGTCAACCACCCGCGGCACCGATGAAGGG
>Ga0073928_10010549_pt1 | contig 10975 bp, 10 predicted proteins | sample PaiPotPPA55metaG_FD_76969 | JGI IMG/M metagenome (GOLD analysis project Ga0073928, IMG submission 76969) | Iron sulfur acid spring bacterial and archeal communities from Banff, Canada, to study Microbial Dark Matter (Phase II) - Paint Pots PPA... ...
CCGCAAGCAGTCTTACAACCAGGACGACTCCTCCGCCGAGACTCTCGAACGCCTCGCCGGGCTTGCCGCGCTGCTCGCGCAGTGGGCCGACGTCGTCTGCTGAAGTCGTCTGCTGACGTTGACGCAGCCGCTAACGCAGCCGCTGCGGCTTACGCAGACGTCACGACTTCCGGCGCCGGGTCCGCGGTCGGCGGCTCCGCGTTCGTGGCCTTCTGCGGGACTGCCGCACGCTGGGCGGTGTATGCGCCGAGGAGGACGACCACGCCGCCGGTGATCTGGATGGCGCTGAGCCGCTGGCCGAGCAGGATCCAGGCGAGCACGCAGGCTGCGATGGGCTCGACGTAGGCGAGCCCGGCCGCGACCGGCGCCGAGAGCCGTTGCACCGCCATGCCGCCGAGCACGTACGAGATGACCGTGCTGATCAGCACCAAGGCCAGTGCGATGACCCAGCCGGGGACCGAATGGTCGGCCAGGGAGATCGACGAGCCGAGCGCGTGCCACGGCGAGTTCCAGGGCAGTGCGAGCGGGACGAGCACGACGGTGGCGACAACCATTCCACCGGCGCTGATCATCAGCGGGTCGGCCGCGCCGGTGAGTCGATCGATGATCAGGAAGTACGCGGCGTTCCCGGCGGCGGCGCCCACGCCGCAGGCCAGGCCGAGCGCGTCGAGGCTGAGCCCGGACCAGACCTCGACCACGCAGCACAGGCCGACCATGGCCATGGCGATGCCGAGGAATGCCGTGGGGCGCACCTGCTTGCGCAGCACCAGCCGCTGGTAGAGCACCACCAGGGCCGGCCCGGCGAACTCCATCAGGATCGCGATGCCGACGGGTAGCCGGGAAGCGGCGACGAAATACAGAGCCTGGCAGACCGCGACCGCGACGAGCCCGAACAGGAGCACCCCGTTACGGGCTTCCTTGCTGCGTATCAGCTCGCGCACGGCTCCCGTGCCGTGGAGCAGCAACGTCACCGCGACGAGAATGACGCACGCGCCGGCGACTCGCAGCCAGACCGCCTGCAGAGCGCTGAACCCAGCGTCGGTCAACGCCTTGGCGAAGGTGCCCGAGGCGCTGAAGCAGATTGACGACGTCACACCGAACATGATTCCGGCGCTGCGTCGCGAGGCGGTTAGGGTGGCCATCGGGTCAGGATAGACGACCCAGCTCACTCCTTACACCCCTAGAGCTACGCCCTAATGCCTCGGGCCGTGGACAGTGCCCAACGCCTGAGCGCGGACCAGGTGGCCATGGGGTCCCAGCGGTCGGTGTAGTTCCTGGTCAGCGGGAAGCAGGCGAAACCGATTATGAGCGCGCTGAAGTGTCCGAGATCGGTGAACGTATTACCGACGACCAGGTGATAGCCGTAGTACAGGATGAGAACCCCGGCGTAGACGTAGTTCCACGGCGCCACGATGAGGTAGGCCAGCACAGCCTCGACGCCCGCCAGCGCGTAGCTGACGCCGACGTCGAGCGTGAAGATCGCGCTGTGCGGCAGGTAGCCGTGATGGACCTCCCAGTAGACGGCACCTTCACTCAGATACGTCGCGCCGACGTGCGCCGCCACGACCACGGCGAACCAGCGGGCCGTGCCGAGCATCCGCTCCACCGGCACGTGGAAGACGTTGTAGAGGACGTAGTAGATCCACAGCCCGCCGCCGTCGATCCAGAGCGCGCTGCTGATCAGCACTCTGATCGGGTTGGTGCTCAGCTCGTGCAGGTTGGTCGAGCGCTGCCGCAGGAAGCGGTCGCGGAATTCGGGCTCGACGCGGCTGATGAGGTAGGTGGTGACGGTGAGGATGATGAGCCAGACGAAGGTGGCCGGGGCACGACGAAGGTAGTGCCACACCGCCTTGGCCGCCGACACCATCACGCCGAGTAACCCTAACGGACTGGGCGTCGTCGAGCTGCGCACCTCGCCGACGCCCATTACCCTTCACCCGTGATCGAAGCAGCGAAGAACCTCAGTACAACGCCGGATGGACTCCCGTGGGACGTGGTGGTCGTGGGCGCCGGACCAGCCGGTTCCAGCGCCGCCCGGGCCGCCGCGCAGTCCGGGGCGCGGGTGCTGCTGCTGGAGAAGGCCGAGCTGCCGCGCTACAAGACCTGCGGCGGCGGACTCATCGGCTACTCGCGCCGTTCCCTGCCCCCGGGCTTCGAGATCCCGGTGCGCCAGCGCATCGACGCGATCACCTTCACCATGAACGGGACCAAGGAACGCACCAAGCGGGAGCGGGACGGGGACCTGCTGGTGCTGGTCAACCGGGCCGAGTTCGACCTGGCGCTGGCGAAGGCCGCGGTGGACGCCGGGGCCGTGCTGCGCACCGGGTCCGCGGTGGCATCGGTCGAGCACGACGAGTCCGGGCGGGCGTTGCTCACACTCGTGGACGGCGAGCAGTTGGCGGCGGGTGCGGTGGTGGGCGCGGACGGCTCGGCCAGCCGCGTCGCCCGGTACGTCGGCGTTCGCTGCGAGCAGGTGGACCTGGGGCTTGAGGCCGAGATCGAGGTGCCGCCGAAGGTCGCGGCGGAGTGGGCGCACCGGGTGCTGATCGACTGGGGTCCGCTGCCCGGCTCGTACGGCTGGGTGTTCCCCAAGGGCGGCGTGCTCACGGTCGGGGTGATATCGGCGCGCGGAGACGGCGAGGCCACCCGTAAGTACTACCGGGACTTCATCGAGCGGCTCGGGCTCGCCGAGTACCCGACAGTGTCCGACTCGGGCCACCTGACCCGCTGCCGGGAGTCCGACTCTCCGCTCAGCCGGGGCCGCGTGCTGGTCGCGGGCGACGCGGCGGGGCTGCTCGAGCCGTGGACACGCGAGGGCATCTCCTTCGCGCTGCGCTCCGGAACCCTCGCCGGGCAGAGCGCGGCGCGGCTGGCCGAGCTGGCCACCGGCGCCGAGTCGTTCGCGGCGGTCGAGGAGCTCGGCGATGCCGGGTACGCGGCCTCGATAGAGGACCTGCTCGGTGTGGAGATGCGCGCTGGACGCAAGATGTTGATGCTGTTCGAGCGGCACCCGGGCTTCTTCCACCGTATGGTGACGCTGGTGCCGATGGCCTGGCGGATGTTCGTGGATTTCTGCCGGGGCAAGACGTCGCCCGCGCAGCTGATCGGGAACCCGGTGGCCAGGGCGTTGCTGCGGACGCTGCCGAAGCGCGCGGCGGCGAAGGTCCTCGGCAGCGGCAACTGACGGAGGCCAGGCGTCCGGTCGGCCGAAGGCGTGGCGTCAGCCGCGATGAATCCGCTCGAGGTCGCGTTCCGGCCGGATGAACACCAGCGCCAGCGCGCCGGCCAGCGCGAGGACAGCGGCCGAAGTGAGCCAGCCCTCGCGGAAGCCGGCGGCGAGCGTCGGCGCGGAATCGTGCATGGCGCCAACGACTGTCGGCGCGAGCACGGCGCCGAATGAGTAGATGAAGGCCATCACGCCGAGCACGGTGCCGCGTTGCTGAGCCGGGGCCAGTTGCCCTGCCACCGCCTGCGAGATCGGCAGGATGACGTTCGCGATCGCCACCGGCCCGAGCGTACACAGCACCTTCACCGCGGGAGTGGGCACGATCGCGAAGAGGGTCAGCGAGCAGGCCGCGAGCAGCATGGCCACGGCCGGGAGCACGCCTCGCAGCTTGCGTGCCGAGGCGCCGGAGCGGGCCGCGCGTTGGCTGTACGCGCCGTACGCGATCAGTACGACGCCGTTCATGATGCCGGCGGCGAAAATCACCGCGCTGGTCTTGCCGGTGCTGAACCCGACGACGTTTTCGAAGTACTTCGCAATCCACGTCAGGTTGGCCGCGAGCATCCACATCGTGGCGAAGGCGCCGAAGGACGCGGCCAGGAAGGAGCCGGACAGCAGGATCCGGCGCAGCGGGACGGACTGCACGTCCGCGGTCGCAGTCGCCGTCGATGCTTGAATCTTGGTCACCTCGGCGGGCGGCAGGTGCCCTTCATCCGGACCGGACTTCCCCCATCTGGACCAGGCCGCGCACCACGCCAGCCCAAGGATCCCGATCACGCCAAAGGACCAGCGCCAGCCCCAGGCGTGCGCGACCACGTTCACGAGCGGCGCCGCCACCGCCACGCCCGCCGCGGCCCCGAGGGCGATCACGGTGGCTGGCAGGGTGCGGCGCCGGTCCTCGAACCAGCCGGCGATCGCGTGGTTGGCCACCGGGTAGGCCGGGCCCTCGGCTGCACCGAGCACGATTCTGGTCGCCACGAGACCGGCGAATCCGAGCCCGAACACGACCGGCAGTTGGCACAGCGCCCAGACCACGCCCATCACCAGCAGCAGCACCGGCGTGCGGTATCTGCGGGTGAGTCGGGACACCACCAGCGCGCTGAGGGCGAACAGGACGTAGAACATCGATCCGATCAGGCCGAACTTCGAGTCGTCGAGATGCAGATCCGCCTGCAGCGGAACAGCCACGAGGCCGAGCACCGCCTTATCCGCGAAGTTGATCAGCATGAAGGCCAGCAGCAGCCAGGTAACCCGCCAGGCCTCGCGTTCGCGCTCTCCCTCGCCATGCCGGACGGCGGACTCTGTCGTCCTCGTTCTCACGGGAACTCCCGGCGGGTCGGGCGACGCAACGTTGCGGCGCGAGTACGGAGGGCTGCGGACTGTGGACGGCGACAAGGGGTTGGTCGTCTTACCATCGTCCGGGTCCGCCGTTGAGCCTTTCCACAGTCTCTGACCTGCCGATTGGCCTCAGCCAGGCGGGATTGGCACACTTGATCAGAGGAAGGCCTGTGACTGATCACAGGCAGCGGGGCAGAGCAGACACGGGAGGAGAGCGATGGCAGTCGTGCCCCCCAACCCCGAGGTGGCCGCATTCGCCGCCCGGATCGAGCGGCGGGTGAATGAACTGGCGCGCACGATGGTGCGGGTCTGGAAGGCAGAGATCCCGAATTTCGAGGCATTGCCCTCGGACATGAAGGACATCGAGCAGGCGCAGACGGCCCGGCATGCGATCCGGCTCTTCCTGAACAGGCTCCAGCACGGCGTCGACGCCGACCCGCAGGGCAGGCAGCTCTTCCGCGAACGGGCCGCGCAACGCGCCGAGGAGGGACTCCCGCTCGCGACGCTGCTCAGCACTTACACGGTCGGCTGCCGCGTCTTGTTCGAGGAACTGCGCAAAGAGGCAGGCCCGCAGGAGCAGGCGGCGCTGGTGGAAGTCTGCGGGCTCCTGATGGCTGCGGGCGCCGAGGTGATGGCCGACGTCGTGCAGGCCTACCAGGACGAGCTGGCCGCGATCGCTTCCACGCACCACGACCGGCATCGGGCCCTGGTACGCGACCTGCTGGCGGGCATCCTGCCGACCGAGCCTTCGTTGCTCGAGGAGTTCCGGCTGACTGAGGGAGCGGTCGTCCTCTCAGTGCGCTTCGATGACGACCCGTCGGCTGACGCGGCGTCTGCTCGTGGGCCGCAGGCGGAAGTCGCCGTTCGACGCAGGCTGCGCCGCATCCAGGGCGCGCTGGACCGGCACTTCGGCCGCACGGTGCCGATGCTGCTCGAGGCCGACGGTGGCCACGTGCTCGTCCCGCACGCGTTGCTGCCCGCTCCGGACGGCCCGGCGCTGGACGAGATCGCCGCGCGGCTCGCGGAGACCTGGCCCGCCGTACGCGTGTCCGCGGCGGTGGCGAACTCCCCCCGCGAGGTCGCCGCGGCCGCGCGCACCGCGAGCGAGGTGCTGCGGCTGGCGAGCCGCCTCGGCCGGCCGCCGGGTGCGTGCCGGCTGGCCGACGTCCTGCTCGAATTCCACCTCACCAGACGCGACGAGAGTGCCGAGCTGCTCAGCGGGCTGCTGGCGCCGCTGTCCGAGCGCCCTGAGCTGCTCGAGACGCTTCGGGTCTTCCTGGCGGAGAACTATGATCGGCGGCGAACCGCACGGCGCCTTTCGCTGCACCCGAATACGGTGGACAACCGGCTGGCCCGGACCACCGAACTGACGGGGCTCGACCCGTCCACGCCCCGCGGCGTCACCCTGCTGATGACCGCGCTGGCCCTGCGCGACCTCGGCTGACCGCCGCCCGACCCGCACCCTGGAGAGACGAGAATGTCGCAGCCACCCGGATGGACGAGGGGACCGATGGACAACCGACAGCTCAGCCGCACCGCCTTCTTCTTCGACTTCGACGGCACGCTCAGCGCGATCGGCCCCGATCCGGAGAAGGTACGGCCGGTGGACGACGCGCCGGAGGCGCTGGCGGCGCTGGCCGAGCGGGCCGCCTACTGCGCCGTGGTCTCGGCCAGACCGGTGGACTTCCTCGCCAAGCAACTGCACGCGGTACCCGGGATGGAGCTGCACGGGCTCTACGGCCTCGAATTCTCGGCGGACGGCGGCACCACCGTGAGCACGCTGCCCGCGGCCGCGCCCTACCGGCCGGTCATCGACGCGGCCGCCAAGGCCGCGCAGGCCGACCTGCCAGGGGCGCTGATCGAGCACAAGGGCCTGTCCTGCGCCGTGCACTACCGCAACAACCCACGGCTGGCCGACGCGGTCGAGTGGTGGGCCACGGACTACGCGGCGGAGCACGGGCTCAAGGTGCAGCGCGGACGGATGGTGGTGGAACTCAAGCCGCCGGTGGAGCGGGACAAGGGCCACGTCGTACGCGAGGTGCTCGAGCGGCTGCCCGACCTGGTCGGCGGCTGGTTCTTCGGTGATGACCTGGGCGACCGGCCGGCCTTCGCCGCGCTGGCCGAGCGGGCCGGGCGGGAGCCGGAGTTCACCGCGGTACGGGTGGCGATCGCCAATCCGGAGGGCGATCCGCTGGCCGACGTGGCCGACTTGATGTTGGACGGACCGGACGAGGTGCCCGGCCTGGTGCGCCGACTGCTGCGCTGACTTGTCGTACAAGCCGGCGTGCATCCGAGGCGCGTTCGGCACGCAAGCCAACGCCAGGCCGGTGACGTGCGGCTACCAGGGCAGAGACCGAGTTAACTTCGGCGTCGTTGAACGGCGCACCCCGGGCGTGAGACTGTGGACGAGTGAAGCAGCAGCCCAAGATGAGCCCAGTCCCCCTGACGTTCGAGCCCGGCGTGCCCGAGCCCGACCAGGCCAGGTTCTTCGGACTCGATGAGATCGCCGACCCGGCAGAGCTGCTGCGCCGGGCCACCGACCTGACCGAGGCGTTCCGCGCCGCGGCCGAGCGGGCGGCCGCGTACCAGGCGCTGGCTGCCGCGGAGCTCACGGATCCGCGGCGGTTCGACCGGCTCACCTTCGCCGAGCTCGGCGAGCGGATCGGCCTTTCGCCCGCCGCCGCGCAGACGCTCGCCGAGCGCGGTCAGCGGCTCGCCGGGCAGCAGGGGTTCAGCAAGTCAGTGACCAAGTGAGCAGGTAGCGGCCGTCGTCAGCCGACCTGGTGCAGCCAGCGCACCGGAGCGCCGTCGCCCGCGCACCGGAAGGGCTCGAGCTCGTCGTCCCAGGGCCGGCCGAGCAGCACGCTGAGTTCCTCGGCGAGGTCGGCGCCACGCGCGGCGTGCATCATCGCGGTGCGCAGCCGGTCCTCGGTCACCATGATGTCTCCGTGCACACCGGTCACCGCGTGGAACACACCGAGATCGGGAGTTGAGGAGTAACGTTCCCCTTCGGCGCCCGGCGAGGGCTCCTCGGTCACCTCGAAACGCAGCTGCTCCCAGCCGCGCAGCGCGGAGGTGAGCCCGGTGGCGGTGCCCGGGTCCGCCTGCCAGGGCAGCTCGGCGCGCCAGAGCGCCGGCGAGGCCGGCTGGCGGGTCCAGTCCAGGCTCACGCGCACGCCGAGGACCCCGGCGACGGCCCATTCGACGTGTGGGCACAGCGCGCGGGGCGCCGAGTGGATGTAGAGCACTCCACTTGTGTGACGGGTGGGCACGGCGGACTCCTTAGTGTCACTGTGTCACTGACTGCGTTTCACACACGGCGTACGGACGAGGTTCGCCTTCCCCAGCGGCCTTGCCACACCGTGCCGGAATACTCAGCGTCCACAGCTGCCGACACCCATATTAAATTTGGCGTGTGCAGTGCAACCGGAGTTTGCACTTGCACTGACCCGAGGTCAGTTTAACCGCTCTGCGCGATCATCAAGCCTTGTGGCCTCTTATTACCTCGTTATTACCTCGATGACCTTACGCGAGCGCCGCTAGTCCTGTCAGGCGCCCATACGAGTGACTATCGGAACGTCCACGCACCCGATTGGCCCAGTGAGCGGCGGTGATTCTGCTAATCGGCCAGGACAACGCGGCCTCGCGGTTCAGGAGGCGCAGTTCGTGGCGGTCGCGGCCGCCGACTTCACAGCAGTCGAATGTGCGGATCCGGACGTAGTGCCGCCGGCGGTCGAGGAGACCGCCTTCTGGGTCGAACTCGTGGTGGCGCCGTTGCTCGGGCAAGCGCCGTTCGAGGCGCCGTCACTGCTGAGCGCCGCGAGGTACCAGCAGCAGGCGAACATGGCCAGGATGAGGGCCACGGCGGCGGCCCGCCAGCCCTCCCGGCGCCAGCGCGCGCGGCGCACGATCCGCCGCTCCACTGTGTGCAGGAAGGCGAGTTCACGGCGCAGCCAGGCCTCGGCCTCATGGTCCGCGCCCGCTCGCGGGGAGTGGGCGCCGTTCGACGAGTGGCCGCCCGGGCGGGCACCGTCTGGAGACTGCGGCTCCGGCCGGGAGCGCGGGTCCTCCGGGAACTCCATCACTGGCTGCACACCCTCCCTCGGGCCTACCGAACCCTTCCCGGCGAACTCGGACAACTCGCCCCAAGGCCGGTGAAGCGACTGTCCCTCAATGATCCCCACCCCGACAAGGCCAGGGCGGGACAGTTACCGTTCCGTTATCCAGCAGGGACGAGCGCGTCAAATATGATCCGATTTGACGGTCAATGAGATCCTTATGAAAACCATTTCCATGAAGCGAAGCTGAAGGAGCCGCCCGGCGACCGGCGCCCGCCGCGTCCCCTAGTCGCAGTGCCCGGAGGGTTGCTCTCCCGGTTCTGGCGCACGCAATCCGATGGTCAGTATCTCCGCGGCCGCGTGCTCCACCTGAAGCGTCGTGTGGTCGATGTCGTACTCGTGCCGCAGCAGTTCCTCGAGCCCGATCCGCACCGCATGGCAGTCCCCGCCCGGATCCACCAGCACGTGCGCGGACAACGCCGGGAAGCCCGAAGTGATCGTCCAGACATGCAGATCGTGCACCTGGACGACGCCGTCGAACTCCTTGAGCCTGGCCACCAGGGCCACCGGGTCCACCCCCTCGGGCGCCGCCTCGAGGAAGATCTTCCAGGACTCGCGCACCAGGCCGTACCCCGCCTTGGCCATCAGCGCCGCGACGACGAGCGAGGCCAGCGCGTCTGCCCGGTCGAAGCCGGTGGCCATCACGATCACACCGGAGACCGCCGTGGCGAGGAAGGCCCAGGCGTCGTTGAGGATGTGCTGGAACGCGCCCTCGACGTTCAGGCTGGTCCGGTTGGCCCGGCTGATGCACAGGGCGGCGGCCGCGTTGACCGCGATCCCGGCGAGCGCGGTGAACGTCACCAGCGCGCCGTCCACCGTCGGCGGGTTGATCAGCCTGATCACCGCCTCGTAGCCGAAAATGCCGACCAGCACCAGCAGGGTGATCCCGTTGGCCTGCGCCGAGAGGATCTCCGCCCGCTTGAAGCCGTAGGTCCAGCGGCCGTGCGCGGGCCGGGCCGCAAGGCGCATCGCGACGATGGCGAGGACCAGCGAGAACGCGTCCGTGAGCATGTGGCCGGCGTCCGAGATCAGCGCCAGCGAACCGGCCAGCAGGCCGATCGCGACCTCCACCGCCATGAAGCCGAGGATCAGCGCCAGCGCCCAGACCAGGTAGCGCCGGTCGGTGTCCGCGGTGACGGCGGCGCCGTGGTCATGGCCGTGGCCGTGGCCCTTCCCGGAATCGCGCCCTGAGCCGTGGTTATTACCGGAATCGCGCCCGGCATCGCGCCCGGATTCGCGCTCGGAACCGTGGTCGTGATCGTGGTGGCGATCGTGATCCTGCCCGGCGACCGGGGAGCGCTGCTGTGCCATACGGGCGAGTCTACCGGAGCGATGACAGTACATTGAGATATGATAATGACAACGGTTACCGATCTCGTCGGACGGCTCGTCAGCATGCCCCCGACCTCGGCAGACCACCCGGCAGCTGGGGTTTTGCCAACGATATACCGCTGACGCCCTTGCGATTCGCAGAGTTCGACTTTTAACTCCTCCATGCGGCCACGAGCCGCCGATACCCACTACCTATACCCACTAGGTTCGCATTTCCGAGGAGACCCGTGTCCTTCAAGCGTTCCCCCCTGCGCGCCGCCATAGCCGCGGCCGCGCTCACCCTGCCGGCCCTGGTGCCGGCCGCGGCCGCGGCCACCACTGCGGCGGTCCCCGCGCTCTTCGTGCCGATGCAGCAGGCCGGCTCCACGCCGTTCTTCATCAGCCACGGCGGCGGCTTCAGCAATGCCAACGCGACCAGCACCAACTGGGCGGGCTATGCGGCCACCGGCAGCACGTACACCAGCGTGTCGACCACGTTCACCCAGCCCAAGGTCACCTGCTCCTCCGGTGACAAGTACTCCAGCTTCTGGGTCGGCCTCGACGGCTACAGCTCGAGCTCCGTCGAGCAGACCGGCACCGAGGCCGACTGCGTCGGCAGCACCGCCTCGTACTCCGCCTGGTACGAGATGTACCCGGCGTACCCGGTGACCTACAGCAACACGGTCAGGCCCGGCGACGTCATCACGGAGACGGTCAGCTTCTCCGGCACGTCGACCTACACGCTGACCCTCAAGGACGCCACCGAGGGCTGGACCCACAAGACCACGAAGTCCGGCAGCCACGCCCGCTCCTCGGCCGAGGTCATCGCCGAGGCCCCGTACAGCGGCGGCGTGCTCCCGCTGGCCGATTTCGGCACCGTGTCCTTCAGCGGCTCGACGGTGGACGGCTCGTCGCTCTCGAGCTTCAGCCCCACCGGCATCAACATGGACACCTCCGGCGGCACGATCAAGGCCGCGACCGGCGC
>Ga0073928_10010550_pt1 | contig 10973 bp, 8 predicted proteins | sample PaiPotPPA55metaG_FD_76969 | JGI IMG/M metagenome (GOLD analysis project Ga0073928, IMG submission 76969) | Iron sulfur acid spring bacterial and archeal communities from Banff, Canada, to study Microbial Dark Matter (Phase II) - Paint Pots PPA... ...
GCGCTTTGCTCGGTGACATGTCTCGGGCGAGTCGATCGGCGAAAGCCGTGTATACCGCACGACTCAAGCGCAGCTTGGCATACTCGACGAGCCTTGTTCCTCCAAATGGAACCTCTGATCGGCGCGCCCGTGCGATTCTCACGATTAGCGCAATGCTGGGAGCGATCAACCTCTCTCGTGCCGTGTCAGACCCAAACCTTTCACGAGAGATTCTCCAGCACACCCGGGATCAGTTAATCAGTTTGAACATGCCCGCGAAAGCGCATTAGACGGCTGATGCATCTCGGCTAAGCAGTTACCGGGTATAACCCTGGAGGGCGCTTGGCCCCACACTTGTGGCAAATCGCTAACTCACTCACCGAACAGTGCGGACACAAGACTTTCCAGATTGGGGTTCTGGGCGAGTGACGGGCAAACCGCACCTTACCGCCTGTTGTTCCGACCGGAGTCGCCATAGGCCACGGAGCGCTGGGGATTTGGCAATCGAGACCGCTTCCACTCAAGGTGCAAGATTGGATTGCATTCTTCTCCCTCACCATCCAACGCGATTAACTCACCGAATTGACCCCGCTCGACACCCTCGACGATCCGATAAGCAAACTCGCAATTCCCCTCAAAGTCGGGCGATTATCGGCCGCAGTTCTCCTGGGAGTATTGCATTAGCAACCACGTTCTCACCACGTTTCACCATCTTCTCACCACGTTTTCACCAGTCGATTTTTCGCTTCCGACGTTTTCCAATTGCCAAAGATTTCCGCTGATAAGCCCGAACAATGCCAGGAAGGAACCTGAAACTCACCACAACGCACCACAAACCCCGAAGACTCGTTTTATCCACAGCAACGTGGTCCGTCCACAGCTATTGACTTTATACTCCGCCTGAGGAGACCCTACTTCCCTAAAAAGAGCTTGAACACGGTTCCCTCTTGCCTACTCCCTTGTCGGCGGGCTTCCCCGCTACAATCGAGAGAGACGCGCGCGGGCGAGTAGCTCAATTGGATAGAGCACGAGCCTTCTAAGCTCGGGGTTGTGGGTTCGATCCCCGCCTCGCCCACCATCCTCTCGCGACCGTTCCCTGCTCAGGCTTCCATGAAAACGTCTTCAGCTGTGACTTTGCAGTGGTCTCCGGCGTTGCGATGGCCCACTACGTGGGCGATCGCGGCCAGGGCGATCAATCCAAGAGCGAGGAGGCAGACGCCGTTCCAGCGCCAGTGCACCCAGGCGACGGTCGCCAGCGCGGAGCCGGCTGCCGCCCCCGTGAAGTAGACGGTCATGTAGACAGTGTTCAGGCGGCTGCGCGCCGAGGGGACGAGGCCAAAGATACGGGTTTGATTGGCTACCTGCGTCATCTGCGCGCCCATGTCGAGCACCACCACGCCAACGACCAGCGCTGCGAGATGGAAGAATGTTGACTGATGGGCAGCTTCTTCTCCCCATAGCAGGAGGTAGGATGCGGCAAGCAGCGACATGCCGAGGGAGATGACCCATCGCGAACCATGTTTGTCGGCCAGCCGTCCGGCAAATGGCGCGACCAGAGCTCCGGCTGCCCCGACGACTCCGAAGGTGCCGGCGACGCCTGCGCCTAGCCCATAGTGGCTATGCAGCAGAAAGGCCAGAGTCGTCCAGAAGCAACTGAAGGAGGCGAACACGAGGGCGCCGATCAGAGAGGATTCCCGTAGCAGCGGCTGGGTGCGGAACAGGGTCCAGAGGGACTTCATTGCGTCGCTGTAGCGCAGGTGCTGTTTTGGCGGGAGTTTCGGCATGACCCTTCGGATGAGAGGGACGAACGCCGCGTTCATGACCGCGGCCACGACGAAGACCCAGCGCCAGCCGTGAATGCCGCTGACCCATCCGGCGAATGTCCGGGCAAGCAATATGCCGAGCAGCAGCCCGGTCATGACGGTTCCGATGGCCCGGCCACGCTGCTCATGCGAGACCAGATCCGGCGCGATGGGAAGCGCGACATGGGTCACCGACGCCAGCATGCCGATCAGCACGCTGCCTGCGATGAGCAGATTGAGGCTGGGCGCAGCGGCTACAAGAAGAAGCGCCACGGAGACGGCGGCGTACATCTTCATCATCAACCCGCGGCGTTCCAGCACATCGCCGAGCGGAACAAAGGCGAGAAGGCCCAACGCGTAGCCGACCTGGGTGGCGACCGCGACGAAGCCGGTGTGGCCGGGCGTTGCGCCGTAGGTTGTCCCCATCTCCAACAAAAGGGGCTGGTTGTAGTACATGGTGGAGACACCGACAGCACAGGCGAGTCCAAGGAAGGCGAGCGGAGCGCGGGGGGGAGATTTCGTAAGAGTGGTCATACCAGAGCTGCTTCTCTATGGTATCAACATTGCTGGCCTCAGTGCCGGTTTCCGGCCTATCTACAGGGGTGTGGCTTCCGAAGCTAAACCTTGCCCAGACTGAGTTTCGCGATCGTCGCCAGTTGCATGAAGGAGGTTCCTTCGTAGATCTTTCCGATCTTGGCGTCGCGGTAGAGCTTCTCGACGGGATAGTCTTTCACGAAGCCGGACCCGCCGAAGACTTCGACGGCAAGGCTGGCTACGCGCTCGGCTACGTGCGATGCGAAGTACTTGCACATGGCGGCTTCCTTGAGGAAGTCGAGGTTCGCGTCCTTGAGGCGGGCGGCGTTGTAGACGAGCAGGCGGGCGGCTTCGATGTCGGTGGCCATCTCGGCTAGCTGGAACTGCATGGCCTGGAACTCGACGAGCGGTTTGCCGAACTGCTTGCGCTCCTTTGCCCATTTGGCGGCGTGGCCCCATGCTCCGGCGGCGAGGCCGAGCATCTGGGCGCCGATGCCGATGCGGCCTTCGTTCAGGGTCTCGATGGCGATCTTGTAGCCCTTGCCGGGTTCGCCGAGTACTTGTGCGGCGGGGACGACGCAGTCGTTGAAATTGAGCGCGCATGTGCTGGAGGCGCGGATGCCTAGTTTGTCTTCTTTCTTGCCGAGGGTGAAACCGGGTGCGTCTTTTTCGACGAGGAAGGCCGTGATGCCCTTGTAGCCTGCGGCGGGATCGAGGGTTGCGAAGACGATGAAGAGGCCGGCTTCTTTGGCGTTGGTGATCCAGAGCTTCTGACCGTTGAGGACGTAGTCGGTGCCGCGTTGGACCGCGCGGGGCGTTGCTCGGGTTTGGAGAGCGAAGGCGTCGGAGCCGGAGGAGGCTTCGCTGAGAGCGTAGGAACCGATGGTGTCGGTGGCGAGGCAAGGGAGGTATTTTTTCTTCTGGTCTTCGTTCGCCCAGCGGACGATGGCGTTGATGCAGAGGGTGTTCTGCACGTCGACCATGACGCCGACCGAGGGGTCGACGGCGGAGATCTCTTCGACCGCGAGGATAGCGTTGAAGAAGGTGCCGCCAGCGCCTCCGTACTGCTCGGGGATCTCGATGCCCATGAGGCCGAGCTGGAAGAGTTTTTTGATTAGGCCGGGGTCCATCTGCTGCGACTCGTCCATGCGGTGGACCAGGGGAGCGATCTGCTCGACTGCGAATCGCCGGACCGTGTCGCGGAACATCTGTTCTTCTTCGCCCAATATGGTCAGGGGCATGGGGCTTGCGTGCTGCGACATCCACTCACCTCATACAGTATTTGCGAAAAGGTGAGTCTAGCATTTTGGAGGGACGACTGAATAGGCATTCAGTCGGTTGCTGATCGTATGCAGAATTTCACACATTCAAAATTGTTCCGGCCATACCCGAGCGCCATGGATAACCGCGAGGATCTCGACCCTGCCTTCGCGAACTCGATAGGGAAGTAGGTAAGGAGTGCCGGGTACAACAAGTTCACGCGTTGAACCGACCTGCCCGGTCTTCCAATTTCCGGGTGAGAGGCCAATCGCTTCGTCGCGACACGCAACCGATTTGCGATCCATGCTGCAGCGACCTTGTTGTCCTTTTCTATATGTTCCCGCACCAGAAGCAAATCCTGCAGGGCTTGCGCCGTCCAAATTATCTTCATCTGCGAGGACGTTTTCGCGTTTTTGGTGGCGGCAGTTCTTTAGCCGTGCCCCAGGACGCCAACCACGGATCCATTCCCTCTCCGGACACGACAAGCCCTTCCTCCGCCTGCTTTATGCCTTTCCTTCAGCAAGAGACTCGAGCTTCTCTTTCAGTTCATTTTTCACGCGGAGGGTGAGAAGTGTGGACATTATCATACCTTATATACATTGTATGACAATGATCGCTCGTTCGATGAGCCCCTTTACCCAGCGGCCTTCACGAGCCTTCCGCGGCGGCTGACGATCGACAGCTTCTCGGTGTTGAGGATTTTGCGAGCCTGCTCCTTTGCGTGCTTCGCCCAGGGACCGACGGGGTCGAGGCGCACGTAGGCGAGCCAGTGCCGCAGTGCGCGGCGGCGCTGCCCCTGGCGTTCATAGGCGAGGGCAAGATTGTAGTGGGCGTCGGCGTACTGCGGGACCAAGGTTACCGCCTTCTTGTAGGCGGCGGTTGCTTCGGTCAGGCGCTGCATCTCGTCGAGCACATTGCCCAGATCGAAGAACGCGAGGGCGTACTCGGGGTCTGCGATGGTTGCTTTGCGGTAGTGCTGCTCGGCCAGCTCGTATTTGCGCAGGTTGTAGTGGATGGTTCCGAGGTTGATCAGCGCGGGGGCATGCTCGGGGCGGATCGCCAGGATCGCCTGATAGATCTCCAGCGCCTGCAAGATGGTTGCGGGGTTTTCTTCCAGTTGCACGGCTCGTAGGAACATCTCCTGCAACTCGGCCGCCTGACGCGCGGAAGAGTCTGCGTCGATGCCCACTACGCGCAGCTGCCGTGCGGGCAAGGTGTCGAAGTCGAAGGCTAGCTGCTGTGTGAGCGGGTCCATTAGCGCGCCGCCATGACGGAAGCTCAGGCGCGATCCCCTGCGCACGAAGCTCGCCTCCATCAGAGGGTTTCGCATGCCTGCGACGCGCTGCATCGCAGCGACCGAAGCGCGTATGCTCTTCGCGGAGATTCGGGTGGTGGCCTGCAGGTCGCGCAGCTTGCGCAACTGGCTCAAAGCTTCAAAGGAGTAATGTTCGCTGGAGGCGATCAGCCCTGCTCGCTCCCATGCCGCTAGCTGGCGCGCATGCAAGTGGAGGATCCGGATTACGTCTTGACGGCTATATCGGGTCACTGTGTGTCTCGTGTGGCACCGTCTTCGAGAATCGGTACGGCAGACTCTTTCTGGAGTATGCCTTCGCAGGCCGCGCCAATCAAGAGCTTTTCATTGCGTGTCTATTAATAGCCGTGGATAACGCGTACCAAACATGGTTCGCGGGCTGGTGGCGAACGGTTAGCACAGACTGGTGTCGAGGTATTGCGAGACTTTTTCTGCCCATAAGAGGCCGCTGGTGGAACCGTGACCGACCGAGGGGATGCCGATGGTGACGTGGTATCGGCGATAGAGGGCGTCGCCGAAGGACGGGATGAAGCTGCCTTTGCGGCTGTTGTCCTGTACGCCGGGTTGGGGTCGTTGGCGAGGGACCATTCGGTTCCGCTGAAGGTCGTTACCATTCCGGTCTGCGTCGTATGCGGAATTTCGCCGTAGTTAGTGGAGTTGGACTGGCCGGCGATGACGAAGACCTCCCCGACACCGACGTGCTGGATGGTGAATGACTGTGGCTTGCCTAGAGTGTTGGTTGACTTGATTTCGACGCGGTAGAATCGGCCGGCGACGACGGGGAGCTGAACGCTGAATTGCTGGTTGACCTGGTCGAGCGCGAGGCGTTGCCATCGGCCGGGTAGAGGCCCTTCGATGGAGGTTTCCTGGACTCGCGCCTCGACGATGGTGGCTGCGAGTCCGCTGCCGCGAGCGAGTATGACTCCTTGCGACCGGGTGCTGCGATACAGCGATGGGATTCTCACCGGTCCGCCCATCTGACCGCCAAACGTATTCAGGTGATAAGAACTGGGAGCCAAAAAGTATTGCTTGGCATCGAAGCCGTTGTTGCGAATAAACTCCCACGCGGAACCGTGATTACGAATTTGTGCCGTACTTGGTTACGATATTGACCACCCCGCCTAAAGAGCCGCCGTACTGCGAGTCGTTGTGCGAATTGATCTTGAACTCCTGAACGGTGTCAATAATCGGCGATACCGCGTAGATGTTATACCAGGCCTGATGCCGTCAACCAGATAGATCGTGACCGATTGCCGGCGCCATTGATCGAGGGAAAAGAATAACTCGTGGTGCTCGCGGCAGTAACCGCGGTATTGCCCGCGCCGCTGTTCTGGCCGGTGCTGATGGGCGTCACGCCGGGAGTCAGAGTCAGCAACTGGGTAAAGTTGCGTCCATTCAACGGCAGGTCGTTCACTGCCTTCTCCCCAATCACCGTGCCGAACTGCGCGGTAGAGCTTTCCACCTGGGCGCCGACTGCCGCCACAGTCACCGATTGCGCCACGTCGCCGATCTTTAGCGCCACGTTGAGTGTGACTGCCTGCGCCACCGCGACATGAAAGGCCGAAATGGTTTCGGTCTGGAAGTTCCGCGCGGCAAAGGTAAGAGTGTAGCGTGCAGGCGGCACATTGGAAAAAAAGTAATCTCCAGTGCCGTTGGATACCGTCACGCGCTCAACGTTGGTGTCCGCATTCCTCAGCGTGACCCGTGCTCCCGCGACTCTGGCATCGGCAGGATCGGTAACCACGCCGTTCACCGCGGAGGAAGAACTTTGCGAGAGAGCCCTCGTGGGGGCGAAAGTGGCTGCGATGGCCAGGAGGAGACACAGGGTCAGCGTTAATAGAGACCAACTCGTGCTGCTGCGTTTTATGATTTGCATTTGATTGCCTCCGGAAGAGGTAAAACAACAGAACGATGGCAGTTAGGAAGCTTCCTCCTGAGGGCAGTCGGCGCGGCAATTTTCAGGGCGGTCAAGAACGGAAGGATACAGCAGGCCACGGGTACTTCGGCACTGAATCTGCATGTCCTTTTGCTTTGTGTTTTCAGTCTGCCAAAATTGCTAACGATTGGTAAAAAATATCCTCGAAATCGTTATTCGCGAATTTATACCATCCGCGCGTTCTTTCAAGGCCCCTGAAGAACGTGTCATTGATGAAAGCGAGCGAGTACTGAAGGACCTGGTATTCGACGGGAGAAGAGACGGTTAGAGCCATAATGCGGCGAGCGCCTCTTACAATGCGCTGCAGGCGTCGCTGGTGCGGCGGTTCAGTGCAGGCTTCGGCTACACGATCGCCTATACCTGGAGCAAGACACTGGACGAAGTCGGAGACGGTTATTTTGGCGTGGAAGGCGGCGTTCCTGAGGATCCTTACAATCCGAAGGGCAGCCGCGGTCCTGCCAGCTTCGACATCCCTCAGATGCTCACCGCGAATATGATCTACGAGCTTCCATTTGGCACAGGCAAGAGATTCTCGACCGGAAACCGGTTCGCCGATTATCTCATCGGGAACTGGCAGCTGAACGGAATCTTCTCCGCACGTTCCGGGCAGCACCTGAATATCTCTGCAGCAGGAGACATCGCGAACACAGGAAACGGAGGCAACTACGAGAGGGCCGATCTGCTGGGCAATCCCTTCCAGAGCGGACCCATTGCCGGCAACCCGAGTTGCACTCCGCCATCGGGTCCAACGCGAACTCGCTCTCAGTGGTTCAACCCCTGCGCCTTCAAGGCTCCGAGTCCCGGGACTCTGGGGAACGCGCCGCGGAATTTCATACAGGCGCCAAATTACTGGGGCTTGGACACGTCTGTCCATCGGCTGTTCCCGATCAAAGAGAGCTTCGCACTGAAGATCGATGTTGAGGCTTTCAACGTACTCAACCACCCGGTGCTGGGGAATCCGGCGTCAACCGTCACTTCGCAGGCGAGCTTTGGCCAGATCAGCACGCTGGCTTACGGAAATGCGCAGCGTATTCTGCAGTTCGCAGTGAACTTCGGTTCTAGACACACAGGCATCTCGGGTTGGCGCGTACTACACGTCATCTCGGCCAAATCGCCATCCGTTTGCTGTGGTCTCAACTTTGGAATTCTCTTGCCACACTGCACCGTCCGGGTAACGGTAGAGATTGAGCGACTCCGGGTAGATTTCGATGCTGTATCCCGGAGTCTCCGGAAGCAGATAGCGGCCGCGACGAATGCGGACGGGCTCGACGAAGTGCTCGTGCAAATGATCGACGTATTCGATCACCCTCTTTTCAAGAGTTTGAGAGACGCAGATGAAGTCGAACGCTGAAAGGTGCTGCACATATTCGCAGAGACCGACCCCTCCGGCGTGCGGACAAACTGCTATGTTGAACTTTGCCGCCATGAGCAGGATCGCGAGATTCTCGTTGACGCCGGCGACGCGGCAACTGTCTATCTGACAGACGTCGATTGCGCCCGCCTGGAACAATTGTTTGAAGATGATGCGATTCTGGCAGTGCTCGCCCGTAGCGATGCGAACCGGTGCCACTGCGGCACGGATGCGGGCGTGACCCAGAATGTCGTCGGGACTGGTTGGCTCTTCCATCCACCAGGGCTGCAGTTCCGCCAGCTCGTGGATGCGCTGGATCGCCTCGTTGACGCCCCACTTCTGGTTGGCGTCCACCATCAGCTTGTTGTTCCAGCCAATCTCGTCTCGTACCAGACGCCCGCGCCGCATGTCGTCCTGCGGATGGCCGCCGACTTTGAGCTTGAAGTGGGACCAGCCTTCGACCAGGGCCTTCCGGCATAGCAGCCGGATCTTTTCATCGCTGAAGCCAAACCAGCCGACTGAAGTCGTGTAGGCCGGGTAGCCGTCGCGCTGGAGCAGGTCGATGCGTTCCTGCCTGCCGGCGTGGTCGTGCTCGAGGATGGCGCGGGCTTCCTCTGGCGAGAGGGCGTCGTCGATATAGCGGAACTCGATTGCAGAGAGGATTTGTTCGGTATCGAGCTCGGCGAGGAGTCTCCAGAGGGGTTTTTTCTCAGAGCGCGCGTAGAGATCCCAAACCGCGTTGATCAACGCGCCAGCGGCGAGGTGAATGACGCCCTTTTCGGGGCCGAGCCAGCGAAATTGGCTGTCATCGGTCAACTGGCGGCAGAAGGCAGCCATGTTGGTGGTGAGGGACTCGAGTGTTCTTCCCCTGACGAACCGCGCGAGATACTCAAGAGCCAGGACACACAACTCGTTTCCACGGCCGAGGGTGAAGGTCAGACCATAACCTTCCAGTCCATTGTTCGTCTCGAGGATGCAGTAAGCGGCGGAGTAATCCGGATCTTTATTGACTGCGTCCGAGCCGATGTGGTTCCGCGAGGTGGGAAAGCGGAGGTCTATCACACGAACGTTGGTAATGACAGTCTCATTCACTTAGCGTCAACGTCCTCTCAATTGATGGCGTCCGATTCAAAGAATTTCTCACCAATCCTGGGTCACAGGTTTCGATCACCGGCGGCGAAAACCTCTTTAGTTTCAATCTTATTTCTATTCCCGAAATAGTCTATTTGTCAATGAAAACTCGGGGGAGAGGCAGATGCTCTTCGTTCGGAACGACAGGGGCGAACCGGCGTTTTAGGTCACTGGAAGATCTCGAGAGGCTTCAGGCGCGGATCGGACGGGGCGTAGTTTTTTTCTCGCCGCGCGGGGCTGGGCTGCCGACGCGGGCTTTGCGTCGAGTGTCGCGCCCATCGCTTCCGATATCTTTCTGCTTGCCTCGCGGAGCGAGGTGACTGCATCCGCTATACCTATCGTGTCCTCGAGCCGCTTTACAAAGGGAACGGTCAGGCCGGCAATCGCCTGGCCCTGAACATTGAGCACAGGGAAGCTGATGTTAACGACGCCGGCGACCTCGTAGCTAGCGCGCCGCTCGTGGCCGCGCGCCAGGATCTTCGTCAGATGTTCGTCGAGGTCGAGCGGCTTCCGCTTCTTTGTCTCCGATCGCCACTCATCGATCGCTCGCTCCCGTGCGTCCTCGCTCAGGTGCGCGAGGATGACGTGGCCAGTCGCTGCGTGCATCAGGTCTACCTTCGAGCCCATTTTGACGTAGAATCCAGTGGACTCGGGTGAATCGACCTGAGCAAGGATGACGATGTGCCCACCATCTATGATGCCCAGATGACAGGACTGGCGTAGTTCGTGGGACAGCCAGTGCATGATCGGCAGCGCCTCCGTCACGAGCCGCTTGGTTGGGGGATGCTCCTGCGCCAGACGAAATAGGCGAAGGGTCAGATGGTAGCGCTCTTTGTTTGGGGACTGCGCCAGATATCCCCGCTGCTCGAGGCAGAGGATCATCCTGAAGATTTCGGAGACAGTGCGGTTGAGCCGTCGGGCCGCTTCGCTGACCGTCAGGCCCTCCGGGATGCTGGCGAACAGCTCCAGAATATCGAGGCCCTTTTCCAGCGCGGGTGTGGGGTAGTACCGCTTAAGGTCGCGTTTGGTCATATGCTTGCGAGATGCTGGCTCCCTAGAAGACAACGTACCAGAAGTCACCCTGCTTCGACAGCAGACTGGCTCTCTTGCTGATCGTCATCGAGTGCTACTCGTGTTTTCCTCAATTGAAAGTTTCGCTATTTCCCGCTGTAGTTCACGCGCCAGATGCTGCGAGAACCGTCATCCGTAACGTAGAGGGCGCCATCGTGACCTACGGCTACTCCTACGGGTCGACCCCAGACCTGTCCATCTGCTGTTACAAATCCGGTGAGAAAGTCCTCGTACTCGCCGGTGGCTTTGCCGTTCTTCATGGGAATCCGGATGACCTCGTAGCCTACGCGATGCGACCGGTTCCAGGACCCGTGCTCGGCCGCGAAGCCGTCGCCGTCGTATTGGGATGGAAAGTTGGATTTACTGGTAGGGTAAAAGGTCATTCCGAGCGAGGCCATGTGGGATTGAACGAGGACATCGGGGGTAACGACCTTGGCCTTGAGTTCGGGATGGGTGCCCATAAGTCGCGGGTCCTGATGTCCGCCCATATAGAACCAGGGCCAACCATAGAAGCCGCCTTCCTTCACTGACGTCACGTAGTCCGGAACGAGATTGTTCCCCAGAGCGTCCCGCTCATTAGTGGAGAACCACAGCTGA
>Ga0073928_10010551_pt1 | contig 10973 bp, 7 predicted proteins | sample PaiPotPPA55metaG_FD_76969 | JGI IMG/M metagenome (GOLD analysis project Ga0073928, IMG submission 76969) | Iron sulfur acid spring bacterial and archeal communities from Banff, Canada, to study Microbial Dark Matter (Phase II) - Paint Pots PPA... ...
ACGCCGAACTGCGCCATCGACAGGCGCAGCCAAACCAGTTCGTACAGCACACTGCAAAGTCCTGAAACAAAGAAAAACAAGAAAAACCAGCTCGCGACAGGGCTCTTAGCGATGGCGCGCGGCGCAAGCGCCGGCTGCGGTTCGACACATTCAAGGGTGGGCATGGGCACCATCTGAGCACATCCATCGCTGCGGCCACAAGTTACTTTAGGAATGAGGGGGCCTCGTAAGACTCTCCCGGCAAAGGACTTCCCCGTTGACCTCCGTATGAGTAGTAGATGACCACCGGTGCATTGTCGGCGAACCCTTCCGCGTGCAAAGTGGCCCTGAGCGCCAGAGACAAAAACCAGAAAGAAAAATGAGGAGGGGCTTATGGAGAGTCGTAGCACTCAAGCTATTGAGGCCCACGCCGGTTTCCAGACTGAGTTTCAGTCGACGGTCGAATCCAGTGAGTCGGTAAACCCGTGCGTGTGGCCGAACACGAGCCGCGCCCATCGCTTTCCGGACACGGTACGCGTACAGGAAAGCTGGCTGGCAGCGGGAGAAAAACGTGCGCTGCTGTGGCTGGCCGCGCGCATCCCGCATTGCATCGGGCCGGACCATCTCACCGTATTCGGCTTTGCTGCGCAGATCGCCGCGGGAGCCTGTTACGCTCTCGCCCCCCGCAATCGCTTCGCGCTCCTCGGCGTGGTCATCTGCCTCGCTTTCAACTGGCTGGGCGACTCACTCGATGGAACACTCGCCCGCGTGCGCCAGCGCCTGCGTCCACGCTACGGTTTTTACGTCGACCATATGGTCGATAGCTTTGGGGCAATAGCTCTGATGGGCGGCCTGGCCCTCTCTGGATACATGCATCCCTGGATCGCCATCGGTCTGCTGGTCGCCTTCTTTATGCTCTCCATCCAGTCCTATCTGGCCACCCACGCTTTGGGCGAATTTCGCATCTCGTTCTGGCGCTTCGGCCCCACCGAATTGCGCATCCTGCTGGCGATGGGAAACCTGGCCCTGTTCTGGAAGCCCGTCGTCCATCTTTTCGGAGAATGCTACCGCTTGTTCGACGTAGGCGGCGCCCTCGGTCTAGCAGGCATGGCGTCAATGGCTGTCGCCTTCACTGTGCAGAACACCATTCGCCTCTATCGCGACGAAAGAATTCCGCAGTGACCGTCACCTGTTCTCCACGCGATACCAGTGCGGCATCCGCCACTTGGCTGCGATGGTGCAAATTTAACTTCGTCGGCGGAATCGGAATCGCAGTGCAGTTCACGACACTGTTTCTGCTGAAAGAGGGGGTTCACTTCAACTATCTTGCTGCAACCGCAATCGCAGTAGAGACCGCCGTCGTCCACAACTTCGTCTGGCACGAACAGTTCACCTGGGCTGATCGAATAAAGGTCCATCAAACCAAGATCGACCAAACAAGGTTGGATCGAGCTAGCCGCGGCTGGCTACACCGGCTACTGCGCTTCAATCTAAGCAACGGAGCCGTCTCCATCCTCGGCAACCTAGCGCTCATGAAACTCATGTTCGGCCAAGCCCATCTGAACTATCTTGTCGCCAATGCGCTTGCGATTGCTCTGTGCTCGCTGGCAAATTTCCTGCTGAGCGAAACCTGGGTATTCGCCCGAGGATGACGCTTAGTCTTCGAGGACAATCTTCGCTACTCAGGGGCAATCGCCTCATTTCGGCGATTGCCGTCGGACGAGCGTTGGAGTACTGTCTTCCCATCCTGGCCTGAATTAGATCGTCCGGTCCTACTTGTCCCAGCGTGAGGAGACCGTCCCATGCGCTTGACTCGCATCTTCACTGTTGTCTGTGCGCTTCTCGTGTGTATTGGCGCTACCGCGCCACTGGCCCCGAACCCGCAATCCAAGAACGTAGCCAGGGCGACGCCCCTCGTTCTCGAGAAGGACGAAGGCGAGCGCCGCGTAGGGCGTGGATGGCCCGGTCACCCCGATCCAGGAGAGACTTTCATCCTGAAGATTGATCCGAAGAATGGCGGGTCCTCGCATCTGGTTTTTTTGACTGCAAGCATTCCTATAGGGGAAAAAATCGAGATTCACCGGCATCCCGAAGCCGACGAAATCCTCTTTCTGCAGACCGGAACCGCCCGGGTGCATGTCGGAGATTCGGAGAGAGTCGTGCATGCGGGCGCTACTGTATTTGTCCCTGCCGGGACCTGGATCTCTGCCGACAACGCCGGAAACGACGCCGTCAACCTAATCGCCATCTTTTCCGCGCCGGGCTTCGAGGACTTCATGCGCGACACCTCTGCCCGGGAAGGAGAGAAAAACGCCCCGCTCTCCCAAGCCGAAGAAGACGCGGTCGAGAAGAAATATTCCCATGCTGTGATCTATCAGTGAGGCTGAGCAGTAAGGTCAAGCGATCTAGGCCACGCGACCGCAAACCGAGACCGCAGTCCATACCCTCGCTGCGGGCCAGGTACTCCCGCAACCTCTGTACCATCGCCATTTAATTGTCAGGAAAACACTTAGCGATATCAGGGAAGTGCTGTATTGGTACTAAGGGCTCGAAGAGGCACAATTTTTAGGTCGAATTGATCGCGCTCAAGGAATTGGTGTGCATTCCAATCTGAGAGCTATGGGAATACGACAACAAAGCTCACTTTGGAGGATTGCATATGCGAAAAGTATTATTGCTCGTTTCGGTACTGTTGCTCGGCGCGTGTTGGGCCGCGGCGCAGGACTCTACAAACTCAAATTCCAGCCCAGCCAGCCCGACGTCGGCAAGCTCGGGTCAAACCGGTTCAGCGACCGCGAGCGGCGCAAACACCGTTGAAGGCTGCTTGAGCGGCTCCAGCGGCAGCTACACATTGACGGCTAAGGACGGCACGTCCTATCAGCTGACCGGAGACACGGCGAAGCTGAGCGAGCATGTGGGCCACCAAGTAAAGATTACCGGCACGTCGAGCGCGGCATCGTCGAACGCAGGCGGAACCGCTACCGGTACGGCAGGCGCGAGCAGCAGCTCACAAACACTTGAAGTGAGTTCCGTAAAACACGTCTCCAAGACCTGCCAGAACGGCAGCATGTCCAAATAGTTTCACGCACACTGGATCCAACGGCCCGGCCAACATGGCTGGGCTTTTTTGTTTGAGTTGCGGATTGAGTTACTAGGGCAGAACTCGCCGTTTGGATTAACTTAACTCGGAATCACGCTGCGTCGCGGGACGGCGGCTTCGCATGAATGACCTCCGGCTTCCCGTGTGCCGGCCGGTGAATCTCCTGACTTAGGGTCGGACGCTTCTTACCAGGCAGTTCAGGGATGCGAACGACTCTTCGGGTTCGAGCCGATTCATAAATTGCTTCCACGATTTTTACGTCGGCTAAACCTTCGAGCCCGGAAGGTTCTGGTTCCTTATTCTTGAGTATGCAATCCGAGAAGTAAACCAGCTCGGCGGCGAATTGATCCCGTTTCGGAAACGTCCTGGTCTTCGTTTTGTCGTCGCGAGTTATCTGTTGTTTGATGGCCATGGCGTACTCATAGGCCGGATCGGAACGCAGTACACCCTTGGTTCCAATTAGCGAGTATCGAGCGATACCGGCGGCTCCAAAGCTACAAGTGAAAGTGGCAAGGCGCTCTTCGGGAAACCGCATCACTACAGAGGTCATTTCTTCGACGCGCTGGAATCTCTTATCCCCGTGGTTTGCAGTTACAGCGAAAACCTCCGTGGGCTCCGAACCAAATAAATATCGTGAGGCATTTATGCAATAAACCCCCATGTCATAGACAGGGCCGCCGCCGCGCACAATGGGTTCTGTTACTCGAACGTTCCCCTCAGCGACCTGTTGGGAAAACTCCGAAGCAAAAACCCGTAACTCCCCCAGTTTCCCGCTCCTTGCCGCCCGAATTGCTTCCAGGTTTCCAGCTTCCAGGTGAAGACGATAGGCAATCATCAATTTCACATGGTTTTGCCTCGCGGCTTCAACCATCGCCTGGCACTCCTCCGATGTCACGGCCATCGGTTTCTCGCACAGCACATGAACCCCGGCGGCGGCGGCGCGAACGGCGTACTCCCGGTGCAAATGATTGGGCAGGGCCAGATACACGGCGTCCACGTTGGATAGGGCTCGGCTGTAATCCTCATAGGAGTAGAGGTGCTCCAGAGCATACTTCTTGCCGACTTTTTCGAGTTTGTCCGAGTTCCCGGAAACAAGAGCGAACAGTTCCGAATTGGCAGCGTTGCTGAATGCGGGTAGGACGGCGACCTGCGCGATGTGTCCCAAACCAACCACAGCGTAACGAACTTTGCTCCTCGATATCCCGCGTCGCGTCATTCAGTCCTCCAAATTTATGTTTCCGTTCGCCCAGCCGATTATCCAGGTGTGCGACCTCTCACAATAGATTTGTTGTTTTGATGCAGTTTCCAAATGCGGGGTAGGTAGTCAATTGCGAGTGCAGACAGTTGGAAACCTTGATCCACCAGCATGGCCTAGGGATTCCGCCGGAGAGTCGTAAAGGAAACAGTATGGCTCTGTGCAGGAAAGTCTGGGCAGGCTCTACAGATTCACAATGATGGCACCATCGGAGCACTTGGCCTAAGAAAGTAAGGAGGCGCGCGTGCAAGCCTAGCCGAAGTCAAAGCTGGCTTGCCAGACGGTGAAAGATGCCGACCCCACGGGAAGCAGTCGCTGGTTTGAAAGTCTTTGCCGGTCTTGGGTTTCTTCTAGGTCTCCTGGGGACGGCAGCACTCACCCAAACTAGCGTGAACGACGTTCACGTGGTTCCCAGGCAATTGTCGCCGGCAATGGCGAATGCCATCGCATCCAGCACGCTGGTGAAAGGATCCATCCTTCACGTGGTCAAAACCGACGTGAAATTAGTGCTGGTTCCGGTCAGCGTGATGGACCCGAAGCAGCGCCTGGTGACGGGGCTTCAGGCCGAGAACTTTCAGCTCTTTGAGGGCAAGAAGCCGCAGGAGATCCGGCATTTCTCCAGCGAAGACGTGCCGGTTTCGATTGGCATTATTCTCGATGCCAGTGGCAGCATGCGCGAGAAAATGGGCCGCGTCCGGGAGGCAGTTACCCAGTTTTGTGAAGAAGCAAATCCTCAGGATGAGTTCTTCATGGTCGCATTCTCCGATCAACCTCATCTGGTAACGGATTTCACGACAGCCCCGGAGGATTTGGAGAAGGAACTCCTGTTCACGCAACCCAAGGGTCGGACGGCCCTGCTCGATGCCATCTACATGGGTTTGCACAAGATGAAACAGGCGAGGTACGGGAAGAAAGCTCTGCTGGTTATCTCCGACGGCGGAGACAATCATAGTATCTACATGGAGAAGGAACTGCGAGCCGCGGCGAAGGAATCGGATGTAATGATTTATGCCATTGGCACTTTTGACCGCTACCTCCCCACTCCGGAAGAAATGCGCGGGCCGGCCTTATTGTCGGAGCTTGCCGAACCTACCGGGGGACAGGCATTCACCTTGGAGAACACCGTGGAATTGCCGGCGGTGGCCCGTCATATCGGACGCGCGCTGCGCACGCAGTATGTGCTCGGTTACCGTCCGGAGCAGATGCCGCGCGATGGGAAATGGCACAAGATTCAAGTGAAGCTGAGATTGCCCAAGAAATTGGCGTTCTTGCGGGCCCGTGCCAAGACTGGATATTACGCTCCGGCAGAGTGAACGCGCTCCAGACTACCGGATCGCATCGCCGTTTTGTTTGACGCCGCTCGTATGTTTCCGCGCGTAACGGCTCCCCCTGCGCTTCTCCACAGCCATACTGTCACTTCGCGACAACTACCTTCGAATCAATGGCATCACATCTCTTCAGCTTGGGAGCACCTTGTCTGATTACGATCTCAGATGCGGTTGGCGGTTAAGTATGCGCTTTTTCAGTCTCGGGTTCTTGTTGTGGAGCGCAATCCTGTTTGCGCAACTCGCGCCAGCGCGACCACAGGCGGCATACAATGGTCAAAATGTAAGCGCTATTTCGCTGATCGCGAATCCCCACCGCGACCTTACACCACTGCTCCCGTTTGTCGCCCAGAAGCCAGGAACACCGTATTCGGAAGCGACCATTGAAGCTACCGCTGAAGCTTTGAAGCAGGCGGGCGGTTTCCCCCGCGTGGATGTCAGCGTCGAGCCCGAAGTCGCAGGACTACGAGTTAACTTTCTGTTGGAACCAGCCTACTATCTTGGCATCGTGGACTTCTCCCGGGTCGGAAAGTACTTCGCTTACACCCGGCTTCTGCAGGTCGTAAATCTTCCCGATGAAGACCCCTACGATCCCTCTCGAATTCCAATCGCTGAAACTGCGCTCACGGACTTTTTACACAAGAATGGCTATTTCCAGGCGAAAGTTCATGCCGAATCTAAGATCGACGATGACCATCAACTGGTCAGCGTGACTTTCGCGGTAGAGATGGGGAAGCAGGCTCGGATCTCCTCCGTCGAGGTCCAAGGACCTGACAAGCCCGAGAGTGCCCAGTTGCTGCACTCGATGAAGTCGCTGCGCGCGCGGCTCTCCGGCGGCCTGTTGAAACGCGGAAAACCGTATACGCCGGAACGAATCAGCGAGGCCACGACGCAGATGAAGAGAACCCTGTCCAAACAGAACAGGTTGGCCAGCAGCGTTCACGAAAATCCGCCGCAATACAGCGCCGAAGGCAATCGAGTCGATGTTTCCTTCACTGTGAAAGTCGGACCAGTGGTCACTGTCCGAACGGTCGGCGCCCGGCTCACGGCCGTTCCATTTCTCGCCGGACGCCAGATGAAGAAGTTGATCCCAATTTATTCGGAAGGAACCATCGATCAGGACTTGGTTGAAGAAGGACAGCGTAACCTGACCGACTACTTCCAGAAGAAAGGCTTCTACGATGCCGCGGTGACGACTGACTTTCAGAAAGGAACGGACCGAATTTCGATTGTCTACAAAATCGATCGCGGCAAGAAGCATAAGGTGAATCGTATTTTCTTTCGCGGGAACTACCAACTGTCTGCGAAGGAATTGCTGGATCAGGTCACGGTGAAGAAATCGCATATATGGACCCACGGTAGGGTCAGCCAGAGATTGCTGAAACAAAGCGCCGACAACATACAAGCGCTATACCGCGATCACGGTTACGAAGAAGTTAAGGTCAAGTCCCAGATAATCGACCGCGAACCGAAGATCGACGTTGCCTTTGACATCGAGGAGGGCACGCAGACGATGGTCGAGGACGTGAGAGTCTCCGGAAATCAGAACCTTGCCTCAGCGCAACTCGCCGCGCCCAAAGGATTCCAGCTCCGGGCCGGAGTGCCGTTTTCGCCGCGCAAGCTGGCGGAAGATCGAAATCGCATTTCCGCGAACTACCTGAACCGCGGATATCTCAACGCCGAAGTGAAAACCATCGTGCAGCAGAACCCTGGCGATACCTACCGCGTCAATGTCGCCTACCTGATTCACGAAAACCAGCTAGTGCGAATCAGCGAAGTGGCTTATCTCGGCCAGAAACAAACACGGCTCTCGCTCCTCAAGAAAACAGCGCAGATTCCCCCGGAGACGCCAATGCGGCGGGATCAGCTGCTGGCAGCGGAGAGCCGGCTGTACGATTTGGGGATCTTCGATTGGTCCAGCGTGGGTCCGCGCAAGCCCATCACCGACCAGACCGACGAAATGGCGCTGGTGAAAGTGCACGAGGCGAAACGCAACGAGATTACCTATGGATTCGGATTCGAGGTGTCCCACCGCGGCGGAAACATACCCACCGGGACCGTAGCCCTTCCCGGTGGGGGCGGGACCATCGGGTTGGGCGGCAATCAGATCGCGCCCAGCCAGTCGACGTTTGCCAGTCCGCGGGGTTCGGTCGAATTTACCCACCGCAATATTCGAGGTTTGGGAGAGACCGCAAGTGCGTCCATGCTTTTGTCGCGCCTCGATCAGAGAGCGTTAACCACCTATTCTCAGCCCCACTTCATCGGTTCCCAGTGGCAGTCACTCGCCAGCTTTTCTGTGGAACGCAATAGTGAGAATCCACTTTTCACTGCCGGCTTAGGCGATCTTTCATTTCAGCTGGAGAGACTGATAAGCCGGAAGGAGAATCTTCGGCTGCAACTCCGCTACGACTTCAATAAGACTACCCTGTCTCATTTGCTCGTCCCCGAGCTTGTGCTTCCGCGGGATCAGCATGTGCTGTTATCGACCTGGTCGGCCACGTTGATCCGCGATACTCGCGACAAACCACTCGACGCGCACCGCGGCTCTTTCTCGACGGTCAATGTCGGAATTACGCCCACGGCATTCGGCTCGAGCGCGAACTTCGCCAAACTCTTCGGTCAATACGCCTACTACCTGCCCGTGCACTCCCTCGTATTTGCGAACAGCATTCGGCTCGGAATGGCAACGCCGTTTTCGGGGAGCTTCGTGCCCACGAGTCAGATGTTCTTTACCGGCGGCGGCACTTCTCTGCGCGGATTTCCCATTGATGAAGCTGGGCCGCAACGGCTGGTTCCATTTTGCAACGTGCTCAAGGGCCAGTCGGGATGCGTGGATGTGACTGTCCCGGTGGGCGGGCGGCAACTCTTCATCCTGAATTCAGAGGCGCGCTTTCCGCTGGGAATTACCAAGGCGCTGGGCGGTGTGATCTTTTACGACGGGGGCAACGTCTACAGCGCCATCAACTTCAATAATTTCGTCCACAACTACAGCAACACCGTGGGATTCGGTTTGCGTTACGCCACTCCCATCGGCCCGGTTCGCTTTGATATTGGACGCAATCTGAACCCGGTTCCGGGAATCAATCCGCTGCAGTATTACATCACCATTGGGCAGGCTTTTTAGGGAGAGTCATGAATTGGAAACGGACGATCGGTTGGTCATTAGCAGGACTGCTAGCGCTGCTTCTTATCGCAGTGGTCGCTGGATATTTTTACCTGCGCAGCAACCGCTTTCAAAGATTTGCGCTGGGCAAGATCGTGGAGCAAGCAAACCTGGCTACCGGCGGCAGAATTCAGATTGGCGGGCTCGATTTTAACCTGTCGACGCTAACCGCGCATCTTTACAACATCACTGTGCGCGGCACGGAAGGTCCGGATCAGCCTCCCCTCGTGCACGCCGACGAGCTCACCGTTCGCATAAAGATCCTATCGGCGTTGCATCATCAGGTGGCACTGCGTGAACTTCTCATCGATCATCCGGTTGTCCATTTACAAGTGAGTCGTGCGGGGAAGAACAACCTTCCGACCGCTCCACCCAGTCAAAGCAGCAGTCACACCAGCGTGTTCGATCTTACGGTCGCACATGTCCAACTCACAAACGGCGAGGTCAACTATAACGACCGCAAGACTCCACTCGATGCCGACCTGTATAACCTCGGGACCGACATCCGTTTCGATTCCCTCGCCAAGCGCTACGAGGGCGCGGTTTCGTACAACAACGGGCACTTGAAATATGCTCAGTACGCCCCTCTTCCCCACAATCTGCAATTGAAATTCAATGCATCCCCCGACCGCTTCAACCTGGAATCAGCTACGCTCAAACTTGGGTCTTCCGCCATAGAGCTCCATGCCGGCGTTTCCAACTATTCGAATCCGATTGCTGACGGCGACTACCATATCCAAATTCATACGCAAGACTTCGCCGCGATGTCGCCGCAGGCCGCGCCGTCAGGGGACGTTTCGCTGACCGGCCAGTTGCACTATCAGGCGGTCGGAACCCAGCCGCTTCTTCGAAACATCTCCATCAACGGGCAGCTTGCCAGTGAAGTGCTTTCGGCTGCCGCCTCGGGCAATCGCGTCGAGTTGCGCAAGCTGCAAGCAACGTATCAATTAGCTGGCGGGAACTTGGAAGTAAAGAATCTCGCGGTGGATTCCCTGGGCGGCCGCATTACAGCGAATGCCCAGATCAAGCATGTGGATGCCACGCCAGATGCGCAGGTTCAGGCGGCGCTGCACAACATCTCCTTAAAAGCGGTGCAGCAGGCTCTCGGAACCCAGGGCGTCAACGGCGCCACTCTTTCCGGGACGCTGGGCGGAAAGGCGGAGGCAACGTGGAAAGGCAGCTTGGACAACCTGCGCGCGCATTCGGACTTGACGGTTCAGGCTCTCGCCAGCAGTAAATCAAATCCGTCCGAAAGCCGGATTCCGGTCAATGGTGCGATCCACGTGAGCTACGACGGTGGTCATCAAACCATCTCGCTGCGCGACACGACCTTGCGGATTCCCTCGGCGACACTGAACGCGCAGGGAACCATCAGTGACAATTCCAGCTTGCACATTCAGGTTGCGGCGAACGATCTTCATCAGCTCGCCGCTCTGGCTTGTTCCTTCCGTTCGCCCCAGACGCAAGTCCCTGCGGTATCGGGTTCCGCAACGCTCAACGCGGTTGTGAGCGGTTCAATGAAAAAGCCCACATTAGCCGCACAGCTGAACGCGCAGAATTTGCAGGTCGAAGGCAGCCAGTGGTCGACCGCCAAAATCCAGATGCGTGCGACTCCCTCAGAATTCACCGTGCAGAGCGGATCCCTCGTCAATGCCCAACAGGGGCAGGCAAGTTTCAGCGCCAGCGTCGGATTGCGGAATTGGTCTTACCAAGATACGAATCGAATCGAAGCGCATCTTGACGTACAGAAGATTCGGATTGCCGATCTCCAGCGCGTGGCCAATCAGCACTATCCGCTTTCCGGTGACTTCTCAGCAAAGGTATCTCTGGGCGGTTCGCAACTGAATCCAGTGGGCTCTGGCTCGGCGCAGATCACCAATGCGAGCGCTTATAACGAGCCGATTCAGAACTTTGCCGCAAAATTTAACGCGGCCAACGGCTCCATCGTTTCAACGTTAAAGCTCGCAGTCGCGGCCGGAGCCGTTGACGCCGACCTCTCCTACACCCCAAAAACCAAGGCATACAGGGTCCGCCTCAATGCGCCGTCGGTCGTGCTCGAAAAACTTCAGACCGTCAAAGCAAAAGATCTCGGCCTTACCGGAACCGTCACCGCCTCGGTGAACGGCGACGGAACGCTGGACGATCCCCAAC
>Ga0073928_10010553_pt1 | contig 10972 bp, 8 predicted proteins | sample PaiPotPPA55metaG_FD_76969 | JGI IMG/M metagenome (GOLD analysis project Ga0073928, IMG submission 76969) | Iron sulfur acid spring bacterial and archeal communities from Banff, Canada, to study Microbial Dark Matter (Phase II) - Paint Pots PPA... ...
CTTTCGCAACGGCAAGACTCCCTGCGCAAGCTGAACACCGAGATACCCGTGCCAGTGGGCACCGAACACACGCTGCTGGACTGGCTGCGCGCCGGCATGCACAAGCTACATGACCTGACCACTTAGCGAGTCCATGAGGCAAGCGGCTTGGCGAGCAATGGACTAGAGCAAGGGGCCATCGGCTCGCATGCAACTCATGCTGGCATAAAGGCGCTCTTTAACGCTGTCATTCAGTCGACTTAAAAAGGCGGCCCTAGGCTTTGCCTTGGGTCTTATTTCGCAATAGAAAATCATCGCTATAAAAATGCCTGATTTACTGGCTAATACGAAGAGCGTATTAGTCGTCAAGGCTTGCGGCGATCCACTGCGGGCCTAAGTACCTCATACCGCGTTGCTGACATTGCACGTGTTCACAGGTTTTGCCAACCGAAACACATCAAGATTTTCGATTTGTCGAATCGAAATTTTTCAATGTTTCATTCGTGTCCGTGCCGTAAGATTTGCCAACTGAATCGCTTATTGCCGTCACCCGTTTTTTCACCAGTCTCCCTTCGGAATCGAGTGTGCGATGGTCCGGATCGGGCAACTTCTCATATCCCTTGAAAGCAGGGAAATCCAGCTCAACAGCGAATCGCTGCGCATTGGCAGCCGCGCATTCGACATTCTCGAACTCTTGATCCGCGCAGAGGGAACGCTGGTCTCGAAGGACGAGATCATGCGTCGCGTATGGCCCGACACAGTGGTTGAGGAAAACAACCTGCAAGTGCATGTTGCTGCCTTGCGCAAGGCGCTCGGTGCGGATCGCGATCTGATCAAGACGGTGCCGGGCCGGGGTTATCGGTTGATACCGGCGCATGAAGACTCGCCATTGCAGCATGAGGACGCCGCTGGTCTGCTGCCATGCACTTCGTCCATGCTTCCTGCCGGTGTATCGACGTTGATTGGCCGGCAAACCCTGGTTGCACAAGTGCTGGACGCATTGAGCGCCGCGCGTGTTCTCACGCTGGTCGGGGCGGGCGGCATTGGCAAGACACGGGTTGCGCTGGAGGTTGCCGGGCAAGCCGCCGCGCGGTTTCCGGACGGCGTGGTGTTCGTGCCGCTTGCATCGGTCTCGAATGCGCGTTTTGCGCTTGAGGCGCTGGCTGGCGCCCTCGGCATGAAGCTGCCCGCCGGGCGTCTGTCGCCCGATCTGATTGGAGCCGAAATAGCCAGTCGTCGAATGCTGATCGTGCTGGACAATTGCGAGCATGTGATCGATGCGGCGGCCGAGATCGCCCGAGCCATGACGGCCGCGAACCCTGCGTCGGCTGTATTGGCTACCAGCCGCGAGGCACTTCGTATCCAGGACGAGGTGCTGTACCACGTGCCGTCGCTCGACGTGCCCGGGGATGCAAGCCTTAGTGGCGAGATCCTTCAGACAAGTGCGGTGCAACTGTTCCTTGCACGCGCCCGCACGATCGACCCGCGCTTTTCTTCCGATGAACACAGCCTCTTTCTCACCGGGCTGGTATGCCGTCGGCTTGACGGCATACCGCTTGCGATCGAACTCGCGGCGGCGCGTGCGGCCGTGCTCGGCATTGAAGTTCTGGCTGACCATCTCGACGAGCGCTTTCGCATCCTGACGGGTGGCTTCAGGGGCGTGTTGCCACGCCATCAGACGCTCAAGGCGATGCTCGACTGGAGTTACCGTCTTCTTGACGATACCGAGCGCACCTTGCTGCGTTGGCTCGGTGTATTCCTGAACGGATTTTCCTTCGATGCCGCCCGTCACATGGTGGCCGCCCGCGGCTTTTCGCAGACAGAGATCCTGGACGCGCTGAGCGGCCTCGTCTCGAAGTCACTCGTGATTCACGATAGCGCGGCTGTGCCGTCGCGCTACCGCCTGCTTGCAACCACGCGTGCCTATGCATTGCAGCAGCTCGAAGACAACGGCGAGCGCAAGGCTGCCGCGCTGGCGCATGCGAACTGGCTGCGCACGATCTTCGCCCGTGATCCATACCATCGCACAGAGCGCCCGCCCCGCGAATGGCTGGCGGAGTTCCGTCATGAAGTGGGCAACCTGCGTACGGCGCTCGACTGGGCGTTTGCTCCCGGCGGCGACCGGACGCTCGGCATTGAACTCTCGGCGATGGCGGTTCCGTTTCTCTTCGATGTCTCGCTCGTCGACGAATGTTGCGAGCGGGCTCGCACCGCGATCGACGCAGCCAACCACATCGACACAGCAAGCGTGCCCGTCAACACGAAGCTGCGCCTCCTGGCGGCCTATGCAGCGGGCCTTGTGTACACGCAGGGGCCGACGGCCGCGGTGCGCGATGTGTGGTCCGAGGTGCTGTCGCTCGCCGTGGCGACAAGCGACACCGAGTTCGAATCGCGGGCGCTGTGGGGCTTGTGGAACGCTTACCAGTACGGCGGCGAGGCACGGGCGGCGTTGTTGCTTGCGCGCCGTTTCAGCGCGCTTGCACAACAGCTCGGGAACCGGACCCAGCGTGTGATCGGCTGCCGGATCGAAGGCATCGCGCTGCACTATGCGGGCGAACCCTCAGCCGCCCGTGAACAGCTCGAGGGGATGCTGAATGCGTACGTGCATGACGAGCATCGCTGGAACGCGGTTGGCTTTCGGATCGATCACGGTATTGTCGCGCGTGCGACGCTTGCACGGGTGTCATGGGTGCAGGGCGAAACACAGGAAGCGTTGAGGCTCGCGCATCATGCGCTTGATGCCGCGCTTGAATACGAGCACGACATGGTGACATGTTATGTGCTTGTCGAAGCGCTTATACCGATTGCATTGCTGATGCAGGACGCTGCCGTTGCCGGGCGTGGCATCGCTATGTTGAGAACCCGTGCGTCGCAAGCGGGGTTCGCGATCTGGGCGACCTGCTGCGACTGCTATGAGAAATACCTTCAGTCAATGTCCGACGAAGGTCAGTGGCGTCTGCCGCAGTTCCGCGCATCACTCGACGCGTTGCGCGAGAGCGGTTTTATCGCACCGCTGACGCTGCTGCTTGCGCAGTTTGCGCGGGCATCGCTGGCTTGCGGACGGCGTGACGATGCGGCGACCGCTATCAACGAAGCGTTCCGGCATTGCGAGGAAACGGGTGAGCGCTGGTACTACCCTGAACTATGCCGGGTGAGGGGAGAGATTTCGCTCGCCGCGCACCAGGCGATGGACGCCGAATCGTGGTTCGTGTCGGCACTCGATCATGCGCGGCGCCAGGGCGCAATCGAACTCGAACGCCGTGCTGCGGCAAGCCTCGGCGAACTTCAAAAAGAGAACGCCGATACAGGCGACATGTAGTAACCCTATGCATTGCCCGATGCACACGCCTGAGCGTGGTCATCGCATTGCTGCACCCGCTTACATCCTCCCCCCGCTGCACGTACCCCACGCATCGTCCTCCGACTGCGACGGTGCTACTCGTCCACGCGCGAGCGGCTCGATCCTTTAAGAAGGATTCAGGTTGTCCTCAGGACTTTAAGACCTGCTCTCTGTAGCCTCAAACCGGAATCGAGATGCGGCTCATGTGCGCCTCACGCCTGTCATCCCGGTTACCTCCATTTTCCATGGCGACGCGCACCGTCGTCCCGATTCAGTCTGAGGCCAGACCAAGGAGCATTCCATGCCGCATGAATTACTCACCCCCGATACCTGTGCGCTCGCGTTGATCGACTACCAGCCGCAGATGTTCTTCGGCACGCATTCGCACGACCGCACGACCATCGTGCACAACGTCCAGGTCCTCGCGAAAGCCGCCAAGCTGTTCAAGGTCCCCACGATCCTCACGACGATCGCCGCGCGCACTTTCAGCGGCGAGTTCATCCCCGAACCCCAGGCCGTCTTCCCTGAACAAAAGCCGATCGACCGTACCTCGATGAACTCCTGGGAAGACGCGAACTTCCGCAAGGCGATTGAAGCGACCGGGCGCAAGAAGATCGTGCTCGCCGGTTTGTGGACGGAGGTATGCGTGGCGTTCCCGACCGTGCAGATGCTGGCAGAAGGATACGAGATCTACGTCCCGACCGACGCTTGCGGAGACGTCACGGAAGAAGCCCACGAGCGGGCCGTGCAACGCATCATCCAGGCGGGCGCTGTCCCCATGACCTCACTGCAATTCATGTGCGAGCTGCAACGTGACTGGGCTCGCGGCGAGACATACGACGGCTGCATGGACATCTTCAAGGCACATAGCGCCTACGGTATCGGTGTGCGTTACGCGAAGCAGATCCTCGGCGAGCACGCGAGCGAAGCGGGCGGTTGAAAGCACGACGGCGAGGCACATCGAAGCAGCACATCGAACAAACGCGTCAACAAGCGGCCGCGAACCGTGATTCCCGCCTCACGCTGGACCAAGTTCGCCGCCGCTGCGCACCCTAAAGCATGAGGACGACGATGACAGCGACAACCCCTGCCGCCGCGTCCGCGGACGCCATCTTTTTCAACGGCAAGATCGCTACCCAGGATGACAAGCGATCTTTCGTGACGGCACTCGCGGTCAAGGATGGAAAAATTATCGCCACCGGCACTGATGCTCACGCGATGCAGTTCGCCCACGCCGGCACTCAACGTGTCGACCTGAAAGGGCGCACCGTCATCCCGGGACTGAACGACTCGCATCTGCACGTGATCCGGGGCGGCCTGAACTTCAACATGGAATTGCGCTGGGACGGCGTGCCGTCGCTTGGCGATGCGCTCGAGATGCTGCGCCGGCAAGTTGCGCGTACGCCCGCGCCGCAATGGGTGCGCGTGATCGGCGGCTGGAACGAGCTGCAGTTCGCGGAGCGGCGCGGTCCGACGCTCGAGGAGATCAACGCCATTGCGCCGGACACGCCTGTGTTCATCCTGCATCTCTATGACAGCGCACTGCTGAACGCGGCGGCGCTGCGCGCAGTGGGATATACCAAGGAGACGCCCGACCCGCCGGGCGGTGAAATCCAGCGCGACAAGCGCGGCAACCCGACCGGCATGCTGATTGCGCGCCCCAACGCGGGTTTGCTGTACGCGACGCTCGCGAAGGGACCCAAGCTTGCGTATGACGACCAGGTGAATTCCACGCGGCATTTCATGCGCGAGCTCAATCGTCTTGGCGTCACGAGCGCAATCGATGCAGGCGGTGGATACCAGGCGTACCCCGACGACTACGCCGTGATCATGGCGCTGGCCAAGCGCGGTGAACTGACCCTGCGCATTGCCTATAACCTCTTCACGCAGAACGCGAAGAAGGAAATCGAGGACTTCGCGCGCTGGGTGAAAATGACCAAGCCGGGGGAGGGCGACGACTTCCTGCGAATGAACGGCGCGGGCGAGATGCTGGTCTTTTCCGCGGCTGATTTCGAGGACTTCCTCGAGCCGCGTCCCGACCTGCCGGAGACGCTCGAACCCGAACTGGAAGCTGTCGTGCGACTGCTCGTGCAGAACCGCTGGCCGTTCCGTCTGCATGCAACGTACGACGAGTCCGTCGACCGCTTCCTGAACGTCTTCGAACGCGTCAACCAGGACACGCCGTTCAACGGCTTGCGCTGGTTTTTCGACCATTGCGAAACCATCTCACAGCGCAACATCGACCGTATTGCGGCACTTGGCGGCGGCATCGCCATCCAGCACCGCATGGCGTTTCAGGGCGAATATTTTGTCCATCGCTATGGGGCTCAGGCGGCTGCCAGGACACCGCCGATCCAGCAGATGCTGGCGGCAGGACTTCCCGTAGGCGCGGGTACGGACGCCACGCGGGTGGCAAGTTTCAACCCGTTCGTGTCGCTGTACTGGATGGTGTCGGGATGCACGGTCGGCGGCATGCAGATGTACGCGCCGCAGGACCGCCTGGACCGGATGGAAGCGTTGCGCCGCTATACGGTGGGCAGTAGCTGGTTCTCGGGCGAAGAGGACCGCAAGGGCGCGCTTGTGCCCGGGCAGTTCGCTGACTTCGCTGCGCTCACCGACGACTATTTCACGGTCGATGAAGCGCGGATCAAGTACCTGTCGTCAGTGCTGACCGTGGTCAACGGAAAGGTTGTCCATGCGGACGCCGAGTTCAGTGCGCTTGGACCGCCGCCGTTGCCCGTCAGCCCGTCGTGGTCGCCGGTGGCAGAGTTCGGCGGGTATAGCCGATACCAGCCCGCCACGATTCTCCAGCAGGCGTGCGCCGACGGTTGCGCAAACCTGTGCGGCATTCATGCTCATGGTCACATGTGGGCATGGCGCAAGCAGGTGCCGGTCAGCGATGCCAACGGCTTTTGGGGTGCGCTCGGCTGCAGTTGTTTCGCGTTTTGATCTGTCGGGGAAGATTAAGGACGATTCAGGTTGCTTGATCAGAGGTAACGGCCAAGCCGGGGCAAGGAGATGGCGATGAGAAAGCGCATCGCGGGAATCGCGATTCCGGACAGCGAGATGGCGCGTGCGGCGGGGGCCGCCGCACGCGCCATCGAGCCGGATATTCTCTATCGCCATTCTTTGCGGGTGTTTCTGTTTGCGGCGCTGATCGGCGTTCGCCGCCGGCTCGTCTTCAATGCAGAACTGCTGTACGTAGCCGCGCTTTTCCATGACATGGGCCTGACCACGCTTTACCGCGACTCCCAGATGCGCTTCGAACTGGACGGTGCGAATGCGGTGAGGGCGTTTCTGGGCGGTTATGGCATGCCCGAGGACGCCGTGGCGGACGTCTGGAATGCCATCGCCTTGCACACCACATTCGGCATCTGCTCGCACATGTCCACGTTGACCGGGCTGATTGCGGCCGGGGTCGAAACGGATCTGCTGGGCATGCACTTCGATGAGGTCAGCCGCACGGAGCGCAACGCGGTGCTGGCCGAGTATCCGCGGGGGACGGGCTTCAAGGCACAGATCATCGACGTGTTCGCGCAGGCCATGGCGCACCGTCCCGCGACAACATTCGGTACGGTCAACGCCGACGTGCTCGAGCGCTGTGATCCGAATTACCGGCGCATGAATTTTTGCGGCCTGATCCTGGGCTCCGACTGGAAAGAGTAGCGTTCGACGCTTTACTAGCTTGGTGGATTTTGGACAAGAGACTTGACGATGCCCTATCTTATTTCGCTTGCAGCAGGCTTCGTGGTCGGCCTGCTGTACTGCCTGGTGCGTGTGCAGTCGCCCGCACCGCCGTTGATCGCCCTAGCAGGATTGTTGGGTATCGTGCTCGGGGAGCATACGATTCCCGTAGTGCGAGCGCATCTGTTCCCGGCCAGTGTTCAGGTCCAGCAAGTGGACACGCCCGCACCGGCGAAACCGGCGCCGGCCGCCGACCCGGGAAGCAGCGCCAAATGAATCCAACGCACTCTGCTTTTTAGCGTTGTCTTATCGTGCTTCATAGCAATCAGAAACAGGAAGAAACAGGAGCTTTTCATGTCGCGCAATTCCGTCTCTCGGCTCGCCGCCGCCGTTGCGTTCGCCTGCGTGTTGCTCGGCACGGCGAGCGCGCCCGGCGTCGTCCAGGCCGAGGCCGAACTCAAGCAGGCGTCGGCGAGCACGAACGTAGCCGTCGGCCCTCAGTACGATACGACCCATGTGTACGTGTCGAATGAGGATATCGATGCATTCGTCAACAGCTTCCTGGCGACCTTCGGCGGCAGGGCTTCGCCGCGTGCGGTCTTCACGGTGACGCCGACGCCGAGCAAGACCGCGTCGCAATACGTGCAGACGCCCGTCGGCATGCTGTCCGTGTTTGCGTTCCAGACGCCGATCCCGTATCCGTTTGGCGACGAGCGTACCGGCTATCTCGTGACCGAAATGGACCAGGCCGTGCGCGCGGCCCGTGCTGCGGGTGCGGATGTGACCGTCGAGCCGTTCGATGACCCTATCGGCAAGGACGCGCTGATCCGCTGGCCCGGCGGCTTGAACATGCAGTTGTACTGGCATAGAAACGCGCCGTCATACGGGCCGCTTGAATCGGTGCCGGACAATCGCGTGTACATGTCCCGTTCGGCCGTCGATGGTTTCGTGCGCCGGTTCGTGCGGTTCTCGCAAGGCAAGGTGGTCTCCGACGACCGGCATGCGGACGCCGGCGTGATCGGTCGTCCGGGTGAAACCATGCGCTGCATCCGGATTGAATCGGGCTTCGGCAAGATGGTGGTGTTCGTGACCGACGGCAAGCTGCCGTATCCGTTCGGGCGCGAGACGACCGGCTACCAGGTGACCGACCTCGCGGCGACGCTGGCGAAGGCCGAGGCGGCAGGCGCCAAGGTGCTGTTTGCACCGTACCAGACCGGCAAGGGCAAGACGTCGATCGTCGAATTCCCGGGCGGGTATATCGCCGAGATCCACGACACAACTGCTCAATGACGCGGTCACGACGTTCGAGGTGTTCGCGACGATTGCTGGCGCTTTCGGGCTTCTCGCTGGCGATGAGCGCGAGCTTTGCCGCCATGGACGCCCGCGCCGCTTCGGACGCGGGCGATGCACCGCCCCCTGCGCCCGCGCCAGTGACGACCTGCGACGCCAAACGGCCCACCGTCTTGTTCAATCGATGGCAAGAGGACTGGTCGGTGCTCGCGAATCCGTGCGTGCCGCGCGAGCCGCTGGATGGGCTCAAGTACATGCCGCTGGGTGGCGATCCGGCGTCGTACCTCTCGCTCGGTGCGAACCTGCGCGAGCGGCTGGAGGTCAACAACGCCGCGTTGTTCGGGGTCGGTGGGAACCACGACGATACCTACCTGCTGCAACGCGCTGAAGTACACGCCGATATCCGCCTGGGCGACCATCTGCAGGTCTTCACGCAGATCGAAGACGCGCAGCCTTACGGCAAGGACTCCGTGACCCCGGTCGACAAGAACCCGCTGGATCTGGAGCAGGCGTTCATCACTTACGTCGGGCCGCTCGGCGGCGGCACGTTCAAGTTCAGGCTGGGGCGTCAGGAGATGGCGTTCGACTTGCAGCGCTTCATTTCGGTCCGTGACGGCCCGAACGTCCGGCAAGCATTCGACGGGCTCTGGACCGACTGGGAAATCCAGCGCTGGCGTTTCATTGCTTTCGCCACGCAGCCGGTGCAGAACCGAGACGTCAGCGACTTTGACGACGTCTCGAACCGGCACCTGACGTTCAGCGGCGTGCGCTTCGAGCGGCAGGACGTGGGGCCGGGTGACCTGTCCGGGTACTACTCGCGCTATAACCGCGACAACGCGCATTTCATCGACGCGACGGGCGATGAGCATCGCGATGTCTTTGACGTGCGTTACACCGGCAAGGCGGGACAGGTGGACTGGGATGTCGAGGCAATGCTGCAAAGCGGGCACGTCGGCAACAGTACGATTGGTGCGTGGGCACTCGGGTCGCTGGCCGGTTATACCTTCGGCGGCCTACCCGGGACGCCGCGTGCGGGCATTCAGGTCGACGCGGCGTCGGGCGATCGTCATCCCGGCGACGGCCGGATCGGGACGTTCAACCCGCTGTTCCCCAATGGTTACTATTTCACGCTGGCCGGTTATACCGGCTACAGCAACCTGATTCACGTCAAGCCGAGCATCACGTTGAAGCCGGCGAGCAACCTGTCGTTGCTGGCAGCGGTCGGCTTCCAGTGGCGCGAGACCACGGCCGACGCCGTGTATGCGCAGGGCTCCGTGCCTGTGACGGGAACGGCCGGCCACGGCAGCCTGTGGACCGGCATGTATGTGCAATTGCGTGCGGACTGGACCATCGCGGCGAACCTGATCGGCTCGGTCGAGGCGGTGCATTTCCAGGTCGGCGATGCTATCCGCGCGGTAGGCGGCAGCAACGCCGACTATATCGGCGTGGAGCTTAAATACGGGTGGTAGAGGCCGGGTGCGTGCTTAAATGCGCGCTATGAAACGATCGATCAGATCCGGCTGATCCAGTTGTTCGACCCACCATTGCAGCGCACGTCCGGTTTCATCGTCGCGCCATGCGAGATAGCACTCCGTGACTTCGCGCATACCGGTTACTCGCTTGGGGACGAGCTTGCCCTCGGCGATAGGCTTCGCCGCAAGACACTCGGGGACGGTGCCCACGGCCACGCCCTCGCATTGCGCGGCGAGCTTGGCGCTGAGCGTGGGCAGCGCGATGAACTCCTGCGTGGTCCCGGTGGCGACCGACCGCGGCCTCAATTCGCGCGAGGTATCGCTGATCACCGCACCTCGATAACGCGTGACGGTCTCTATTCCAAGCGGCTCGGGCAGGTCCGCAAGCGGGTGATCGGGCGCGACCACGAACACATGCTTGAGCGATCCGAGCGGGCGTGCCACCAGATGAGGAAGGTGCGGCGGCTCGCCGGCCGCGCCGACTACGAGATCCGCGCGCCGCGTGACCAGAGCGTCCCAGGTACCGCCAAGCACTTCTCTCGACAGACGCAGCCGCGTATCCATCTTCAGGTCGTAGAACGCGTGTACATAGGGCCAGAAAGCCTCGAGCGGAAGGATCTCGTCGATGCAGATTCGCAGCTCCGCCTCCCAGCCTTCCTGAATGCGTTGCGCCCGTTGTTCCAGTTGTTCGGCGGCATGCAGCAGCCGCCTGCCGTCCTCGACCACGACACGTCCCGCATGCGTGAGCCTGGCGCGCCTGCCGGTGCGATCGAACAGCACGACGTCGAGATCGCTTTCGAGCTTCTGGACCAGGTAGCTGAGCGACGACGGCACCCGGTGCAGCAACTCGGCCGCTTCGGCGAACGTGCCGGTGCGGTCGATTGCGTCCAGTGCTTCGAGGACTTCGAATGACAGCTTCATTGCAGCTTTCCCTTTTGTAATTTCGTAATTTCGTAAATATGTAATCTGGCCGAGGATGCGCTTGACGTGTGATCCTGTGTGTCTCGATTGTCCGTCGGTTTGAATCGATCGGTTGTGGACGGTTTATTGACTACGTATGTAACCGGAATGCGGCTTTGTGGGCGAGCTTTAAGATCAATTCAGGTTGTGTGCGCTCGTCAGCGTGCTGCCGCGCAGTCCACAAAGAAACTAGAATCTCCAGTAGAGAACAGCGGTTCAGACAAAACCATCAGGAGACAGCGTGGAC
>Ga0073928_10010554_pt1 | contig 10972 bp, 10 predicted proteins | sample PaiPotPPA55metaG_FD_76969 | JGI IMG/M metagenome (GOLD analysis project Ga0073928, IMG submission 76969) | Iron sulfur acid spring bacterial and archeal communities from Banff, Canada, to study Microbial Dark Matter (Phase II) - Paint Pots PPA... ...
CCGTCGTCTCGATCCGGGTGTTGCGGTAGAGCCAGTCTATCGTTTTGTCGCTGCGCAACTTAGATTTCATCCTATCGAGCGCTCCTTGCTTTGTCAAGCGAGCGCGTAACACGGTTGCTGATTCGCCACCGCGTTCCGCGAGTGCTTCAATCTGTTTTTCAACTTCTTGGTCGGTCGTGTCGATCTTTTCCGCTTCGGCGATGCGATCGATCAGAAGCTCGGCCTTTACATCATCCACTGCGCGATCGTGTTGGCGCTTGCGAAGCGCAACCCAGTCGACATTTACCGCACGGGGGTCTACACCTTGCGCCGCGAGCGTGCGAACCGTGCGCTCAAGCCGCACATCCATCTGATGCTCGACCAGCGCTTCAGGGACCGGAAAATCGTGCTGCTTCACGAGAGCTTCCAAAATTTTCTCGCGAGCTTGCGATTGCTGCTGGTCTTCTTTCGCCGCTTCGAGATCTTTGGTGATGAGCTGCCGCATTTCTGCCAGGGTCGAGAATCCGCCCTTTTCTCCTGCGGCATCTTTGGCGAACTCATCGTTCAGTTGGGGGAGCTTCTTTTCCTTGATGCCCTGAACTTCTACGGTGTAATCGTAAGCCTTTCCTGCAAGCTTCTCGTCGGGATAATCATCGGGATATTGCGAGCGGAATTTTTTTGTATCGCCTGAACTTGCTCCGCGCAAATTCTCGGTGAAGCTTTCCAAGGTTTCTTCAGCGCCGATGTGGCACATGATGTTGTCGGCTTGTACGAGGTCACCGCCGCCGACGGGCATGCCGGAAAGTTTGATGAGAACGTAATCGCCGTCCTTGCCAGCACGGCCTTCGACGGGGACGAAGGTCGCGGCGCGCTCGCGCATCTCTTCAATCGTCTTGTCCACCTGCGCGTTGCCAGCTTCGACGGCGTCGATATTAACAGCAAGGTTTTTGTAATCGCCCAGCTCGAAATCCGGGAGCACTTCGAATACGGCGCGGAATCGTAGCGGCTCGCCTTCCTTGAAATCAACTTTATCCACTGCGGGTCGTGTTACTGGAATCAGGTTTTTTTCACCGAGCGCCTTTTGGAGATACTCGGGCACCAGAGATTGCACCACTTCGCCTTGAATATCTTCGGCAAAACGACGGCGGATCAGCGTTACGGGAGCTTTGCCGGGACGGAATCCCGGGACGCGAGCGACTTTTGCAAGATCGCGCGCTACTCTTTCGGTGGCTTTCGTTACGTTCTCGGCTGGGATTTCCAGTTCGAGTTCACGCTTGCATGTGGCTTCTGTCATTTCGATTTTTGAGGGAAGAATTTAAAGCAAATCCTGGCCCAATTTACCTTTCACCCGTTCCAAATTCCAGGAGCAGAGCAGGGAAGTGCGGCGGGCGTTCACCGCGAGTGAAATCTCAGTATAGGGAAGACGCTCTCGCGCGTCAACCCGGCCAATCCTGTGGACGACGCGATTGATTTGCGTCTGGAAAAAGATTTCTGCGGAAGAAGGGACTCGAACCCCTACGGCCTTTCGGCCACCAGCTCCTAAGGCTGGCGCGTCTGCCAATTCCGCCACTTCCGCGTCGGCTGGCTCCTTCGATTATACAGGCCTGTTGGATTTGAGCGACGGGCAAACCGGGATTAAGCGCCGTCACTGGGAATTTCGTTCTGAAGACGTTTACGACCTTGCTAGATGCATGCGAGGCAGTTCGTGGGCCCGTCGGCGAATGCGCTTGCGGGCATGATTCTGTTTTGCTAGGCTTCCGGCCCAACAAGCTTCTTTGTCCCGGAGGATTGATGCCACACTGTACGAAATGCGGAGCGGCGGTCGCGGACAATGCTGCTTTCTGTCCAAGTTGTGGCGCAACACAGGCTGCGGGGGCACCGTCGGCGCCCGCCACTTCGATACAAACGGGATTATCGGAAAACACCGCAGGATTGCTGTGCTACCTGCTTGGCTGGATCACGGGGCTGATCTTCTATTTTACCGATAAACGGCCATACGTTCGCTTTCACGCGGCGCAATCGATCGTGGTATTCGGGGGCCTACATATCATTAACCTGGTCCTGGGGATGTTTTTTGGAATAGGCATCATGGCCCATGGCTTGACTGGTTGGACGGGCCTTTCGGGCGGGCTTATTCTTTTCCATCTCTTGCATCTTTTTACTTTCGTTCTCTGGATAATTTTGATGGTCAAGGCCTACCAGGGTGAGAGGTTTCGCGTCCCATTTGCCGCTGATATCGCGGGCAGCATTTTCGGCAAGTCGTAAGGCCGCCTGAGCCAGCACTCCAGCGATCCAATCCCCTCTTGACATCCGACGGTCGAGCGTCCATCTTTATTGGCTTTCCTTTTGAGATACCAATTGCGTACGTGCACTGCGGGAGACGTTAGTGAAGCTTCGCCTTTGTTTTCATGACCGATGTTTCGATGGAGCGGCTTCGGCTGCGGTTTTCACACGCTTCTACCGCGAGCGGATTCATCCTGACGCGCAGATTTATTACACCGGAATGACCCATAAAGCTTCGCATCCGTTCGAGGATGGAATTTTTGACGGCGACGAAAATGCGATTGTGGACTTCAAGTATTCCAGTTCGCCGCTTTTAACGTGGTGGTTCGACCATCATCAGAGCGCGTTCCTGACGCCTCAGGACGCCGAGCATTTTCGCAGCGACCGTTCCGGCAAAAAATTCTATGACCCGGAATACAAGTCCTGCACGAAATTTCTGGCTACCATCGCTTCCCAGAAATTTGGATTTAACGCCGAACCGCTGGCCGAGTTGATCCATTGGGGCAACATTATCGACGGCGCGCAGTTCGCGACTCCCGAGATTGCGGTGGGACTCGCAGAGCCGGCCATGCAGCTCGCGCTAGTGATCGAGGCTGCGCCCGAAGCGGATCTGGTGCCGAAACTAATTCCGTTTATGGCCACGATATCCATGGCCGAGATGGTGCAACTGCCGATGGTGCAGAAGCACCTGGGGAACCTGCTCGAAAGGCACCGGCGTTCACTGGATATTTTGCGCAACCGCACTGATTCGCGCGACGGCGTGATTTATTTCGACGTCAGCGACCTGGACCTGGAAGGTTACAACAAGTTCATTCCGTATTTTTTGTACCCGGATGCGATCTATTCCGTGGGAGTTAGCGCATCGCCGATGCGCACAAAAGTCTCGGTGGGAACCAGTCCATGGAAGGAAATTTCCGCGGACGTGAACCTCGCGTCGCTTTGCGAGAAATATGGCGGTGGAGGGCATGCTCGCGTGGCGGCCATTTCTTTGGGGCCGGGTGACTTGGTCCACGCCCGCCAGGTTGCTCAGGAAATTGCTGCAACCCTTCGCCATACGAAGTGACTCGGCCTGCGTTGGGGAGTGCCTCGCAGTCAATCACTCAGTTGACGGACGAGATAGTCGCCGCGCCGGGCTACGGCATTCGTTAGCTTGCCTTCGGCAATAGATGAAGCATCCGATGTGATAGAGCGCGCTCTCTACGTGGCAGGGCCACGCTAAATAAGAACTTGGGGCAAACTCTAGAGGGACTGATTGACACACCCGGTCGTAGGGAGCAGGTCTTTGTCTCCGGGGTAGGCCACCCGGAGATTCGCCCGTGCCTTCGTGAAAGGGTGGCTCAGCGAGAACGCCGACGGGGCGATAACCGCTTGAGGAGCCCCAGTCCTCTCCTGTCACTGAATTGTGAGCACAGCCGCGCGGCATCACAGTCGCCGACATAGTCGCTATGAGCCGCCACTGCGTCGGCGCTCACAGCATCATCACCACCATCAGCAGCCACCACGCCACCGACGGAGGAGGCGGCAGAGGCTCCTACTGCGCCTGCTGCAGCGGCCGTTCAGAAACGCCGCTCTTGGACTTCCGGGGTTCGTAGGGAGGTTCCTGCCCGTGTCGAGGTGCCCGGCTTCCTCATGGACGCTAATTTGGCGTTCAGACGCACGGAGGCTTTAGGAGCCGTCGAGCAAGCAGTCGGAGATGATCTCGAAACTCGATTGAAGTCGGCACTGAAGATTTTGCGAATTCCTGAGTCTAATTCGTCAATGTCTTGATTTACATTCGTCAATATTTGTGTTAACATTCGTCAAGTTTCAAAGGCGGTTTTGTAAGTGGCATACGAACGAGGGGAAGATATTAGGCATTTCATCGTGCATCAAGTGGGTACGCATTCAGACATCGCAAAATTGGCCGCTGAAAAATTCGGTGTCACGCCACACGCCGTACGCTGGCATCTGCGGCAATTGCTCACAGCAAACATTCTCGTCGCAGATGGTAAGACGAGAGACCGCACGTATCGTTTGAAATCAAAAGAATGGATAAGATCTTTTTCGACCGCCGAGGGAGTAAAAGAAGACGCCGCGTGGAATGATGCTGCGCCAGTTGTTGGAGACCTCCCAGAGAACGTCCTGAGTATCTGGAACACCGGGTTCACCGAAATGTTCAACAATGCAATCGATCACGCCGAAGCAACAGAAATTACAGTCAAGATTCGGAAGACCGCAATAGACACTGAAATAGAAATCCAAGATAACGGCATCGGGATATTTAAAAAGATCCAAGCGGCGTTGAACCTTCCCGAAGAGCAACACGCGATCATTGAATTATCGAAGGGGAAATTTACGACAGATCCTACAAAACATAGCGGACAAGGAATCTTCTTCACCTCAAAAATGTTGGATTCATTTGACATACTTTCGGGCGAGCTATCTTTCACGCGCACGCGCACGCCAACTGGGTCAAAAGGTACGATAGTTTGGATGAAACTCGATAACGAGTCAACAAGGGCTCCGGCAAATGTCTATAACGAATACTGCGGGGAAGAATTTGATTATGGTTTTGGCAAAACGAAAGTGCCGATAAAGATGGCTCAATTTGTGGGACATAGATTGGTTTCGCGTTCCCAGGCAAAAAGAATTCTCGCCCGTATTGGTGAATTCAAGGCTGCGTCTTTTGATTTTGCGGGCGTAGATATGATCGGACAGGCCTTCGCCGATGAGATCTTCCGTGTTTTTCACGACGCACACCCGGACATTCGGCTAGAGGTCGTTAACGCAGAACCCGACGTGGCAAAGATGATTGAAAGAGCCGCGAAGGAGAGCACTTCAACCGGCGAATCTGGGACTCAGATGTCCTGAACAACCTTCTAATTCTGGACACGTGTATTTCTCCCTAGTGTTATATTCCCGTCGAGTTGACGTGTCGAATTTGCGAACGACGAGTGACTATAACTCATTTCTCTGAGGATTTCGCTCGGCAAACCGTTGAACGCTTCGCAGGTGAATCATCGTGTTGGACTCAGTCTTCGATGTTGGACTCAGTTGCGACAGAACGTAATTAACTGTAGGCTATCTAGTTGTGAGCCGTAGCAGTTTTGTTTTTGATGGGCCGGTAGCTCAATGGTAGAGCAGCTGACTCTTAATCAGCGGGTTGCAGGTTCGAGTCCTGCCCGGCTCACCACTCTTCTCCAATCGTTGCAAGTATTTAGGTGCGGTCGTCTTCATGATAGGTGCTCGGGCTTACTTGCGAGTGTCCAAATAGTGTCTAGTTGATTCCGATTCGGGCGAAGCCTCGCGGTTCGCTTTGGTATCGAGGTTTGAATCAACTTGTCTGGCAAAGCGCTACGTTAATCAGGAGCTACGGTCGGATTTGGCATAGACAGGGGCAAACACGTCGGTGATGAATGATTCGAGCGTGGTAGGCGTCGTGTTTTTTGCCGAGCGCGCTTCCTGTGGCACGATTAGGCCCGCATTCGCACCATCCCACATTTCAATAAGCAATTCCGCGGTCCTTTTAGGTAATCCCGCAGTCACAAGGCGCTGCCCAAGCATCATGCTCGGAACTTGCACGTATCCGAGATTGGGCTTGCCGATGGAATGTCCAACAATTGACGCCGCCTCCTTCATGGAGATGTCGCGCTGCCCGTGCAATTCTTGAATTGAACTGCCGGAAAAATTGCGGGAAGCCAGACGAGTGGCGGCATACGCGCCGATATCTTTTGTCGCTATCCACGGCATTTGCACATCCGCCTGTAAGCCACCCGGTAGTGTTCCCATTGAACGCAACGGCTCGATACTCATGAAGAGATTTTCCATAAAGTATGCTGCGCGCACATGCAGGACGTTCAGCCCGGCGACTCGATCGAGCTTTTGTTCCTGATTATGTAAGCCAACGATAGGTCCGGTGTTTTTCGCGTGCTGAGCGCCAATACTGCTTAGATTGACGGCAAACCTCACATGGGCATTGGCGATTGCAGCTGCGTAGGAGTCGGAAACGCGTTCTTGATGCGCGCGCAAATCTTGTTGCGAGATGTCCTCTGGCAGAACTAAGTAGACGGCTGAAGCGCCGTAGAAAGCTTCCGTCATTGAAGCGACATCTTCGACGTTACCGACGAAGGGCTCCGCACCCAGCTTCACGAGCGGCGACAGCTTCTTCGCGTTCCGCCCAACCACGCGGACCTTTTCGCCTTTGGCGAGCAAGGCTTCCGTTGCTGCTCTTCCCGTGCGTCCCGTTGCACCTGTCACGATGATCATTTAGTGTTCCTGTCTTGCACCAAGCAACGATCAGTGCGGCGCTTTGCCTACGACGCCACAATTTTATAACACAGCGTCGTCTAAGTCCTGATCGCGTCGGATTATCAGATAAGCGGCTTTTAGCGGAATTTCTGGCAATGCGTTTGAAGGCTACGGCGTCTGTGACGGATAAAATGCGGTGTGCTCACCTGCTTCCCTATAATTGTGCGACGTACTTGAGAGGAACGGTTGCCGTTGATTCTGTTTGGTCTGGGATTCGGCAGGGAATAGAATCGAACATGCTGAGGTCGCTCTCCGATTCAATCGGAACGCCATCGCGCGCCCCGTCATTCTTTCACGGCCGGGATCCATCTCACCGACCTACGGTCCGAAAAGCACCTTGCGGCTCATATTGAGAACTTAAACCTGCGGGGGTGTTTTGTCGAAACGGTGACGCCGTTCCCAATGGGCACAAAGGTCAGACTAAAAATCTCGCATGCTGGCGTCAACTTCATTGCGATAGGAAAAGTAGCTTATTCGCTGCCCAAATCGGGGATGGGAATCACCTTCATCACGATCGAGCAAAAGAGTCAGGAAGTTCTAGACCTGTGGCTCGCGGACCTGAGAAAGTAAAGTATTCTCTGCTCTAAATCATTAGAAAGGTTACGGCAAACCCAAGATCTCGCGCACTTTTCTTTTTCGAGTTGTCTCGGCTGGTGTACCGCCTCCTCGCTCAAGCCATTTTGTAAACTCCACTTTCTGATTATCCTAGTTTCGGTTTTTGTGTCGAAACAAATTCACTTGCGACTCACGCTGAAGATACGCGATTACGGCCCGGCAAGCCGGACAATCCGGCACGTGCGCGAGGAATCATTCGTTCATAGGATGTCGCTTGGCAAATCTCCTACAAGGCTTGGGTACGACTGTAGCCATAGGCGAATCTAGACACGGTGCGATGCGAGCCGCAAGGACGAAGAAATGATTGGAACGATTTCGCGCAAAAAGCAATCATCTCCGATAAATCAGTACCAACGTACAGGCCTTGCAACTGCCCAGGTGCGCGATGAACTTCGCGTTCAAGACATCAGTTTGCAAATCGCTTGCAAATAGCTGCTCCGGCTGGGGCGCTCCGGTCAGGTAAGCAAGTCTTTACTTTCGTGCTATGGTTTTGAGGCGCAAGGAAAAGGGTGAATTTCAATGACGCTTGAGGAACTGGATAATAGTCTGCCAGAGGGTTTGCATGATGCTCAAATTCGGTCGTATAGGAGGGACTTTGAGTCGGCGACGTTGACTCTTTTTGCAAGGGTCGTAGTTGGTCTGTCACAAGAAAACAAGAATCAACTTCTATATCGTGATGGAGAAATCATCTTTCAGGGGGTTCAATACGTCGTGTCCGAGTTTCCAGGCGCTGCGTCGACTTTTCGCGACGCGGGATGTGTGTGGTTTAGTTTCAGGCGAACAGGGCCCGGTATAATCTCTGAGGAGCTCAGCTCAGTATTGGCGCCAGATATTCTGAGATATTCACTATTTGTCCTAGAATGGCAATCGAGTACACATATCGCCGCGCGTGAGGTCAGCTTCACCTGGTCCTCATGATTCTTAGGGCTCATTAGATCGGGTTGTCGGCCACCTTCTCCGAAGTGTTCCACCCAGAGCGCTCTTGACAGTTATCATAATACAGTCTAATATTTAGATGCTAATTAGAGGAGACATGCTAAGGCAGGGACTAAAGTTAAAGCAGGCCAGCGCGGTCCTACAGATAGAGCCGAAGGAACTGCAGAACCTTGTCCAATTCGGCGTCGTAAAGCCCCGACGATTAGAAGGAACGTATTTCTTCGACGCGAACGCCCTTATGGTAGCCAAGGTCGCCTCTTATCTAAAAGAGTCTCTCGGCACGCGTACGAGTGTGCTTTCCAAACTCATGGAAGCATTTTCGGCGTCTGAAGAAGAATTTAAATCAGAGAATCCCAAGTACATCATCTTCAACTGTAGGCTCACGGCGGAAGAGGAGCCAATCAAGCTAGGAGTGCCGTTTCGAGCCTTGGGGGAACAGATTGAGGAACGAATGAGCCGGGCTGATCTTTACAAGGACCTGCCGCGAGGGAAAAAGCGCCGGGGCTGGAAAAAGGAATTTCTGGAATCGCTAACCGAGGCGGCAAAGGACATCGGAGAGGTTTCTGAAGAAGAAATCTTGCGCACGGTTCGCAGCTATCATAAAGAGAGACGTGCGCCAGAGATCACCGTTGCCGCAGAAAGCTAGGAAACGCAAGCCACGGGCTGTTGTTGACACCAGCGTGCTTGTGGCTGGAATTTCGGGCTTCAGAGAACCGTTCGTTTCCGGCAGGAATCCGAGTGCTGATGTACTCCGTCGGTGGGCCGAGCGAAACAATTTCGTCTGGCTCATAACGGAAGACATTCTGGAAGAATACAAGGAAGTTCTGAAGCGCCTCCGTGTTCGTTCAAACCTGACGGAAGGGTCGTCAACTTGATCCGAGAGCGGGCCGAAGAGGTCAGGGCGCGCTCCACCGTTGAGATTTCGTCCGACCCCAAAGATGATCCATTCTGTCTTTGCTCTGAACAAGGCAAGGCCGATTTCATCATCACTTTGAATCCGAAAGACTTCTCAAGATTAGCTGAAGGCAAAAATAGTTCCTCCTGGTCACTTTCTGGCGTAAGAATGAGCCATAGAAACAACGCGCTTGGTGTGACCTCATCTGACATATCCCTGAATTATTTTTGACCGGCAACAACCCTGAGAGCCAGTTTCAACGATTAACGGGGACCCGCACATGCCGGATCAAGGGAGGGCGATCAAATGATTGGTTCCTCGGAGATTCGTCTGGCACCTTCGGTGGCGGCGATGAATGCGTTCATCGAGCCACACCGTCAATGCTGCTCTACCTCGGAATCGGTCACCTTCGAGGTCGAAGTTTCCGTTCGGCCCACTTGTGGCCGAAGACATTCTTTCTACCCGCTAAGTTTCAAGTTTTTCGGAGAGTTGACGGAATTGGTTCGCCGGGCCGTACCTGGATGTATCCGCCCAACTCGGTTCCGCCGGCCAACCTACTTCAAGGTGGGCAAGGATGTCAAAGAAGGCAGCGTGGTAGTGTGGTCGAGGGGTACACGGAAAGGAGAATCCTCGACAGTTCTATGTGGTAGGTCTGCGGACCGAACCCGCGCTTATAATCCGAGGCAGCTCCGGACGGATCACGATTACGCGGCTTCGACCTGCGAATATCAGAGTGATCAACCGTCGCGAAAACCACCTCGACCACGACCCGCGCTGCCTCCTAAGAGCGAGAAAAAAGAAGAAAACAGTTGCTCGCAGTTGACAGGTCACTCCATATCAGAACTTACCAGGAGTCGACCTGCTCCGGCGCGAGGACGATCAATCGCGCCGCTGGACCTGTGGTACGCTTTGCAGCGCGATGAAAACCATCTTACTTCTCGTTTGTTCGAACGTTTTCATGACGATTGCTTGGTATGGGCACCTGAAATACCGTAAAGCTCCGCTTATCGCGGTAATCGTCGTAAGTTGGCTGATCGCGTTCGCCGAATACTGTTTTCAAGTCCCTGCGAATCGCATCGGCTACGGCGAATTTACGGCATTTCAGTTAAAAATCATCCAGGAAGTAATTACTCTCTGCGTGTTCGTCATCTTCGCGTGGTGGTACCTCGGCGAAGGTATCAAATGGAATCATGCTGTCTCGTTTCTATTTCTGATAGGAGCGGTGGCGTTCGCCTTCTGGGGGAAGCTGTAGGTTTCGAAACCGTACACATGATTCCTCTGAACTCAGGAGTTAATCTAAGGCTACATTGGCTTCTTGGCTGGTTGAGAATCGTCGGGGCTAACAAAATTAATTACAAAAGGCGCGATTCCATGCACCTGCAGAATCGTATCGCCCTTGCATTCCGCGAAGTGCTTCATACGCGGACCCGCCCAGAAGAATCCGCCCGCGGGAACGTCTTTCAGCGCAGCTTCATCCCATTTCGATCCCATTCCTACAGCGGCCGCGCCCTTGATCACCGTAACGTTTTCCGTCGTCGGATGCCAGTGTGGTGCGATCCTGGTTCCGTCGGTACATGAAAGGCGCAAAGTATATGTGTGCCCCTCCGTCATCGGATCGCCCTGCAGGACAGCGACACGCACCGTGCCGCCCATTTCAACCGACGGTGTGCCCACCATAGCGGCTGCGGGGACGTCACCCCATTTTTCCGAGCCCGGCTCTACAATCATCGAGCCACTCGAAACCTGCCTAACCGTCTCTTTGGCAGCCTGCTTTGTCTGTGCGCCCGCGACTGCAGGAAACAACACGAAGATGATTAACAAACCCGTTCGCATTGTGGACATGCTCCCCTCCCCGTTGAATTGATTTGACCCGGAATATGCGACTTGGACCTCTGTTTCACGCATCGTACGCTTCTACTGACCTCGACACAACGGATTTGCGACACGGATTTGCGACGGATTTGCGACCAGAGCAAG
>Ga0073928_10010556_pt1 | contig 10971 bp, 11 predicted proteins | sample PaiPotPPA55metaG_FD_76969 | JGI IMG/M metagenome (GOLD analysis project Ga0073928, IMG submission 76969) | Iron sulfur acid spring bacterial and archeal communities from Banff, Canada, to study Microbial Dark Matter (Phase II) - Paint Pots PPA... ...
CAGGTCGCGGCGCGGGCCGGGGTGTCGCTCAAGGTCTTCTACCGGTACTTCGCCAGCAAGGACGACCTGCTGGTGGCGCTGCTGGAGGAGGACAGTCGCATCGGCGCCCAGCTGCTCGCCGACTCGGTGGCCGCCCACGACGACCCGGTGGCGCGGCTGCGGGCGGCGGTGACCGGCGTGTTCGAGCTCATCACCCTGCAGGGCGCGCTCGGCTACGCGGGCGTGCTGATCCGCGAGCAGCGGCGGCTGGCCGAGAGCCGGCCCGACACGCTCACGGCCGCCATCGCGCCGATCATCGACGTGTTCACCGCCGCGATCGAGGGGGCCGCGGCCGCCGGCGCGGCCGCCGCGCCCGATCCCGACCGCATGGCCCGCACCGTCTTCGCGCTCGTCCTGGACGGGCTGTTCGAGGTGGTGCTGGGTCGAGCTCAACCGCTGGAGGAAGCCGCGTTCCTCTGGCAGTGCTCGTGGGCTGGGGTGCGCGGCGAGGCCGTTTCCAGCTCGTGAGTCGACCGGAGGACCGATGACCACCCAGGACGCAGCCTTCGACCTGAACGCCGCGATGTGGGACCCCCGCAACGCCGACGCGCCCCAGCCGACGTATCACGAGATCCGGAAGCACGCGCCGGTCGCCCGTGCCATCGGCTACGACGGCATCCCCACCGTCTACGTGTCGCGATACGAGGAGGCCATGTGGGCGCTCCGCCACCCGGAGGTGTTCTCGTCGGCGCCGGAGTCGATCTCGATCGGCCAGGAGTTCCCGCTCATCCCGCTGCAGGTCGACCCGCCGAACCACGCCAAGTACCGGCGCTGGCTCGACCCCGAGTTCTCGCCGAAGCGCATCGGTGAGCTCGACGCCAGCTCCCGCGCCCTCGTCAACTCGCTGATCGACGGCTTCATCGAACGCGGCGAGTGCGACTACCACGAGGAGCTCGCGACGCCGCTGCCGTCGGGGATCTTCCTCGCCCTGATGGGGCTCCCGCAGTCCGACCTGTCGACCTTCCTGCAGTGGCGGGACGACACCATCCGGCCGGACGTGGACCCCAACGACCTCGATGGTGCGGCCGCGATCCGCGACGCCGCCGGCCACGCCATCACCGAGTACTTCGCGCGGGCGCTCGACGAGCAGCAGCGCAACCCCGGCGACGGGCTGCTGGCCCGCATCGCAGCCGCCGAGGTCGAGGGCGAACCGGTGTCGCGGGAGGAGCAGCTGGGCGTCTGTCACCTCATGCTCATCGCGGGCCTCGACACGGTCACCGCCACCCTCGACTGTGAGATGACCTACCTGGCCCGCCACCCCGAGGACCGCCGCCGCCTGGCCGCCGACCCGTCGATCACCGCCGGCGCGGTCGAGGAGCTGCTCCGCTGGGAGAGCCCGGTGCAGATGGTCGTGCGCGTCATCAAGCAGGACCACGAGCTGGCGGGCGTGTCGATGCAGGCGGGTGACCACGCCGTGATCATGATCGGCGCCGCCAACCTCGACGACGAGTTCCCCGACGCCGACCGGGTCGAGTTCGAGCGGGAGGCGAACCGGCACCTGGCCTTCGGCGCCGGACCGCACCGGTGTCTCGGCTCCCATCTGGCCCGGCTCGAGCAGCGGGTCGCACTCGAGGAGTGGCACCGCCGCATCCCGGACTATCGGATCGCGGACGGCGTCGAGATCCACTGCTCGCCGGGCATCCGGCAGGCCGAGCGGCTGCCGCTCGTCTGGTCGTAGCTCACCCGGTGAGCGCCGGCCCGAGCGCCCGCCACGCGTCGAGGGGCGGGACGCGCCGGTCGGCCGCGATCACCTGGACGCAGACGTGGTCGGCGCCCGCGTCGTGGTGCTCACGGACTCGCCGGGCGATCGCGCCGACGTCGCCCCAAGCCACGATGCTGTCGACGAGGCGGTCGCTGCCCGGCGCCGCGACGTCTTCGACGCTGAACCCGAGCCGGCGCAGGTTGTTCACGTAGTTCGGGAGCTGCAGGTAGATGGCCAGGTGCTGACGCGCCAGCTCGCGGGCGCGTCCGGGATCCGCCTCGAGCACGGCTGACTGCTCCGGCGCCAGCAGCGGGCCGGCGCCGAGCACCGCTCGCGCGCGGTGGGTGTGCTCCGGCGTGACGAGGTACGGGTGGGCGCCCCGGCTGCGGTCGCGAGCGAGCTCCAGCATCCGGGGCCCGAGCGCGGCCAGGGCCCGTTCGTCCACCGGCACGGGCGGGGTCGCGGCGTCGAGCGCATCGAGGTAGCGGCGCGTCGCCTCGAGCGGCCGCTCGTAGCGGCCCGGGTGGTCGGCGTCGACCAGCGGCGCGTGGCTCACGCCGATGCCGAGCAGGAACCGGTCGGCGTGCGCGCTCGTGATCCGGGCGTGCGCCTCAGCGACCTCGGCCGGCTCGTGCATCCAGAGGTTCACGATCCCGGTCGCCAGCACGACCTGGCTCGTCGCGTCGAGCAGCGCCGCCGCGGCCTCGAAGATGTCGCCACCGGCCCCGCCCGGGAGCCACAGCGCTCTGAACCCGAGTGTCTCGAGCTCGGCCGCCGCGTCCCGGGCCTGCCCGCGGTCGCCGTAGCGGAGCGCCGCGCTCCAGACGCCAACCGGGCCGAGATCCATGGCTCGCCTTGTCTCGGGTCAGGGAAGGACGACGTGCACGTGGGCCGGTCCGTGGACCCCGAGGGTCAGGATCTGCTCGATGTCGGCCGACCGGCTGGGGCCGGTCACGAGCGTCACCGCGCTCGGCGCGGGGTCGGGGATCCGGCGCAGCGCCTCGTCGAGGGACGAGACCAGGTTGGCGGGCCGGACGACCGCGAGGTGTGAGCGGGGGAGCAGGCTCGTCGCCCGCGGGTGGGCGCGGTCGGCGGTGAGCATGAGGGTGCCGGTGTCGGCGATCGCGGCCGTGCAGCCGGTGACGCCCAGCGCGGCGCTGGCCAGCCGCTCCCGGTACCCGGTCTCGCTCGGGCGGACCACCTCGTGCCCGGCGTTGGTCAGCGCGAGCGCGACCGGCTCGACGGTCGGGTCGTCCTCGATCGCGACGAGCGCTGGCTCGGGTCCGACGAGCTCGAGCGCGACTGCGCTCGCGTCGGCGCCCGGGTGCGGCGTGCCGTCGACCGCCGACAGCTCGGCGGCGAAGCGACGGGCGAGGTCGTCAGCCACCCGCCCGCTCCCGTCGCCACCAGGTTCGGAACGGCTCGGGAGGAGCCGGCGGCAGCGCCCGTCCCTCGCACCAGGCCCGCGCCACCGGCAGCCGCCGCGCCAGCCGGGGGTGCCGGGTCGCGGACGCGGCCACGCGCGCCGACGCGCCATAGAGGCTCGGCCGGGCCCAGGCGCGACTCCAGAGGCCGAAGAACGCCTTCCGGCGCCGCGAGCCGGAGGTCCGGCGGCCCGCCACCGCGGCGCGCAGCTCCAGGAGCAGGTCGTGCAGCGGGATCCCGACCGGACAGACCTCGGCGCAGGCGGCGCAGAGGCTGCTGGCGCCGGGGAGCTCGGTTCCCTCGTTGAGGTCGCCCAGCAGCGGGGTCAGGACGGCGCCCATCGGGCCCGGGTAGACGCCGCCGTAGGCGTGACCGCCGATCGTGCCGTAGACGGGGCAGACGTTCAGGCACGCGCCGCACCGGATGCAGCGCAGCATGTCCTCGAACGGCGAGCCGAGCAGCGCCTTCCGCCCGCCGTCGAGGAACACGACGTGCAGCTCCTCGGGGCCGTCCAGCTCCCCGGCCCGTCGCGGTCCGTGGATCATGCTCACGTACGAGGTCAGCTTCTGGCCGGTGGCGTGCCGGATCAGCAGCGGCAGCATCGTCCCGAGGTCCGCGAAGCGAGCGAGCACCTTGTCGACCGGCACCAGTGCGATGTGCACCCGGGGCAGCGACGTGGTGAGGCGACCGTTGCCCTCGTTCGTGACGAGAACGATTGTGCCCGTGTCCGCGCACACGAAGTTCGCGCCGCTGATCCCGAGGTCGGCGGTCAGGAACACCTCCCGGAGCCGCTGCTGGGCGAACGCGCACAGCTCCTCCCGCTCGTCCGGGAGCTCGTGCCCGGCCACATCCGAGAACAGCCGCGTGATCTGGGGGCGTGTCTTGTGGATGGCGGGGACGATGATGTGGCTCGGCCGCTCGTGGGCCTGCTGGATGATCCACTCGCCGAGGTCGGTCTCGAACACCTCGACGCCGCGGCGCTCCAGCTCCTCGTTGAGGTGGATCTCCTCGGTGGCCATCGACTTGGACTTCACGGCCCGGCGGGCGCCGGCCTCACGCGCCAGGTCGGCGATGACACGAGCCGCCTCCGGTCCCGTCGCCGCGTGATGGACGTGGACCCCGAGCTGCCGCAGCGATGCCGTCGCCGCGTCGAGGTTCTCGCGGAGCGCCGCCACGCCGTCGGCTCGGATGCGCGTGCCGCGAGCCTTGACTTCCGCCATGCCGGGCTCGGCCAGGGCGACCCGGCGGGCCTCGTTGAACCGGTGGGCCACCGCGCCGAGCGCGCCCCGCAGCTCCACGCTGTCGAGCGTGGCCTGGACACGGTCGCGTAGCGGCGGCAGCGGGGCGCCCCGCGGGCGGTGCCGGGCCAGCTCGTCGGCGGTCGTCACGCCAGCCCGCCGGCAAGGACATCCGCGACGTGCCGCAGCTCGAGGTCGAGACCTCGCCGCTGCGCTCGCGCCGCCAGGTGCAGCAGGCAGCCGGTGTCGCAGGCGGTGAGGGTCCGGGTCCCGGTCGCCATCGCCTGGTCGAGCTTGGCGTCGGCCATCGGAACCGCGATCTCGGGGTGCAGCACGGAGAAGGTCCCGCCGAAGCCGCAGCAGCGCTCGGCGTCGGCGAGCTCGACGACGGGGACGCCCGCGGCGTCGAGGAGGCGACGCGGCGCGTCGCGCACCCCGAGCTCGCGGAGGAGGTGGCAGGACGGGTGGTAGGTCACGGGCTCGTTGGCGCGGGCCCCGAGGTCCGGGCGGCCGAGCACGTCGACGAGGAACTCGGTGAGCTCGTACGTCTTCTGGCCGATGGCCTCGAGGCGCGCCCGCTCGTCGCCGTCGGCCAGAGTCGGGAAGTAGCGGCGGACCATGGCGACGCACGAGCCCGACGGGGCGACGATCGCCTCGTAGTCCCCGAACACCGAGGCGAAGTGGCGGGCCAGGCGCAGGGCGTCGCGCCGGTACCCACTGTTGAAGGCCGGCTGCCCGCAGCAGGTCTGGGCCTCGGGGAAGGCGACCTCGCAGCCGGCGGCCTCGAGCAGGCGCACCGCCGACCGACCGGTGGCGGGGGCCAGCTGGTCGACCAGGCAGGTCACGAACAACGCGACGAGCACCGCCGGTTCCTACCACCTGCGCGGCGCCGTTGGCGCCGGCAGGATCAGAGCACGAGCTCGGCCATGAGCCGCATCACGTCCGGGTTGTGGGCGCCGAGCAGCATCGTCGTGACCCGGGACGCCTTCCAAGCCTCGAGGTCGTCGCGGATCTTCTCCTTGGGGCCGATGAGCGCGATCTCCTCCACCATGCGGCTCGGCACGGCGGCGGTCGCCTCGTCCTTCCGGCCGTCGAGGTAGAGGTCCTGGATCTTCGTCGCCTCGGCCTCGTACCCGAGCCGGCAGAACACGTCGAAGTGGAAGTTCATCTCCCGGGCGCCCATGCCCCCCACGTAGAGCGCCAGCGACGGCTTCATCGCGTCGGCGGCCCGCTCGATGTCGTCGTCGACGATGACGGTCACCGTGGGCAGGATCTCGAAGTCGTCCGGGCCTCGGCGCGCGCCGGGGCGTGACCAGCCCTCCTTCAGCGCGTCCTCGTACATGTCCTCGTGCTTCGCGGAGTAGAAGATCGGGAACCAGCCGTCGGCGATCTCGGCTGCCAGCGCCACGTTCTTGGGGCCCTCGGCGCCGAGGACGATCGGCAGGTCGGCCCGCAGCGGGTGCACGATCGACCGGAGCGGCTTGCCGAGCCCGAGCCCGCCCGGGTAGGGGAGCGGGTAGTGGGGGCCGGGGCTCGTGACGCGCTCCTCGCGGGCGAGCACCGACCGGATGATCGACACGTACTCGCGGGTTCGCGCCAGTGGCTTCGGGAACGGCATCCCGTACCAGCCCTCGACCACCTGCGGACCGGAGACACCGAGCCCGAGGACGAACCGACCCCCTGAAAGGTGGTCCATGGTGAGGGCGGCCATCGCGGTCGCGGTCGGCTGGCGCGCCGACAGCTGGATGAGGTCGGTGCCGAGCCGCAGCCGGCTCGTGCGCGACCCCCACCAGGCCAGCGGCGTCAGCGCGTCCGAGCCCCACGACTCCGCCGTCCACACCGAGTCGTAGCCGAGCTGCTCGGCTTCGAGGACGAGGTCCTGGGCGCCGGCCGTTGGCTGCGCGCTCCAGTAGCCGAGCTGGAGGCCGAGTTTCATCGTCGACCGCCGGTCGGGGTCGGACCGGGCTGCGTCACGTCGGTCACGGATGAGAACCTATGCGCTCGGGCCGGACGGCCGCGGAGAGGAGATGGCGATGGCCGCGCTCGACGGCTACGGGACGCTCGTGACCGGCGGCGGCAGCGGAATCGGCGAGGGCTGCGCGGCGGCGCTGGCCCGCGACGGGGCGTCGGTCACCATCTGCGGTCGAACCCCGGAGAAGCTCGACGCCGCCGCGGAGCGCCTGCGCGCCGTCGCCGCACCGGACGCCGTCGTCGCGACCATCCCGGCCGACGTCACCGACGAGGAGCAGATCGAAGCCGCGGTGGCGAAGGCCGCCGAGCCGACGGGCCACCTGCACGGCGTCGTCGCCAACGCCGGGGGTTCGCTGCACATGGGGCCGCTCGTGCTCGCCGATGTCAGCGCGGTGCGCGCCACCGTCGACCTCAACGTCATCGGCACGTTCCTGACCCTCAAGCACGCCGCACCGCGGCTGGCGGCCAGCGGCCACGGCTCCTTCGTCGGCGTCTCCTCGCACGCGGGCCTGGACACGTTCCGCTTCCTCGGCGCGTACGGCGCCGCCAAGGCCGGCCTCGACATGGTGATTCGCGTCGCCGCCGACGAGCTCGGGCCGGCCCGGGTGCGGGTGAACTCGGTCCGGCCCGGGATCATCGACAACGAGCTCATGGCGCCGATCACCGCCGGCGGGCCCGTGCTCGACAGCTACCTCGAGAACATCCCGTTGCATCGGGTCGGGACGGTCGAGGACGTCGGCGCGCTGGTGCGGTTCCTGATCGGTCCTGAGTCGAGCTGGATCACGGGTCAGTGCATCAGCGTCGACGGCGGCCAGTCGCTGCGCAAGGGCGCCGACTTCGGCGCCTTCGCCGAGCCGGGGCTGACCGACGACGCGGCGCGCCGCCTCGTGATGGAGGACGACTGATGGAGCTCGGCGGGTCGGTCGCCGTCGTCACCGGCGGCGCCAGCGGCATCGGACGGGGGACCGCCCTGGAGCTGGCCCGGCGCGGCGCCCGCGCCGTCGCGCTGGCGGACCTCCACGACGAGCGGCTGGCGGAGACCGCCGCCGCCCTGGAGGCGCTCGGCGCCGCCGCGCTCCCGGTCCACTGTGACGTGGCGAGCGACGCCGACGTGGAGCGACTCCGCGATGAGGTGCTCGGCGCCTTCGGGCAGGTCGACGTGGTCATGAACAACGCGGGTGTGGCGCTGCTCGGCCCACCCGACACGCTGTCGATGGAGGAGTGGAACTGGATCCTCCAGATCAACCTCTACGGTGTGATCCGCGGCGTGCGCGCCTTCGTGCCGCACCTGCGCCACCAGGGGCGAGGCTGGGTCGTCAACACCGCGTCGGTCGCCGGCCTCTACGCGTACGCGTGGGACACGATCCCGTACATCACCGCCAAGTTCGGCGTCGCGGGGCTCACCGAGGCGCTCGCCCTGTACCTGCGACCGCTCGGCGTCGGCGTCTCCCTGCTGTGCCCCGGGCTCGTCTCCTCGAACATGGCCGACACCGCTCGCATCGGCGGCGTGGACGATCCGTCGGTGTGGCTGCAGGGGATGCCGCTCAGCGAGCCGGTGCCGCCGGACGTCCCCGGTCGACTGGTGTGCGACGCCATCGAGCAGGAGCGGTTCCTCGTGCTCACCCATCCCGAGTCGACGCGAGAGCGCGTCGCCCGCCGCGGCGAGGACCCCGACGCCTTCGTCACCGAGCAGATCGAGCGGCTGCCGACGCCCCCCAACCTGCCCTGACGCTCGCCGCCCGAGCCCGGCAGGTCAGACGTTGCCGTCGCCGTCGCTGGGGCCACCGTTGTTGTCGGCGTCGTGGTCGCCGCCGTTGCCCTGCGGGATCCCCGACGGCGCGGGGGGCGGCGGGGCCGGCGCGGCCGTGGGGGGCGGCGGCGGCGGCGTGAACGTCCGGGGCGCGACGCGCATCGGCGGGCTCGCCGGCACGTTCATGGGTGGGGACGTTGCCGGGGGTTGCGTCGTCGGCGGCTCGGTGCTCGTCGTCGTGCTCGGGGCGAGGGTTGGCGCCGTCGTCGCGGGCGGCCGGGCCGCCACCACGGCGCCCGGCGAGGCCGGCGACGTCGTGGTGACGATGGCCGTCCCGAGCCCGGCCAAGCCGAGGGCAGCCAGGATCGTGGCCAGGAGCCGAGGTCCGGTCATGGTTCGTTCCTTTCTCGTGTCCCCCGGCGATTTCGTTGACGGTCAGGATCTCGAGCGAGCTGCGATCGGGAGCGCGCCTCCGACGACGAGCGACGCGAGGCCGGCGATCTCGACGAGCAGCGCGCCGGTGGCCCACGGGGCGTCGAGCGTGTCCTGGAAGCCGAAGAGGCCGCCCGACGCGCTCAGCGTGAAGGCGGCGATGGTCGCGAGCAGGAAGCCGGTCCCCGCGGCGGCGGTCGCGACGCGAGGGAACGCGACGAGCAGCACGGCCAGGATCAGCCCGACGATGCCTTGCGCGAGGAACAGCGGCCCGATGGTGGCGATGTTCCGGTACCCGTTGGCCCAGAGGTAGAGGTGGATGAGCCCCGACGCGGCGAGGAGCGCGGCGCCGGCGAGGAGCGCGGCGTCGGTGGCGGCCCGACGGGCGGGGGCGCCGGTCGGTCCCGCGAACGCCAGCCGTGCCAAGCCCCCCGGCGCGACGAACGGCCGCGAGCGCGCGCCGCGGGCGTTGCGGCGGGCGGATGTCACCACCTCAGTCGGCTGCATGGGTTCCCTCTCGCTCCGTGTCGGTGACGGGTCGTGAGGTTGTACGAGCGACCCTCGGACCCGGATTGCGAGCGCGGCCAGACTCTCGGTTACGAAACGGTGAACGCGGCGATCGACTGCTGCAGCCACGGCCGGAACTGGTTCCAGCGGGATGTCAACGCCGCTGCCACGACAACGGTGCCGGCGTGAGTCCCGGCGACGAGGCAGGCGATCTCGCGGTAACGACGGTGGCGCACCCGCGTCACGTAGGTGTCGATCACGCACGAGCCGCGACCGCCCTGGAAGGCCACGCGCTCGGCGCTCGCCTCCTCGTGGACCGCCTCGTCGTGGTCCTCGCCGAGGAGGTGCACTCGAAATGCCGCGAAGCCGCGGGGCCGCTCGGCACCTTGCTGCGGGGTGGCGTTCAGGTAGGCGACGTACACGCCGGTGGGGCTGCGTACCGCGGCCGAGACCGAGCCGGGATCGCCGCTCACCGGTCCGAACGAGGGCGGGTAGGAGAGCGTGGCGGCGGTGCTCGGCGTGACGACCCGCGGCCAGCTCGGTGGGGCTGAGCGGGCGACGAGCCACTGGAAGGCCCCGCTCGGGGTCCGGTCACCGCGCCCGAGGGCGTTCGCGTGTGCAGCCGGGAGCAGTCCGGGCACCGACGGGATGCCGAGCGCGAGCAAGCCCAACAGGGCGACGTGGCGCCCCACGCCTCGCCACGGTCGCCGGGGCTTGACCGCGGGTCGTGCCGAAGTCACAGCCGGGACTACGGCGCGTGAAGTCGAACGGTTTGCGCCAGAGCGCGGTCACTGCTCGAGCACCACCGACGCCGAGCCGCCGGCGACGATCGCGGATCAGGGCGAGGCCGAGAACCGCAGCGGGATGTGCTTGATGCCGTTGATGAAGTTGGATCGGAGCCGCTGGGGCTCACCGGTGAGCTCGAGGTCGTGCCACCGGTCGAGGAGCTCGTCGAAGATCACACGGATCTCCATCCGGGCCAGGTTCGCCCCGAGGCAGAAGTGCGGGCCTCCACCGCCGAAGGCGACGTGCTCGTTCGGGGACCGCTCGATGTCGAAGCGCATCGGGTCGGTGAACACTGTCTCGTCCCGGTTGGCGGAGGCGTACCAGATCACGACCTTGTCGCCCTCGGCGATGGCGGTGTCGCCGAGAGTGAGGTCCCTGGTCGCGGTGCGCCGGAAGTGCATGACCGGGCTGGCGCAGCGCAGCATCTCGTCGACCGCGCCCGGCAGCAGCTCGCGGTGGTCGCGCAGCCGCGCGAGCTGGTCCGGGTTGTCGAGCAGCATCAGCATCCCGTGGGAGATGAGATTGCGGGTCGTCTCGTTGCCGGCCACGGTCAGCAGCATGAAGAACAGGTCGATCTCGAGCTGCGTGAGCTGCTCGCCCTCGACCTCGGCCTCGCTGAGCACGCTGATGAGGTCGGCGCCGTGCGGGTCCTGGGCCCGCTTCTCCTCGGCGAGCTTCGCCGCGTAGGCGAACAGCTCCATCGAGGCCTCCTGGGCCTGCTCCTGGCTGACGCCGTACTCGGGGTCCTCGGACCCGATCATCCGGTTCGACCAGTCGAACATCTTGTGCCGGTCGGCCTGCGGCACGCCGAGGATGTCGGCGATGACCTGCAGCGGCAGCTCGGCCGCGACGTCGACCACGAAGTCGCACTCGCCGCGCGGCGCCACCTTGTCGAGGATGGACCGGGTGCGCTCGCGGATCGTGGCCTCGAGCTCGTCGATCATGCGGGGCGTGAAGCCCTTGTTGACGAGCCGCCGGTAGCGGGTGTGGATCGGCGGGTCCATGTTGAGCATCATCAGCCGCTGCTGCTCGAGGTCCTCGCGCGGCAGGTCCCACATGAACACCGCGCCCCGGTTCGACGAGAACGTCTGGTTGTCGCGGTTGACGGTGACGACGTCCTC
>Ga0073928_10010558_pt1 | contig 10969 bp, 7 predicted proteins | sample PaiPotPPA55metaG_FD_76969 | JGI IMG/M metagenome (GOLD analysis project Ga0073928, IMG submission 76969) | Iron sulfur acid spring bacterial and archeal communities from Banff, Canada, to study Microbial Dark Matter (Phase II) - Paint Pots PPA... ...
GCGTATGTTCGCCGATAAAACGGCGCAGCCATGCGTGCGCGGGATCGGTCTGATAGCGCTCGTGCCAGTAGAGCGACACGTCGATCGGCGGGAGTTCCAGAGGCGGCGGCATCATCACGACGTCGAGATGCTTCGAGAAATGCTTGCAGATGCTGGCCGGCAGCGTCGCGATCAGGTCGGTTTTCGCCACGACGAACGGCGCTGCCAGATAGCTCGCGAGTGTCATTCCAATCACGCGCTGCCGGTTGATCTGCTGCAGGTTCTGGTCAAGCGTCTCGCCGTAGTGACGTGTGTGAACCGCGAGGTCGATATGACGGCATGCGAGCCACGTGTCGATGTTCCATTCGTGTTCGAGGCATGGATGACCGCGCCGAATCAGGCATACGGCCGGGTCCTGGAACAGCGGGCGCGCGCGCAGATCGTTCGACGGCGTGGGGTAATAGCCGGCGACGAACTCCGCGTGATTCGACGCGAGCATGCCGAGCCCGTGATGCGGTCGTGCCGGCACGATGCGCAACCGGACGGCGGGCGCATCGCGTTCGAGTGCGCACGCAAGCTCCGGGAGCCACGCGAACTGCAGGTAATCGCTCGCATACAGCGTAAAGGCCCGCGCCGGCGCACTCTCGTCCAGGATGTCACGCGGCGCGGTTGCGCGCCGCCAGCTCTCGAGCAGCGGTGCGAACTCCTGGTGGATGGCAAGCGCGCGCTCGGTCGGCTCGACCGCTCCGTGACCGGTGATCAGCAGCGGATCGTTGAAGATGCGCCTCAGACGGCTGAGCGCGGCACTCATGGCGGGCTGCGTGACACCCATCTGCGTTGCTGCGCGCGACAGGTTCTGGCAGGTGAGGAGTGCATCCAGGTGGAACAGGAGATTGAGGTCTGCCGGCTTCATGGAACCATAAACGCGATTGATTGAAACATAACGCGACCTTATTCGACGTCCCCAAATTGACCACATACGATGGTTCGGCCGGTCGCGCATGGAGCGCCGCGCGGGATGACCCCTCGATGCGATGCAGACTGGCCAAAGCATAGTGGACCGAAATAGGCCGGGCAATAGGGCAATATCTGCCTCCCTGCTTCCAGCGCGTTTTGCAGGGCTCACAAGGCTGCCGGTTACGGACTACCGGCAGTGAATCCGGGATTCTTTATGTATCGAATTGGAATCGATGTAGGCGGCACTTTCACCGACTTCGCGCTCGTCAACGAAACCGATGCACAGGTCGCGTTTCACAAGGTACCGTCCACGCCGCTCGATCCGTCCGAGGCGATCGGGCACGGCATCACGGGGCTGCTGGACATGCATCACATTGCGGCGTCGGAGGTCGCGCACATTGGTCATGGCACGACGGTCGCCACCAATCTTGTCATCGAGCGCAAAGGCGCGGCGACCGGACTGATCACGACCCATGGCTTTCGCGACGTGCTCGAGATCGGCCGCCAGGTGCGTCCCCACCTGTACGACTACGGCGTCGGCAAGCCGCCGGCGCTGGTGCCGCGCAGGCATCGCATTGAAGTGCGCGAGCGTATTGACGCGCACGGCAAGGTACGGGTGCCCCTCGACGAAGACGCCGTGCGCGCGGCTGCGGAGCAGTTTCGCGACGCCGGTATCGAGGCGGTCACGATCTGCTTTCTTCACTCTTACCGGAACGCGGCTCACGAGCGCCGGGCGAGGGACATCGTGCGCGAGGTGCTGCCCGATACCTACCTGAGCTTGTCGAGCGACGTATTGCCCGAATTCCGCGAGTTCGAACGCCTGTCCACGACGGTGCTCAACGCTACGATCGGGCCGAAGATGGCGCGCTATCTTGAGCGCTTCGTCGAGCGTATCGCCGCGCTCGGCATTCAGGACGAACCGTTCACGATCCATTCGAACGGCGGGCTGATGTCGATCGATACTGTGCGCCGCTACCCGGTGCGAACCTGCCTGTCCGGCCCGGCCGCCGGCGTGGTGGGCGCAGCGGCGGTGGGGCGGGCGATCGGCTTTCCAAACCTCGTTACATTCGACGTCGGCGGCACGAGTACCGACGTGTCGCTGGTCTATCGCGGCGAGCCCCTTTTTACGTCGAATCGCCACGTGGCGGGTTATCCGGTCAGGACACCGATGGTCGATATCCACGTGATCGGCGCAGGCGGGGGCAGCGTCGCGTGGCTTGACGACGCCGGCTCGCTGAAAGTCGGCCCGCACAGCGCGGGCGCGGTGCCCGGCCCCGTCGCTTATGCGCGCGGCGGTACCGAGCCGACCATTTCCGACGCCGAGGTCGCGCTGCAGCGCCTGAATCCGGTTTCGCTGTTGAACGGGCGCATGCGCGTCGATTGCAACGCCGCGCGCGGCGTGATGATGGACAAGGTGGCCGGGCCGCTCGGGCTCACGCTGGAGGAAGCCGCAGAAGGCATCCTGCGCATCGCGAATGCGAACATGAGCCGCGCGATTCGCTCGGTTTCAACCGAGCGTGGTTACGCGCTGTCGGAGTTCGCGCTGTATGCGTATGGCGGCGCGGGGCCGCTTCACGCGCTCGACGTGGCGCATGAGTGCGGGATACCGGTCGTGATCGTCCCGCAGGAGCCGGGCACGATGTGCGCGCGCGGCATCCTGCTGTCGGACGTGTCGTTCGATTTCGTTCGCAGCCAGATCGCGATCGTCGATCCGGACAACTGGCGGCGCATTGTCGAGAGCATCGGCGTGCTGGAGAAGCAGGCGTCGGACTGGTTCAATCGCGAAGGTGTCGGCGCCGAACGGCGCGAGCTGTATCGCGTGCTCGACGCGCGCTATACCGGACAGAATTTCGAAGTGCAGGTGCCGATGGATACCGTCTTCGCCGAGGATTTCGATACGTTCGCCGAGCGCTTCGAAGCAGTGCATCTGCGCGAGTACGGCTACAACGTGCCGGGCCGCGCAATTGAAGTGATCAACTGCCGGCTGAAAGCGGTGGGGCAGGTCGCAAAGGCGCCGCTCGCGCGACTGCCCGCCGGTGACGTGGACGCCGACGCGGCCAGGACGGGCAGCCGCTCCGTCTATCACGGCAGCGCGCACGGCTGGATCGACACGCCAGTGTTCGATCGGACGCGGCTCGGCAGCGGCGCAGTGATCGCGGGACCGGCGGTCGTCGAGGAAATGAGCTCGACGACCGTGATGGGTCCCGCGTACCGGCTGACAGTCGACGACTTCGGCAACCTGATCATCCGCATTTCCTGAAAGGCACGCACTGCAAATGAAACCGAACGCCGAGGCTCCGCAAGACGAAGTCAAGTTGCACGATCCCATCGAGATGGAAGTGTTCATGAACCGGCTGCTGTCGATTACCGAGGACATGAACAACACGTTGGTGCGTGCATCGTTCTCAACCAACATCAAGGAGCGCAAGGACTGCTCCGTCGCGCTCTTCGACGTGCGCGGCCGGCTGGTCGCGCAGGGCACGCAGATCCCGCTGCATCTGGGCTCGCTCAACGGCGCCGTGGAGGCGGTGCTCGCGCGCTTTCCAGCATCGTCGATCCAGGCGGGCGACGTGTTCATCTGCAACGATCCCTATCTGTCGAAGGGGAGCCACCTGCCGGACATCAACATAGTGACGCCCGTGTTCCACGGCGGCGTGCCGGTCTTCTTCGCGGCCAACATCGCGCATCACTCGGATGTTGGCGGAAGGGTGCCGGGGTCGATCTCGGGCGACGCGAGGACCGTCTTCGAAGAAGGCATCCGCATTCCGGCCCTGCGCATTGCGCGCGCGGGTCCGATCGACGACGAGGTGTTGAGCCTTATCTGCAGCAACACGCGCGACCCGGACGAACGCAACCTCGACCTGCGCGTGCAGATTGCGTCGAACCAGCGCGGCGTTGACGCGGTCGAGGCGCTGATCGCGCAGATGGGCCTGACGCGCGTGCTGCAAGCGGTGGACGACGTGATCCGCTATACGCGGCTGCGGCTGGAGAACCGTATCGCGCAACTGACGCAGGGAAGCTACACGTTCACCAACTGGCTCGACGACGACGGCCTGGGTGGCGAGCCGGTGGAGATCCGCGTCGCGGTCACGGTCAGCGGGCGCCGCCTCCATTTCAACTTTGCGGGTTCCGGTCGCGAGGCGCGCGGCGCGATGAACCTGCCGACAAGCGCGCTGAACGCATGCGTCTACTACGCGGTGAAGGCGTTGCTCGATCCCGAGCTGCCGGCCAACGCCGGGTTGTTCGAGCCGATCGATATTGAAGCGCCGCGCGGCACCATCGTCAATCCGGAACCGCCGGCGGCGGTCGGCGCGCGCTCGATCACCGCGCAAAAAGTGGCCGGCGCAATTTTCGGCGCGTTCCGCGGCGTATTGCCGGCCAGCAGGGTGATGGCCGCGAGCAACGACGTGTGTCCGGTGATCGTGTTCTCCGGGCGGCTCAACACGCGCCCTGGTGAGTTCGTCTATCTGGAGAGCATTGGCGGCGGGTCGGGTGCACGGCTCGATGTGGACGGAATGGACGGCGTGCACGTCCACATGACGAACTCGTCGAACCTGCCGGTCGAAGCTATGGAAAACGAATATCCGCTCCTCGTGGACGAATATGCGCTGATCGCGGACTCGGGCGGCGCCGGACGCACGCGCGGCGGCCTCGGCATCGTACGGCAGATCACGGCGCTCGACGACGGGCTGATGTTTTCCGCGCGCTCTGACAGCCATCGGGTCGGCTTGCCGGAAGGTGTTGCGGGCGGCCGCCCGGGACGTCGCGCGCGGCTGCTGAAGCGCGCGGCGGACGGCAGCGAGACGGTGCTCGGCTCGAAGCCGGCGGCAATGCGGCTCGTGGCCGGCGAAAGTATCCGGATCGAGACCTGCGGCGGCGGCGGATACGGCGAGCCGGAAGGCCGCCGGCCAGATGATCTTGAGCGCGATGTGCTAGACGGCAAGGTGTCCCGCGCGGCGATGCTGGCCGAATACGGGGTTGCCGCCCAATCCTGACACTTGCCTAGTTCCTCTCTTTTCAAAGGAGTGAGCCATGAGTACCGCGGTCGATTTCTGGCCCTTGATCGGGGTTGCCGTAGTTGCACTCGGTTTCGCCTGCCGCTTCAACCCGATGCTCGTCGTTACGGTGGGGGCGATTGCCACCGGCATCGCGGCGAAGATGCCGCTGCAGGACCTCCTCGCCCAGTTGGGCACGGGCTTCGTCAAGGCGCGCAACCTGCCGCTGATCACGTTGCTACCTCTGCCGGTAATCGGCCTGCTGGAGCGGCACGGCCTGCGCGAGTATGCGCAGCGCGTGATCGTCCGGATCCGCGCGGCCACGGCGGGGCGCCTGCTGGTGCTCTATCTGTTCGTGCGGGAATTGACGGCGGCGCTCGGGCTGGTGAGCCTCGGCGGCCACGCCCAGATGGTGCGCCCGCTGATCGCGCCGATGGCCGAGGGCCTGGCGCAGGAGCGTCACGGACCGATCGGCGACGCGCGCTACCGGTTGCGCGCGTTTGCCGCATCGGCGGACAACATCGGCTTGTTCTTTGGTGAAGACGTGTTCGTCGCGTTCGGCGTGGTGCTGTTCATGCAGAACTTCCTGCATGGCGCAGGCATCGAGGTGAGCGCTGTGCGGCTTGCGGCGGCGGGCATTCCGACGGCGGTCTGCGTCTTTGCAATCCATGGGTTCCGCCTGTACCGGCTCGACAACTGGCTTGCATGCGAACTGGACAAGAACGCCGCCACGGCCGCCGAGCCAGCTTCGGAACTCGGGGAGCAAAGCCCATGATCGTTTCGGCCCAATACCTGTACTGGCTCGCCGGTGCGCTGCTGCTCGCCGGAGCGGCGATGATCCTGCGCGACGCCGCGCATCCGCGGCGCCTGTGGTCGGCGCTGTTCTGGGCCGATCTCGGCGTGCTGTTCATCGCCGGTGACCGCATACCGCCGGCGGTGGCCGGCTTGCAGGTGCTGCTGCTGACAGCGATCGCCGCATGCGGCGGGCTGCGCCACGGATCGGCGCGGCGCTTGTCGCAGAGCGTGCGCGAGGCCGCCGCGGTCCGCCTCGGACCGAAGCTGCTGATTCCGGCGCTGACGATTCCGGCCATCACGCTGATCGGTTCGCTTGCGTTCGACAAGACGAAGATCGGCTCGCTCTTCGTGCTGGACCCGGCCAACAGCACGCTCGCGGCACTCGGCGTTGGCTGCGTTGTGGCGCTCGGTATTGCGTGCTGGCTCACGCGCGACAGCGTCACGCAGGCGGTGCGCCAGTCGCGCGAGTTGACCGACGTGATCGGCTGGACCCTCGTGCTGCCGCAGATGCTGGCGATGCTCGGAGCGATGTTCCAGCACACGGGCGTGGGCCACGCGATTGCGTCGCTCGCCGAACATTACGCGGCGGTGGACGTGCGCTGGATCGCCGTGGTGATCTATTGCATTGGCATGGCGATCTTCTCCGTGATCATGGGCGGTGGGTTCGCGTCGTTTCCGCTGATGGCGGGCGGCGTCGGGGTGCCGGCGCTGATCGGCACGTTCCATGGCGATCCGGCGGTCGTCGCGGCGCTCGGCATGTTCTCCGCCTATACGGGCGTGCTGGTGACGCCCATGGCCGCGCATTTCAACCTGATCCCGGCGGCGTTGCTGGAGTTGCCCGACCGTTATGGCGTGATCAAGGCGCAGGCGCCCACGGCAATGATCGTGCTCGTCGTCAACATGTTCCTGCTGTATTACCTGATGTGACTGGTCCGGCGCCGCGACGGATAGCACAATTGCTCCAACTATCGATCTTCTCGTCGCGCTGGTTTTGACGACGCTGCGGCACATCTTCCAAGCGATGCCGATACCAGAAGGAATCCTTACTGGATCGTGCCTTTCGACCACGGTTGCCTTCAGGCTCGGCTTGAGAGGATCGTGTCCCGACTCGTCACTAACCCGAATGCCGCCGCAATTCCTGATCTTCCCCAGCTTGATCACGCCGGTTTGACGTTTTCGCAATCTGTCTGATACGAATGTCGGCGTACTTCGACTAACTGGGTGTCCCTCGACTCTCCTGGCCAACCATTCCTATGGCAAACCCTTGTTCAACCGAAAATTCGCAGGCGTGAAAGGTTGGCGAAGGATTGCAAACCGTAGAATTTCAGCGGCGATTATCAAGGTGTTTAAATCAATTGACGCCACCCGGCTTATTGGGATTAACGGAGACAAAAATGACTTTCGCTGCACGAAAATATAATCGTTTGGGCAAGCACGCCGTCTCATCGGTACTGGCGCTTAGCGCGTTCTGTGCGTTCACGCAGGCTGCGCGCGCAGCCGAACCCGAAAAAATCACCATTATGGTCGGCGGGATCACCAAGCTGATTTACCTCCCGGCACGTCTCACCGAACAACTCGGCTACTTCAAAGCTGAAGGCCTCGATGTCGAGCTTCTATCGCAACCCGCCGGCGTGGACGCGGAAAACGAACTGCTAGCCGGCGCCGTGCAAGCCGTGGTCGGCTTCTATGATCACTCAATCGACTTGCAGGCGAAGGGCAAGGAAGTCAAAGCGATCGTCGTATTTGGTCAGGTGCCGGGCGAAGTTGAAATGGTTGCGACCAAACAGGCAGACACGATCAAGAGCATGGCCGACGTGAAGGGCAAGACCCTTGGCGTGACCGGGCTTGGTTCGTCGACGAACTTTCTCACGCAGTACCTCGCGCATCTGAAAGGCATACCGAACTCTGACTATACGGTGTTGCCTGTCGGCGCAGACAACAGCTTTATTGCGGCTATCAAGCAAAACCGGATTGACGCGGGAATGACGACTGAACCGACCGTGTCGCAACTGCTGAAATCCGGCGATGCGAAGGTCCTGGTTGACATGCGCAGCCTCGATGGCACGCGCGCCGCGCTGGGTGGAACCTATCCCGCGTCGAGTCTCTACGTTCAGAGCGCTTGGCTCGACACGCATAAGGACGAAGCACAAAAGCTCGCCCGCGCTTTTGTCCACACCTTGCAGTACTTGCATACGCATACCGCTGACGAAATCGCCGCGCAGATGCCCAAGGATTACTACGGCAGTGACAAGGCACTGTACGTGAGCGCATTGAAAGCCTCCCTGCCCATGTACACCGCCGACGGCAAGATGCCTTCCGATGGGCCCGACACCGTGCTGAAGGTGCTCGCCGGGTTTAACCCGTCGGTGAAGGATAAACATATCGACCTGTCGCGTACGTTCACAAACCAGTTCGTGAGCCAGGTGAAGTAAGCAACAGTACGTACATCAACAAAAGGCAGCCAATGAATCATGTCACCGCTCAAAATGGGCCTGCGATTGAGTTTCGCAACGTGTCGTGCCGTTTCATATCACCGGATGGCCACGCGACCGTTGCGTTACGCGAGTTCAATATGTCGGTTGCAAGGGGGGAGTTCGTCGCCATCGTAGGGCCGACCGGTTGCGGCAAGTCAACCACGCTCAGCATGATTACCGGGCTGCTCAAGCCTACAACGGGCGAGGTTCGCGTCATGGGGCAGCCGGTCGATGGTATCGACCCGCGCATCGGTTTCGTGTTTCAGGCAGATGCGGTATTTCCCTGGCGCTCGGTACTCGATAACGTCGCGGCCGGTCCTATTTACCGCGGCCGCTCGAAGGCGGCGGCGCACGAACTTGCTCACGACTGGATTCGCCGCGTTGGCCTCGACAAGTTTGCGAAGCACTATCCTCATCAGTTGTCCGGCGGCATGCGAAAGCGCGTGGCGCTCGCCCAGACGTTCATCAACAACCCGGAAATCCTGTTGATGGACGAGCCGTTTTCCGCGCTCGACATGCAGACGCGCACGCTTATGCAGGACGAGCTCCTGCAGTTGTGGTCGGGTAACGCGGGTTCCGTTGTGTTCGTCACCCATGATCTCGAAGAGGCGATCGCGCTTGCAGACCGGGTCTTCGTGCTGACCGCGCGGCCGGCAACGCTCAAGCGGGTGTACGAGATCGATCTTCCTCGCCCACGGGTGACATCCGAAGTCCGGTATGAACCGCGCTTCATTGAAATCTCACGGGATATCTGGCACGACTTGCGCGAGGAAGTGCAAATTGGCTAATCACGGAAGCATAAAAATGAAGGACACAGCCCTCCCGAAACAACTCGACGCGGCCTCACTAGCCCGGGATGAACAGATAGCGCAGCGGCGCATTCGCATGCGTAAATGGACCATCATCGCACTGCGCATCGCGGTGCTGGTCATCGCTCTCGGTGGTTGGGAACTGTCGGCGCGCATGAAATGGATTGACTCCTTTTTCTTCTCGATGCCGTCGCTGATCTATCTTCAACTGGTGGAATGGTTCACCAACGGCACGTCGCAAGGGCCGCTCTGGATGCAGGTTCTCGTGACGCTTGAGGAGACCGTGCTCGGCTTCCTGATAGGTGCGGCAGGCGGTATCGTGTGCGGGATAGCACTAGGGCGCAACAAATTATTGTCCGACGTTTTCAGCCTGTATATTCAGATTGCCAATTCGATACCCCGTGTCGTGCTCGGTTCGGTGTTCGTGATTGCGCTGGGTCTCGGGATGGCTTCCAAAGTTGCGCTGGCCGTCGTCATGGTGTTTTTCGTGGTGTTCGGCAATGCATTCCAGGGGGTTCGCGAAGCCGACCGGTATATGATCGCGAACGCGCAAATCCTGGGGGCGTCGAAGCATCAGGTAACAATGACGGTTGTGATTCCGTCAGCCCTGAGCTGGATACTCGCCAGCTTGCATGTGAGCTTCGGGTTCGCGCTGGTGGGCGCGGTGGTCGGGGAATTTCTCGGTTCGAAGCAGGGAATCGGCTTGCTCATCTCGACCGCGCAGGGTGCATTCAACGCAAGCGGTGTGTTTGCCGCCATGATCGTGCTTGCAGTCGTTGCGCTTGCCGCCGATTACCTGTTGACGAGTGTCGAGAGGCGTCTGCTCAAGTGGAAACCGACAGCATTTTAAACAAGTATTTCATGCATATTCAGGGAACGTGATTACGTGATATTGGGCAGCTTGCGGGCCAGGCTTTTAGGATGGCTTTTATTGCCGCTGACGGTGTTCGTCTGCATATCCGGAATCATGTCCTTGCAGAATGCGCGGTCCACCGCGAATCTCCTGCAGGACAACGCGCTGATTTCGTCCATGCGGATCATTGGCGAAGACATCGACTGGGACAATGGCGAGATCGTCGTGCAGATTCCGCCGGCATCCCTCGAACTGTTCGAGTCGCCCGAGCGCGACAATGTGTTCTACAAGATCGTGGATGGACACAACAGGCTGCTCGCGGGCAACCCCGACCTGCCGTTGCCAGACACCTACTCTTCCACGCCGGCGTTTTACAACACCGTCCTCAATGACGGCCGGCGTGTGCGTGCCGCTGTGTATGTCCGGCCATTGTTCGATTCCGGGCGCGTGGAAAACGTCACGGTGGCGGTCGCGAAGACGGAGTTTTCGCGGGACGCGATGGTAGCGGCCCAATGGCGTCCCCAGCTTATCCGCCTTGTTTTAATGCTGCTGCTGGCCATGCTGCTCGTCTATTTCGGCCTGACCTTCGAGTTGAGGCCGCTGATGAAGTTGAAGGATGACGTGTCCGACCGGGCGCCATCCCAACTGCAGCCGATTCGCGCCGAACGACTGCATTTCGAGCTTCGGCCTATTGTCGATGCGATCAACCAGTGCATTTCCCGCATGAGCCTGCAGGCAGCTACGCAACGCCAGTTCATATCCGACGCCGCGCACCAGTTGCGAACGCCGCTGACGCTTCTGGATACGCAGATCCAGTTTGCCCGGCAGCGGCCAAGCGAGGATGAGCAACTAGCCGAAGCGCTCGCGGGCATGCATAAAAGCAGCAGGAAGATGGCGGTGCTTACCAGCAAGCTGCTCTTGCTCGCGCATACGGAGTTTTCGCAGCCGGGGCGTGGCGAGGATTGTGTCGACCTGAGTGCGGCGATCTCCGGGGTACTCGCGGACCTCGTCGCATTTGCGCAACAAAATGACATTGATCTCGGTGCGGAGATCAGCGACGACATGTGCGTGGCCGGTGACGAGACCTTGATGACCGCGCTGCTGACC
>Ga0073928_10010561_pt1 | contig 10967 bp, 12 predicted proteins | sample PaiPotPPA55metaG_FD_76969 | JGI IMG/M metagenome (GOLD analysis project Ga0073928, IMG submission 76969) | Iron sulfur acid spring bacterial and archeal communities from Banff, Canada, to study Microbial Dark Matter (Phase II) - Paint Pots PPA... ...
GCATCCGGGAGAAGTCGTCACTAGGGAAGAGTTACGGAGCCGAATCTGGGCTGATGATAATTTTGGTGATTTCGACCAGGCTGTCAATATCGCCATAGCGAAGCTCCGAAATGCGTTGGGCGATTACCGGGAGATCGCCGAAATTCTGTCAATCCCAATTGGAACAGTTATGTCGCGTCTAGCCAGGGCACGGAAGGCACTCTGCGAGTTGCTCGGTCGCGCCCCATGTGCATCACTCTCGAGCGGCTTGGCTCATCCTATCGAAATGCACGAGAAGGATGCTGGAGTTGCCGAAGGGGCAAAAAGAGAAGCAGGCTATGAGAGACGTGTCCATCGATCGGAACTTCCCCTCAGAAGAGCTTCCGCTTGACTTATCGGATTTGAGATTGAATTTTGAGGAGCTCCTCGATACCGCGAAAGAACGCACCTTGACGCAAATTGCGCCTTTCGTTTCAACGCGAGTTCACGGCTGCGATCATGGGGCCAGATTCTCTAATGCATACTTCGAAATATGCAGACCAAAGACCGTCCGGCCTTGGCCAGACTCTTCCAAATCTACATAGCCCCCATGCTCCCTCGCAGTGCGATCCACTATCGAAAGGCCGAGGCCGATTCCATTGATTCTCGGTGCTTACAAAAGGCTGAAAGAGCGTTTTTCGAATGGTGGCAGGCACTCCGCGGCCACTGTCAATCACCCGAATATGAACAAGCCGTTGGTCCTCAGCAAACGTGACTTGGACCGTTTTCGGAGCGAGCCCGAGCCGCGCTGCCTGGCAGGCGTTAAGCAATAGGTTATAAACAGCGCTGCCAAGTTTTGTGCAATCCATCCAGCACGCAGCAGGCGCCGCATTCTGAATCACAAGGTCGATATTTCGTGCGTCCGGATGGGCACGGACCATGCAAGCCGCATGTTCCACCACTTCGTTCAGAGATCCCCAACGGGGATGAAGTGGTTGGCCCGTCTTTGCAAGGACCAGAAGAGAATCGAGCATGCCGGTCATGTCCTGGATCACTGCTCGTACTCCCTCCAGCAGTTCTTCTCGCTCCACGTCAGTGGTCCTAGATTCACTCATGGATTCGACATTGGAATAAATGGCAGTCAAGTGATTGCGGAGATCATGTGAAACCGATTGAGCCATTCTCCCCGCGATAGCCAATGTCTTGGATTCTTTGCAACGATTACATTTCTGAGGCGCCGTGCTCATTGCACCTGCAGAGGGAACTTCCGAGACCAGCGGCCCAGGAATAGAAGGTTTCGGCAGCACCGCGTTGACTTCCGGGGCTCGAAGGATCGGCATTTCAGAGAGACAGCTTGTGCCGGCAGAGTCCCACTGATACGTAGCTTTCATGAATAGATTCTCCTGGCGAGCAAACTGCGGGGAGAAAGATTTATTCCCTCGACGCGGAATAAATTCATTCCATGCCAGTTCTTACTTGATAGAGAAGGAAAAAGCCCGTAGATCTCACCGATGGTCTATATGCGCCATGGGCTGAAGGGGACGAAGGGCCTGGAAAATGACTTGCAATTACGCTCTCTCGCGCATCGCTGATGAGAGCCATCTTCACACTAATCGTCGCCAAACTGCGGTCGATTAATCCCCGGCAGAAGGGCACATTTATGACACGTGAGGAACTCCGGACGAATCAGGAATATATGTGGCAGGCACTTTCCGGCGAGCAATCAATGACTCTAACGCTCGCGGTGGAGATGCTCTTGCGGTGTCATTTATCCCCCTATCAAATCCTTACCAAAACGATGACAGCCTTGGAAGGCTTGCAGCACGATTCCTAAAGAATAGCCCTTCGGCTGAGCACGGACGTTTGCGACGTGGCGTTTAGTAGATGTGCCAGGAGGATGGAATTGCGACGGGTGGAGTGCCACCTAAATAAATAGGCGTTTGCATAGGCCCAATCGGGACATCATTTTGGAACAGTCAAGGAGAAGTGATGAATCCTTCACACCTGTTCGGGCGACGTCCGAGGCGAGAGCGTTTGCTTTTTGCGTCTGCTGGTATGAATTTACTTTTTGTTGGCAGTGATTTCGGCTAGCACCTCTGCGCTGTGCCCCGGAATGTCGGCATCGACCTTGGGCCAGACCTTGACGACCTTGCCGTTGGGAGAGATGAGGAAGGTCTGCCGATTGGCGAACTTCATCTCCTTGTAAGTCATAAGCGGAACGCCGTAGGCATCGACGACCTTGTGGTCAGGGTCGGCGAGGAGTTTGAAGCTGAAGGTATCCTTCGAGCACCAGGTCTTATGATCTTCTACAGTGTCGACGCTTACACCGAGGACGACGGCGTTCAAGGCGTTATACTTCGCGATGTCACGCTGGAAGCCGTGGGCCTCGAGGGTACAGCCCTTGGTCTGGTCCTTTGGGTAGAAGTAGAGGACGATCCACTTTCCCTTGTAGTCTGTGAGGCTGACGGGCTTGTCTTCCTGCGAGGGCAGGGTGAATTTGGGCGCTACAGCTCCAGCCTGGACTGTGTCTGCGGCGACGGCTGCACAGGCTTTGATGCCGAAGCCGCACGCTCCGACTACGCCGAGGATTACTCCAAGGGCGTGGAACCGATTCTTCCGCGCTATAGGGCTGAAGGAAAGAGAAACTCTCCGGAACGAGGGGAAAGCGTTACGGAAGTGCGATATGAAATTACTGCTCAACATAGTGATCGCCCTCTACAGCACCAAAACTGAGCGCGTTCCCAGTTATTCCAATTCGCCCCCAATTAATTTGTGGAGCTGTCCGTCAGCAATGTCGAAAGTTTCATAGTGTGGCCATCGACTGTAATGGGCGGCGATAGAGTTGCCAGGGCGAACAAGCACAACGGGGCGACTATGCTGTCTATAGAATCAGACGTTCCGGCCGCCTCGGGAGAGGTTGCTGCGTGGCGAGGGATGTGTGGGGGCGAATCGAGATCAGAGGTGCAGAGCGGCCAGCTTCGTGTGCAGCGTCGCAATCCAGTCAGCTTTGGCGCTGGGTTCCATACGCAGTGCAATGGAGAGAGCTTTGTTGTATGCGGCTGCGCTTTCGTGGTCGCGGTGAAGCGCAGCGAGAGTGTCTCCTAGGACGATCTGCCCTTGCATGAGATTGGGATTGATGGCAATTGCCTGCTCGGCTGCGTGAAGAGCCGCGTCGGGTTGTTTGTCGGCGAGTGCCTTGGTAGCACGCGTGAAGTATCCAAACGCAGAGGACAGAGACGTATCGAAAGTGCCGCGATACACAAAGACGCCGTCGTCAATTGTGTCGACCGGTCGCACGTTCATGAAGGGCTGAAACGGACTAAGGATGACGGAGCCGAACTCGTACCCCGTCAGCGTACCGGCGCTCACCAGGATCGTGCCGGAGATCGTGGCCGGAACATCGACCTGCTGTTCGGTCCACATACTATTTGCCGTCGGCAGTTGACGACAGGGGATTCCGTACGAGTGATAGTCGATGGAGGGTTGCACAAAGTAGCCAAACCAGCAGTCGTGGATGTTGTGCCGGTCGAGGTACTTCTTGACCGAGACGAGCTGCTGTCCCCAGTCCGTGTTGGAGTCAGTGAGGTATCGGTGCGTATTCGCCGGGCCGCCGAACAATTCGTTGGAGTAGGCCAGATAATTCGGCGCACTCCGCGTTGCTGACAAAACATGCCACCCGAGCAGCAGGAGTGTGGCGTAAATCCAGAGCCGCTTCTCCCGCCAGATGGAAACGACCGCGCCACCTATAAGTACGGCGAGAAACGGATACATGGGCAGGATATGGCGCGCACCTATATTGAGACCCGTATCGATCGCAACCAGGAGATAGACAAGGGGCGGCACCGCGAGATAGCTCAGCCGCTGCCACCCTGCGAGGTGCTTGGAACAAACCACATAGATGGCGACGACCAGGAGCAGCATGAAGCCAAGCGTGGATTTGATAACGAAAGCAGCCGGGAAGTAGTACGGGACACCATGTGCATGAACCTGTCCGAAGATATAGGTTGGGAACGACTGCCCGGCTACAGACTGCACGCGGATGTCGACTATCCCGTACAAGTACGACTCGGGAAGGATATGCCATCGGGCAAGGAATCCGTACACCTTGGGCTCGACCCCGTGTAGCGAGTTCATGTACGCGCTGAGGCTGGGCTGCATGCCTCCATCCGGGTGCGCGAGGAAGCGGAAATGGTAGGTAGCCCAAAGGATCGGCAATCCGACGACGATGGCCGCGGCAAACGCCGCCGCATAGAGGCGGAGGACCTGAGCCCGTTTCTCCTCCGCACGCGGACGCACGAGTTCGAAAACCAACAGGACGAGTGTGATCGGGAGCAGCAGAACAGCCGAGTGCTTAAGCGCCAGGGCTACGCCGGTTGCTGCCCCCACCACCGCGAGTCTGCCGATGGAGGGCCGCACGCGAAAACGGTACAGTGCGTAAACGGTGGCGAAGATCCCGAAGGTCACGGCCATGTCCGTGGTTACATAGGCACCGTGGGCAATGAGGTTGGGCTCGAAGACGACAAGTGCAAGACCGAAGAGGGCCGCAACGGGGCCGAAGATCTCAAGACCCGCGAAGTAAACCACAGTGGCTAGCGCAAGCGAAAAGATCGCCGCCGTCATTCGCGAGCGGAAGATAACCTTGCTTGCGGTTTCGAGACCGCCGTTGTCATAAATCAGGCTGCGACCGTTGAAGTATGCTTCGGTTTTTGAAAACCTAGGGCTCTTCCGTGGAGGAGCGCTGAGGTGCATGGTGAGCAACGGAAGGGTGGCAATCTCTTTGAGTAAGGGGGGATGCTCTGGATTGATGCCAAAGTCCCCGGCAGCCCAGCTCTCGTAACCGGCGTAGATGTGATCCCCCTCGTCCCAGCTCAGGGACTGGCGATGCACGGAAAATACCAGCTCGCCAAGAAATATCAAGACGAGCAGGAAAGCGACGGCGTGCGCACTGCGTCGTGGCATGAGGCTCGCGAGATATGCTTCGTTTGCTGTCCTGAAGTGACGATTCTGAGAAGTCATGCCCGCCTGAAGTATCGTTTTGCTGCTCAACATTTTGGTTCAGCTAGATAACATTTTCCGGCATCGAGGCCAAGTGCGCCAGTAAACCTCGTGTGCTTAGCTGAGCACATCGGCTGATCCGGATGAGCCTCGAGAAACGCACTTCTGTTGACTAACGTCTGAGCCCTGGCTGACCGGTCGAGTCGACGTTTGTTTTGCCCCGTCGCTGAACAACCGATCTTGGACGCTCGCCAAAGGCAGGATGATCGTTGCCATCAATGCCAAGAGCAGACCAAACCTACGGAATTTGTCATATCGATAGCCCTGTCCTTACAAAAAAACATTGGTTAGAAACGAGCAGTTCCCAAATCCCTCCGATTCCACTCTGTGCCGCTTTCCCTCATCTCATACTGATTCCCCACCTATCTCAACTTCTTAGCGCTTTGCTCCACAGCGATGCCTCAGCCAGGCACGGACGGGCTCGTCGTAGAACTTCAAGGCAAGCCATGCCACAACAATCGCAAGCGGCAGAACAATGAAGATTCCGGTGATGATCACGCTCGTGCTCGGGTGGTGGGTCCACGCATAATTCGCCAAGACATACACAAACGCGTTGTCATAGACTTACAGAGATATTAGGAAACTCAAAATCCGCCGAGGGCAACCTCGTGAGGGTTCGACCCCCTCCCGGCACCACGTATCCAGTGTAATTTCAGTGTTTACGAGGAGGCGACGCAGAACTGCTGGGACACACTTCGGGTACAAAATTGGGTACAGTGCGCATCGTGCGTATTTTCAACAGGTTAATAATCTCTGGCACTTACCTTTCCCTGCGACCTATATTTAGTTAGCCTCGTTTACGCTCGATTACTGAATGCGCAACGGATAATCGGTCCGCTGGAGCCAGCAGAGCATAGTGAACGAACTTCAGCTTCCCCATCCGAGATCGTGCTGGGCGTATCAGGCGTGTGGCGTCCCGGTTCTAGAAGTGACGCAACAAAGAAAACTCCAAAAGACTTTTAGCGTTAGCTCACAGGTACGCTGCGTGGCTCGAAAGGTGAAGATGGCTTTTGGTTTGGCCGTAAGATCCACGATTGCCTCGACCAGTACGCTTCAACCTTGGAGGCGAGCTTCGATGTTTGCCGTAAAATCCAGCAAGCGGCCTTGAACAGCTAGTTTGCGCTAATCGATGCTCTGGACCAATGATTGTGCATCATACGACAAGTGGTTTCTCGGATATCAATCTCGCTTACCTGTCGATGCCACACTTCCGGTGTCGCGCAAATCACGCCAGTGTCCTCGACTTTGCGTGGGTAGTGGCAGGCAAGTCTTGTTCTATGAATTTACTTACGGTTTCCTCGGAAGCAGAGACTTTTTTCCGCTGCCTGTACAAGCGGTCCCTTGGTTCAATCGTGCGCAGTGACGAAATTGCAGAACACGCTCCGATCCTCGACAAGCTCGACGCCAGCCGAACCCGGCTTCGGAGCAGACGATCTTAGCGCTACCTATTTGGCGGTTGGCAATGGAGTTGAGCGATGACGACCCTATCAACCCTTCCGAAGGTCATGAAAGCTGCGGTTGTGGATGCGGCGGGGCCCCCCGAAGCCATTCACATCAAAGAGGTGTCCGTACCCGCACTGCCGTCTAACCACGTGCTTATCGCGCTCGAGTATGTAGGTGTGGGCATATGGGACGCTGAGCAGCGCGCAGGATCCTGGGGATCAGTCAAGCCGGGAACAATCATGGGTGCAGATGGGAGCGGAACGATTGCTGCGGTTGGCAGCCATGTGACAAAGCTCCACGTGGGCGATCGCGTTTACTCTTACAGCTACGGCAACCGCAGCGGCGGATTTTACGCGCAATACGTCAGCGTTCCGGCGGACAGGGTCGCTCCCGTTCCCGCACACCTGGAAATGAAGATCGCGGGGGGAATGCCGTGCATTGCATTAACAGCTCAATCCGGCCTGGAAACTATCAAAGCGGCTCGCGGGCAAACCTTATTGGTGTTCGGCGCGAGCGGCGGCGTCGGTTCCTGCGCGGTCTGGCTAGGAAGCGAAAAGGGGGCAACGGTTGTGGGCACAGCGCGGCCCGACGCGCAACAGTATGTTCGCTCGCTGGGGGCGGCGCACACAATCGATCCAAATTCCACGGAACGCGAGAGCGCAATCAAGCGTGCGGCCAAAGACGGGTTCGACGCCGCCCTGGTCACGGCCAACAGTGACGCGTCGGCTTACTTCTTTTCACATCTGAAGCCGAAAGCGCCGATTGCCTTTCCGAATGGTGTTGAACCTGAACCACGTTTCAACGGCCATCCAGTATCAGCATTCGACGGTGCGATGTCGCATGAGGCTTTCGAAAAGCTGAATGCGGCGATCGGTGCACGGACCCTGCCGCTGAGAACCCAAGTTTATTCATTGAAAGACGTGGCTGCAGCCCATCACAGGGTCGAAGAAGGACACGTTGTCGGCAAGATCGTCTTGCACGTCGACTTATAGACTTGCCCGCGCACGGTGGCGCGGGATCCATTGGTCCACGTCATCCAGTATGAGCTCGTCTATATAGCACCAGCCCCAATTCTCACCGGGCTCGAAGGAGCGCATGATGGGATGGCTGGTGCGATGGAAATGGTTGGTGGCGTGTTTACCGGGAGACTGGTCGCAACAGCCGACGTGGCCGCACTCCAGGCATAAGCGAAGGTGAACCCAATAACTCCCCGTCTTTAAGCACTCTTCACAGCCTTCGGGAGTACGAGGGGATACGGGTCGAATCTGGTCCAAATGGGAACAGCCTGACATAGCTTTTCTTCCTTTCAGTGGCTGGCTAAATCATGGTGAACAAAGGTAACAGCCATTGCGCCTTCCCCGACAGCCGAGGCGCATTGCTTCACGGAGCCATGGCGAACATCGCCGGCGGCGAACATTCCGGGAAAGCTGGTTTCCAGATAGTAAAGTTCGCGATCGAGCGGCCATGTCCTGGCAAAGCCATTGTGCTTTCGTAAATGCGGACCAGTAAGGAGATAACGTGGAGATCGTTGACCTGGGCCAACTCCCGCGCCTCCTCATCAGAGGTCAGCTCGATCCATTCGAAAGGAACATCGCTGCGGTATAGAAGATCACGCACGCCGTAACTGGTGGAGGAACCGTGGGTGCCCAAAAGCCGTAGCCGTAACGAATGTTGAGGAGTGGCCGCAATCATTTTATTTGCCTCACAAGATCTACAACATCGGAAGTCTGGAAGGACGCGGACCCAGGGGGAAGGCCTCATCGATGCGGGCGATGTCTGCCGCAGACAACTGGAAATCTGCTGCACCCGCATTTTCCGCGGCGTGCTCGGGAGTCGAAGCTTTGGGAATGGTAAAGAGTCCGGGACAGCGCACGAGGAACTGGAGCGCCACCTGGCGAGGGGTGGCATGCTGCAGTTCGGCTATTTCGTGCAACACTCGCTCGCCCGGCGAGTGTGGCGCCGGGAATGCTCCATGACCCAGTGGACTGTATCCAACCACAGCCACTTTGTGTTTCTGACACCAGGGAATGACAGCATATTCAACGGCCCGCTCCTGGAGGTGATAAAGGACCTGGTTACAGGCGGGCAGACCTTCGCCGGCGATGCTCCAGATTTCTTCCAAATCGTCGACATCGAAATTGCTCACACCCCAGGAGAGTACTTTTCCTTCGTCACGCAGCTGCTCGAAGGCTGCGACCGTTTCCTCCAGCGGATGGTGCCCACGCCAGTGCAGGAGGTAGCAATCCAAGCGGTTGGTCTTGAGGCGAAGCAGAGATTTCTCACAGGCCTTGATGGTCGTGCGCCGCCCGGCATTCTGAGGGAGAACTTTTGAAACCAGAAACAGTTCGTCGCGCCGCCCGGCAATCGCCTGGCCAACCAGCTTTTCGGCGGCTCCGGAGCCGTACATCTCAGCGGTATCAATGTGCTTCATGCCCCGATCGAGGCCGAGGCGCAAAGCGGAGATAGCTGAAGCAGGGTCTTCGTTTTCGTCGTACCAGGTGCCCTGGCCGATCACCGCGACCCGACGCTGAGTGGATCCGAAATAACGTTGTTCCATTGCTGTCCCCAAAGAGGTGGGGGCGGCCTTCACCCCCACAAGGCCCAAGACTAGGCCGCTGGTTTTAGAACAACTTTCGTCCACCCATTGTCGCGCGCGTCAAAATGTTGGTAGGCAGTGGGTGCCTGCTCGAGAGGCAATCGATGCGAAATGATCCAGGACGGTTTTGCCCGGCCGGCGTGAATCAGATTGCGCAGGTGCCGGTTGTAATGCTTGATGTTGGCTTGCCCGGTGCCAATCGACTGCCCTTTGAACCAGAAGAGTCCCATGTCAAAAGCGATTTCACCTTGCTTGGCGAACTGGTCGGCAGCGCCAGGGTCTTTGGGGAGAAAAATGCCGACGACGCCGATTCCGCCGGTGAAGCGTACGGAGCCCACAAGATTATTCATGGTGAGATTGGGTATCTCGTGGCCGTGTGGCTCGTGACATTGGTAGCCCACGCATTCACAACCTCTGTCGGCGCCCTCGCCGCGGGTTTGCGCTAACACCTGTGCCACGGGGGAAGCTTTCGAGTCGTCGATGGGAATGCAACCGATCTGCTCCGCCAGAGCAAGCCTGTCGGGGTGGCGATCGACTACCATGACCTTGCTGGCGCCCTGGATGATTGCAGACAGGGCGGCCATCAAACCAACCGGGCCGGCCCCATAAATCACAATGGACTCGCCGGGTTTGAGACCTGCGAGGCGGGTGGAGTGCCAACCGGTGGGAAAAATATCGGACAGGAATGCATAATCGTCCTGCTTTTCCCGGGCGTCCTCAGGAAGGCGCAAGCAGTTGAAGTCTCCGTAGGGAACGCGGAGGTATTCCGCTTGTCCACCCGGAAAAGGCCCCATGTCGGCAAAGCCATAAGCAGCCCCGGCCATTCCCGGATTCACAGTGAGGCAAAACGCGGTAAGACCCGCTTCACAGTTTTTGCAGAAGCCACAACCGATGTTAAATGGCAGGCTGACCTGGTCACCTTTTTTGATGCGGCTGATTCCAGGACCTACCTCGACGACTTCACCGGTGTTCTCGTGACCGAAAACGCCTCCCGGTTTGAAATCGGTCCGGCCCTCGTACATATGCAGGTCAGAACCGCAAATGTTGGTGGTGGTGATCTTGACGATCACATCGTTGGGCTGCTCAATTTTGGCGTCAGGAACATTTTTCACGCTGACGTCGCGGGGTCCGTTGTAAACGACTGCCTTCATGGTTCTCCTCCTCTGCTGATACGCCGCGGCAGCCAGCCTGAAGCCGGCTGCGACAGAGTCTGCATGTAGGAAATGGTAAAGTCCGAACCAGAGAAAAACGATTGATCGTCAGCGGGAGGTGAACATCGGTGATGAGACCTAATACCATGTGCGCGCTGTGTCGGAGAAGCTACTAAGACTTTGGTGGTAGTCTGGGACATGTATCCCCACCGCTGCGGAGCGGGCCGGGTCGTTCCTGTACTGGCTTGGTTCCTTTGCGTACTCGCGACGCTCCAAAACTAGAGGAACGCCGCAGTTAGTGTTATCTGTGCCCGCGTTTGTGCCCCAAAACTTTTCACTGTTGCGAGGTATGATCATCCGTTCATGCCCTATCCTCATATGCAATCCGCTGAAACCAAGTTGCGCGGTGCCGGTGCTGTTGCAGTTAGACGTATGCGAGGCCATTCGCGCGCAAACGAAGGAGGCTCTCGCCGCCTAGGCCCACATCTATCCGGAATAACTTCGAAACGTCAAACCCTCTGATGAACACTAGCGGCTGCCCTCTTCCAAAGACTCAGCCGACGGGAGATTACGACTAGTCTCACGATGAGAGCAATCGAGCCTCCCAATGCGGTGCATAAGGCTCGGCGCTGCGCAATCACAGGTCCTGGCACATTAGCGAGTGAGAGCAGGAAGACGATGTATCCGGTGATAAAGACCGAAAAGAGGGCGTAGTTCACATTGAGGGTGCCATAGGATAACCATGCGAACAGCAAGGTGAAAGA
>Ga0073928_10010562_pt1 | contig 10966 bp, 11 predicted proteins | sample PaiPotPPA55metaG_FD_76969 | JGI IMG/M metagenome (GOLD analysis project Ga0073928, IMG submission 76969) | Iron sulfur acid spring bacterial and archeal communities from Banff, Canada, to study Microbial Dark Matter (Phase II) - Paint Pots PPA... ...
CCGATCCCGCCACCCAGACATCGAAGCTTTTGGCGGCTTCGCGAGCGAGCCGCACGCCAGCTCGGTTGACTTCGTTCACTTTGTCCGCCAGACTGTGCCGTCCCAGGCGAAACGAGTTGCCACCGAAAGTATTGGTTTCAATAATCTCGGCTCCCGCTTGCAGATACTCGTGGTGAATGCCGCGAATCAAGTCGGGCTGGGACAGATTCAGCTCATCGTAAGACCGGTTGATAAAGATTCCCTTGGCATAAAGCAGCGTTCCCATGGCGCCATCGCACAACACTGGGGCCTGCTTGATCCGAGCCAGAAAGTCAGCTGCCATAGATGGTTTGAGAATACAGGATGAGAAACGATTCGTGCATCTCCATCATACCGGGGCGAGGGCGCTGGAAGAAGCGGCATCCACTTCGCGGGTTTCAGGCGAGGTCCGCGTGAGCCCACGCTCCCGGTCTGTTATAATCCCCCATTTCGCAATTAAATCTCCCTTTTTCATGTCGTTAGGAGCATGCCGTTTGAAGAGAAGCATCCTCGTTTTCATGGTCGAATTGTGCGCCTGCCTGAGTTTCATCGGTTGCAGTTCAACTGGGAAGAAGAGTCCGCCTAGCGGTCTGCCGCATCGAGTTCTGGCTTCTCAGGGCGTCACCTCGACCTCGACTTTCGGCGGACTCGTGCTAATCGATGGCAACTACGACATCATTCCGCGGATCGCTCCACTGGGAGCCGGTAGCAACCCGGGTTTAATGGCAGTGTCGCCTACCCTTAACATTGCAGCGGCATTTGATTCCAGCAGCAACACCGTGTTTGCCGTCGACACGACCAAGGAGGCTGCCCTGGGAAACGTGCACCTCCGTGGACCCACCTACAGCATGGTCATTCCCACTTCCACCCCGTTCGGATATGCCGCAGTTCCCAGCGCCACGATCAACGGCTTTTCTTTCAGCGGCGCACTGGAAGTGATGAATTTCGCCGGCGGGGGGCTCACCACTTCGATTGCCGTCATCAATGCGCAAACCGTAATCTCGAACTCCAACGGCACTCAAGTTCTGGTTTTCAGCAACGATTCCAACTCGATTACTACGCTTACCCCCGGTGCCGCCGTGCCTCCCGTCGATACCAGTTGTTTGACCAATCCCCCAAATGCGGTTTGCACGATCGTTCCAGGCTTCGACCGGCCTGTTTACGGCATCATCAACGGCAACACCGCTTACATCCTGAACTGCGGTCCGCAGTGTGGCGGCGTGCAGGCCAGCGTGATGGTCTTCGACCTGCCAAGCTTGACGATCACCCAAACGATTCCCGTTGATGCGGCCACCTGGGCGTTTTTGAAGGGCTCGACCCTCTATGTTGCCGGCACTTCGCCAACCAACCATGCCTGCACCGGCCAGAAGACTGCGGCCACCATCTGCGGCCGCCTCGATATCGTCGATCTAAGCTCGGGAACAGTCACCGGCACCGCCGTAATCACGGATGGCTACCATTGGCGCATGGATCTCACCACCGACGGCCAACTCTTCATCGGATCGCACGATTGCACCAACATCGGCAACGTCAACAATCCCAGCGGCGAAGTTCGCGGTTGCTTGTCGATTTACAGGACCGCCGACAAATCTGTTTTCTTCCCTCCCGACAACGGCGACGTAAACGGCCTGCAGGGCTTCACTACCCGTCTCGTCGAGTACGTGGCTGAAGGTGGCGCCTTGCGCGTGTACGACATTCCCCAAGATACCTTGCACATCAACACGGACTTGCTGCCGCAGGGGACCATCGACATCATTGGATATGTCGGGGATGTGAAGGCAATCGACTTCTTCTAAGTTCCTCTCCAAACATTCCCACACGCAAATCCATTCGACGATTCCGGGATCGGGTGCGGATGTTGACGCGACGCAGCGCTCAGCGAAAGACAGCGGCACTGATAGGAAGAACACTGAATCCGACCCTGCGAGGTTGGGCCGAGTATTACAAACGAGCCCACATTCGAACGTTCTTCCACAAACTCGACGGCTGGATCGTGCGGCGCATTTGGTCACACCGTTTCTGCCGGTGGCGAACCCGGGGTTGGCTACAGTTGCCCCAGGTGAAGCTGTATGAAGAGTTTGGCTTGGTGAACCTTATCTCTCTGATACCCTCGCTTGGTTCTCACTCCCGTTCACGAGCGTCTTCGTGAAAGCTGTATGCCGGCAATCGGCACGTACAGTTTGAGCGGCGGACGGAGGCTAGCGCGACAGCGCTCCTCCTCCGACCCGACTGACCTTCACAAAACCAGCGTCGCTTGCCCATGTTTCAAGACCCGATTGGCGTAGTCACCACCGGACGATGAAACCCACAGGAACGGCAAACAACCCAGAGCAAAACCTCTCGACCAAAATCGAGGGGCACACTTACAGAGAAGTGGGCTGGATCTCGAGACACAATCTTCTCGCCTTCCGGTCGAGGCGGAGCTTTTTTCTTGACATCCCTTTTTATAGAACTCATTGACCGAGCCAGCCTGCTTCGATTCCAGCACATTTGCCTCTTACCTGCCCGGCTCCAGCACCAGTCGATGCACCTTCGCCGCGTCCACCGCCTTCGCGCTAAACGGCAAAGTAAACGTCGTCCCCCCGTACCACGCCTTCCACTGATCCATATAGTAAGGGCTCATAAAATTTCCACCCTGCCCGGTGACGATGTTCAGGGTCGACTGATCCAGGTCCGCCAAATTCGCGGTGAACCGCTCGGACGGCCCATGGTGCCGTGTCACCGCCTTCACCGTATATCCGCTGCCCGACTGCTCCTGCACTCCAGGCCCCGACCAGCGACGAATGATCGGAATCTTTCCCAACACCGGATGCTCAATGTCAACGGCATTGAACTCACCCCATCGCCACGACGCCAAATCCTTCGGCACGGTCGGACCATTCACAGCCGCCTCCACAGCCGCAGTCAGCAGTTCGTCGTAATTCGGAAACGCATCCGGCAGCCACCGCTTGGGCCGGTGCAGCAAAATATTTTCCATCCACACCGAACGCATCTGCCACGAATACGTCTTCCAGCTCAAAACCGCGTCCTGTTTCGAAGGATCGGAAGGCGCACTGCCAAATTTCGGTTCGAGCAGCAAACGCCTCAGTTCAAAAATAGAATTCTCAGCGATGGTCGGCGCCGCCGCCAATGTCTGCATCCGTCCGTCCCAACTTCGCATCATGTCAGCAGCTTGTTTGGCTCGCGCCGAAGGTTTAGTGGCGTGATCCACCGCATAGACAAATCGTTCGGCCGCAAATAACTCGGCATCGGAATGAATATCCGTTTGCAGCGCGAGCATGTCCGCCGAAGAAAATTGCCGCCCCGATTCCAGCACGTGATAGATACGCGCCGTGCGCCACGGCGCCTCCCATTCCATGCTGATCGAATACGGATAATTGTCGGGAGTGATTCTTCCATTGGCCGTAGCAAGGATCCCCGACGGCGGATTGTAAATGCTGGGCAGCTTTTCAAATGGAATGTAAGAAGTCCACTCGTGCGCGTTATCCGCTCCGTTTACTGGAAGACTCCCATCCCCCGCCGCGCGGATCGGAATCTTTCCTGTCGTCTGATACCCAATATTTCCATCCACGTCGGCATACACCACGTTCTGTCCCGGCGCATCGAACTGCGAAAATGCGCGCCGGAATTCCTGCCAGTTCTGCGCCGTATTTACATCAAATAACGGAATATGCAATACGTCATAGAGCGTCCAACGCAATGCCAGCGGGCGCGTTTCGCCCGGTACCAGTTCCGTAATGATCGGCCCATGCCGCGTGCTCCTCACATCCACGCTCACGTCGGGCTTGCCCTTAACGTGAATCATCTCCACGCGATGTTCCGGCTGCACCCATCCACTCGGAGTTTGGTACGCACCCTGCTGATTGAAATTCTCGATGTAAACATCGGTGACGGTCGGGCCAACATTCGTAAATCCCCACGCGATGCGCTGGTTGTGGCCCACGATCACATAGGGCATGCCCGGCAGCGTCACTCCCGCAACATCCAGAGTGCCCGCGTGCAAATGCGCCTCGTACCACAGGCTCGGCATCTGATGGCCGAGATGCATGTCATTCGACAGCAGCGGCTTTCCCGTTACCGTGTGCGCCCCGGACACCACCCAGTCGTTCGACCCATTCACGGGCAAGCCTTCCGGTAAAACTCCTGGCGAAGGAATTCGTTCTCGCGTAACCGAATTGTCGGGAGAATCATCGTCGTCGTCATCATCGGAATCCCCTGCATTGGTGTCGGGCTGGTTCAAATTCTCACGCATCACGGTCGGCGGACGGTCATGCCAGGAACGATTCACATATAAATCCGCGGTCAACTCAGGCCCCAGCTTCGCCAGAATTTTCTCCCGAGCCAGCGCGTCAAAAAAATAGTGGTAGTTCAAATCCTTGACCATGTCGTTGGCGATGACCACTGAATCTTCGGGCAACCACCGCGTCGGCCTATAACCGAGGATGCGAAATTCAATCGGCAACTTGTGCGCCCGCGTCCCCATGTAGGCATTCACTCCGCGCGCGTACGCTTCAAAAAAGCTGCGATCCCGCGGGCTGGCCGTTTGCAGCGATTTGATCGCCGCCGCCCGCAGGCCCAGAATCCTCTGTTCGCGATCCACCTTCAGCAGATCCTCGCCCAGAATCTCCGAAAGCTCTCCGCTGCCAAAGCGCCGCATGATGTCCATCTGCCACAGCCGGTCCTGCGCCGTGACGTAGCCCTGCGCAAAAAAGAGATCTTCGAGATTAGCCGTTTCAATCGTAGGCACGCCGTGGCTGTCGCGGGTCACCGTGACTCGAGCTGCGAGCCCGCTTATCTGCAGCCTTCCGTCGAGTTGGGGTAGAGCCGAGTGCGCGACGGAGTATGCATAACCGAACGCTCCAGCCAGAAGAATGAGCGCGGCCAAACCCAGCCACAACAGAATGCGCACGATGCGGGAAATCGACGTGCGGCGGAATTTAAGTGTGCCGACTTCGGCAAGAGTGCTCATGCCAAGTATGATTACGGGAAACTCTGATTGTATTCCACTTCCACCCGGCTCAGCGCTGCCCCGCGCTGAAAATGAATTTCATTTTCAAGATGCTCGGATGATATTCTGGCTATGTTCCACCCACCATGCTGCAGAAGCGCATCGATGATCAACCCACCATCTCCCGCCAGATGGTCCGCGAAGCCCAGGAAATCCTTCACCGCCATCTAAAGAATGTGGGCCTGAAACAAACCGCGCAGCGCGACGTCATCCTGCATACCTTCCTCGAAACTCGCGACCATCTCTCCACCGACGAACTACACCGCCTGGTGCAGAAAAAAGATGCCCGCATCGGCTACACGACCGTCTATCGCACGCTGAAACTGCTTTCGGAGTGCGGCTTGGCCAGCGAAGTCGCCTTCCACGACGGCATTGCCCGCTACGAGCATCAGTACAACCGTCGCAGCCATCACCACATGGTCTGCACCGACTGCGGCAGTTCCGTCGAATTCTTTTCCCAGGACGTGAGCCGTCTCGAGCAGGAAATCGGCCGCAAATACCGCTACCTCACCACTCGCCACACCTTCCAGATTTATGGAGTCTGCGAAGACTGCCGCAAAAAGAACCACGCCCCTCGCCCACTCTGACGTCTCAAAAAATGCGGCGTCATCCTGAGCGAAGTCGAAGGGATCTCGCGTGTAGTGAAGGATTCGCGTAGCATTTTCGACTACAGGCCCAGCATCGCCCCCGGCGCCAGCAATTCAAACGGATGCAGCGGAAGGTTCCGAGCAATCCCAAACAAAATAATCGCCCCGCAGAGCGCCCGAATCCATCCCGCTCGCAGGAACGGCTGGGGCAAACCTTGCCCACGAATTTCGAACAAGGCAAACGAAACCAAACCGTAAGTGAGAAACGGCAGCAGAACTACGGTCAGCGGATTCAGAGCCCACGCCGCGCGCAGGTTCCCATGCAGCAGTTGGTGGACCGCCCGCAACGATCCGCATCCCGGACAATACCAACCTGTCAGATAATGCACTGGACACGGCGGAAATATTCCGGAAGTGGCCGGATCGAAAACTCGCAGCATCACCACGCCCGCGGCACAAACCGCGAGCATCGCAGCCAGCAGCCGATTCTTACCCATCGCCAGGCTCCCGTCTTACCGATTCTGATGTATCCCGCTCAGAACTCCAACCATGATCAGGATCGCGTACAACGCCATGCACCCGATTCCGAGTCCCAGGGAAATCAAGCACCACATCTTCGCATTCTTCGACGCGATTTGCGCTCCCGCCACGTCGCCCGCCTGCAATTTCCCGTTGACCTGAGCGGCATAAATAATCGCCGGAATTCCGGTCGGAAGACAACAGAACACAGTGGTCAGAATCGCGAACACCAGATAATTCTGCACCGTCGTGCCCGGTGGTAGAACAACTCCCGTCGCCTGCAACGGAGTCGGCTGCAATGGACTTGCCGGAGTCACTGCCTGTAAGTTCTTGCCGCACTGCGTGCAGACCGCCGCAGTGTCCGGGTTATTCGCTCCGCATTGGCTACAAAACATTCGATTCCTCCTGGGAAGCGTCGGTGCTGTTCCCGCAACCTGCACAGGATGACGCCATGCGCCCTCCGGACCCGCGAAAGTCGCCTCAGCTTCCGATTAAAATTTGCACGAACCATACTCTCCGTTCGACCCTGCGTCAATTCGCCACAGATTCGGCCCATTTGCCGCCCACTCCTCATTTTGATATGGTCCCGACAATGGATTCGACGAACGTTCCCCTCATTGCGTGCCCGGACTGCGCTGCCCAAATGCCCCAGACCGCTGCATTCTGTCCTGGTTGCGGGCGCGCGATGCAGACCGAAGCCCGCGCGCAAGGCAAGGTCGGAGTTCTGTCCGAGCCCATTGCCGGAGCGCTCGCCTACTTCACTTTCATCCCCGCGACCATTTTCCTCCTTCTTGAGCCCTACAAGCACAATCGCTTCGTCCGCTTCCATTCCTTCCAATGCCTCTCGCTTTGGGGCGTCGCCGTCCTGCTCGCGATCGCCCTGAAACTGGCTGGACTGCTCCTCTTCATTATTCCAGTGCTTGGCCCACTCCTCGTCGTGCTCGTCTCTACGGTAGTCGGTCTCGGTGCGGTCGTCCTCTGGCTGGTTTTGGTAGTAAAGGCGTTCCAGGGAGAAATGTTCCAAACCCCTCTTCTCGGCGCTTTTGCCGCGCAGCACGCTGCAAAGTCCTGAAATAGCGGCTCGAAATTGCCGCTCGAAATTGCCGATTGCTTTGCCCTAAGCTTTTTGATACCTTGCCGCAGCGTCGCTTGGCAGCAGTCTCGCGCATGCTGACGGGGCCGCATCCCTTCAATCCAAACGACTCTAGGAGGACACCTCTATGGCCTTTTGCAATATGTGCGGCGCGCAAATCGCGGACGGCACCACCACCTGTTCCGCATGCGCGAGTCGAGTCGCAACCGTGCCCGCCTCTACAACCACCGCCACCGCCGGAGGCATGACGGACAACGTCGCCGGAATGCTGGCCTACATCACCATCATCCCAGCGATCATTTTCCTGGTGGTGGAACCCTACAACAAGAATCGCTTCATCCGCTTCCACTCGTGGCAGTGCCTGTTCTTCGCCGCAGCGCTGTTTGTTCTCCACATCGGACTCTCGATTTTCACCATCGTGCCATTCCTGGCCTTGATCACTTTCCCTCTTCACCTGCTGGTCAGCCTCGGAGGGTTCATTGTCTGGATTATCCTGCTGATCAAGGCGAATCAGGGGCAGATGTACAAGCTGCCCGTGATCGGCGATCTAGCGGAAAAGCAAGCGAACGCCATGTAAGCCAATCCGTCTTCCGAAGGCGTCATCCTGAGAGGAGCCGTTCTTCAGGCGGAGCGAAGGATCTCGCGCGCAGTTGGGGGGGAGACCCATGTGGGGACAGCCGCCCTCGGCTAGCTTGCCCTGAGCTAAGCCGAAGGGTCGAGCGCAACTCGACCGCACTTCAGTCAAACCGACACCCACCCTTGACTTTCTTCCTGTAAGCTGTCAATCCTATTAGCTTTTACCCGCGACGCAATCCCACGCCGGCCGCGTGGTTTCGCCGGCGGGAATTTTTCCATCGATTGGGGCATTCCTTGCGAGTACGCGTCTTCTATCACGACAAATGTTTTGACGGAGCCTCCTCCGCCGCTTTATTTTCCCGCTTCTATCGCGAGCGTATTCGCGGCGACGCCGACTTCGAATTCACCGGCCTGGTCCACCGCGCCGGTGCCCTGTTCGACGAAAAGGAATTCGACGGCGAGGAGAACGCCATCGTCGACTTCAAATACTCCAGCTCCCCCAAAATCACATGGTGGTTCGATCACCACGAGAGCGCTTTCCTCTCGCCCGCCGACGCCGAACACTTCGAACAGGATCAGAGCAACCGCAAATTCTACGATCCAGATTTCAAATCCTGCACCAGCTTCATCGCCATGATTGCACAGCAACGCTTCGGTTTCGATCCCGCATCCGTCGCCGAGCTTGTCCATTGGACCGACATCATCGACGGTGCCCTCTATCCCGACGCCAAAACTGCTGTCGAGATGAAAGCCCCGGCCATGAAACTCACCATGGTCATCGAATCGGCGCCCGATCACGGCTTCGTCCCCAACCTTATCCCGCTACTGGCCACAAAAACTTTAGCCGAAATTTTGGAAGAACCGTTCGTCGCCCCGCTGCTTCCGCCTCTGCTCAAACGCCACGAGCTTTCCATCGGCATCCTCGAGCAGCGCACCGAATGCAAAGACGGAACGATTTTCTTCGATGTCAGCGACCACGATCTCGAAGGCTACAACAAATTCATTCCGTATTATCTGCATCCCGAATCGGTCTATAGCGTCGGGCTAAGCAAAAGCAGTTTCCGCGTGAAAGTTTCGGTGGGATCAAACCCCTGGGCCCCCCAAGAACCCGAAGTGAATCTGGCCCGCATCTGCGAGCGTTACGGCGGCGGCGGCCACGCCCGTGTCGGCGCCATCTCCTTCGACGTGAATCAGCACGCCGCCGCCATAAAAGCCTCCCAGGAAATCGTCGCCGAACTACGCGACGCTATCCGTAAAAAGAACGGTTGACGCCAGCGCCACAGTCCCACCTTAGCGCCGATCCATTCGTCGTAGCGCCGGCATCCTGCCGGCTGTCGTGGCGGAGTCCTCGCCGCCACTCTATAGAGCGAAGCGCCCCCGCTAGAAAATAAGATTTAAGCGGGAACTCAATTCACCACTGTCGGTTCTCCACCATCCGACGGAGTCATCCTGAACGGAGCCGCCTTTCAGGCGAAGGGAAGAGCGTGCCCTGGGCGAAGTCGAAGAGATCTCGGACGTGGATCGCTTGGGTCGTAAGTACAAAATCGCCTCCCTCCCGGAAGTTCTGCAATTGCGCTCCCCGTGATACTCTGCCTTCAGTCGTCCCCAGCATTCATGCCCCAGCCCGGAATCATGTCTGCTCTGCACCCCCGCCAGCGGCAAGTTCTTAAGGCCGTGGCCGCATTTGAATTCTTCAAAGGCAGCTTTGTGATGGTCATGGGATTTTGTGCCCTCGCGCTGGTGCACAAAGATGTCTGGCTCTACGCCGAGAGTCTCCTCGCCCTGTTCCATATCAATACCGATCGCCGCTCCGCCCAACTCTTTCTCGACTTCGCCGACAACGTGACCGACGCTCGGCTGTGGGCAGCCGCCCGCATCGCTTTTGCCTATGCGGCGCTGCGCTTCACCGAAGCCTATGGCTTATGGAAATGCCGCACATGGGCCGAGTGGGTAGCCCTAGTTTCCGGTGCTTTGCTCCTGCCGTTGGAGGTTCGCGAACTCTTCCGCGGCGTGACCGCCCTGCGCTGCGCCTTCTTTTTCGGCAACCTGGCTGTCGTTCTCTTCATGCTCTACGTGATCCTCTGCAACCGCCGCGACCGCCGAATTTCCGCAGCCGGCACCCCCTGCGACTAGAAGCCGTCAGGCCGCATAGCTGCGCATAAATTGCTCTGAGGAGATCACAGCCTCAAATCTTGGGAAACATTCCGGTTCGTATCAGGGCACGGCTTCAGTGGTTGCGGAAAAACTCACTTGTTTTTTTAGCGAAATGAGATACACGCGAGTCTGCGAGGAAACCAGGATGAGCAAGAGGAAGTTTTCAGCTACATTCCGCTGGAGAAGCGAGTGCCGCAGGATCATCCCTTGGGAAGGGTGCGGGAGATGACGGATCGGGCGTTGCAGGAGTTGTCGACCTGGTTCGATCAGTTGTATGGACAGACGGGTCGGCCGTCGATTCCGGCGGAGCAGCTTCGAACCGAAGAAAGCTCCGCCACAGCGGGGCAGCGGAGTGGGAGGGTGGAAACTGTTGCGCGACCTGCATGAGAGCAAGACCGATCCGCCAGCGCGGCTGTACAAGAAGAGCGCGCCAGGGCCGTCGAAGCCGAGTTATTTAGGATATGTGGTGACAGAGAACGAGAACGGATTGATGGTGCAGTCCTGTGTGACGGAAGCGGGCGCAGGGCGGAGTGGAACGCCGCGCTGGCCATGCTGGGGGCCATCGCTCCGCGCCCGCGGGAGATCATGGCCGCCGCCGACAAGGGCGACCACGATGAGAAATGCATCACCGGGATGCGGGCCTTGGGAGTGGTTCCCCTGGTCGCCGAGTTTAGAGCGTCGAAGAACTGGAAGAACTGGTTGAACGAAAGCGAGCGTCAGCATCCGCGGTTTGCCAGCAGCCAGAGAACGCGGCGCCGGGTGGAGAAAGTGTTGAGCTGGATCAAGACGGTGGCGGGATTGCGTCAGACCAAGCTGCGCGGACAGGGACGAATCGATTGCCTCTTTCGGCTCACCGCTGCCGCCCACAACCTGGTACGGATGGTGAAGCTTCTGCCGACGGGGTAGTACCTAAGGCCGGAGTGTCCGCAAAAACACTCCAGAGTCGGAATCGAAGAGCACTTGCAGGCAAATAGCGAAGCGCGGACGCAGGTTGCGGACTACAACAGCACG
>Ga0073928_10010563_pt1 | contig 10965 bp, 11 predicted proteins | sample PaiPotPPA55metaG_FD_76969 | JGI IMG/M metagenome (GOLD analysis project Ga0073928, IMG submission 76969) | Iron sulfur acid spring bacterial and archeal communities from Banff, Canada, to study Microbial Dark Matter (Phase II) - Paint Pots PPA... ...
GCGCTTCGCGAAGTTCGGCAGGACCAATTCGTTACAGAACTCAACGGTGGTTTGGCGGCCAACTTCTTCTGATTGAATCCAGCCTCTTTGCGCCCGGCACGGACCGCCTCTCCCAAAAGGCGGCGGTGCTTCTGAGTGGTTCGCCGGTCTCCTTTTTTCAATTCAACGGAATATTGCCGTTCGCCAAGTCCGAAAAGGAAATCACTTTGAGATCGGGCTGGCGGCTCAGATAGTCGGCGGTTTCATGGAGCAGGTCGATGAAGGGTTCGTCGGGGCGTCCGTCGCGGAAGTATTCCCACCAGTGCGTGACGAGCACAGTCAATCGCTCGGTGCTCACCTGCCTGGCGATGTCGCCGAGGATGGTGCCGTGCGGGTTTTGATAGGAGAGGAGGCAGCCCGGATGCGAGAGGAGGAGCGTGCCGCCGGCGCGCCAGTGCCGGGCGCGGCGCAATTTCTTGAGCGCGTAATTCGGCCACCAGGAGTGCGGCAATCGTCGCAATTCGAACCAGCCGGTCGAGAGGACCCGGAAACGCTTGGCGACTTCGATCAGGCTGGCGCGGGAAAGTTTGTCGTAGGGAGCGACGAATGTGTCGGGGCGGGCAAAGCCGGCGTCCGTCAGCAATTGGGCGCCGCGTTCGAGGCGCTCGGCGACTTCGGCGCGCGATGGGCGGTCGAACTCGAGTTGATCGTGGTGACAACCGTGTTGGAGGACGCGATAACCGGGGTTGTCCAGAATATAACGCACAAGTTCGCGATTGCTGCCAAACGGGAGGGTGGGATTTTGTGCAGGCGTCGGATCAACCAGGCCACGACTGGCCGGCACCTCTGGCTCGCTCTCCCCGCCCGAGCGGGGAGAGGGTTGGGGTGAGGGGATTCGAGAGCGAATACCAGTGACGTCCTCGCTCCAGCAAGAGCAGGGAGGGGACTGAGTCGAGGACGAGGACGAGGAGGACGACGAAAAGGATTGGTGGGTTTCAATGCGAGGGGACTCCTCCACATGAAGCTTCGTTGGATCCGAGGTGATCTTGGTTGGAGTAAACGGACCCCTCACCGCCACCCTCTCCCCTTCTGAAGGGGCGAGGGGGGAAGCGCGGCGCGGTCTTTCGGCCAATAAAGTTTCAGGGGTTCGGGGCGCAACGAGTTGCGAGTTTATTTGTCCGTCGCTGTTCCTTTCCATCAAAAATCCCTCCGGCAGGCCGTTGGACATGCGAGTATCGGTCGCCACGTCGGGGATGACGGCGAGGTTCACCGGCAAGCCGCGATCGAGGAAAGGGCGATACAGTCGTTCCAAACACGCGACGGGCGTGAGGGCGTTGGTGTCGTCGTCGCGAATGATTACGTAGCGCATGTCTGATGAGCGGCGATCAATTCTTCGTAAAGCGCTTTGACGCGGGCGGCGAGGGCGCCGAGGCCGTAGCCTTCGCTGACCTTGGAGCCGCGCTGCGCCATCTCTTTGGCGAAATCCGGATAGGCCAGCACCTGGCCGACAGCGTGGTGGAAAATTTCCGGCGCGTCCAAATCAAAGAGCCAGCCATTGTGGCCGTTTTGGATGAGCGCGGCCGGCCCGGAAGCGCGGCTGCAAATGGAGATCGTCCCGGCGGCCCAGGCTTCGAGGATGACCAGGCCGAAGGTCTCGGAAACCGAAGGCAGGAGCAGCGCCGACGCTTCCTGGACCAAGCCAATCAGACGCGGGTCGTTGGGCGGCAAGCCTCCCGTGAGCAATATTTGATTTTGCAGGCCGAGCTGGCTGATTTTCAGCGCCACCTGTTCGCCGTAAGCTTCGTCGGTGCAGGCCCCGGCCAGCACCAGCAACGCGCGCGGATGCCTTCGAAAGATTGCCGGCGCCTGGTCGATCAGCCAGCCCTGGTTCTTGATTGAGTCGATTCTGCCGACGCACAACAGCACCTCACGGCCACAGATTTGCGGGAACGCCGCTCGCGCAGCCTCGCGATGGTCCTGGCGGTAAATGGGCAGCGGAACGCCGTGAGGCTGGACGACGATGCGCTTGGCTGGATGAGCCTCGCGCAACAGGGATGCTTCCTTTTCGTTGCACGTAATGATCGCGTCCGCGTCGTGGAACAGCCGGTGCGAGCGGAACAACAATCCAAAGAGTTTGCCCCATTCCCACCCGCCGGCGTCCGCGGTTTGGAAGCTCTGCCTGACTTTTTCGGGCAAGTCCAGCACCCCGCCGTGGATCGAAACGACGAAAGGAATGCGGCGCTTTTTGGCAATCGTGCGGGCGATGCCGCCGATGCGCCCAAGGGTATGCGTGTGCATGATGGCGGCGTCCTTTTCGCGCCACAAAGCCGAGATGAGGTCGAACGACATCAGGTTGCCGCCCATCGCGACGAGTTGGCGTTTGCGTTTGGCGGACAACCCCAGAGCCGGGACAAAACCTTTGAAGCGCCGGACCTCGCAACCGGCCTGGAGCTGCGTTTCCCGGGCGGGAGGATTTTCCAGGCGCGGACAATACGCGACGGGCGTCACGCCCTGCTCGCGCAGCCCTTCGAAGAGACGCTGGATGGCCGTCTCGGTTCCGCCCCATTCGGCGGGATCGAGCTTTCGGAGCAGATGGATGGTGCGCACGGTTTAGTCAGTAGTCACGGGTTGGGGGTCGTGAGTTTGGAGTTGGCGCACGCGCCTTTGCGGCAGCACGCGGACAGCCTTGTCCGGCTCGCTCGGCAGTCTGTGGGCCTTGGCGGCCTGGTGCCTCAGATAATAGAGGCTGCAAAGCGCGCCCAGGAGGATGTGAAAGACATAGTAGAGCGGCCAGTGGCGGTACACCCATTCGAACAGGCTTTGCAAAAAGATTCCCAAAAAAGCGAAGAACAAGCCGACGCCCATCCGGCGCATTGGATCAAGGGTGTGCGGACGCAGAAAGCTGGCGCCCATCTGAAACCAACGCAGCCAAACCAGCGTAAATATGGCCAGACCCGGGATGCCCAGTTCGCCCAGGGTCAAGGCCGCCAGGCTGTGGGCCGGGGCGGCTTGCGCCTCGTCCACGTTGCTGCCCGAAGGAATGACGATGCTCGGCTCATCATCCAAGCCCCAATAGGGCATGAAGCGGTAGCCGAGACGGGGACCGTATTTATTGCTGACCCAATAGGACCAATTGTTCAAGCCCACGCCGAGCCACTGATCTCTAACGATCGCCGTGGCCACACGAATATAATATCCGCGCCCCAAAGCGCGCTTGTTGGCGTATTCGTCCTTCAAGCTGGATTCCTTGAACCTGGCCCCCAGCGTTTTCCAGGACTTGGCGGCGACGACGCCGGCGCACAAAAGAATCGCCAGGGCGAGGGCAATTCTTCGAGGCGTAATGCGATACGACATGGTGGCCAGCGTCACGCCCACGAGGACGAGGGCGACGATGATCACGCCCGCGCGCGAAATGGTCAGGATCACGCCGACGCACGCGAGCGGGATGGCCAGGGCGGAAATGATTCTGATAAGTTTGGGGAACCGCGAGTTGAGCGCCGCGACGAACACTGGAGCGGTCATGCAGAAAAAAACCGAGAGGCTGTTGGAATCATCCAGGGTGCCGGGGACGCGATGCAGGCCATCGACGTAGCGCTGCGAGAGCGCCAGCAAACTCTCGTAACAGACGAGCAAGCCCAGCGAGAAGACCAGGAGCCGCAACTCGCGTTCGCTGCGCAGATAGAACGCCACAGCCAGGACGAGCATGAAACCCTTGACCATCTTGAAGAGTTCGAACAGCCCGAACAGTTGCGGGTCTGACAGCGCGACGTTGAAGCACGCGTAGGCAAAGAATAGCAGCATGAAACCCAGGCTCGGTGGCCAATAGGCGCGCGCCTTGCCACGCCGCGGCACCAGGACCGCGCTCACGAGCAGGCTCACGGCCAAAACGTCCAGCAAAGACACCTCGAACCCGCGCGCAGTGCCTCGATACCACTCATGACTGAAAAAATTGATATCAAGGTGCTCGATCATGGGCGAAAGGAAAACGAGCAGGACGAAGTAGAGGTCCCGGATGCGCTTCGACGCACAGGCCAGCAGGCTTCCTCCCACCAGAAGAACGGGGATTGCGGTGAACCCAAAAAGCGCTTTGAAGCTCATCGTCGAGCGTGGCCTTCTCAATAAAAGAAGACGTCCGTGCTGGTGACGCCGGGCCGGCAGGGCCCGACGCTCTCGAAAACGCTGAAGCGTTTGGCCCGATTGTGCGCGCGCAACTCGGGGTAGCGCCAGGAGTCGTCCACGACGATCATGCCGCCGGGCTTGATCCGTTCCTCAGCCTTGCGAAAGCAGGCCGGCCGCACCTGCGTCCATTCCTCGCTGCCGTCCACCACGATGACGTCGAATGACGCTGCAGGCAGCGCGCGCAAATACTCCGAGTCCTCGAAGCCGACGGGATTCTTGAAATCAAACGGGCATAATCTCAGCGTCACGTTGGAAATGGCCTTTTCTTCGAGCCGCCGGGATACTAGTTCGTGCCATTTGGGATTGTTTTCAATCGAAAAAACCGACTGGGCGCGGCGCGCGAAGAACAGGGTCGAACCGCCCGAGCCGTACTCGCAGACGCTCATGCGGGGTTCCAGGGAGTCCTTGAGGAAATCGATGGCGGCATAGGCGAACCACGGAATTTCCAAGTCCAGGGGTGTCTTGTTGGGGATGGCATTATGGACCAGACAACGCGGGATGTATTGGGGGTGCGTGACGAGGTTGCTGATGACGCGGCCGATTTTCTGCGGGATGGTTCCTTGCATAAGTTATTATTGGTATTGGCAGGCAGTCGGTTTGCCGCCGCCCGCGAAGGGTTCGTGTTCGTTTGTTGGTTTGAGACCCAGCCGCTGGGCGCGGGGCCAATAGTCCGTGCAGCCGTTTTTCAAAGCCCGATGCGCCATGAAGCTGGCGAGGAGATCGACGAGTAAGCCGGCGGCGACGGCCGGCGCACAAGCCAGCTTTTTTAGTGGGCTGAGATTGGCCAGCCGCAAAATGCGCCGACCAAGCAATCCCGGATAAAGCCGCCAAAAGAACGTGGTGCGCCGAAGATGTTCGGCGATGAGCCGCTTCAGCCAAAGCGGGTCTGCGCGCTCCTTTTCTCTGAGGGTATCGGCCAGTCGCTCGCGTTGGGAGATCGGCAGGGCCGGCAGGTATTCATCCACCAACAGATGCACGATGGTCTGGCCCATCATTTGCCGCTTTTGATTTTTGAAAATGGCAGCGGGCGACGTATAGGCTTCGAAGGTGTGCTCGGCTTGCTCCGCGACGCGGATACGGCCGTCTGCGTGCGGTCGCGTCAAGAAATCCGTGCAGACCAGCGTCTTGATGAATCCGTCTTCGCATGCGGCCAGGTCGTTTGGCAGGTAAATGTTGCGGGCGACTTCGCTCCGGATGCAGTAAAGCTGGCCGCACAATTGCGCCTTCGCAGACAAAGTCATTTGCGAAGCCGAGAGCGACAGCCGCTCGCGATACGATTTGCGCCGTTTGAAGCGAAGATCTTTGCAAGGTTGATCCACGCTCACGCTGGCCGAAGCATCCTCCTCGAGCGCGCGAAGCATGTTCCAAAGCGTGCCTTCGCGATGAATGAGAATGTCCGCATCCATCATAATCAAGAACCGCGCGGATCTGGCCGAGAGCGAATGGACAAACTGGTTCCAAGCCCTGATCTTCCCCCGCTCGGCGAGATTGTCCACGCTGCAATCAAACGCATTGCGATGAGGATGGCTCCGCGCTTGAAGGTCATAGAATTCGCGCGCGACTTCCGGCGTCTGGTCCGTGCAGCCATTCAGGACGCAATGAATTTCGCAACGCAAATTCCGGCGCGCCAGTTCCGCGAAAAGCGATTGTCGAAAGAGCGAACCGAGCATGGGGCCGATGGCCTCTTGTTCGTTCCACGCAAAAATGCCCAGCGCCGCATAAACGCAATTTGCCTTTGGTTCCGGTATCATGAATTCGCGTCGTATGATCGCGGATAGAATAGGCCAGGAGTCCGCCGTGATAGAATCGGGCATAGACCTTAAAAAGGGTGGGTGAAACCCCCCATTGAATTTGGCGAATGCCGGCTTATGATTTCGGCATGTGTTGGGGTCATCGAATCCAACGCTTCGGCAGGGCCGACGCCGTTCGGCCAGGCTTATTCCATTCAACCGGCCCGCGGACTCGGCGAGCTTCGACGCTTCGCCTGCTCGTGCTTTCAGCCGCATTTTGCGTCATCGGCGCCCACGCGGTGCGCGCCGCGAACGTGCCGGCCAACGGCATGGCTTCCTGGTATGGCGAGGAACACCGTGGCAGGCTCATGGCCAATGGGCGAAGATTCAATCCCGAAAAATGCACGGCGGCCTCGTGGTTTTATCCACTGGGCGCAAAAGTCCGGGTCACTCTCGCCGAGCCGGCCAGGGAACCACGCAGCGTGCTGGTAACCATCACCGATCGCGGCCCGGCAAGGGAACTCGTGCGCGATGGCCGCATCATCGACCTCACCCACGGCGCTTTCAGAAAGCTGGCGCGCCCCCGCAAGGGTCTCGTGTCCGTCACGTTAAGCCTGATAGAGTAGGGGCGCGAAACGTGTCGCGGGAAGCGCGGCTCGTCCTCCAAAATCCGGCCCTTCGCTCCACCGCAGACTTTTCAGCCGAGGTTTTTTCGATACCAATCCAGAGCCAGTTCCAGTCCAGCTTCAATGCGGTATGCGGGCGCATATCCAAGCAATCGTTGGGCCTTGCTGATGTCGGCCAATGAATGGCGCACATCACCCGGACGGAAGTCACGATAGACGGGCTGCTGTTCCGGCAGCGTCGAATCGCGCTTGCGCAAACCGTTTTGGAGAAAGCGAAACAGTTGGTTCAGCGTCGTGCGCTGGCCCAGCGCGATGTTATACGCCTGATCGACCGCTTCCTGATTCGGCGTCGTCGCCGCCAGCAAGTTGGCCTGCACCACGTTCTCGACGAAACAAAAATCCCTGCTCGTCTCGCCGTCGCCATTGACGTGGATCGGCTCGCGCCGCAATAGAGCCGCGATCCACAGCGGGATGACCGCCGCATAGGCGCCGTTGGGTGATTGGCGCGGCCCGAACACATTGAAGTAGCGCAGTCCAATGGAAGGAAATCCGTACGCATTCGCGAAGGCCGCAGCATAGGTCTCATTCATGGCCTTGGACGCTGCGTATGGCGACAGCGGTTTGCCTATCCTCTCCTCGATTGCGGGCAGCGATGGCTCGTCCCCGTAAACCGCGCTGCTCGACGCATATACAAACCGATTGACTTTGGCGTCGCGCGCCGCCACGAGCATGTTAAGAAAACCGGTGACATTGCTTTCATGGCACTTCAGCGGGTCCGCCATCGATCCCGGCACTGAGCCGAGCGCCGCCTGATGCAACACCCGTTCGACACCCGTGCAGGCTTTCCGGCAGTCTTCCAACTTCCGGATGTCGCCGTCGAGGAATTCGAAACGGGTCCACCGCTCCCGGCTAACGCGCTCGCGCACTTCGTCGAGGTTCTTTTGGTTGCCAGTCGAGAAGTTATCCAGGCCCTGCACATGCTGGCCGAGGCGGAGCAAAGCCTCCAGCAGGTTCGACCCAATGAAGCCGGCGACCCCCGTGACCAGCCAGGTTTTGGGCGCTGCCTCTAGCTGCCGTTGCAGATCCTGGTAAATAGACATGACGACGTAAAATGCGAGGCGCAACATGCCTAAATCCTCGGAACGCAAAAAGAAGTATTTGCGTCCCGCTCCTCCAAAACGGCCTTGTTTTCGATGCTGCGTTGCCTCACAACGAGGCCATGTCAGTTGTTGCCAGCGTGGCCATTCACGCCAGCCAATTTCCCGAAAGCGTGCGGCGCGATTTGCTCGAGTCGCTCCACTCGCGGCAGGTGAACCACAAGTTCCACTACGACAGCCTCAAGCAAACCCAGAAGTGGCTGGCGCTTCATCAAGCCTTTTCCCCGTCGCGCACCGACCCTGACTGCGCCGCTGCCTATGACCGCGGCTTCGCGGCACTCGCGGCGCGAGTCTCCGCCGGGCGCGTGCATCTCATCAGCCTGGGTTGTGGCGGCGGTCAAAAAGACGCGCGGCTCCTCAAGCTGCTCAAGGATTCCGGCCAGGAAGTTTTTTATACTCCGTCGGATGTCAGCGTCTCGATGGTTCTGACGGCCCGACAAGCCGCCATGCCCGTCATACCGAGCAGGAACTGTTTCCCGGTCGTTTGCGATTTGGCTTCGCCCGATGTTGCGGGGTTGACCGCGGCCCTTTGCGCGCTGCCGCATCCCACCGCCCGCATCGTCACTTTCCTGGGGATGATTCCCAACTTCGAGCCGGACGTGATCCTGCCGCGATTGGCCGGCCTTTTGCAGCCCGAGGACAACCTGCTCCTGAGCGCCAATCTTGCCCCGGGCGCCGACTATGCTGCCGGCATGCAACGCATTCTCCCTCTATACGATAATACGCTTACGCGGGACTGGCTGATGACGTTCCTGTTGGATTTGGGCTTCGAGGCCGGAGATGGCGATTTGCAGTTCCGAATCGAAGAAGCGCCAGCGGGCAACACGCTGAAACGAGTCGCCGCTCATTTTCATTTTCGCCAATCCCGGCAAATCAAAGTGGATGCGCAACGCTTCGAGTTCCGACGCGGCGATTCCATCCGCCTATTTTATTCCTATCGCCACACACCCGCGCTCGTCGAGGCACTGCTCCAACAGCATGGGTTGGGCGTGATCGATCGATGGATCACTCGATCCGAAGAAGAGGGTGTTTTCCTGGTGAGCCTTAAAACAACCAGTCGCACTGACTGAACCGCATTCAAAACAGCTTCAACGTTTCGAGCACGGCCCGGACGCGCGGGACTTCGTGCGTGCGGAACAAATCGGTTTTGCCGAGCGCGGCCAGCACGGCGAAGAAGGCTTCGGCGCAACGCACTTCCTCGCCGAAATATTCGAAGGCATGAGGCAAGGCATGGCACACCGGCCACCCGAGCGTTCGCAGCCGGAACGTATTCAGAAAAACCGTCATTTGGTGCCGCACTCGAACCGAACTGTCCTGCAGATTGCGGTAATAAAAGCCCAGACCGGGGTCGATTAGAATTTTTTCGACACCATGTCGCGCCGCTGATTCGATTTGGCGCGAAAAGAAATCCTGCATCGTCGCCACCGGGTCGGCGCCGAAATCGAAATCACCGACCGCGCGGACATTTGCCGCCTGGACGTAGCAGAGAATGACCGCCGCCTCGTGCGCGGCCACCAGGCGAAAGATTTCATCGGTGTGTTCCGTGCCCGTGAGGTTCAAGATGTTCGCGCCCGCTTCCAGGCAGGCGCGCGTCACGGCCGGATGATACGTTTCCACAGACACGAGAATCCCCGCTTCGCGCAATCCCTTGATGACCGGGATCAACTTGCCGGTTTGGCCTGGTTCATCCACGCGCGCGGCATGGGACAGCGTCGATTCCGCGCCCACGTCGATAATCGCCGCCCCCTGTTCGGACAGCACCCGGCCGCGGCGGATCGCGCTCTCAGCCGACAGGCACACGCTCTCGCGATACCACGAATCCGGCGAGAGATTGACCACGCCCATCAGCGCGGGCTCCGAGTTGAAAGCCAGGCGCTTGCCGGCCAACGAAAACTCATTGACCTGCGCCCGCGCAGCGTCGCGATTTCGTTCCAGCAATTCCGCCAATTGTTCGAGCCCCAGCATCGCGAATGGATTAACCGATAATCCCGCGGGAATAAAGGCGTAACTGGGAAGGCGGTCCGAATAGTCGCGCGACCGCGGCTCAAGCAGAGGTTGGGCCTTCCGGGCCGCCTGGCATTCGCGCCTATTGGTCGTAGCGAAAACAATCGATCGTGTGATCGTTCACCATGCCAACTGCCTGCATGAACGCGTAACAAATCGTCGAACCGACGAATTTGAAACCGCGTTGGATAAGGTCCTTGCTCATGGAATCGGATTCGGGCGTCCGGGCGGGCACCTCCTTCGACGATTTTCGGTGGTTACGAATCGGTCGCGAACCCACAAAGCCCCAAATGTAGCGATCGAAGCTGCCGAATTCCTTTTGCACGGCGAGAAACGCTTTGGCATTTCGCACGGCCGATTCGATCTTGAGACGATTGCGCACAATCCCCGGATCGGCGAGGAGTTTTCGACTCTTGCCTGAATCGTATCGGGCAACTTTACGCGCGTCGAAATAGCCGAACGCCCCCCGATAATTTTCCCGCTTTTTCAAAATGGTCATCCAGTTCAGTCCGGCCTGGGCGCCTTCGAGGATGAGGAACTCGAACAAGAGACGGTCATCATGCACCGGCACGCCCCATTCCTCGTCGTGATAGGCAATGGCCAGATCTTCGGTTGCCCAGGCGCAGCGAACTTTGCCGGGCGCGGACCCGTTTTTCGCCGCGGGTTTGTGTGTCGTACGCAATGCCATGAGCGATGGCTTGAATGGCGCGCCCGCCGCGACTCGAACGCGGGACCCTCTGCTTAGAAGGCAGATGCTCTATCCAACTGAGCTACGGGCGCGTCCTCCTGATAATACAGGCTTTTTTAATCGAACATCAAGCCAAGATTTACGTGCAGAATTTCCCTTCCCATAGCTCGCGATGGGCTCCGCCGTTCGGATTTCCCAAGCCACCGCACTTAATTTCATCAGATTCCGCGTGCAAAAGGACGGTTTGGGACCAGTCCTTTACGAGGGAAAAGCGCTGGAATGCGTTTCCCTATCTCGGAGTCCACTGGTCCGTAAATACCACGGGAGCCCAACTGTAGGCGTCGCCCTCTCTTTGCAAACGGCCCAATCCAGGAAATGGCAAGTGCGGACCGGCAATGAGAATATCCTCATCAGCAAGGACACGCAGCAAGTCTCTCCGCGTGGCCACCGCAGCAGCAGGGTCAGCGTCGAACACTACTGAAATTTCGGGATGTTCGAACTGAGCACTCGGGGCATGAATGATGTCGCCCCAGAACAGAATCTTCTGGCCTTTGGAACCGAATTCGTAACCGGTATGTCCTGGCGTGTGGCCGGGAAGTGGA